>Ga0075423_10003783_pt1 | contig 13975 bp, 10 predicted proteins | sample SoiMethybrSBSTD2_FD_80114 | JGI IMG/M metagenome (GOLD analysis project Ga0075423, IMG submission 80114) | Bulk soil microbial communities from a Populus tree surrounding site in Tennessee, USA - Soil MetaG P. TD hybrid SBSTD2 | ecosystem: Environmental > Terrestrial > Soil > Tree plantation...
CGTTTCGGTGCGGGCGCCGAAGAGATCGGGCGACATCCGCTTCCGATAGAAGTCGGGCGTGGACGCGGACGCCGAGTGGAACGTCGCTCGATACATCCCCACTCCCGCCGAGACGAACGGGACCGCCAAACGGGGCGTGAGGAGCGCCACCTGTGCAGAAAGGGTGGCGTCGAACTCGCTTGGACGATCGCTGACGCGGACCCAGGTGCCTCGTCCTTCGAACGACAGGTGCCGAGTCACTTCCCATCCAACACCGACACCCGCCGCGGGGCTCGTATCCGGCGACGCCGACTCGGCGCCTACGAAGCTCATGAGCGTCGTGCCATGGCGCCAATCCATCGGCACGGTCTGCGCCGATACTCGCTCCGCAACTGTCAGGAGCGCGATCGCCCCAACCAGCAGCAGGACCGCTCGCCGCGGTCGCCAAGCCAATGTTGTTCGTGTCATGTGATTACCCTCGCGTGTCGCTACGCGGCCGCAGTACTGCGTGATGGCGCGGTTGGCGCATCACGGCCGTCGTGGACCAGCGTCGCAAACTGCTCTGCGAACAGGCGCACGTCGGCCCAATCCGTGTAGTCCCAATTCCTACTCGTATCGGTGTTGCCGCCAGCCTTCGCGACCAGACGTTTCATGAACCAACGCTTGAACCAGCCATACTTCCGGTACATCAATGCGCCCGCGACGGTCTTCGTGATCGTCGGGCGCCATTCAGTCGACAGCAGGAAGCGATTGACGATGGCTTGAACCTCGCGCTGCACGTCCGCCTCCTGCTGCAGCACGCCGAGGGATGCCGAGATGAAAGCCGTCGGCTTGTGCTCGAGGGCAGAGACGTTCGCGCGTACCCAGGATCGAATGTGGCGCTGGTAACGGCCAGCGTGCACCGAGGCCGCGACGATGATGCCGGTGTAGTCCGCGGCGTGCGGACCCGTCTTGCCCGCTTCGACGACATCGACCTGATCGCCTCGCGCGCGCAGCGTGTCGCGAATCGACTCCGCAATGCGTGCGGTGTGGCCCTCGGTCGTTCCGTACAGAACGAGAATGCGAGCCATACTGCCCTCCCCGACGCGTAAGCCAAAGCCGTCGCCTATCGTGTGAGCACAAACCCTGCCGCGCGACGTGCATGAAATGTGACGACGTGGCTGGCTGACAATGCGCGGACTCGCGCACGCGCATGAATGATTCCGTGCGACCGCGGGTTTATTCGCTATGAAAGCGATGCCGCTTGACGATTGGGAATTCGCGGGAGGCCGTCAATGCCCAACCTCCAACGCCCAACTCCCAACATCCGAGTTGGGAATTGGGAGTTGGGGATTGGGCTTGGGATTAGAAACCTGGCGAAAAACTGAATCCCCAGACCCAGCCCTTGCCACTGCGCTCGAACGGATGGGCGTAGTCGATCTGGAGCACGGCGAAATTGAAGGCGTTCACTCGCAAGCTCACACCCGCGCTCGTCACGGCCTGCCGATCGCCGCCGAGGAACTGCGGCTTCTCGCCGCGATTCCACGCCGTGCCGCCGTCGGCGAAGAACGCCACCTCAGTCGGTACGGGTCCATACATGCGACCGGTCGCGCCGAACGGACGCAGCAGCGGGAATCGGAACTCGATGTTGCCGACGAGCATCCGCGATCCGATGAGCCGATCGAACTCGGGACACGATCCATTCAGGGTCGGCGTGCATTCGCTGGCGGAAATCGAGCCGATGCCGTAGCCGCGCACGAGTTGTGGATAGCCGATGTACATCGGCACCAGGCGGAAGTCCTCGCCTCCAGAGCCGTAGCGTCCGTAGTGCAGCACGCGCGCCGCGATTGTGTAGAAGTTGGCCGGCATGAAGTAGCGCCGATAATCCGCCAGCGCGCTGGTGTACTCAATGGTGCCGAACGTCGGCGTCATTTCGATGCGCCCTCGCTGCCCCGCCACCGGACTCGTGGCGCCGAACACGGCGCTGTCGAGCACGAATGCCGCGCTGCCGCTCACCAGCCGCAATGGATCCGCGAGCCGCGTGGTCTCGGTGTTGTCGCTGATCAACTGACCGGTCTGCGCCGACGCGGTCAGCGTGCGCACTTCCTGCTCGAACAAGACGTTCTGGTAGCTGCTACTGAATTCCACACGGCGCGATTGCGAGAGGGGACGCGACACCGCACCGCTGACGGCGCGGAACGTCTGTCGTTGGAGGATGTCCTGCTCGACGATGACGGTCTGACCGCCGACCTGCGAGAAGCCGCTGGCCACGCCGCCGGCGACATACGGCGACTGCTCCACCGACACGCCCCAATCCCACTTGTGCGTGAGGTTCTGATACGCGACGACGCCGCCGGTGTCCTTGAGGATGTCCGAGAAGTGCCCGCCATAGGTGTTGGCATCGACCACCGCGGCGAGGTTGTGATTGCCGAGCACGTCGCTCCAGAGGAACGAGATCCCACCGCCGAAGCTCGGCCCGAACCGGCTGTACCCGGCACCGACATAGGGCTGCCCCACCATGTCGAGCCCGAGCTTGGGTTTGTACTCCTCGGTCTCGCCGGTCTTCTCGGGCAGACCCTTCACCGGGTCGGTCAGCGCGGCAACAAGGTCTTTCGACGCGCGCCGCTCCGGCGGAAGCACCGATGCGGTCACGTCGCTCCACGTGGCCGCCGGCCGGCCGCCCGCGAGCACGGTGGCGTTGTCGGTCACGTAGACCGTCGGATGCGTTTCGTCGTGAACGCTGAACGCCATGCGCCGCATCCCACTCGCAACGGTCAGCGCCGGACTGATGTCGGTGATGCCGCTCACACCGGTATCGAGATTGGTGATCTGGCGCACCGAGCGGCCGTCGAGATCGAGCGCAAACACGTTCGAGATGCCGAACGGATCGGCGATGAAGTACAGCGTCCGGCCGTCGCCCGACCATTGCGGATTGATGCTCTTCGCTTCGTCGAACGTCTGGATCCGCTCGATGCTGCCGGTTGCCGGATCGAGCAGCGCGAGTCCGTACGACCCGGCCGCCAACGTCGGCAGCATCGTCGTGTAACGGTCGGTGACGAACGCGATGCGGCTGCCGTCAGGCGACCATGCCGGCTCGAGATCGGCGAAGCGATCGGTGGTGAGCCGCTTCAGGGAGTCGGCCATCAAGTCATACAGATAGAGATCCGAGTAGCCGCCCGACATCGCCGAGAACACGATCGTCCGTCCATTCGGCGACCACGCCGGATTCAGAATCTCGCCCAGTTCGGGAAATGCTTTCTCCCGAACCGTCTTCCCCGACTTCGTATCGAGGACGGCGAGCACGGGATGTCCACTGCGCACCGCACCGACAACGAACTCGCGGCCGTTGGGATTCCACGAGCCCGCCGAGTTGATGAATTGCAGGCTGCTGTAATGCGGGTCGATCGCGGTGCTCACCAATTTGCGGATGACGGCGCCGGTGTTGGCGTCGGCGAGATACATGTCGACCGACAGCATTCCACGTTCCGAGAACACCACGATCTGCTGTCCATCGGGGCTGAGCACCGGCGACGCGTACAGCGGTGGGTTCTTTTTCTCCAGCTGAATCTCCGTCGACAGCGGGCGTCCGAATGCCGGAGGTCGCTTGGTCGCCTCGATGATGCGTGCGTACTGCTCGCGCAGCGCGGCCTGCCATGCCGTCGACAGATCCTTCGTCTTCTGGCCGAGGATGTTCTCGAACGCCGCATCCGGTCCTACGCTCAGCGCGTCGCTGAACACCTGGCCGACGACGCGATCGCCGAAGCGTCCGCCGATGTACGCCCACAGCGCCTGTCCCCAGCGATAGGGAAAGTACTTCGGGTCGCCCAGTTTGCGAATCTCCGGCAGCGTCTCGTGCCGCACGGCGTCGCGCATCCACATCGCGGTGTTCGCATCGACAGGTCCGAGCGACAGATATTCGGCCATGCCTTCGACGAACCACAGCGGAAGGCGTTCGATCGACGGCCCGCGCGCCTGCCCCTGATCGCTGCCGAAGCGGGCCATGTCGTATTGGAAGGCGTGCACGAGCTCGTGACCGAGGACGTGATCGGTCTCCTTGAGCGCGCCGGTGAGCGGCAGGACCACGCGGCGTTTGAGCCCTTCAGTCACACCGCCGGTGCCCTCGCCGATCTCACCACCAACCACGTTGGTCTGCTCGAAGTCGGCGTGGGATCCGTACAAGACGACGGGCTGCCGGTTACTCAGATTGTGGTCGAGCAGCGTGGAGAGGCGCGCGTACCATCGTTCCGCCAGACGGCCCACTTCGGCGGCGGCGTCACGCTCCTCCTGGTAGAAATAGATGTCGAAGTGATCGGTCTTGAGGACCTCGAACTTGAAGTCGCGATACTGGACCTTGTTTCGACCAAAGTATTGAGCCTGGACGGTGGTGGCCAGCACCAGGGTGGAGACCATGGCCGCGCACACCCGCACGCCCCAGACGTTGAGTCTTCCCATGAATCGGACCTCCCCCCGCCGCGGAACGTGGCCTCAACAGCACGGACCGTTCCAATGACGACACCCTTATTGTCCTGCACGAAGCGAGGTCTCGGACGTTCCAGAACGTCGCCCCCCTGGGGCAGATGACACCTGTATAGAACGACAACGCCACACCCCGGGAGAGGTGCTGGCCTCTTGCGGCGAGGAGCCGTGGCCGACGCGCCGAAGCGCGTCGGCCACCAAACCGTATCCGCGAGCCGTCAGATCGTCGTTCGTCGTCCCGAGATCAGCTGGACCAGCACCGCGATCACGGCGAGTACGAGCAGAATGTGAATGAACCCGCCCAGGGTATAGGAGCTGACGACTCCCAGGAACCAGAGCAGCAACAACACGACGAAGATCGTCCACAGCATGGTCACCTCACCATCGGCTCGGGATCTCACGCGTCACGCGCGAGGCCGGCCTAACGCGGGGAAGCCGTTGCTGGACGTTCGAGCAGGTGTCGTGCCACGTCAGCATCGACAGACGGCTGCAGCGCTGAATGCTCCAGTTTCATTTGCCCTGTAGGAACTTCCATACCCATGTGAGCGGTCCTCGACCTCAGCGACGATTGGCGCGCGAACGCACGCTCAGCGGCTACTCGGATGAGGGCACAAATCGTGCTGTCAACGAGTGGCTGAGGAGGACGGAGACATGAAGGGTCTACTCGGATCAGGCATCGTGCTGCTCATCGTCGGACTGCTCATGCTTGCCGCGCCGATGATCAGGTATACCGATCGACACAAGGCGGTGGATCTCGGCCCCCTTCAAATTGAAACAGAAACCGAGAAGCACGTCCCGATTCCGCAGACGCTCGGCATTGTCGCCGCTGCGGCTGGCGTTGCACTGATCGTGACGAGTCAATTGCGCTCGACGTCTCGCGTCTAGCGAGATGTGAAATCACCGATTCCTGTCGAACAGGTGAATCGGAACCAGATGCGATACTACGAAGATGCTGATGATTGGTCCCCACGCACGTCGCATGTGGTTCGGAAGTCTCGGTGCTGTCGTGTTCGTCGCGACCGTGCACGGACAAGGTGGAACGCCGCCGAGCGAGGCGAACCATTTCATCGCGACACCCGCCGGCTGGGTTCATCCCAAAACGCCGTGGGGCGATCCGGATCTGCAGGGAATGTGGTCGATCTCGTACGTCGGCAGCGTGCCGCTCGAGCGATGCGCGGGAGGAGGCGGCCGTGGCCGAGCGGAAGCGGCGCCCTGCGATCTGAACAAGGCGTTCCTCACCGAGCAGGAATACCAGGAACGCCTCAAGGCTGCGGGCCAGCAGCCCGATCGTCACGCGCAAGCGATCGCGGAAGGTAATTTCGGCCGCGCGTTGCTCTCTGGTGTCACCGATCCGACCAGCGTCCAGCGGCAGACGTCGCTCATCGTCGATCCGCCAACTGGGAAACTGCCAGAGCTGACGCCCGAAGGTAAGCGCCTGTCCGCGCGCATGCGCAGCAGTTGGGCCGCGGCCGGCGAAACCAACCAGACATGGGATGGCCCAGAGGACTTCGACACGTGGGACCGCTGCATCACACGCGGCATGCCCTCGTCCATGTTTCCGTTTCGCTACAACAACGGCGTCCAGATCATGCAGGTGCCAGGCTACGTGATCCTCAACATGGAGATGATTCACGAAGCGCGTCTCGTCCCGGTCGACGGACGGCCTGGCGTCTCGCCGGCAATCAAGGAGTGGATGGGCGAATCACGCGGTCACTGGGAGGGCAACACGCTCGTCATCGTGACCACGAACTTCAAGCCCGGGGCGTCGATGACCAACATCGGCGTGATGGGCTCGCCTCCAGGCAACCGCATGCCGACGAGCGAGCAGATGACGATCACCGAGCGGCTCACTCGCTTGAACAACGACTTCATCCTCTACGAGATCAAGACCGAGGACCCGGTCGTGCTCACGCGGCCGTGGACGGCGCGCTTCCCGCTGAAGCTGGATCCGAAATACGAGTGGTGGGAGTACGGGTGCCACGAAGGGAATCGCACGATTCCAGACTACGTGCATACGTCGAGGGCCGAACGCGCCAAGGCCGCTGGAGGCGCGTCATCAAATCGGTAGTTCGACGTTCGAGGTTCGAGGTTCGAGGTTCGACGTTCGCACAGTTCGAGGGTTCAGGGAACTGTGAACCTCTTCGAACATCGAACGTCGAACGTCGAACTCAGAACGGCGGGTTTCTAGTTCCCGGAGTCGCACGCCTCCGTGATGCAGATTGACTCCAGCGTCCTGCCCATCGGCGGCGCCGGCAAACCGGCGGCGACCAGCAGCTTTCGAATCAGCAGTCCAGTCTCGGGATGCGGGATGGCCGATTGCACGCCGACGCGCACGAGGCCGTCGGCGTAGTCGACCGGCTCCCACGTGTGGATGGCCAGCTTGCCGCCGCGGTTGTCGGTATTGCCGTAGTCGCGGACGTTGAGCTTGGCGCCGTGGTCGACGAGAATCTGCACCACGTCGTTGCGGCCCTTGTGCGCGGCGCCGTGCAGCGCCGTTCGACCCGTATCGGCCTGCAGGTTCACGTCGAGACCGAGATCGATCAGCATCTTCACCGCTGCGAGCGTCGACTCCTGTGACCACTCGTAGGTGATGCCTTCCACCCAGCCAATACCGGCAGCCACGTGCAACGGGCTGACGTTCAGCAGTGTGTTGATCTTCGGATCGGCACCCTTGGAGAGCAGCAGTTTCATCAACTCGACGTCGCCCGACTGCGACGCCCGGAAGAACGCCGTGGCGCCGTTTTCATCGAGCCACTGATTGGTGAACACCGTGCGCGTCTCGGTGCTGTCCTTCACCCGCGCGTTCACGTCGGCGCCCTTGTTGAGCAGCAGCTTGATGAACTCGAGGTGATCCATGTCGCCCCGGCGGACCGGATAGTCGCCCGACTCGATGTTGCGGTTGTCGGTGGACAGATAGAGCGGCGTCCATCCGCCCTTGTTGGCCAGATTCGGATTCGCGCCACGGTCCAGCAGGTACGACGCGAGCTTGTAGTAGCGATTCTGTGTGGCGACGAGCAGCGGACTCCAGCCGTAACCGGTGGTCTGATTGATGTCCGCACCGGCGGCGAGCAGCACCTTCACCGTTTCGATATCGTTGGCGCGCGTGGCGTAGACGAGAGGCGTCAGCTGTCCGCCGTCGTTGGGCGCCGGGCCTCTGCGGAACAGTCCCACCGCCGCTGCCGCATCGTCGTTGGAGAAGTCGACGCCGCCATCGGGTTGATCGCCGTTCGCGGCGCCGCGACCACGACCCCCTCTGCCACCGCCACGCCCCCCACCACCGGCCCCAGCAGCCGCACCTGCGCCACGACCCTCGGCCGCGGCGCGGATCTGCCCCAGGTCGAGCGCCTGTCCCGCGGCCAGCGCAGCACCCTGCGCAGCAACTTGTTTCCTCGGATCGTTGGCTTTGCCGAGCGCCGGCCCGCGTCCGCGCGGGGCGGGATTGGACCGCGCCTTGATATCGGCGCCGTGATCGATGAGGAACTTCACCGCCTCGGCATGCGCTTCATCGGCGGCCCACATGATCGGCGTCGTGCCGCGAGCCGTTTCCTTGGCGTTGACGTCGGCGCCGTGATCGACGAGCACCTTCATCGCGTCGATGGTGCCAGTGCGCGACGCGATCATCAATGGCGTGCGGCCCAGCGGCAGCTTCTCGTTCGGATCGGCACCGCCTTCGAGCAGCGAGGCAATCACCGCCGCATCGCCGTTGACAGCCGCGAGCCACAGCGGCGTCGCCCCTTCACGGTTGGCGGCTTTCGGATTGGCGCCGGCGCGGATTAGCTCGTTTACCAGCCCGCGGTCGCCGCGATAGACGGCCCAGTGCAGCGCCGTCGCCCCATCGGCCTGCGCCGCGTTGACGTCGGCCTTCGACGCGATGAGCTTGCGCACCGCTGCCATGTCACCACGCATGGCGGCGTCTGCGACGTCGCTCTTGCCAGCACCCGCCACGGACGCTGCGAACGCGACGGCCGCCAGTAACGCACACGCGCACGCCAATGCGCGCGCTCTACGGATACGAGTCCTCACAGGGCCTCCAAGCGTCCAGTGCTGTCGCCGATGGTGTCCTGATGAATGCCGTACTTGTCGAGAATGCTGAGCAACAGATTCCCGGTCGGCACCGTCTTCGACGGGTACGCCAGATGGCGTCCGCCTTTCATCGTGCCGTTGCCGCCGCCGATGAGCACGTGCGGCACGTCGTAGTGCACGTGCTGATTGGAGTTGCCCATGTTGCTGCCGAAGAGCACCAGCGACCGATCGAGCAGCGTGCCGTCGCCGTCCTCGGTCTTGGCGAGTCGATCGACGAGATGCGCAATCATCTTGACGTGATACACGTTGATCTTCGCGAGCTCGGCGATGCGCCGCGGGTCCTCACCGTGATGCGACACGCCGTGGAAGCCAGCGGTCGGCGCTTCGCTCGCCGGATACGTCCGGCCGGTGAGGTCGCGCGCGAAGAGCAACGTGCCAACGCGCGTAATGTCGGCCTGAAACGCCAGCGCCATCAGATCGAACTGCAGCTTGATGTGCTCGTCGAACGTCTGCGGCACGCCCACCGGCACCGCCATGTTCTCGGGTGCCACCGTCGAGGCCTTCATCGCAATCTGCAGGCGACGCTCGATCTCGCGCACGTTGGTTTCGTAGCTCTCGAGCCGCTGACGATCGGACGTACTCACCTGCGAACGCAGACGTGTGAGGCTATCAGTGAGTGAATCGAGAATGCTGGCATCGCGCTTGCGGCGCGAGTTGCGCTGCTGCGCAGTGCTGCCGTCGCCGAACATCCTCTCGAAGACGACCTGCGGATTGAGCTCCATCGGCAGCGGCGAGGTTGGCGACGCCCAGGAAATCGTGTTCGTATAGGTGCAGCTGTAGCCTTCACCGCAGTTGCTCGAAGCCGCGCCAGGGTCCTCGACCGCCAGCTGCATCGAGGGCATCAGGTTCTCCTGCCCGATCTTCTGCGCGATGAGCTGATCGATCGTCGTGCCGGCGTAGACGTCGGCCCCGGTGGTCTTCCTCGGCTTGTTTGCACACATGAATGCCGCCGCCACCCAGTGATCGGCGCCAGTCACGCCCGGAGGCGGTTCGGCCGATCGCGAGTGCAGACCACTCAAAATGACCGTCTGCTTGCGGAACGGCTCGAGCGGCGTCCAGTTGTACGGCAGATCGCCTTCGAGGGCCCCTTCGGTCTTCGGCACCCAGTAGCCCGGCGCCGCCCCGTGCGGTACGAAGCAGCCCACGAACCGCGGCTTGCCCGCTGCCGGCGTCTGAGCGAGCGCGGTGGCTGCCGGCACCATGGCATCGAGCAGCGGCAGCGAGAGCATCGCGCCGGCACCGCGGAGGATCGTTCGTCGGGAAACGTGCTTCTTGGCAAGAAACATCTTCTATGACTCCGTTATCTTGCCGCGCGCTGATCGGCGCGGTCTATCGTCTTCTGGTTCATCTGGAACATGTCGCTCTTCACGATCCCCATCACGAGTGACGAGAACCGATACTTGCTGGCCGACGCGTCGCGCACGATTCCGCGCATCATCGGCATGTCCTGATACTCCACGCCGCGGCCGATCGCGTAGGTGAGCAGCTTCTCGGTCAACACGCGGACGAACTGATCCGAGTGCTGGACCAACGAGTCGCGCAGACCGATTGCGCCATTGACTTTGGTGCCGTCGGGAAGGACCGCCGACGCATCGATCGGCTGCCCTTCATCCAGCGTGCGCCACGCCCCGACGGCGTCGAAGTTCTCGAGGGCGAGGCCGATCGGCTCGAAGATCCGATGGCACGACGCGCACGTCGGACTGGTATGGTGCTGTTCCATCACATCTCGCATCGTCAGCACCTTCACATTGCCGGCATTGTCGGATGACACGCGTCCCTTGAGGCTGGTGTCGACGCCGACTGGCGGCTGCGGCGGCTCGACGCCCAGGAACGTCGTCTGGAACCATTTGCCGCGGATCACAGGCGAGGTATGGGCGGCGCTCGACGTCACCGTCATCAGCGCACCCTTCCCCAGCAGGCCACGGCGCATGTCGAGCTCTGGAGGCAGCGTCACACGGCGGAAGTGCGAGCCGTAGATATTCGGGATCCCGTAATGCTTGGCCAACCGCTCGTTTACGAACGTGTCGTTCGCCGTGAGCAGATCGAGTGCGCTGCGATCCTCCTGCACGATACTGGTGAAGAACAGCTCCACCTCGCGTTCGTAGGCGGCGCGCAAGTTGTCGTCGAAGTCGGGGAACAGGTTCACCACCGGCTCGCTCACTTTGAGGCCGCGCGTGTTGAGCCACTGTCCGGTGAAGTTGTCCACGAGCGCGCTCGATCGCCGATCGGCGAGCATGCGCTTCACCTGTTTCTCGAGCACGACTGGATCCTTGAGCCTGCCCTGCGCCGCGACGTCGATCAGCTCGTCGTCGGGAATGCTGCTCCATAAGAAGAACGAGAGCCGCGACGCCAGCTCGAGATCGGTGAGGCGATAGGGCTTGCCCGCGACCACGGCCGACGGCTCACGTTCTCCGCGGTAGATGAACTCGACGTCGGCGAGGATGCGCTGCAGTGCGGCCTCGATGCCCTGATCGAACGAGCCGCCCTCTTCGCGGCCTGCGTTATAGAACTCGAGCAGCCTGTTCACATCGGTCGCGGTCACGGGACGACGGAATCCGCGCTTGGCGACGGTCGAGAGGATCGTGCGCGCGCAAGGCGTCTCTTCGCGCGGCGTCTTCGGCGTGCACACGAAGATCCGCCGGCGGGCGGCGGTATCAGGCGCCCCCTTCGCGTCGAACGGTCCCTCGATGATGACCTGGCCGACGTGCGGATAGAACAGGAAGCCGGGGATCTCGCCCGGCGTGTTCATCGTGCGTTGGAACGGACGATTGAGTTCGGTGGCCGGCAGATCGTTGGTCTGGATGAACGTCACACCGACGGTATGCAAGCCTGCGGTCACCGGAATGCGCGGCGTCGACCTCCCGTTGCCCGTCGTGTTCTTGATCTCCTTGTCCCAATCGAACACTTTGACGCGATCGCCATCGATCGTGACCTCGAGCTGTTCGCCGCTGATCTGTCCCAACACGGCCTGAAAGTACCCGGTGACACCCTTGACCTTGAACGAATACGTACCGTCGGCCGGGAACTGATGCTGGATCAACATGCCGCCGCGCGTCCCGAACGGCAGCCCTTCGATGTGGTGGTTCTGGGCGGTGTCGGGCGGCACGTCGTACACCTCTTGCCGCGGCGAGCTGACATCACCGACCGCGAGGCGGCTGATCTTCCCTGATGCTGACAGATACGCTTCCATCAGCGCCGGCGACATCGTCAGCGCGCCAGCGATGTTGTCGAACCCGCGTGTGGAGTCGTCAGAGGGCAGGAACTTCGTGGAGTCCACCTGGAGCGCGAGCAGATCGCGAATCGCGTTGGCGTATTCCGTACGATTCAGCCGATGGAGTCCGGGCGCCGGCAGATGCATCACCGCGCTGCGATCGAGCTCGCCTTCGAGCCACTGGATCAGCGACTCCATCGTCGCCGCATCGGGACGCGGCATCGGACTCGGCGGCATCAGACCAGCACGCAGCTTGCGCACGATGATCTCGCCCTTCTCGGCGTGGTCGCCCAGATGCGCGAGATCCAGTTCGTCGAGCAGCAGGCCGGCGGTCTTCAGCCGCGCGTTATGACAGGTCACGCAGTACTTGTCGACGATCGCGCGCGCGTTGACATCGGGCACGGCGGCACGCGCGACGGTCTTCGCGGGAGCCTGCGGCGCGGCCTTGGCCGCGGGAGTGGCGGCGGTTCCTCCGCTGGGCCTGCCCGCCGGAGCTTTAGCGGAGGCGGGCCGACTCGCGCCCGCGGGCTTGCTGGTACCCGCTCCACTCGGGGCTGTCTGTCCGGTCACCAATGCTACCGACAGCACCAAAGCGCCGCCAGCTACGAACAGTAATCGCCTGAACACAGAGGTCCCCCGTTGTTGTCGATCCGAACGCCGAAGCCTTCACACGTTTATCGCCGGACCGATCCGAGGTGTCAAGAGGCTAACGGGCCGGCAGAGCCCAATTTTGCGGGGTTTTCGATGTTAAGAATGTCAAAAGTGGGCCGCGCGTCGTTTCGCGCATCAAAGACCGTGGATGGGCGGGTTGAGTTCACGTGAATGGGTGACCCCGAATTGGGGGATTGACGCTCCGACGCCGCTTCTACAGCGCCGCCTTCAGCTCGGGTTTGGTGTACGACCAGTGGCTGTGGATGATCCGCCACTTGCCCTGTAGCCGCGAGTACACCTCGGTCGAATTCCACCGAGCGACGACGATCTCGCCCTTGCCCGGAAACGTGCCGTAGCTCACCAGATTGAACGTGAGCAGCGCGACATCGCCATGCGTTTGCACGTGCGGACCGATCATGTCGTAACGGGGATTCGTGAACGGCAGCTTGAGGTCCTTGATCGGCGCCAGCATCGTCTTCATCGCCTCGACGCCGTCGATGCGCTTCTCCCGTTGCGGATCGAAGTAGGTCATCTCGGGCGCGAAGAGATCGAGATAGCCCTGCGGATCCAGCCGTATCCATCGATCCAGCGCCGCCCGTTCGATGGCCACGATCTCGTCGAGCGTTGGCGGCACGGCCGCGCGCTCCTCGGCCACCGGCGTTCCGCACGCCGCAGCGAGCGCGACCGCCAGCGTCACGATCAAAGTGCGGTTCTTCGACATGTTCCACCTGCCATCGACACCACAGGGCCGCCGACGAGGAATCCAATCTGGTACCACATGGGCACGTACTGACTGCTCGTGATCATGAGGATCACGACGATCACGAAGATCAAGCAAGGCAGCAGCGTCGCCGACGCTGGACGAATCGATCCCGCGAGATAACCTCCGAGAGCCATCGCTGCCAAGCCGACGACGAGGCCCGGCGCACTGGTGGCCACGGCCTCTGATGACAGCAGGTTCGCCATCACGAAATCGGCCGCCGATTCGACGGCAGTCGCCACGATGTACGCGCCAGCGGCCACACCGAGTGTTCCGACCCATCCTTCTCGCCGAGCCTCGGCCCACCAGAGCGGCAGGATCGAACGCGCCATCTGCGCCCAATACCATCGAGCGGCGCGTGCGCGTGACGACAAGCGCGCACGCATGAAGTACTCCTCCGACAGGTCGCCGATCGCCGCAGTGCATGCGGAGCCGGGAATCGCTTTTGCGACCGAACGGCTCGCCCATCTTTCGAGCGATCCGAGGAGATTTCGCCGAGGCGGCATTTGTTTTACATAATAAAACCAATAGGCCTGGTTCCGTCAACCCCGCATTCGCGGCCGACTGCCTCGCCGTAGCCGCGAAGCCGAGAAGGAGCGTATACTCGGCCGCATTCATTCGGTATCCGCGCCTCAGCTCTTATGCGACCCGGCACATTCCCCGTCTCCCTGGTGGCAGTCCACAGCGTGTCAGGAGGAGCCCGATGTGTATCTTCGCGAGGCGTGCAGTTACGGCCCTCTGGTTACTTGTAGGTGTTCCCGCGGCGGCCTTTGCACAGGCCGCCATTACCGGTGTCGTCAAGGACGCGTCAGGGGCCGTCCTTCCGGGCGTCACAA
>Ga0075423_10003785_pt1 | contig 13972 bp, 10 predicted proteins | sample SoiMethybrSBSTD2_FD_80114 | JGI IMG/M metagenome (GOLD analysis project Ga0075423, IMG submission 80114) | Bulk soil microbial communities from a Populus tree surrounding site in Tennessee, USA - Soil MetaG P. TD hybrid SBSTD2 | ecosystem: Environmental > Terrestrial > Soil > Tree plantation...
CGGCCGCGTGGCCGCCTGGGAACTGGAGAAAGTGCGTATGCAGTCGCGCCGCCAGCGCGCGCAGGGCCTCTACAGCACGCAGTCGCGCGCGAACCAGCTAAGCTACTATGCCGTTTATTTCAACGATCCCAACCTGGTGAATACCGTGGAGGCGAAAATCGAAAAGGTGATGCCGGCCGATCTCCAACGCGTCGCGCGGACCTATCTCAAGCCATCGAACCGCACCGTGCTGACCACGATGCCGAAATCCGCCGCGGGAGCGTCTGCGAAATGAAAATTATCAAACGTTTGCTCAATGGCTCCGCGGCTTTGCTGCTGCTCATGAGCCCGGCCGCGCGCCTCTACGCGCAGGACGCCGCCGCCACGCCTCTCAGTAAGGTCGAGCGGAAGAATAAGGCGCCGCTCTCCAAGGAAGTACTCGACGTCAAGCTCAAGCGGCCGATCGAGAGAAAGCTTTCCAACGGTATCACCGTGCTGATCTTGGAAGATCACCGCTTCCCGATCGTCACGACGGAGTTTCACATGCGCGGCGCCGGCGCGCTCTTCGAGCCGGAAAAGCTCAAAGGCCTCGCGGCCGTGACCGCGGAGATGCTGCACGAAGGCACGAAGACGCGGACGAGCAAGCAGATCGCCGAGGAGATGGACCGCCTCGGCGCATCGCTCTGGGCGTCGTCGGGCTTCGGCTCGCTCGAGGCCGGCTTCGGCGCCTCGGGGCTGAAAGACAACTTCGACGCCTGGTTCGGTCTCGCGATGGACGTGCTGCTTAATCCCAGCTTTCCCGAGGTCGAGCTCAACCGGATGAAGGAGCGGATCAAAGTGAAACTCCGCCAGCAGCGCTCCTCGCCGGGTTTTCTCGCCGACGAGCGCTTCTCCCAGGCGGTCTACGGTGCGCACCCGGCGGCGACCGTCTCAGCGACGCCGGAGTCGGTGGACGCGCTCACGCCGGAGGCGCTCGCGCTCTGGCATCGCGACCGCTACGACCCGGCGCGGACGATCCTCGGCATCGCCGGCGACGTGCGCGCGGACGAGATCGTCCCCAAGCTCGAGAAGTGGCTCGCTAAATGGCCGCGGCGTAACGTCGATGCGGCGCTGCCGCCGAACCCGACGCCGGTCGCCGCGCGCAAGATTTTTCTCATCGACCGCCCCGATTCGGTGCAGACGACGGTCGCGCTCGGGAACATCGCGATCGACCGCCGGAGCGACGATTACATCCTGATGGTGGTGATGAATCAGATCCTGGGCGGCGGCTCGGCGGCGCGGCTGTTCCTCAATCTCCGTGAAGAGAAGGGCTACACTTACGGCGTATACAGCAGCTTTAGCGCCGGCGAATATCCGGGACCGTGGCGCGCCGGCGGCAACATGCGCACCGAAGTCACGGCGGGTGCTTTCAAGGAATTTTTCTACGAGTTCCGGCGCGTCCGCGACGAAAAGGCACCCGCGGCCGAGCTCGAAGAGGCCAAGCGCTCGGTGGTCGCGAATTTCGCTCTCGCGCTGGAGCAGCCGGCGCGGGTGCTCGGCTTCGCCATGACGCGGAAGATTTTCGGCCTGCCGGACGACTACTGGGACACCTATCCCGCTAAAGTCATGGCGGTGAGCGCCGAGGACGTCGAGCGCGTCGCGCGAAAATATTTAAATCCCGAGACCGCGCAGATCGTCGCCGTCGGCGACGCGCGCAAGATCAAGCCGGTGCTGGAGCAGTACGGCGCCGTCGAGGTCTACGACAACTCGGGAAAGGTCGTCGCCGCGCCGGCCGCAGCCGACGTCAAGCAGATCCAGTAGCGAGCGAGCTCACCACATCCTCCGCCGCCGTTTCGCCGCTGTGGACGCAATCGGCGATGCCGACGCCGTAATAGGCGTTGCCGGCGAGCCTGAGCGCCGGAACATCTCTCAAGCCCTCATCGATTTTACGCAGCGATTGTAGGTGGCCGACGGGGTACTGCGGCATCGCGCGCGGATGGCGATGAATGCGCACGAACAGCGGCGCCATCCCGATGCCCAACAGGTCTTGCAGCTCGCGGCGTACGCTCGCTTCCATGGCAGCGTCGTCCTGATCGAACAGCTCGGGCTGCAGCGCGCCGCCGATGAACGCCCGAAGCAAAATGCAATCGGCGGGCGCGCGGCCGGCGTATTTGACGCTGCTGAACGTGCAGGCGAGGATCGTGCGTTGTTCAACCGCGGGCGCGATCAGGCCGAAGCCGCCGACGTCGCGCGGGATAGCGCTTTTGCGATAGGCGAGAGAGACAGTGGCGGTCGAGCTGTACGGAATCCGGCTGAGCGCCGTGGCGATATCGGGCGCGATGGCATTCAGTAAAGTCGCCGCGGTATATGCGGGTGTCGCGAGAACCACGCCGTCGACCTCGATCGCACTGCCATCGGTCCGGATCGTCCAGCGCCGGTTCGAAGCGCTCCGCGCCAGCTCACCGATGGATGTTCCCGTGTGGACTGAGCCTTCCGGCAATCGGCTCGCGAGGGCATCGACCAGCTCCTGCATGCCGCCGGCGAGCGAGAGAAATAGGCTCCAGCGCGCGCCGCTCTCGCTCTGGCGGTTGGATCGACCGCGCTGCTCGCGCAGCATGCCCTTGATGACGCTCCCGGCGGCGCGCTCCATTTCCAAAAAGCGCGGCATCGTCGCCGCCAGGCTCAACTTCTCGGGATCGGCGGCGTAGATGCCGCCGATGAGCGGCTGAACGACGCGGTCGAGCGCCTCGCGGCCGAAGCGGCGGACGACGAAAGATGCGAGGCTCTCGTCCTCTTCTTCGCCGCCGCGCGCGACAAAATATTCCGCCGCCATTCTGAGCTTTCCCCCTGGAGAGAAGAGCGGGCTCGCGATCAACGGCCAAAGGCGCGTCGGCGCCATCAACAAGAATCCTTCGGGCAGCGGCGCGAGCCGCCCGTCGCGCACGACGAGCACGTTCTGGCGCGAGGGGTTGGTGGAAATCAGGCGCGGCCCGAGGCCCAATCTTTCGCAGAGCTTCACGCCCCAAGGCTTCGCCGAGATGAGCGAATCGGGCCCCGCCTCGACGAGAAAGCCGTCGACTGCCTCGGTCGCGATCGAGCCGCCGAGGCGGCCGCGGGCTTCGAAAAGCGAAATTTCCAGAGCGAGGTTTTTTTCGCGCGCGAGCTCGGTGACGCGGTGCGCCGCGGCGAGGCCGGCGATGCCGCCGCCGATCACGGCGATGCGTTTGGAAAGGCTATCAGCCATCAGCGATCAGCGAGGATAAGTAAGCATCCTCTTCCCTCAATCCGAAGATTTTTTAGCTGATCGCTGATCGCTGACGGCTGACAGCTGCTTGTCTACCACGTCTGCGATCATGCGGATGAACAGCGGATGGTCGTTCGGCGTGCCGGCGCGATGGAATTTGAGGCCGCGCTCCTCGGCGATTTTCCTCGCTTCGATGTCGAGATCGTAGAGCACCTCGACGTGATCGGCGACGAAGCCGATCGGCGCGACGACGACCTCTTTTACGCCGGCGCCGGCGGCGGCGCGGAGCGCCTGAGCGATATCGGGCTCGAGCCACGGGTCGCGCGGATTGCCGCTGCGGCTTTGATAGGCGAGCGACCAGCGCTCGCGGCCGAGGCCCTGCGCGACCAGGCGGCAGCTCGCTTCCAGCTCGGCGACATACGGCGAGCGCGCCGCCATCGCCGCCGGCACGCTGTGCGCGGTGAAGATGAGCGCGACGTCCTTCCGCCGCTCCGGCGCGATCGCGTCGAGCTCGTTGCCAATCTGATTCGCCCAGGTCTCGATGAACAGCGGATGATCGTGCCAGCCGGGACAGTAATCGACGGCGGGCGCGTTGTCGCCCAACGCGGCGCGCGCCTCGGCAATATTCTCTTGGTAGCGCTCCCAGCTCGCTTCCGTGCGATGCGAGGAGAGGATGAAAACCAGCGCGCGCTTTGCGCCCGCGGCGCTCATCTGCGCCAGGCTCTCCGGGATATACGGCGTCGAATGGCGGAAGCCAACGCAGACCGGAATGGGGTGTCCCATCTGTTCCAGCAGCCGCTCGAGCGCGCGCGCCTGCAGCAGCGTGATATCGGCGAGCGGCGAGCGTCCGCCGACCGCTTCATAGTGATGCGCCACCGCTTCGATGCGTCCCGGCGCCACGGCGCGGCCGGTCAACACGCGGTCAAGAAACGGACGTATCTCATCGGGCGCCCGCGGGCCGCCGAAGGCGAGCAGAAAAACCGCATCGTAACGTCCGGCGCTCATCGCGCGCTCAGCTCGTGGACCGCCTTTACCATCGCGAGCGCATTTTCGACCGGCGTCTCCGGCAGGACGCCGTGGCCCAGATTGAAAATATGGCCCGGCCTGCCGGCGGCGCGGTTGAGTATATCCTCGACGCGCGAGCGGATCTCTTTCGGCTTGGCGAGGAGCGCCGCGGGATCGAGATTCCCTTGAATTCCGGCATCGTGGCCGACGATGCCCCACGCCTCGTCCAGATGGATTCTCCAATCGACGCCGATGACGTCGCCGCCCGCCTCGCGCACGAGCTTGAGCATCCCCGCCGTGCCGGTGCTGAAATGAATCACCGGAATTCCCGGGGTAATGGCCGCGATCGCCGCGCGCGTGTACGGCAGCACGTATCTCTGATAATCGCCCGGCGACAGGCAGCCCGCCCAGCTGTCGAAGAGCTGCACCGCCTCGGCGCCGGCGGCGATCTGCGCGTTCAGATATTTCGCGACGACGCCCGCGAGCCGCTCCATCAGCGCTTTCCAGGCGCCGGGATCGGAATAGATCAGCTTCTTGGTCTTCAAATAATTGCGCGAGCCGCCGCCCTCGACGATGTAGGAAGCGAGCGTAAACGGCGCGCCGGCGAAGCCGATGAGCGGCACTTTGTCGTTGAGCGCCGCGCGGCACTTGCGCACCGCCTCGAAGACGAACGGCAGCTCGGTTTGCGGCTCGAAGTCGTTCAGCTCTTCGACGTCGGTGCGGCTGCGAATCTGCGCGTGAATAATCGGTCCGTCGTCCTTGGAGTATTCAAGCCCCAATCCCATCGGCTCGAGAATCAGCAGGATATCGGCAAAGAGGATCGCCGCGTCGACCCCGAGCTTCTCGACCGGCGTGACGGTGATCTCGGCCGCCAGATCCGGCCGCTTGCAGAGATCGAGGAAGGAAAACTCCGCCCGGAGCTTGCGGTACTCCTCCATATAGCGGCCGGCCTGGCGCATGAGCCAGACGGGCGTGTAGGGAGTTTTTTCGCCGCGGCAGGCGGCGAGAAAGGGATGGTTTTTATCGGCCATGGCGTCGCTTTCAGACGTTCAATGTAAGTGCCATCGGGCTTGGATGTCAACGCGGGCGGCGTCGCGGCGTCGCGGCGCCGATCGTGCTTTCGCCGTATTTCTCGCGCAGGCGGTCGATGCCGCGGTAGAGGTTTTCCATCGCGCGACCGCGCCCGGCGTCGAAAAGCGATTCCTGCCAGCCGGCGCTCAGCAGGGCGCTGGCGCTCACGCCGAGCAGCCGCACGGGGCGCGCCGGCGCGAGATTCTTTTTGAGCAGCGCCGCGGCGACGGTGAAAATCTCGCGGTCGACACAGGTCGGGGTTTCAACCGTCAGCGAGCGCGTGAGCGTTGTGAAATCGCTGTAGCGGATCTTGACCGTGACGCAGCGCGCGAAGAGCCGCTCGCGCCTGAGCCGCCGTCCCACCTCTTCCACGAGACGCCACAAGACCTCCTCCATTTCGTCCACGCGCGTGATCGGGTGCTCCAGGGTCGTCTCGCTGCCGATCGAATGATCGTGCCGGCGGCTCGCACCGCCATCGCCGAAGTCGAAGTATTGCGCGCGCAGCGCCGGACGCGCCAACAGCTCGCCGATCGTCTTGACGCCGCGGGCGAACAGCCCATCGCGCGTCTTCGGTCCGATGCCCGGCACCAGCGAGATCGACAGCGGCGCGAGAAAATTTTCCTCCGAGCCGGGAAAGACATGGATCAGGCCTTGCGGCTTGGCGAGCGTCGCCGCGATTTTCGCGATTACTCGGCTCGACGCCAGACCGCCCGAAGCGGGTAGATCGAGGTCGTGCTTGATGCGATGGATGATCCGCTCGGCGGTGACGATCGGCGCGCCGAAGAGCTTTTCCGTTCCGCTGAGGTCCACGAGCGCTTCGTCGATGGACAGGCCGTGCACCGCGGGAGAGTAATCTTCGAGGATAGCGAAAACTTTTTCCGAGTAGTCGCTGTAGAGCGAATGGCGATTCGGCAGAAAAATTCCCTGTGGGCAGAGGCGCTGCGCCTGAAAGCCCGGCATCGCAGAGCGGACGCCGTATTTCCGCGCTTCATAAGAAGCCGACGTGACGACGCCGCGACCGCTTTTCCCGCCGACGATCACCGGCTTGCCCTTGAGCGCGGGATTCTCCGCCTGCTCGACCGACGCGTAAAACGCGTCCATATCGATGTGAAAATACCAGCGCATCGTCATCGCCGCGCAAAAGTCTCGCGCCGCCCGCCTCTGACCGCGGAGAAAAAAACCGACAACAGCGTGAAGAAGTTCACCAAATGCACCGTGTGGTTATACGAGTGCATGAAAACGTCCGGCGTCGCGCTCCAGCTGCGCGGCGATTCGATCTGAGCGCGGTCCAGGCCGCCCGCGCTCAAAAAATAAGTAAAGAGCGTCGCCGATAGCGCGACGCCCATCGCGCCGCCGGTGCGTGCGGTGGTCGCGACCATCCCCGACGCGCCGCCGACCTTGTCCGGCGGGACAGAGCCCAGAATCGCGCTCTGGTTGGGCGAATTGAAGATCGCCCAGCCCAGGCCCGACAACGCGAGCGGCAGCATGATGCGCCATGCGGATGAATCGAGCCATAGCGTAGCCATCAAAAATTGCGCGAAGACGATCAGGCTCGAGCCGATCGTGCACAGCAGGCGCGAGCCGAGGCGGTCGGAGAGCCAGCCGGCGAGCGGCGCCACGAGGATGATAACGATCGAGTTGGAGATAATGATCCAGCCCATGCGGCTCGGCGAGTAGCCCATGATATTTTGCAGATAGAAAGGCAGCAGGAAGCTGATCGCAGATTGCGTCGAGGTGATGAAAAAGAGACTCAACATCGCCGCACTGAAGAGCCGGATTCGGAAAAGGGAGAAATCGAGCATCGGCATCCGCGAGCGCATCTCGGTGACGACGAGCAGCGCGACGGCGACGAGCGAGACCGCGATGAGCGAGAGAAAAATCGGGTGATGCCATCCGAGTTTCGGCAGCCGGTCGATCGCATAGATGAAAGAGCTGTTCGCGAGCAGGATGAGAAAGGCGCCGGCGATGTCGATCGACGGCTTTCCCGCCCCGCGGGTTTCTTCCATGATTTTCCAAGAGAGATAGGCGCCATAAAGCCCGATCGGCAGATTGATGTAAAAAATCCAGCGCCAGCCGACCGAATCGATGAGGAAACCGCCGAGCGTCGGACCGGTCAAAAAACCGGTGTGGAATGCCATAGAGATGAAGCCGAGCGCTTTGCCGCGCTCGGAGGAGGGGAAGGCGAGCGAGGCGATCGCCCGGCCGTTGGCGACGATCATCGAGCCGCCGATCGCCTGGAGCGCGCGGAAGGCGATCAGCTGGGCCGGCGAGCGCGACAGGCCGCAGAGCGCCGAGGCGAGGATGAAGAGCAAAAAACCGCCCGCGTAGATCCGCCGCCGCCCCAGAAGATCGCCCAGCCGGCCGACCGTGATGACGAAACCGACGAGCGCGAGGTCGTAAATCAGCACGGTCCACTGGATCGTGCTGAGATTGGTGTGGAACGTCTCGGTGAGCGTCGGCAGTGCGACCAGGAGCGCGCGGTTGTCGAGGCCGACGATGAACTGACCGATGCAGACGTTGATGAGAATCAGCCGGAGCCGCTTGCGCGCTACTTCAGCCGCCGGCTCCCCGACCGCACCCGCGATTTCGCTCGAAGTCGTCACAGGAACTTTTAGTCCTATAGCATAAAGCGCAAAAAGACACGCCGGCTTAGCTGCAGGATCCTCGCGGGCGGGGTTTCCGGCCGCAGAAAATAAAAAGCGCGGATCCCGCATCGCGAAATCCGCGCTTTATGAACGAAGGGTTGCCGCCGGATCAGTGGAGCGTGGCTTCGGCGCCGCCGTCGCCGCGCGCCGCCGTCGCGTCGTGACCGACCTTGCGGAAGACGATCTCCCCGCCTTGAGCGTCGATCGCGACGCGGTCGCCCTCGCCGAACTCGCCGTTCAGGATCTTTAGCGCCAGCGGATCCTGGATCATTCTCTGGATCGTGCGCTTGAGCGGCCGCGCGCCGAAGACCGGATCGTAACCCCTTTCGGCCAGCAGCGCCTTCGCCGCGTCGGTCACTTCGAGCGCGATCTTGCGGTCGGCGAGCAGGCGCTCGAGGCGCTTTAGCTGGATCTCGACGATGTGCTTGATCTCCTCGCGGCCGAGCGGATTGAAAATCACGATCTCGTCGATGCGGTTCAAGAACTCGGGCTTGAACGCCTGCTGGAGTGCGGTGGTGACGCGCCGCTCCATCTCCTTGCGGTCGCCGCCCAGGTCGACGATGAACTGGCTCCCCAGGTTGGAGGTCATGATGATGACGGTGTTTTTGAAATCGACCGTCCGCCCCTGACCGTCGGTGAGCCGCCCGTCCTCCAATATCTGGAGCAGGACGTTGAAGACGTCGGGGTGGGCCTTTTCGATCTCATCGAAAAGCACGACGGAATACGGACGCCGCCGAACCGCCTCCGTCAGATAACCGCCCTCTTCGTAGCCGACGTACCCGGGAGGCGCGCCGATCAGGCGCGCGACCGAGTGTTTCTCCATGAACTCCGACATATCGATGCGGACCATCGCCTGCTCGTCGTCGAAGAGGAACTGCGCGAGCGCGCGCGCGAGCTCGGTCTTGCCGACGCCGGTCGGGCCCAGGAAGATGAACGAGCCGATCGGGCGGTTCGGGTCCTGGAGTCCCGCGCGGGCGCGACGCACCGCGTTCGAGACCGCCTGGATCGCCTGATCCTGGCCGACGACGCGGTGCTTCAGGCGCTCTTCCATGTGCAGCAGCTTTTGGACCTCGCCTTCGAGCATCCTGGACACTGGAATGCCGGTCCACTTGGCAATGACCTCGGCGATGTCCTCGGCGTCGACCTCCTCCTTCAGCATCTTGCGGTTTTTCTGCAACTCGCCAAGCTTCTTATTTTCCGCTTCGAGTTCTTTGCTGAGCTGCGTGAGCACGCCGTAGCGTAGCTCGGCGGCGCGGTTCAGATCGCCCTGACGCTGCGCCTGCTGCTCCTCGACTTTCGTCGCTTCGATTTTTTCCTTGAGGGCACGGATGCGCTGGATGATCTCTTTTTCCTGTTTCCAGTGAGCCTTGAGCTCATCCGACTGGGAGCGCAGCTCGGCGATCTCTCTCTCGACCCGGGCGAGCCGCTCTCTCGAGGCCTTGTCGCTCTCGCGCCTGAGCGCCTGGCGCTCGATCTCGAGCTGCATGACGCGGCGCTCGATCTGGTCGATCTCCGTCGGCATGCTGTCTATCTCAATGCGCAGCCGCGACGCGGCCTCGTCGATCAAATCGATCGCCTTGTCGGGCAGAAAGCGGTCGGTGATATAGCGGTGCGACAGTGTCGCCGCGGCGACGATCGCGCCGTCGGTGATGCGCACGCCGTGGTGAATCTCGTAGCGCTCTTTGAGCCCGCGGAGAATCGCGATCGTGTCTTCGACGGAGGGCTCCTGAACGAAAATCGGCTGGAAGCGCCGTTCGAGCGCCGGGTCTTTCTCGATGCGCTTGCGATATTCGTCGAGCGTCGTGGCGCCGACGCAGCGGAGCTCGCCGCGCGCGAGCGCGGGCTTGAGCATGTTGGAGGCGTCCATCGCGCCTTCGGCCGCGCCCGCACCGACGAGCGTGTGCAGCTCGTCGATGAATAAAATAATCTGGCCGCTCGCCTCGGTGACTTCCTTGAGCACGGCTTTGAGGCGCTCCTCGAATTCGCCGCGGTACTTCGCGCCGGCGACGAGCGCGCTGATGTCGAGCGCAACGAGGCGCTTGTCCTTGAGGCTTTCCGGCACATCCCCGTTCACGATACGGAGCGCGAGGCCTTCGACAATCGCCGTCTTGCCGACACCCGGCTCGCCGATCAGCACCGGATTGTTCTTCGTGCGGCGCGACAATACCTGGATGACGCGGCGGATTTCCTCGTCGCGGCCGATGACCGGATCGAGTTTTCCCTTGCGCGCGAGATCCGTCAGGTCGCGGCTGTATTTTTGCAGCGCCTGGTATTTTTCTTCCGGGTTTTGATCGGTGACGCGCTGCGAGCCGCGGATATCCACGAGGGCAGCTAGAATCTTGTCTTTGGTGATACCGAATTCGCGGAAGATTTTGCCGGTTTCGCCGTTGTCCTCGCCCATCGCGATCAAAAGGTGCTCGACGGAGACATATTCGTCCTTCAGCCCTTCGGCCGCCTTCTCGGCCGACTCAATAAGCTTTTTAAGCCGCGGCGTAATGTAGGCTTGCCCGGCGGCTCCGGTGACCTGAGGAATGCGGTCGAGCGCCTTCTCGACGCGGTCGAGAAGCGCCGTCGCCTGAACTCCGAGCTTTTGCAGCAAAGAAAGGGCGACGCCCTCTTTTTGGCCGAGCAGGGCCATCAACAGGTGCTCGACGTCTACTGCCTGATGATTGCGACGCTCGGCGAGACCCTGCGCATTCTGCAAAGCTTCGGCGGATTTAACGGTCAATTTGTCCAGTCGCATGGTCAACTCCTATAGTCCACAGAAATGTAACCACGCTCCTGGGAAACGTCAAGAAAGGCGGGCGAATTTGCCGGGGAAATTCCGCCGAAAAAACAGCAACTTCGCGGGATTTTTACTTGTCGGGCAGTTTTTCGGGCTCGAACGGCTGCAGGATCTCTTTCCCGGGGTCATCCGCAGCGGCCGAACCGTTTGCCTGAAAGGGACGTAGGGTCTCCGGCGCGATAGACGGGGCTGTGCCTGCGGCGACAGGTTGATTAGCGAGGGGCTGCGACAGGGGCGCCAACAAAACGATGCCCTTGCCGTTTTCGATATTAAATTCGTATTCCGTCGGCACGACGGCCGTGCCGCGCATCTTTTTAACCCACAGCGCGCGGACGAAACGGTTGCCTGAGCCGAACATCCGCAGCGCGCACACTCCCGATGCGAGGAACTCTTCGATGCTGCTGGTCTCCTGATCGCCCCGCCCTGCGGAATGAGAGCTCAAGAGATTGGTCGTCTGGAGCTGCGTTTGCAAAAGCCGGATCAGCAGCCGCGCCTGCTCCTCCGACCGGCCGCTCGGTGTGTCGGCTTTGATAAGCGGCCCGACCGGATCGATCGCGAGCCGCTGCGCCTGCATCCTGTTGATGTGACTGCCGAGGTCGGTGACGATCCTCTGGATGTCCACCTCGCGCTCCCGCCCCGAGCCGGCGCGGGCGCTAAAATAAGGCGCGGCATCGAGTATGACCAGGCTTTTGTCCTGGATGTAGGGCTGGAGATCCCAGCCCAGCGAGGCGGCGGAGTCGAGCAGGTCGCTTGGTCGCTCGTCGACGGTCACGTAGACCGCTTTCTCGCCGTTCGTCAACCCCTTCAATAAAAACTGCAGGCAGGCCGTGGTCTTGCCCGTGCCGGCGTCGCCTGTGACGACGTAGGACTTCGCGGGCAGAAAGCCGTGCTGGATCAGAGGGTCCAGACCGTCTATTCCTGTCGCCACCCGCTTTTGCGCCATAAAGAACAATTTCTATCAAAACTGGGTTATGTTTGGAAGCGCTCGGTTGCTTGGCCGCATCGTTTCGCGTAAAGAATCGTCATGGCCGCGTGCTTCAGAAAAAACATCGCTGCGCTCGCAGGCTATATGCCCGGCGAGCAGCCCCAGGACGGCGGCTATATCAAGCTCAATACGAATGAAAACCCTTATCCGCCATCGCCGCGCGTTCTCGCCGCGCTGAAAAAGGCGACCGACCGCTCGCTCCGCCTTTATCCGGAGCCGATGAGCCGGGAAATCCGTGAGCTGGCGGCCTCGATTTACGCCGTCGCGCCCGACAACGTGCTGGTCGGCAACGGCTCGGACGAGATCCTGTCGATCCTCGTGCGCGCCTTCGTCGGCCCCGGCGACCGCGTGCTCTATCCTGAGCCCACTTACACGCTCTACGATACCCTTGTCGCAATCCAGGAAGGAAGCAAGGTCTCGTTGCCTTACACTGCGGAATTCTCGCTGCCGGAAGCGTTTTTCTCCGAGACCGCAGCGTTGACGTTCGTCTGCAATCCGAACTCGCCCTCGGCGACGCTGCTGCCGCTGCAAGCCATCGAGCGCCTTGCGGAAAACTCAGCGGGCGTCGTCGTGGTCGATGAGGCGTACGTCGATTTCGCGGCTATCGCCGACGCTTCGGCGATTCCCCTGCTGAAACGATATCCCAATCTCGTGGTGCTACGGACGTTTTCGAAATCGTTCTCGCTCGCCGGAATGCGCGTCGGACTGGCGTTCGCGTCGGAAGAGCTCATCGCCGGCATGATCAAGATCAAAGACTCGTATAACGTCAATCGCCTGAGCCAGAGCGCCGCTGCGGCCGCGCTCCGCGATCTCCCCTGGATGCAGCGCAATGTCCGGCGCATCCAGCGGAGCCGCAAAAAGCTCGTCGGCGGCCTCAAAAGACTGGGGTTCCATGTTTACCCGCCGGAGGCGAACTTCGTCCTCGCGCGGCGCGAAGGGCAAAATCTCAAAGGGCTCTATGAGGAGCTCAAGCGGCGAAAAATCCTGGTGCGATATTTCGCTCAGCCGGGGCTGGAAGATTGCATGCGCATCACCGTCGGCGCGCCCGACGAAATGAGCGCGTTGCTCGATCAGCTGGCGGCGGTTATAAAAGGATGAGGAGCGTTGCCATGAAGCCGATCAAGGTCATCGAATTAGATCACATCGTCCTCAATGTTGGCGACATCGACCGCTCGCTCGATTTCTACGCCAACGTGCTCGGCCTCGAGATCGAAAGGCTGGACGAATTCCGCGCCGGGAAGATCGGCTTTCCCTCGGCGCGTATCAACGAGCACACGATTATCGATCTTTTTCCAGCCAAGGCGGAAGTCAATCGTCCGGGCAACCTCAACCATTTTTGTCTCGTCGTCGATCAGGACGATTTTTCGGGTGTCGTCGATTATTTGAAGGATCACGGCGTGCAAATCCTCAACGGCCCGATCTCGCGCTGGGGTGCGCGCGGCCGTGCGACCTCGGTTTACTTCCACGATCCCGACGCGAACGAGATCGAGATCCGCTGCTACTGACCGGTCGGCTTGTCTACGACCGGCGCTTTGATATAGTCCGCGGCTCCATGTCTTCGCTGTTGATCAAGAACATCGGCGCGCTCGTCACCGGCGACATCAACAACCCGCTGCGGCGCGCGGATTCCATCTACATCGAGAACGGCGTCATCCGCTCCGTCGGCAACCGTCTCGATAACCCCGCGGACAGCACGATCGACGCGCAGGGGATCACCGCGATTCCCGGCCTCGTTGACTCACACTCCCATCCGTCGATCGGTGAATATACGCCGGCGCAGAACTCGCTTTCATGGATTACGAATTATATGCACGGCGGGGTTACTGCGCTGATCTCAGCGGGCGAATTGCACCTGCCGGGCCTGCCGCTGCCGCCGGACGCGCGCACGGCGCTCTCGCTCGCGCTCGTCACCAAGCGCTGCTACGACAACCTGCGCCCCTCGGGCGTCAAAGTCTTCGCCGGGACGCTGCTGCTAGTGCCGGGCCTTGTGGAGAAGGATTTCGACGAGATCGCCGCCGCCGGCATCCGGCTCGTGAAATTTATCTTTTACGACTACAGCCTGCTGCCGAACGGTGAAGCGCAGCGCTACGTAAGCTGGGCGCGCTCGCGCGGCATCAAAGTGAAGATTCATTCGGGCGGCGTGTCGCGCTCCGGTGTGAGCCAGATCGCCGGCTGGGATATCGTCGGCAGGATCAACCCCGACATCATCGGACACATCACCGGCGGGCCGATCCCGATGGCGGAAGCTGAGATGGTCCGCATCGTCGCCGAGACCGATC
>Ga0075423_10003786_pt1 | contig 13972 bp, 8 predicted proteins | sample SoiMethybrSBSTD2_FD_80114 | JGI IMG/M metagenome (GOLD analysis project Ga0075423, IMG submission 80114) | Bulk soil microbial communities from a Populus tree surrounding site in Tennessee, USA - Soil MetaG P. TD hybrid SBSTD2 | ecosystem: Environmental > Terrestrial > Soil > Tree plantation...
GCGACTCGGCGCCTACGAGGTCCTGACGCCTCTGGGCACTGGCGGAATGGGCGAGGTGTATCGCGCGCGCGACACTCGCCTTGACCGCGACGTCGCCGTCAAGGTATTGCCGCAGACCGTCGCCGGCGATCCGGACGCCCTTGCGCGGTTCGAGCGCGAGGCCAAGGCGGTCGCCGCGCTCTCACATCCGAACATCCTCGCGATATTCGACTTCGGCCGGCAGAACGGGATCGCGTACGCCGTCACGGAGCTCCTCGAGGGCGAATCGCTGCGCGGCAAGCTCGACTCGGGTCCGGTCTCGCAGCGCCAGGCGATCGAATACGCGGTCCAGATCGCGCGCGGTCTCTCCGCGGCGCACGGCCGCGGGATCATCCACCGGGACTTGAAGCCCGACAACGTCTTCGTCACGAAGGACGGGCACGTCAAGATCCTCGACTTCGGTCTGGCCAAGCGTGTCGAGGAAGCGTCCCCCGACTCGAAGACCAGCGCGCCCACGGACGCGAGGCACACCGAGCCCGGGACCGTGATGGGCACGATGGGCTACATGTCGCCCGAGCAGCTCCGCGGCCTGCCGGTCGACCATCGGTCGGACATCTTTTCCTTCGGCACGGTGCTCTACGAGCTCCTGTCCGGCAAGAAAGCGTTCAAGCGCGACACGGCGAGCGACACGATCGCCGCGATTCTGAAGGAGGAGCCTCCGGAGCTGACCGGCTCGGGCCGGAACATCTCGCCGGCGCTGGATCACATCGTGCGCCACTGCCTCGAGAAGGAACCAGACGATCGCTTCCAGTCCGCAAAGGACGTCGTTTTCGCGCTGTCCGAGGCGTCGGAGCCGACCGCGACGACCGGCGTCCGGCCGCTTTCCGCACGCCCGTCGCGCAAGAGTCTCTGGATTGCCGCCGCGCTGATCGTCACGGCCGGCGTCATCGGGTTCGCTCTCCTGCGCCGTCCTCGCGCGGGAGGCGGCGCGGCTGGTGGCGCCAAGCGCCTGGCCGTCCTGCCGTTCGAGAACCTGGGCGCGCCGGAGGACGACTACCTCGCCGACGGCCTCTCGGACGAAATCCGCGGAAAGCTGACGAGCCTTCCCGGAATCCAGGTCATCGCGCGGGGCAGCTCGACGCCGTACAAGAAGACGAACAAGACGCCCAAACAAATCGCCGAGGAGCTCAACGTCCAGTACCTCCTGACGGCGACCGTGCGATCGAACAAGACCGGAACCGCAAGCCGCGTGCAGGTCCGTCCCGAGCTCGTCGACGTATCCCAGCCGGATGCGCCGACCTCGAAGTGGCAGCAGACGTTCGACACGGCCGTGACGGACGTCTTTCAGGTGCAGTCGGAAATCGCCTCCCAAGTCGCGCAGGCGCTCGACGTCGCGCTCGGCGCGACACAGGAGAAACAGCTCGCCGAGCGGCCCACGAAGAGCCTCCCCGCGTACGAGGCGTTCCTCAAGGGCGACCAGGTCTCCGGCGCCCTGGGCAAGAACGATCCCGCAACGATCCGCCGGGCGCTCGACTTCTACGAGCAGGCCGTGGCGCTCGATCCGGGCTTCGCCCAGGCGTGGTCGCGGATCTCGAGAGTGAACTCGCTAGTCTATTTTCAGACGAATCCGTCGCCGGAGTTCGCCGGAAGCGCTCTCAGGGCCGCGCAGAAAGCGCTGGAACTCGCGCCGAACACCCCCGACTCGTACTTCGCGATGTGCGAATACGAGCGGGATGTTCGGGGCGATCTGCGGGCGGCGCGCGTCCAGATCGAGAAGGCGAGAAGCATCGCGCCCGGAAACGCCGACCTGATGCGCGAATCGGCGACGATCGATCGATCGCTCGGCCAGTTCGACAAGGCGCTGGTGCAACTGCAGGAGGCGCAGCGCCTCGATCCGCGATCCACGGCCGTCTATCGCGATCTCGCGAGGACGTTGTTGTTTTTGCGGCGCTATCCGGAAGCCCGGCAGGCGACCGACGCCGGACTGGCTCTCTCTCCGGACCATCTGTCGTTGATCGAACGCCGCGCGATGAGTTACCTCGGCCAGGGCGATCTTGAAGGCGCCCGCACCTCGCTCGCGGCGTCCTCGAAGAACACCCAGCCCACCGAGCTCGTCGCCTATGTGGCCCAGTTCTGGGATCTCGGCTGGGTCCTGACCGACGAGCAGCTTGAGATCCTGATGCGACTGACGCCCAGCGCGTTCAACGATGACCGAGGCAACTGGGCGATCTCGCTCGCACAGGCCCTCTGGTGGAAAGGAGACCGCGAAGGAGCGCGGAAGTACGCCGAGGAAGCTCGGAAGAGCTTCGAGGATCAGATCCGCGCCACTCCGAACGACGCGCAGCGCCACAGCGAGCTGGGACTGTCGCTTGCCTACGTCGGCCGGGCCGACGAGGCGATCCGCGAAGGCCTCCGCGGCGTCGAAATCGCACGCCCGACGGCGGACGCCGATACGATCAGTTACTTCTTACACCTGCTGGTTCGGATCTACATTCTGTCGGGCCAGCAAGAGAAGGCCCTCGACGAGCTCGAGCGCCTGCTCAAGATCCCCTACTTCGTGTCGCCGGCCTGGCTCACGATCGACCCCAACTTCGATCCCCTGCGCAACAACCCGCGCTTCCAGAAGCTCGTCGCGAAGGCGAAGTGAAAGGAAGGCGCATGGCGCGACGGATCGCTTCGCTGCTCGCCGCCACGTTGGCGGCCGGAACAGCTGTCGCCGCGGATCGGGCGCCGTTTCGAGTCGGCACGGCCTCCGCCGCGCCGGGCCAGAAGGCCTACGGCGCGATCGAGGTTCCGGCGGGTGCGGATCCCGCAACGCGCATCGCCGTCGCCGTCGTCAACGGGGCGAAGCCGGGGCCGGTGCTGGCTCTGGTCTCCGGCGCGCACGGGACCGAGTACGCCTCGATCGTGGCCGTCTCGAAGCTGATCCAGAGGCTCGATCCCGCGGAGGTCTCGGGCACGGTCATCCTCGTGCCGTTGGTCAACGTCGCGTCCTTCGAACAGAAGGTGCCGCACGTGAATCCGGTGGACGGGAAGAGTATGAACCGCTTCTATCCCGGGAAGGCCGACGGAACACAGACCGAGCGCGCGTCCTTCCTGATCACGCGCGAGGTCGTCGAGAAGTGCGACTACTTAATCGACCTGCACGGCGGCGACCTCGACGAGGACCTGCGGCCGTACAGCTACTGGACGAAGACGGGAGACGCGAAGCAGGACGCGGTGTCGCGCGGGATGGTCCTCGCCTTCGGCCTCGACCACATCATCATTTCGACCGACCGCCCGAAGGACCCGTCGGCCTCGCGTTATCTCGACAGCACGGCGGCGACGCGCGGCAAGCCGTCCATCACGGTCGAGGCCGGCCGCGCCGGCACGGTCGAGGCCGACGACGTCGCGGCGCTCGTCGACGGGTGCCTCTCCGTGATGCATCACCTGAAGATGCTCCCGGGCGCCGCCTCGCCGGTCGAGAAGCCGGTCTGGATCGAGGCGGTAAAGACCGCGACGAGCGAGGAGGCGGGCCTCTTCTTTCCGACGGTGCGGCGCGGTTCCTTCGTCGAGCAGGGCAGCCGGCTCGGATACGTCACGGACCCCTTCGGCCGGACCGTCTTCGAGGCGCGTTCGCCGGCGGCCGGGATCGTGCTCTACATCTGCGCCGTGCCGTCGATGAAGAAAGGCGACACCGTCGCGAACATCGGCATCGTGGCCTCTTCTCCGCCGCCGTGAGCACGCTCCCGGACGAGCCGCGCTGGGTGGAGCGCTCGGCTCGCTGGAGCCTCCCGACCAGGATCGTCTTCCGGTTCTCCGTCCTCTACTTCGGGCTCTACGTGGTCCTCACGCAGATGCTGACGACCCTCTTCTTCGTTCCCGGCGTCGACCTGCCCGACGTCGCCATGCTGCCGCCGCTCTCGACGGCGGTGACATGGGTCGCGAAGCACGTCTTCGGAGTGACCACCGAGCTTGTCATCCGGGGCAGCGGCAGCGGAGACAAGATCTACGACTGGGTCCTGGTCTTCTGTCTCCTGGTCCTCGCGATCGCGGGAACGATCGTGTGGTCGGTCCTCGACCGCCGGCGGCCGAGCTACGTGCTCCTGCACGGCTGGTTCCGGGTGTTCCTGCGCTTCGCGGTGGGATCTACTTTGCTCAGCTACGGCGTCATCAAGGTCGTTCCGCTGCAGATGCCGTACCCGTCGCTCATCCGCCTCGTCGAGCCGTACGGCGACCTCTCGCCGATGGGAGTTCTCTGGGCCTCGCTCGGAGCGTCGCCGGCGTACCAGGCCTTCACCGGCTGCGCTGAGACGCTGGCCGGGATCCTCCTTCTGCTCCCGCGGACCACGCTTCTCGGGGCGCTGATCGCGCTCGCCGACGCGATCCAGGTGTTCGCGCTCAACATGACGTACGACGTGCCCGTCAAGCTCTTCTCCTTTCACCTGATCCTCATGGCCGTCTTCCTGATCGCGCCGGACGGCCGCCGACTCGTCGACTTCTTCATGCTCGACCGGACCGCCGGTCCTTCCACGCAGCCGCCGCCTTTCCGGTCGAAGCGCGCCAACCGCGCCGCCCTGATCGTCCAGGCCGTCTTTACGCTCTATCTCCTCGGCGCCAACTTCTACAGCGCGCGCCAGAACTGGTTCGAATACGGCGGCGGCGCTCCCCGCTCGCCCCTCTATGGAATCTGGGACGTCGAGGAGATGGCGAGCGACGGGGCCTCGCGGCCTCCGCTCTTGAGCGACGCCGAACGCTGGCGGCGCGTGATCTTCCCGTCGCTGCAGGCCGTAGCGTTTCAGCGCATGGACGACTCATTCGACCGCTTCTGGGCGGCCATCGACTCCGCCTCGCGCAAGATCGACCTCACGAAGGGCGAGGACAAGAAGTGGAAGGCCACGATCACCTACGAACGGCCGGCTCCGGAGCGTCTCGTGCTCGAAGGAGAGATGGACGGCCACAGGTATCGAATGCAGCTCCGACTGACGGACCACACCAAGCGCCTGCTGGTCAGCCGCGGTTTTCACTGGGTCCAGGAGTACCCGTTCAACCGCTGAGCGGATCCCCCTTCCGCTCGTGCTCGGAGCTCCGCTCGATCTTGCGGGGCTCGCTCCCCGTGACGTCGATGAACACGTCCGCGACGTAGGGAAGCGCATCGCGGATCTTTCGGTCGAGCGCGTCCATCGCTCGGCCGAGCTCCCCGATGTCCAGCGACGGCGCCGGAATCGCCCTGGCGACGACGATGGCCTCCTCCGGTCCCGAGTACATCGCGCGGAGCAACAGGACCTGCTCGATCGCCGGGTCCTCGTCGAAGATCGCCCGGAGCCGTTCGAGATGCGCGACGGGAATGGACCTCCCGACGAGGAAATCCGCGAACGGACGCGCGAGCGCGAACGCGGTCACCGCGAGGAGCACGCCGATGAGAAGCGACGCGATGGAATCCGGGACGCTCGTGCCCAGAATCCGGCTCAGCGCGAGACCTCCCGCGGCGAGCAACAGGCCGGTGAGCGCCGCGCTGTCCTCGACGAGGACCGCTCGCACGACGGGATCGCTCGCGCGGGAGATGTAGCCCCACACCGAGAGCCCGTAGTCCTTCGCCTGGCTCCGCGCCTGTTTGAGTCCCTGCAACCACGACGTACCGTCGGCCACGAAAGAGACCCCGAGGACGATCCATGCCATGAGCGCGCCCTCGACCGGGTGGACCGTTTTCAGTCTCGAGACCGCGATCGCGATCGAGAGACAACCGCCGATGAGAAACGAACCGATCGCCGCCATGAAGGCCCAGAGAAAACGCTCGCGCGCGTGGCCCAGCGGATGCGCCTCGTCTGGAGGCTGGCGGGCGCGATACAGGCCGATCGCGAGGAAGACCTCGTTGACGCAGTCGGCCGCCGAGTGCGCCGCCTCGGCGATCAGACCGCTCGAGTGCGTCACGAGCCCGGCGATCAGCTTCGCGATGCCGATGACGATGTTGGCGATAAGAGCGATGACGACGGTGCGGCCGCTTTCGCCCTCCTCGGCTCGCCGCAGCGCGGTCGCGGAGCGAGGCGGAGGCAGGAGCATCGCCAGGCTCACCTTCCGCTTGCGGGGTCGTTCCTTCGCCAAGGGAGTCATAGTTTGCACCGTGACAGAGGCATATGCTCGCGCCGTCGGAAAGTCATCGCGACCCGGAGGTCGACCATGTGCCGTAACGTCCGCACCCTCGCCAACTTCGAGCCGCCGGCAACGCCGGCGGAGATCCGCGCATCTTCACTGCAGTTCGTCCGCAAGATTTCCGGCGCCAACAAGCCGTCGAGGGCGAACGAAGAGCTCTTTGCCCGGGCGGTGGACGCAGTGGCCGCGGCGGCCGAAAAGCTGATCCGCGGCTGGGTGACGAGCGCGCCTCCCAGGGACCGCGAAGTCGAGATCGCGAAGCACATCGAGCGGTCGCGGCTGCGGTTCGGGAAGGAGCCACGGCGGACGCCGATCGACCCGATCCGATAAGCCTGCCTTCTGAGGCCACGTCAGAAACCGCATCCATCCCTTCCGGATCTGTGTTCTAGAGGGGAATGTGGCGGGCGCTGTACGGAATCCTCGCCGCGCTCGTCATGACCGGCGTGGCCGGCGGTCAAGAGGTTCGACCGCCGACGTGTGAGTCCTGTCAGTCCCTGGAGGACGCGTGGTGGACGGGTCCGATGTTGGCTCCCTCGGCCGCGACATTGCCGCGCGGGCATTTCCTCCTTGAGCCCTACGTCTACGATGTGAGAGTGCAAGGCCGCTACGACGGCGACGGCAGCCGACGAAGCGCTCCTGACTCGAATGGCTTCGGCTCGCTCACGTACATCCTGTACGGGCTTGCGGACCGCGTAGGCATCGGAGTGATTCCTGTCGGGGGATACACGACGGTGAGAGGCAGCGCCAGCAGCTCCGGCGTCGGCATGGGCGACCTCACGCTCCAGGCTCAGTACCGGCTGACGTTGTTCCAGCCAGGCCGTCGCGTCCCAACGATCTCGGTCACCGTGCAGGAGACGTTCCCGACGGGGAAGTACGACCGGCTCGGCGACCGGCCGAGCGACGGTTTCGGAAGCGGCTCCTACATAACGACGCTGGCGCTGTATTGCCAAACGTATTTCTGGCTGAAGAACGACCGCATTCTGCGCACTCGCTTCAACGTGTCGCGGTCGTTTGCCAGCAGCGTGACGGTGAGGGACGTCAGCGTGTACGGGACGGAGGAAGGATTCCGCGGCCAGGCCAAGCCCGGCGGATCGTGGTTCCTCAACGCGTCTTGGGAATACAGCCTGACGCGGAGCTGGGTCCTCGCGCTCGATGCCACGTATCGGCACGACAGCAGCACAAGCGTCGTCGGCCAAGTCGGTTCCGGACAGGATGCTCGCCCGATCCGGTTGGAATCGGGATCCAGCGAGGCTTTCGGCCTCGCTCCGGCGGTGGAATGCAGCTGGAGCCCCAACATTGGTGTGCTCCTCGGCGTGCGCGTGATTCCGGCAGGCCGGAACACGGCTTTCACGATCACGCCGGCGGTGGCCGTCAACATCGTTCACTGATCCGACCGATACGCCCGGCCTCCTTTCTTTCCGATAGCATTCGCCCAGGTCCCGATGACGAACGAGACCCAGTTCCCGACACTCGGACTGCCGGATGTCTCGCCCGACCTCCCGCCGCCTGCGGAGATCGGCGAGTTCAAGATCCTCTCCGTCCTCGGGAAGGGCGGCATGGGCGTCGTCTACGAGGCGCAGCAGCGGGACCCGGAGCGTCGCGTCGCGCTCAAAGTGCTGCGCGGCGGCCGGCTGGCCGACGAGATGCAGCTGCGTCTCTTCCGGCGCGAGGCCCAGACGCTCGCCCGCCTGATCCATCCGAACATCGCCGCGCTCTACGAAGCCGGCCGAACCGACGACGGGCTGAGCTTCTTCACGATGGAGCTCGTCCGCGGCGAGCCGCTGGACAAGTACGTCCTCGAGCGGATGGGCGGCGAGCGCCCCTCCCCTGCCCAGCTGCGCGACCGGCTACGGCTCTTCGCCACGATCTGCCGGGCCGTCGCCCACGCTCACCAGCGCGGCGTGATCCATCGGGACATCAAGCCTTCGAACATCCTCGTCGTCGGCGACGAGAAGCCGGAGGGATCGTCGCCGTCGATCTCGCTCAGCGGTCCTCCGGTGCCGACCGTGAAAATCCTCGACTTCGGGCTCGCGCGAATCGCGGACACGGACGTGCAGGCGACGCAACTCACCCAGATGGGCGACATCCGCGGCACCCTCGCGTACATGAGCCCGGAGCAGGCTCGCGGCGATTCCCGCGAGATCGACCTGCGCAGCGACGTGTACTCGCTCGGCGTGACCCTGTACGAGACGATCACGGGACGCTTCCCCTACGACGTGAAGACGAGCTCGCTGATGGGCGTGCTCAAGATCATCATCGACGAACCGCCGAAACCGCTGCAGCAGACGTTCAAGGGAGGCTACAAGCTCGATCCCGACCTGTGGACGATCACCGCGAAGGCGCTCGAGAAGGATCCGGACCGGCGCTACTCCACGGCGGACGCGCTCGCCGAGGACATCGAGCGGTATCTCGCGAACCGGCCGATCCTCGCGCACCCACCGAGCACGGCGTATCAGGTCCGCAAGCTCGTCTCCCGCCATCGTTTCGGGTTCGCGACGGCGGCCGGGTTTCTCGTCCTGCTGGTCGCCGGCGCCGTCGTCCTCGCGATGCAGGCCGACAAGATCCGTCGCGAGCGTGACCGCGCGACGCAGGAGGCCGCCCGGGCGACGGCGATCAACCAGTTCTTGCAGAAGACCCTCGGCGCGGCGGACCCCTGGCAGCGCGGCTCGCGCGGCGTTTCCCTCGTCGACGCCCTGAAGCAGTCGGAGAAACAGGTCCACGGGTCGTTCAAGGGGCAGCCCCTCGTCGAGGCGGACGTGCTCGAGGCGATCGCCCGCACCTACCATGGCCTCGGAGAGTACGCCGACGCCGAACGGCTCCTGCGCTCGGCGCTGGCGACCCGAGTCGCCGCGGAGGGACGAGAGACCGACGGCGTCGCCGAAACCCTCAACACGCTCGGGAGTACCCTTCAAGTCCAGCGGAAGGCCGACGAGTCGGAGAAGCTGCTTCGTGAGGCCCTCGCGATCCGGCAGAAGCGGCACGGAAGGGAGAGCGCCGAAGTCGCCGCGACTCTCAACGAGCTCGCGCGGACACTCGTCAACAAGAGCGCCTATCCCGAAGCCGAGAAGCTCGCCAACGAGGGACTCCAGATTCGCGAGCGCATCTTCGGGCCGAACAGCAGCGAGGTCGCCGAGAGCCTGCGAACGCTCGGCAGTCTCTATACCGAGCAGGAGGAGTGGAAGCGCACGGTGGAGGTAGAGAATCGCCAGGTTGCGATCCTGCGCGGGCTGCACGACGATGGCCCGCTCCTCGCCTCGGCGCTGAACGACCTCGCGGTCGCGCAGACGCAGCTTGGGGACTTCGACGCTGCGGAGAAGACCTTCGCCGAGTCGATTCGGATTCTCACCTCGGTTCTCGGCGAAGACCATCCCGAGTACGCGAGCACCCTCGAGAATCTCGGCAACATCTGGTACCGGAAGGGCGAGTACGCGCGGACCGCGGAGAACCTGGAGAAGGTCCTCGCGATCCGGCGACGCGCGCTCGGCGACGATGCCGAGCCCGTGGCGCGCACCACGGCCAACCTGGGCAGCGTGTATGCGTCGTCCGGCAACGACGTGGCGTCTCTCCCGAAGTTCCAGAAAGCCCTCGAAGGACTGACGAAGTTCCTCGGTCCCGATCACCCCGACGTGGGCTCGGTGCTGATGAGCGAGGCGGGAGCGCTGATGCGCCTGGGCCGGCTGGACGAGGCCGAAGCCGCGGCGCGGCGCGGCATGGCGATCCGGCTCGCAAAGTTCCCCGAGTCGAGCATTCCGGTCGCGCTCGGGCGCACGCGCCTGGGGCAGATCCTGACGAAGAAGAAGCGCTACCCGGAGGCCGACGAGCTGCTGCGCCAGGCGGCGGACAGCCTGACGGCGGCGGGCGAGGGAGCGGCCACATTCCGGAAGAACGCGATCAAAGCCCGCATCGACCTCTACCAGGCCTGGGGGAAGACGGCCGAAGCCCGCGCGCAGGAGGCGCTTCTGGCCGACGCCGGCACGAGCGCAAAGAATTAGAGGACTGATTTCCGGATCAAAAGCGGGCGAGCTGCCCCGCATCTCGCATCGGCAGCCAGAAGTTGATGCCGTCGCTGCAGGCCCGAAACGTGCTCGACGGAACGTCGAAGGCGCCGATGAATTCGAGGCTCGCGGCGTTCCAGATGTACACCTTCGTGCCCTGAAAGTCGGTCACGAGGATGCGCTGCCCGTCGAAGGCCGCGGCCATGATGCTCTGGTCCGTCCCGGGTGTCGAGAGCGTCTGAATCACCGTACCCGTCGACGCTTGCACGACCTGCACCGCCCCCGGCGCGCCGTTGCTCGTCGGCACCCAGATGTTCGCTCCGTCAAAGACGGGAAAACGGGCCTGAATGGGAAAGTCGACGGTCTGGAGGACGGCTCCCGCGGAGTCGAGCTTGAGCAGAGACAGATTTGCGGTTGCCCACATGTTCGAACCGTCGAACACCAGCCCGGCAAGACCGAACGGACCGGCGACGTTCGTCACCTGCCAGGAGCCCGGTTGAGCGATGGAGATCGAAGTATTGTTGCCACCGCTCCCGGCGTTGGTCACCCAGATGCGGTTGCCGTCGAACGCGATGTCCAGCGGGTTGATTCCGAGGTCGGCGACAGAGCTCAGAGCGCCGCCCGGCTGCGTCGGGTCGATGGCGTAGAGCTTTCCCGGATTGCTGCCGCCGACCACGAAGACGCGACCCATCGCCACCAGAAGGGAGCTTGCCCCGGTCGCACCGGTCCACGTGTCGAGGAGCTTTCCGTCGCTCGCCCGGACTCGCGAGACCGATCCGTCCGTGAGGTTGGCCGTCCAGATGTCGGCGCCGTCGGCCGCCGCCTGGAACGGTCCATTGCCGACGGTTGTCGCGGTCACCGCGGCGCTCGAGGCCGTCGTCCACCACTGGCCGAGCGCCGCACGACGTGAGGAGCGCGCCAGGCTCTGGTTGAGGCCCTTCGTGACGAAGACGGCCGCCTGTCCGCGCGTGACGGGATTGTCCGGGGAATAGGTCGTCGGCGAAGTCCCCGCGGTGATGCCGACGTAGTACATCTCGAGAACGTAGGGACAGATCGTCGGGGAGACGTCGGTGAACGGACCGCATTGATCCTGGACGAGGTGAATCGCAGCTCCCGCAGAAACCGTGGACAACGCGACCGTCAGCAGAATCGTAGCCCGGCGGATCTTGCGCATTTTGCCCTCGTATTCTTACAACTTGACGCAGACGTTCTTCGCTTCGGTGAAGAAATCGAGCGAGTCGAACCCGCCCTCGCGCCCGACGCCGCTCTCCTTCATTCCGCCAAAGGGAACACGAAGATCCCGCAGCAGCCACGTGTTGACCCACACCGTCCCGCTGTCGATCGCCGCGGCGACCCGATGGGCCTTCTGGAGGTCTCGGGTCCAGACGCTCGCCGAGAGCCCATAGCGCGTGCTGTTGGCGTAGGCGATCGCCTCCTCGGGAGAATCGAAAGGCGTGACGGTGACGACGGGCCCGAAGATCTCCTCCTGCATGACGCGCGTCCGGCAGTCGAGGCCCGTGATCACCGTCGGCTCGAGGAAATAACCGTCCCGGACGCGTTCGGGGAGATTCGTGGGACGCTTTCCGCCGACGAGGATGCGGCCCCCCTCCTCTTTCGCGAGCTCGACGTAGCCTTCGACCTTGCGAAGGTGCGGCTCGCTCACGAGGGCGCCCACCTCGGTCGACGCCTCCTGCGGATCTCCGATGCGAAGCTTCTTCGTCGCCGCCAGAAACCGGTCGAGAAACTCGTCGTAGATGGTTCTCTCGACGAACAGGCGGGATCCGCAGAGACAGATTTCGCCCTGGTTGGCGAAGCTCGACTGAATCGACGTGGGGATTGCCTGCTCGAGATCGGCGTCCGCGAACACGATGTTCGGGTTCTTCCCTCCGAGCTCCAGGGACACTTTCTTGAAAAGCGGTCCCGCGTGAGCCATCACGTCCGCGCCCGTTTTCGTTCCTCCGGTGAACGAGATGAGCGGGACCTTCGGATGCGACGTGAGGGCGCGGCCGGCGCTCCCTCCGGGGCCGTGCACGACGTTGACGACGCCGGGCGGAATGCCCGCCTCCAGAGTCAGCGCGGCGAGCCGGTCGGCCGTCAGCGGTGTGAGCTCCGAGGGCTTGGCAACACAGCAATTCCCCGCGGCGATGGCCGGAGCGATCTTCCAGGTCAGAAGGTACAGCGGCAGGTTCCAGGGCGAGATCAACCCGGCGACGCCGAGGGGCTGCCGGATCGTGTAGTTGAGCGCCCGATCGTCCGTGATGTGAGAGCGCGTTTCGGCGTGCAGGATCGCCGTCGCGAAGAAGCGGAAGTTCTGAATGGCCCGGGGCACGTCCATCCGGCGCGCGAGCGCGATCGGCTTCCCGTTGTCTTCCGACTCGAGCCGCGCCAGCTCGTCGAAGTTCTCCTCGATGAGCTCGGCCACCCGGATCAGGAGCCGGGAGCGTTCCTCGGCGGGGGTCCGGTGCCAGGCCTCGAAAGCGCGGGACGCCGCCGCGACCGCGGCATCGACGTCCTCGGGACCGCTTTCCGGGATTTCGGCGATGACCCGTCCCGTCGCGGGGTCGACGTCCGGAAGGTACCGTCCCGAGCAGGGCGGCCGGAATTGGCCGTCGATGAAATTGAGGATGCGTTTCACGGCACGGAAATCCTATCGCGCGACCGTGGCGCCTTTGTCATCCCGAGGGCCATGAGGCCCGAGGGATCCCGGACTGCCGCGCGACGGATGCCGTCGGCCCTTGGTCTGCCGGTCACAGGATCCCTCGCTCTCGCTCGGGATGACGGCGCAATTGAATCGCCTCGGGCCTCATGGTACGAAGTCGCTCAATGGAAAAAGAAAAGCCTCGGGGTCCTCTCTACTACGCGGACTACCTCCAGCTCGACCGTCTGCTGTCCAGTCAGCAGATGCAGAGCGCTCTCCATGGAAAACCCGCCCACGACGAGATGCTGTTCATCATCGTCCACCAGGCTTACGAGCTGTGGTTCAAACAGATCCTGTGGGAGCTCGATGCGGTGCTGGCGACGTTTCGAGGCGCTTCGGTCCCGGAGGAGGAGCTCGGGCAAGCGGTCCTGCGGTGCGGGCGGATCGTCGAGATCCAGCGCGTCCTGATACAACAGGTCGACGTTCTGGAGACGATGACCCCTCTGGACTTCCTCGATTTCAGGGACCAGCTGATCCCGGCCTCCGGCTTTCAGAGCGTTCAATTTCGCCTGATCGAGAACAAGCTCGGGATGCGGCGCGGAGACCGGCTTCAGATCAACGACGCCCCCTACACGTCGCGGTTCACTCAGCTGGACGCCGCGCGTGTCGTGGCGTCGGAGGAGGAGCCTTCTCTCTTCGATTTGATCCAAAGTTGGCTGGAGAGAACGCCTTTTCTCCACTTCGGCGATTTCGATTTCTGGCGGGAGTATCGGCGGGCGGTCGACGCCATGCTCGCGTCCGACCGCGCCTCGATCCGGAACAACCCGACCCTGACCGAAGGCGAGAAAGCCACGCAGCTCGCCGGAGTCGAAGCGACGGCACACCGATTCGCGGACCTGTTCGAAGAGAACGCCGGCGAGCCGGCGACGGGGCCAGGACGTCACTTTTCCCGCCGGGCGCTCCAGGCGGCGCTCCTGATCAATCTGTACAGGGACGAGCCCATTCTGCACTTGCCCTTCCGGTTGCTCGCGCTGCTGGCGGACATCGAACGAAATTTCACGACCTGGCGGCAGCGCCACGCCCAGATGGCGATGCGGATGATCGGCACCCGGATCGGCACCGGAGGCACATCGGGTCACGAGTATCTCGACCGGGCAGCCGAGCGCCACAGAGTCTTCGCGGACCTTTCGGCTCTCGCGAGTTTCTACATCCCCCGATCGGCGCTTCCCAA
>Ga0075423_10003789_pt1 | contig 13967 bp, 9 predicted proteins | sample SoiMethybrSBSTD2_FD_80114 | JGI IMG/M metagenome (GOLD analysis project Ga0075423, IMG submission 80114) | Bulk soil microbial communities from a Populus tree surrounding site in Tennessee, USA - Soil MetaG P. TD hybrid SBSTD2 | ecosystem: Environmental > Terrestrial > Soil > Tree plantation...
ATCATCAACCAGCGCATCAACACCAATGTGCTGGCGTGGTGGCAGCGGCGGCAGCCGCAAGCGAAGCTGGTGACGATCGGCACGAGCTGCTCCTACGATCCCGCCCTGCCCCTGATCGAGGCGAATTACCTGGCGGGGACGCCGATCGAGAGCCTCTATACGTATGGGATGACGAAGCGCATGCTGCTGGTGGGCCAGATGGCGCTCGGGAAGCAATACGGCCTCCGCTCCTTGACCCTGGTGCCATCCACGCTCTACGGGCCCGGCTACCACACGGACAGCCGGCAGATGCATTTCATCTTCGATCTCATCCGCAAGATCCTGCGGGCGCGCCTCTACGGGGAGCCGGTAGTGCTCTGGGGCGATGGCCACCAGCGGCGGGAGGTCATCTTCATCGATGACTTCGTCCGGTTGATGCTGCAGCTCGCGGACAAGGTGGACGGGGAGGTCGTGAACATCGGGGCAGGGGAGGAACACTCGATCCGCGAGTTCGCCCAGCTCATCTGCGACGAGGTCGGGTATCCTTTCGAGCAGATCCGGTTCGACACCGATCGGTACGTCGGAGCCCGCTCCAAGTGTCTGGACGTGACCCGGTTGCGCCAACTGGTGGGCGACCCCGCGCTCACCCCCCTGGCTGAGGGGCTCCGTCGCACCATCACCTGGTTCCGGGAAGAGGCCATGGCGCTCCTGCCGGCCGGGGGGCCAGTGTGAGCGGCTCGGCCCCCGCTATCCGTGTCGTCATGCCGGTCCTCAACGAGGCTCGGTTCATCCGGGAGTCCATCGAGTCACTCCTCGCCCAGCACTACGACCCACTCGAGATCGTGGTGTACGACGGCGGATCCACCGACGGGACGCTCGACATCCTGCGCGAGTACCCGGTCGATCTGCGGGTCGAGCCCGGCCTGGGCCAGATGGCGGCGATCAATCGCGGCTGGCAGGGCACATCGGCGGAGTACGTGACCTGGTGGGCGGGCGACGACCGGTACAAGCCCGGGGCACTCGCCCGCCTGGCCGCCGAGCTCCGCGACCATCCCGAGGCCGGGTTCGTGCACGCGGATGCGGATATCATCGACGAGCAGGGCATGGTGACGCGCCACCTGGCCCCGGGTCCGCGGAGCCTGGCCGACCTCGCACTGGCATTCACGATGGTGTCGCAGACCGCACTCATCCGGCGGTCGGCGGCGGAGCGCGCGGGTCTCATGGACGAGACGCGCCGCTTCGCGGCCGACTGGGACTTCTTTCTTCGTGTTTCCCAATACCACCCCGGCCACTACGTCCCGTTCACCGCGGCGGAGTACCGGACCCACTCGGGGAGCGAGGACAATCAGAACTACGCCCGGGTCGGCGAGGCGGGAATGGACGTCGTGGCGCGATTCTTCGAGCGTCCCGATCTGACCCCGGCGCAGCGGGCGCTCCGGCCCCGCGCACTGGCCGGCGCCCGGCTCTTCGCGGGGTGGTGCTACGTGGTGGAGGGCCGGCGGGGTGATGGCTGGCGCATGCTGCGGGACGCGCTGCTGGCCGCCCCATCGGTGCTATGGCGCGTGCCCGCCGGCCCCCGGCTCGTGGGGCGGCTCCTGCTGCCCGGGCGCCCCCGGCCGCACCGGCCCCGGGGTGGTTGGCGGCAGGGCGCGACGGTCTGAGCGGCGGACGCCGTGGACCGCCTCGCGCTCACGCTGGCATTCGCCCTGCTGGGGTGGGGGTGGATTCGATTCAACCGGATCTGGTTCGACGATCCGCTGTCGCCCTTCAACCTCCTGCTGTTCTCCTGGGTCGGCCCGCTGGCGCTCCGCGCGTACAACCTCTCCGATCAGGAGCGCCCCTGGCCGGCCGATGTCGTACTGATTCTGCTGTGGGTGACGGCCGCCCTGGTCCTCCCGCTGCTCGCCATCCGGCCACCGAAGGGGCCATCCCGCCTGAGCGAGGCGCGGGAGGCATTCGCCCGGATGCTGGCCACCTGCCGGACACCGCTCTTCCTTTGGCTGATCGCGGCGATCTACGCCGTGTGCTTTGCGGCCTACCTCTATAACGAGTTCATCACCAACCCCATCGGCATTCCCCTGCTGAGCTTCCTGCGGGATCCGACGATCGCCCTGGGCAACTACCACCGGTGGGGCAAGGAGGAGGGTCGCTCGCTCGGGCTGTATATCTCGCTGCCGGTGCAGGTGCTCGTGGCCATGCTTTACCTGGGGTTTCGCGCCAACGCTGGGCGGGCCCGCCGCTGGGTGCTGCTGGCGATGGCGCTCGCGTACCCCGTCATGTCCGCCCTCAAGCTCTCCCGCTCGGACATCCTGTACTCCCTGATCGGGATGCTCCTCGTCGAACACTATTACCGCCGCTTCACCTTGGGGGATGGGCGCCGGCGGATCGGGGCCGGCCGGGCGGTGCGTTACGCGGTGCTGTTCGGGCTCACCGCCGTCGCCTTGAACGCGTTCCTGATCATTCGGGCGGGGTTCAGCCCGGTCGAAGGGGGCTTCGCCACGCTCATCGGGCTGAAGGTACACGCCGGCGTGCTGACCTCTCCCCTCGGCGAGGTGTATGGATATTTCGCGATGCCGTTCGAGAATTTTTCCAATATCTACCAACGATACGGCGGTGGTCTGGAGATCGGTGTAGGGCCCTTGCGCCCGGTGCTCTCGCTGACCGGCCAGAGCGCTATCGCCGAGCGAATGATGTCGCGCCTCGACCTCGATAGCGTGCTGCTCTACCCGATCAACACGTACACTTTTCTCAGCCTAACCTACGTCGAGCTGGGCCTGTTCGGCGTGCTGTTCGTCCCGTTGTTGTACAGCGCGGGCATGGGAATCCTGTACGCGAGGTTTCGCCGCCGGCCGACGCTGCCCCGGGTCTTTCTCTATCTCACGCTGGTGCCGTGCTGGATGTGGCTCTTCGTCACCAACGGGTTCAGTGTGCTGAGCTTCTACCTGATTGCGGGGTTCATCATCGCGCTCTCCGTGCTGCACCGCACGTTGGTGCTGGCGGCGCGGCCCACACCCCTGCCCGGCGGGATGACGCCCGGCGCGGAGGTGGAGTGAGAGCAGACGGGCGCCCGCTCCGGATCGGCCTGAACGCGATGTACTGGATCCCGGATGGCATGGGCGGGACTCAGACGTATTTCCTGCGCCTGCTGGAGGCGCTCCTCCGCGCGGACCGGGACGACGAGTACGTCGTATTCGTGAATGCCGACGGCGCCGACCGATTGCCCGTGCGCTCCGGGCGTCTCAGGGTCGAGGCATGCCCGGTCCCCGGCACCCTGCGCCCGGCCCGGCTTCTCTGGGAGCAGTGGGACGTGCCCCGCCGCGCCGCCCGGCTCCAGCTCGACCTCGTCCATTCGCTGGGCTACCTGGCGCCGGGCGGTCTGAGGATGCCGAGCGTGGTGACCGTGCTCGACATGATCCACTACATCCATCCGGGCCAGATCGAGCCGCTGAAGCGGGGGCTGTGGCGGATGCTGTTTCCTCGCTCGCTCCGTCGGGCGCGCCGGGTCATCGCGATCTCGGAGAGCGTGAAACGAGACATTGTACGATTCTTCCCCTGGGCGGGTCCGAAAGTCACGGCGGTGCCCCTTGGCGTCGACCGGCAGCTCTTCTCGCCCGCCCCCGAGGGATCGGCCAGGGGGTCCGGCGAGCCGCCTTTCGTGCTCGGGGTGGCCTCCCCCGCGCCACACAAGAACGTGGACGGGTTGCTGCGCGCGTTCGCGCTCGCCGCGGACGCCGTGCCCGGCCTCCGACTGCGGCTGGCCGGCATGGTGACCCGCACGACGGAGGCGCTGGCCGGTCTCGCCGAGTCGCTGGGGCTGGCGGGGCGGGTGGACTTCACCGGCCGCGTGGATGATGCGGCGCTGGCGGAGATGTACCGTCAAGCCGCCGTCATGGTGCTTCCCTCGCGGTACGAGGGATTCGGGCTTCCGGCGCTGGAGGCGATGGCCTGCGGCTGCCCGGTCATCGCGTCGGACCGCGCGTCGCTGCCCGAAGTGGTGGGCGATGCCGCCTTGCTGGTTGATCCGGACGACGTGGAGGCGATGGCGGCGGCGCTCCGGGGCGTGCTCGGAAATGCTCGGCTCCGGTCCGAGCTCCGCTGCCGGGGATTGGCGCGGGCGGCGGGCCTGAGCTGGGATCTCACCGCCGAGCGGACGCTCGCCGTGTACGCTGCCGCGGTGAACGCCTGAATGCCGCACTCTCCGTCGCTGGCGGTCTCGGTCGTGGTGTATCGACCTGACCTGCCCCGACTCGAGCTCACCCTGCGCACGCTGCGCAATGCGCTCGACCGTGCGATTGCCGGCGGCGCGCTCGCCCGCGCCACCGTGCATCTCATCGACAACGGGAGTGAGGATCCCGCGGCTCTCGACCAGCTGGCGGCGGACGCCCTCGGCAAGGCGGCGTGGCTTGCCCGTCGGACCTGGCGCGGGCACGGCAACGTCGGATACGGCCGGGGCCACAACCTCGCGATTCTGGCCTCCTCGGCCGACCTGCATCTGGTGCTCAACCCCGATGTGGAGCTCGCGCCCGAGGCGCTGATCGAGGGACTCGGCCATCTGGCGACGCGGCCGGAGACCGTCCTCGTCGCCCCACAAGTACGCGGCCCCGATGGCGCCATGCAGTACCTCTGCCGCCGGTATCCCTCGGTGCTCGTGGTGGCGATGCGCGGCTTCGCACCGGCATGGCTCCGCCGGACCTTCGCGCGACGGCTGGCCGACTACGAGATGCGGGATGCCATCGGCGACGAGATCGTCACGGGAATCCCGATGGCGAGCGGGTGTTTCATGCTGACCCGAGCCGAGCCACTGCGGCGGCTCGGCGGGTTCTCGCCAGACTACTTCCTCTATTATGAAGACTACGACCTGAGCCTCCGCCTTCGCCGCCTGGGAGACATCGCGTACGTGCCCTCGGTGCGCATCGTGCATGCCGGAGGGGGCGCGGCACGAAAGGGACGGCACCACCAGCGTCTGTTCCTCCGATCGGGAGTTACATTCTTCCGCACCCATGGCTGGAAGCTCGTGTGAGTGGGGAGCCAAGGACGGAAGCACGGACAGTCGCGGTCACCGGCGCCTCGGGCTTCCTGGGCGGACCGGTGTGCCGGCGCCTGCTGGATGCCGGATACGCCGTCCGGGGTTTCTCCCGACACCCAGGGGGCCCCGCCGCAAGCAGGGCCATCGAGTGGCGGCAATGGCCTGAGCCCCGCCCTGTGGACGATGCGCTCGTGGAGGCGCTGGCCGGGTGCGTGGGCGTGATCCACCTGGCCGCACGGGTCCACGTGATGCGCGAGGCTGCCGCCGATCCGCTCGCCGAGTATCGTGAAGCCAATGTCGAGCTCACTCGGCGGGTGCTGCAGGCTTGCAGGCGGGCCGGGGTGAGACGGTTCGTGCTGGCCAGCTCGGTCAAGGCGGTGGGTGAGCGCTTCGAGCAGCCGATCACGGAGGAGCAGCCGCCCGCCCCCCAGGATGCCTACGGTCGCAGCAAACTCGAAGCGGAGGGCCTCGTCGCGAGGGAGGCAGCGGAGTGGGGCCTGGGCGCTTCGGTACTCCGATTCCCGCTGATCTACGGGCCGGGCGCGCGCGCGAATATGCGGGCCCTTTTCGGACTGGTGGCAAGTGGCACGCCCTTGCCGTTCGGTGCCGTGCGAAATCAACGCAGCTATCTCTACGTGGAGAATGCGGCCTCGGCGCTGGTGGCGGTGCTCGAGCACGACGGACGCCAAGCCGACACCTTCTTTGTGAGCGACGGCGTTGATTTCTCGACACCGGACCTGATGCGGGCGATCGCGGCGGCCCTCGGCCGGCGTGCGCGCCTGGTGAACGTGCCGGTCGGGCTGTTGCGGGGTGCCGCGCGACTGGGGGACGTGGTCGCCCGCCTGGTCCCGGTGCCGCTCACGAGTGCCGTGCTCTCGCGCCTGGTCGACTCTCTCGCGGTCAACTCGGGCCACCTGTACCGCACCGTGGGCTGGGTCCCCCCCTTCACTCCCGAATTGGGGTTCGAGGCCACGGCGCGGTGGTACTTGCGCCGGAACGAGGTGGACGAGTGATCTCGCTTCTGCTCATGGGCGCCGCGGCGGCAGTCGTCTCCGGGTTGCTCACCGGCCTCATCCGGCAGTACGCTCGGCGGACGCGGCTGCTGGACGTGCCGAACGTGCGGAGTTCCCACAAGGCGCCGACGCCCAGAGGCGGCGGCCTGGCGATTGTGATCGTGAGCGCGCTTGCGCTGGGGATCCTCGGACTGTCCGGTGCCCTGGAGCGGCACTCCGCCCTGGCCCTCGCCGGGGCGTTGCCGGTCGCCGGCGCGGGCTGGCTGGACGACCGCCATGGTCTCGGCGCCGGGGCGCGGGCGGCGGTGCAGGTGGCCTGCGCAAGCTGGACCCTCCTTTGGCTCGGTGCGGGGGGGTCGGCGGGGTCTGTGGAAGCCGGGCTGCCTGCCGGAGCTGTCGGCTTGGCGGTCGGCGTCCTGGGAATCGTGTGGCTGTCCAATCTCTATAACTTCATGGACGGTATCGACGGCATCGCCGGGGGACAGGCGGCGGCCACCGGTGGCGTCATGTCGTTCCTGCTGGCCCGGGGGGGAGACACGGGACTCGCGCTGCTCGCTGCCGTGATCGCGGGCGCCAGTCTGGGCTTCCTGATCTGGAACTGGTCGCCGGCCCTCATCTTCATGGGCGACGTCGGGTCATGCTTCCTGGGCTTCATCTTCGGGGCCATCGCGGTGGCGGGCGCCCGCGAGGGCGCCGTGCCGCTTCTGGCCTGGCTCCCGCTGTTCGCGGTATTCCTGGTGGATGCGACGGTGACGCTGCTTCGGCGCATGGGCCGGGGGGACCGGTGGTACGACGCGCACCGGAGCCACGCCTACCAGCGCGCGGTGCAGTCGGGCTTGCCCCACGCGACCGTGTCCGCGATCGTGATCGCTTTCGGCCTTGCCGCCGGCGCCGCGGCGGGGGCCGCGCTCGCCGCGGGGCAATCAGGAGTCCTGTCGGCGGTCGCGGGCACGGCCCTCGGCGGCGCTGCCGTGCTCTATCTCCTCGTGGAGCGCCGGCGCCCGATGACCCAGGAACCGGGGGCCGAAGGTGTGCCCCCCGGCGCGACGCCCTGATGCGAGCGGATCCCGAACGACGTGTCGTCAACCAGGTGACCCGATGCACACCACTGTGAGCGCACGTCACGAACAGCCACTCGCGACCATCCCGCCCTCCGAGGACGACGTCGCGATCCTCGGCTTTCTCAATGTGATCCTTCGCCGGCGCGACACGGTGCTCGGCTGGATGCTGGTGGGGGCGCTGGTGGCCGCGGGATTTGCGCTGCTGAGCCGCCATACCTACACGGTGACGGCGGCGTTCATGCCGCAGGTGAAACGGGGTGCCTCCGCGCTGTCGGGGATCGCCGCCCAGTTCGGCATCGCGCTTCCCCTGGGCGAGACCGGGCCGACCCCGGCCTTCTACGTCGACCTGATCAACTCTCGCCCGCTCCTCGGGAGCCTGGTGGACACCCGGTTCACCTATCGGGCCGATACCGGCGTGGCGGCGGGCACCTTGGTCGAGCTCTACCGCAGCCGGGGCCGCACGGCCCCGCTCCGGCGCGACGCCGCGATCCGGCGAGCGGAGAAGAACGTGGACGCCTCGGTGCAGCCGAAGACTGGAGTCGTGCGGCTCGAGGTCACCGCGGTGGACCCCGATCTCGCGACCCAGATGACCCGCCGCATCATCGACCTAGTCAACACCTTCAACGTGGTGACTCGTCAGTCCCAGGCCGCCGCCGAGCGGCGGTTTGCCGAGCAGCGCAAGTCGGAGGTGGCGCTCGATCTTCGTTCGGCGGAGGATCGGCTTCAGGCCTTTCTCCAGCGGAACCGGGACTACCGCAACTCGCCCGAGCTCAGCTTCCAGCAGGACCGGCTGAGCCGCGAGGTTTCGATGCAGCAGCAGCTCTACACTTCGTTGGTTGAGGCGTACGAGCAGGCGAGGCTGGAGGAGGTGCGGGACACCCCGGTGCTGACCGTGGTCGAGGTTCCCACCCCACCGGTCCGGCCGGACTCGCGTGGCGTGCCCGCCAAGGGGTTGGCGGGCCTACTGGTCGGCGGCGTCCTGGGAGTCATTCTGGCTTTCCTGCGCGAGGCCATCGGACGCCTGGGCGACCAGGCCCAACCCGAGGTCGGCGAGTTCCGGCGTCTGTCCCGCCAGCTCAAGAACGATCTCCGGCGACCCTGGCTTCCCATTCGCCGCTGGCTAAGATTGGGCTGAGAGTGACTGCCCGGCCGCCGACCAGCGTCTTTACAGGGTGGAGCAAATGGCGCGAAATCTGCCCCGCACCCCTGGTTCCGGTGCGACGGCGCCAGGCCGGCTTCACCTAAGCTACGGATCTGCTTTAGCTTGACGAATGCCCGGGTGCCGTCGATACTAAAGTGGCTATGACATTTCTGCCCTCGACGAAGACAGGTACGGTGCGGAAAGACACACCGCGACTCAGGCACATTCGCAATCGTTACCTCTTCTTCCTCGACGTCGCCCTCTTCACGTCGTCGGTGCTGATCGCCTACGCGTTGCGCTTCGAAGGCCTGGACTGGCCACCGGCGTATCAGCGGACCGCCATCGCCTATCTCGCTCTGAGTCTTCCTGTCAAACTGGTGGTGCTCTGGTTGGTCGGCGTCTACCGCCGGCTCTGGCGCTATGCGGGCATACTCGAGGTCGAGCGTCTGATCCTCGGCGCCATCATCTCGGGAGCCGTCTGCCTTGTCCTGGGCGCCGTCATTCTCCCGGCCAGCGGCCTCACGGACGTGCGCGTGCCGATCGCCGTGCTCGTCCTTGACGATCTGCTCACCGCGGCCTTCGCGACCGGCCCCCGCATCGCCGTCAGGGCCGTAAGCCGGGGACGGTACCGGGCGCTCCGCAGCGGCCGGCGCGTCCTCATCGTCGGGGCCGGCGCCGCCGGCGAGATGATCGTGAAGGAACTGCTGGGCCACCCGCAACTGGGGCTCAACCCGATCGGATTCGTGGACGACGACCGCTCCAAGCACGGTCACCGCCTGAACAACCTGCCGGTCCTCGGCCCCGTGTCCAAGATCAAGACCATCGTGCTGCAGCACGGGATCGAAGAAGTCGTCATTGCGATGCCCCGGGCGCGTGGCGGTGTGGTGCGGGAGATCGTCAAGGAGGCAGTGGCGGCCGGAGTGCCTACCCGAACCGTGCCGGGGATATACGAGATCCTCTCCGGCCGCGTGGCCATCGCCTCGCTGCGACGGGTGGAGATCCAGGACCTCCTGCGGCGCGATCCCATCCAGACGAACCTGGAGCAGGTCCGCTCGCTCGCCACCGGCGAGACGGTCCTGGTGACCGGGGCGGGCGGCTCGATCGGCAGCGAGCTGTGTCGGCAGCTCGCGCTCCTCGATCCGGCCGAGATCTTGCTCCTGGGCCATGGCGAGAACTCGATCTTCGACATTCTGGCCGAGCTTACCGAGCGCTTCCCGAGCGTCACCGCCATTCCGATCATCACCGACGTGCGCGACCGGGACCGGCTGCGTCAGGTCTTCAGTCAGTACCGGCCGTACGCGGTGTTCCACGCCGCCGCCCACAAGCATGTCCCGCTGATGGAGGGCAACGTCGCCGAGGCGGTCACCAACAATGTCCTCGGCACCAAGAACGTGGCGGAGCTCTCGGCGGAGTTCGGGGTCGAGCACCTGGTGATGATCTCGACCGACAAGGCGGTCCGCCCCACCAACATCATGGGAGCCACCAAGCGGGTGGCCGAGCAGATCGTCCAGGAGATCGCGGAGGCACACCACCGGAAGTTCGTCGCCGTCAGGTTCGGCAACGTGCTGGGCAGCCGCGGCAGCGTGATCCCCACCTTCCTGCGCCAGATCCAGGCCGGTGGCCCGGTGACCGTGACCCATCCCGAGATGCGCCGCTACTTCATGACGATCCCGGAGGCGGTGCAGCTGGTCCTGCAGGCAGGAGCGATTGGGCAGGGCGGAGAGGTGTTCGTGCTCGACATGGGCGAGCCGATCAGGGTGCTCGACCTGGCCACCGACCTCATCCGGCTGTCGGGGCTCGAGGTGGGGACCGACATCGAGATCCGGTTCAGCGGCACGCGTCCAGGCGAGAAGCTGTTCGAGGAGCTCTTCTTCGATTCGGAGAGCGCCATCCCGACGGACCATCCGAAGGTGCTGCGCGCCAAGAACGGTGTGCTGCCCCTGGGGTTGAGCACCGTCGTGGATGTGCTGGTGGAGGGGGCGCGCAAGGGGCGGTCCGACGAGGACCTTCGCGAGCTGCTCGCGCGCCTGGTGCCGGATTTCAACGTGGCCGAAAGCGCGCCTGAGAAGGCGCTGGGCGCCGTCACGAGCTGACCAGCGCGTCTAGCGGCGCGCCACCACGATGATGGTGACCAGCGCCCCCAGTATCTGCGCCGCCGTCCCGAGGATGCCGGTGAGGTTGCTTCCCGGCGGCGGCACCGTACGAGTCGGCACGAACACGACCGCCCCGGGCTTGGGCTGGGGCACCTTGTCCGCGAAGATCGCCTTCCGCTTGACGCCTTCCCGCACGCCGTTCGGCTGAGTCACGTAGGGGTGATTGTTGTCCCCCTTCTCCGTGTAGCCTCCCGCCGCGTTCACGTACCAGTCCAGGTTCTTGTTCGGCGTATAGGCGACCGGACCGGGCGAGTTCACCGCACCCTGGACTATGACCACCGGATTGAATTCCGGGATGTAGATCGAGTCACCCGCGGTCAAGATGATGTTGTCGCGGAACTTGGGGTCGCGGAGCACGCGGGGCAGGTCGATCCCGACCCGCTCGGGAACCCCGCGCACGGTCGAGTCGCGGCGCGGCGCGCTCGACGCCAGCACCGGCTTGAGCTGATCCGTGCCGCTAGGGTTGCTGCCCGCGTACGACCGGTAGAACTGAATCCCGCCCGCGTACGCCTCGCCGGTCAGGCCGCCGGCGCGCTCGATCAGGTCCGCCAGACGCTCGGTCTTGGATTTCAGGGAGTACCGCCCCGGGGACTTCACCTGCCCGCTCAGCACGACGGTCCGCTGGAGCCCCCACTCTCCCTGCCTGGGCACCAGCACATTGTCGTAGGGCTGGAGTGGCGCATCGCCCGTGGGGGCCGCCCCATCGGTTCCGGCGTCGGTGCCGGACGCGCGGGCGAACAAGAAGGTCGAATCGAGAGGCACCCGCACCGTTTCGGCCAGTGCGCCGGGCGGCCGACTCTGGGGCAGCCGCGCGATCTCGGCCTCGAGCTGCGCGTCCTCCGTCAGCCCATCGGCCAGGAGGATCAGGTCGCGCATCGTCATCCCCTCGCGGAAGGGGACGCGCCCGGGCCGGCGGACCGCGCCCACGATCGCGACGTACTGGTCGGCCCGGAAGGCGGTCCGGGAAAAGACGCGGACCTCGTCCTGGTCGTCCAGCGCCACGTCGTCACGAAGGCGCCCGGTCGAGTCGGCGAACGCGGCGCGGAGCTGCACGAAGGTCGAATCCTCCCGCATCCGGGTCACCAGAATCCGCGGGAGATAGACGTCGGGCTTGGCGCCGCCCGCCAGCCGGAGGGCGTCGCTCAGCTTCATGCCCGGTGTGAAGCCCACCTCCCCCTCGACCCAGACGTTGCCGCGCACAGTCACGAAGCCACGCTGTCGGTCGGCCACCGCGTGGACGGTGACGGAGTCGCCGGGCGCCATCGGCACGGCCGGCGCGACGCCGCCGGTGAACTGGTCCGCGCCCACCGCAATGACGACGCGAGCACGGCCGCCCGGCGCCCGCGACTCGGCCGGCAGGATCCGGTGGATCGTCACCCGTGCCTGGACGGCGCTCGGGTCGAAGCCACCGGCGAACGCGATCGCGTCGCGCAGCGTCTCGTTTGGCCGCAGCTCGTACACCGCCGGGCGAAGCACTCTGCCGGTCACGGAGACGAGCCCGCCGTGCAGCGGCACGAACACCACGTCCCCCGTCTCCAGCCGGATGTCGGTCGGGTTGCTGCCGCGCAGCAGATAGTCGTACACGTCGAGGCTGTCGACGAGCGTGCTGCCCCGCCGGATCTCCACGCGGCGGAAGCTGCCGTTGTTCGTCGGTCCACCGGCCGCGTAGAGCGCGGTCAGCACCGTCCCTGCGCTCGACATCTGATAGGCGCCGGGCCGGACCACGTCGCCTGCGACGTACACCTGAATGTTCCGGAGGCGTGCGACGGTGAGCTGGAAGCGCGTCGGCGCATTGGCGCCACGGCGCACGCCCGAGTACACTCGGCCGAGGCGCGCGTAGAGCTGGTCCTCGAGCTGGCCGAGGGTCAGGTTGGCGACGTAGACCTGGCCCACCTGCGGAATGACCACGAATCCCTCGCGGGTGACCTCGAGGGTGTTGATGCGCTCGACGTCTCCGGTGAGGATGAGGACGAGCACGTCTCCGGCACCGAGCCGATAGTTCTGGTCCACCGGCCCTGCCTGCGCGGCCTGGAACCTGGTCGTTGCGCGCCGGAAGGTCTCGATGCCGAAGAGCTTGAGGCCTCCCCGGAGCACGGCGACCGAGTCGGCCAGGGAGTCGGCGCGGAGCGAATCGGCCCGCAGGAGCTTCAGCGAGTCGAGCACGGCGCGGAGGGAGTCCGACATCACCCTCGTCGAGTCCAGGATCCGGAGGGAGTCGGCCTCCTCCGAGCTGAGCACGCCCAGGGCACGCACGGCGTCGAGCGTACGGGGCTGGAGCTGCACTGGCTGAGTCGTGTCCGCGCCCTGGATGTACTGGTCCAGCATGTTCTCGGGATAGCCGGCGGCACGGAGCCGCGACCGAACCTGGTCGGGAGTGAGTCCCGACTGCGCCAGGCGCTGGCGGAGCTCCTCCACCAGCTGAGGCTGGGTGCGCAGCAGCTCCTGGGCTTGCGCGGGAGAGGGAAGCTGCTGGCCGCTCGGGATCTGCGCTGCGAGGGGAGAGCCGATCACGACGACGGCAGCCAGGGCAAGCCAAGTCCTGACGGCCAGGATCCTACGCGGTACCGAAGTTGGCATGGAAGGCGAAGATCGCTCGTAAGTAAGCCGATGTCAAGCGGTTGCGCGAATGAGGTCGCGCCAGAAGCCGAGGGTCCGCTCCGCGATGGCCGCATCGGTGAAGGCCTCCATCACCCGCCGCCGGCCCGCCGCGCCCAGCCGATGCTGCTCGGCCGGATCGTCGTGCAGCCGCTGGAGCGTGTCGCCCAGCGCCGCCACGTCCTCCTCGGGCACGACCACGCCGGCCTCGGCCAGGGTCTCCGGGATGGCGCCTGCCGCGCTGCCGACGACGGCGATGCCGTGAGCCATCGCGTCGAGCGCGGCCCGCGGGGTGACTTCGATCCAGCGGGGCGTGGTGCGCGAGGGGACCACCACGACGTCGAGGCGGGGCCAGACCTCTTCCACCCCGCTCCGCGGCAGGGCGCCGAGCCAGGTGACCCGGCCCGCGATGCCGAGTCGCTCGGCCAGGGTCTCGAGCTCCTCCTGGGCCGGGCCGGTGCCGACGACCGTGATGGTCCACCGCCCGATGAGCTTGACCGCCGCGCGGAACAGGAGGTCCAGTCCCTTCTCGGGCATGAGCCGTCCGATGAAGCCGATGGCAAGGCCGGCGTGCGGCGCGCGCGCGACGCTGAGCGGCAGCGGCGTGCCGACCTGCGGGATGGTCCGGTGCGGGAGCGAGGGACGCCCCCGGAGTGCCAGCCGGCTCGCGAGCTCGTTGACCGAGATGAGGCCCGCGGCGCTGCCAAGGACACGGTTCCGCCGGAGCGCCGCCAGGGTGGTGCGCGACACGGGCAGGCTCTCGCGTGTGAGCACGACGTAGGGAACGCGGAGCCGGCGCGCGGCCCGGGCGATGGCGGCGGCGCCGTTGCTCCACGGCTCCTCCTCGATCTGCACGATCTCGGGCCGAAAGTCGGTCAGCAGCCCGCGGACGGTGCCGGTGTGCCAGAACGGGTCGGCCGACGGCAGGGCGCTGCCGCGCAGCGGCACCGGCACGGTCCGCACGCCGGCGTCGTCGCCCCAGGCGGTCTGCTGCTGCTG
>Ga0075423_10003791_pt1 | contig 13964 bp, 12 predicted proteins | sample SoiMethybrSBSTD2_FD_80114 | JGI IMG/M metagenome (GOLD analysis project Ga0075423, IMG submission 80114) | Bulk soil microbial communities from a Populus tree surrounding site in Tennessee, USA - Soil MetaG P. TD hybrid SBSTD2 | ecosystem: Environmental > Terrestrial > Soil > Tree plantation...
CGCGCCCAGGATCATCAGCTCGCTCACGAAGAGCCCGAAGGGCGGCAGGCCCAGAAGGGCCAGCAGCGCGAGAGCGAACCCGCGCCCCGTCAGGGGCATGGCGCGCACGAGATCGCGCAGCGGCAGGATGTCGGCCGTGCCGAACGCGTCGCGAATCCTTCCGGAGAGGAGGAACAGGGTGGACTTGGCAAGGGCGTGATTCCCGATGTGCAGCAGCGCGCCCGCCACGCCCCACGTGCCGCCGAAGCCGAGCCCGAGCGCGACCAGCCCCACGTGCTCCACGCTCGAGTAGGCGAGCATCCGCTTGACGTTGGTGGGCGACCAGAGAAAGGCCGCCGCCACCGTGAGCGAGGCGAGTCCGAGGAGCACGAGGAGTCGCGCCGCGAACTCCGGCCCCGCCGCCACGTCGACCACCGTCTTGAAGCGCAGGACCGCGTAGAGGCCCACCGACAGGAGGACCCCCGACATGAGTGCGCTGATGGGGGCGGGGGCCTCGCTGTGCGCGTCGGGGAGCCAGGTGTGCATGGGCGCCAGCCCGGCCTTGGTCCCATAGCCGACCAGGAGGAAGACGAACGCCAGCTCGACCACGCGGGGCGAGAGCTGCGGCGCCCAGCGCAGGAGCGTCGTCCAGCGCAGCGCGTGCGCCTCGGCGCCGAATTGCTGTACGTCCGCGAAGTAGACGAGCACGGTTCCGATGAACGCCAGCGCGATGCCCACGGAGCAGATGAGGAGATACTTGTAGGCCGCCTCGAGGGAGGCGCGCGTCCGGTGGAAGTTGACGAGGAAGACCGACGCCAGCGTGGTCCCTTCCACCGCCACCCACATGAGCCCCAGGTCGTCGGTGGTGACGGCGAGGAGCATGGTGAACACGAAGAGGTGGAAGAGCGCGTAGAAGCGGCGCATCGCCTCGCCGTCCGCGCTCCCGTGGCCAGAGGCCACCGCCTCGGCGCCCGCCAGGGTCGCCACCACCGCGATGAGCCCCACCATCCAGGCGCCCAGCGGATCGGCACGGAGGAGCCCGTCGAGGGCGGTGACTGCGCCGTCCCGCGCCACGTCCGCAATCACCGACAGGACGGTGCCGAGCATGGCGGCCAGCGCCGCGGCGTGCAGGCCGCGCGCCGACCGCGCGGGTCCCCAGGCGAGCAGTGCCGCCGCGATCAGCGGCACCAGCAGTAGCACGACGAGGCTCATTCGCGCAGCTCCCGGAGCCGGTCCAGCGCCAGGGAGTCGTGCTCCCGGCGGATCTGCATCACGACGCCTTCCAGGAGCAGCACGATGACCAGCACGTCCAGGAAGACGCCCGCCTCGACCAGTCCCGGCAGGCCGTACGTCGCGAGCACGGCGAGGCCGAAGATCCCGTTCTCGAAGACCAGGAAGCCCAGCACGTGCCCCAGCACGTCGCGCCCGGTCACGCACACGAAGAGGCCGATCAGCGCCATCGCGAAGGCGAGCGGGATGGCGTCCGCGGTCGGAAGCGTGGCCGAGACGGTGACGGGCAGGATGATCACGTAGGCGGCGACCACGAGCGTGCCCGCCGCGAGGAGGGCGATCCCGCTCGACTGCCCGGGCGCGGCGCCGGGGCGTGCCGGCGTGCCCGCCGCCATGCGGGCGAGGACGCGCGGGATGATCCACCCCTTGAGCGCGAGGAACACGAGCGCCACCACGACCAGCTCGCGCTTGCCCGCGAGCATTCCCACCGCGGCGGTCAGCAACGCGAGCAGGACCGACTGCGCGATGAAGAGGCGCAGCCGGCCCGGCCAGCTCCGACGCCAGACGAGCAGCAGGCTGACCGCGAGGGCGAAGAAGGTGAGGAGGTTCGAGGCCGCTCTCATCTCAGGAGCACCACCGAGGCCACGGACAGGAGGGCCAGGGCGAACGAGCCGGCCAGGAGCTCGGGCACGCGAAAGAGCCTCAGCTTCGCGACGGCGGTCTCCAGCACGGCGAGCGCACCCGCGAGGATCACGAGCTTGCCGGCGAGGGCCAGCGCGCCCAGCAGCATGCCCGCGCCGGCGACCTCCGTGGGGATCCACCAGGGGACGAAGAGGTTGATCAGCAGCGTCATGTAGAGGAAGAGCTTCATGGCGCTGGCCCACTCGATCATGGCGAGATACGGCCCCGAGTACTCGAGGATCATCGCCTCGTGGATCATGGTCAGCTCGAGATGCGTGGCGGGATTGTCCACGGGCAGGCGGCCGGTTTCGGCCAGCATCACGATGAAGAAGGCGAGGAACGCGAGGAGATGGCCGGGATGCGCGGCGAGGGTCGGCTCGCCGCCCAACCGCTCCGCCACGGTACCCAGGTTCGTGGTCCCGGTGCGCAGCGCGAGGGCGAACACCGCCAGCATCACGGTGGGCTCGGCGAGCGCGGCCACGGCCACCTCGCGACTCGAGCCCATGCCGCCGAAGGCGCTACCCGAGTCGAGCCCGGCGAGGGCGAGGAAGAAGGTCCCGAGCATGAAGAGGTACATGACGAGCACGATGCCGCCCGCGAAGGACAGCGCGGGCCGCGTCACCAGCACCGGCACCACGGTGGCCGCCACCAGCATGGTGGCCACCAGCACGAACGGGGTGAGCCGGAACAGCCAGGAGGTCGTGGTGGAGATCACCGCCTCCTTCTGCAGCTGCTTCAGGAGGTCGAGATACGGCTGCCAGGGATCCGGACCGCGCCGGCCCGTCAGGCGCGCCTTGAGAGTGCGCACGAGGCCCACCAGCAAGGGCGAGGCCAGCGCCACGAGCAGCGCTTGCGCGAGCGCGCCCACCACGGCGGCCGTAGCCCCGACCTCCCTCACGCCAGCACCAGCAGCACGAGGAGCGCGGCGAGCACGTAGATGAGGTAGAGGTTGGCGCTCCCCGACTGGATGGCCCGCACGCGATCGGTGCCGGCCCGGACGGCGCCGAGGAGCGGCGCGTAGAGCCACTCCTCCACGAGCGCGCGCGTCGGATTGCGGTAGACCATGCGCCGCACGAAGAAGCGCGACTCGGCATGGGCTTCGATCTCGACGCGCCGCTCCGGGCGGTAGAAGAAATCGAAGACACGGCGGAACGGGCTCGCGAACGCGGTCGCGGTGTACTCCATGCGCGAGGTCTGGAGCAAGCGTCCGCAGCCCCAGGTCTCGTAGTGCCGAATGCGCGAAGGCGCGCGGCCCACGCGCAGCGCGACGAGGGGCAGCACGAGGCCGAGGCCGAGGGCGACCGCGATCACCGGCATCGACAAGGTCGCGAAGTCGCCGGAGACCGCGATGGTGAGGAGATCCTCCCGGGAGCTCGGCGCGGCATCGCCCAGCAGCCGAGCCGCCGTCGCGCCCAGCCGCGGCAGCAGCAGCGTGGGCGTCAGCGCGAGCGTGGCGCACGCGACCACGAGCAGCGCCATGGCCGCGCGCATCGTCGGGCTGGCCTCCTGCGCGCCCGCCGCGGCCTCGGTACGAGGCAGGGCGAGGAAGGCGATGCCGAAGGCGCGGACGAAGCACGCTACCGCGAGGCCGCCGGTCAGGGCGAGCCCGGCCAAGGCCAGCACGAAGACCAGGTTCAGCTCGGGACGCGGGATGCGGCCGTTCTGGAGTAGCGCCTGAAAGGTGAGCCACTCGCTGACGAAGCCGTTGAGCGGCGGCAGCGCGGCGATCGCCAGCGCGCCCACTAGGAACGCCGCCGAGGTCCAGGGCATGCGCTTGATGAGACCGCCCATGGCCTCCAGATCGCGTGTGCCCGCCCCGTGGACCACGGCCCCGGCCCCCAGGAAGAGGAGGGCCTTGAAGGCGGCGTGGTTGAGTGTGTGATAGAGCGCGGCGGCCAGCGCGAAGATGGCCAGGGTCTCGAGCCCGGTGGAGTGGAAGACGAGTCCCGCCCCCACCGCGATCAGGATGATGCCGATGTTGTCGATGCTCGAGAACGCCAGCAGCCGCTTGAGGTCGCCCTCCACCGCGGCATAGAGCACGCCTCCCAGCGCGGACAGGGTGCCCGCAAGCAGCAAGGCGACACCCCACCACGGCGCGCCGACGCCGAGCCACTCGAGGCCGACGCGAAGGATACCCATCACGCCGAGCTTGATCATCACGCCGGACATGAGCGCGGAAACATGGCTCGGTGCGGCCGGATGGGCGGCGGGCAGCCAGACATGGAGCGGGATGACGCCCGCCTTGCTGGCGAAGCCCAGGGCCAGGAGCACGAAGACGAGATTCCGCGCAGGCGCGCTGAGCGTCGTCGCCGCTGCGGGCCAGTCGGCGAAGGTGAGACTGCCCGTCCATGCGGTCATCAGCAGCATGCCGCTGAGCAGGCAGGCGAGCCCCGCATGCGTCATCACGGCATAGATCCAGGCGGCGCGTACCGCGGCGGGATCGCGGTCATCGGTCAGGACCAGCGCATAGGACGCGAGAGCCATCAGCTCCCAGGCGACAAGAAAGGTCGGCACGTTGGCGGCGAGCGGCACCAGCGCCATCGCGAGGACGAAGAGCGCGTAGGCGCCGAGCCCGCGGCGCGCGCCGCGGGCATAACCGATCGCATAGATCGACGAGGGCACCGTGGCCGCGCCCACGAGGAGGAGAAAGAATCCGCCGAGCGGGTCCATGCGGAGCGACAGCCCCGAGAGGGGCACCAGCCACGGCACGTCGAGGGTCCAGGCACCACCCATCCAGCCGGTGAAGCCGAGCAGACCGACGGCGAGCCCACCGAGCGCCACCAGGAGATGGAGTGCGGTGGCTATGGCGCTCAGCTTTGCCGCCCCAGCGCGCCCAGGAGCCCGGCGAGCAGGGCGGCCGGCGAGGGCGGGCAGCCGGGGATCACCGCGTCGACGGGCACGACGGCCGCGACGCCGCCCACTACCGCGTACGAGCCCTGGAAGATGCCGCCGTCACGCCCGCAGTCGCCGGCGGCGATGACGATCTTGGGGTCCGGCGTGGCCTCCCACGTTCGCCGGAGCGCCTCCGCCATGTTGAGCGTGACGGGGCCCGTCACGAGCAGACAGTCGGCATGGCGGGGGGACGCCACGAAGCGGATGCCGAACCGCTCCACGTCGTAGTGCGGGCCCGCGAGCCCGCCGATCTCGAGCTCGCAGCCGTTGCACGAGCCGGCATCGACCTGACGGATCTGCAGCGATCGGCCGAAGATCCGTCGGATCGCTGCGCTCAGCCGCGGCCCGACGTCCTCGAGCGCAGGCGCCGACGGCGTCGCGAAGGACGACGCTGGCTCCGTGGCGATGCCGACGCGGAGCGCGACGGCTAGCTGTCGGAACATGCACGGTGCGTCAGAGAAACGAGAGCCAAAACTCTCACCATACTCACATAGCGAATGAACCCGCGCCGAGTCAAGAAATCCGCGCGCGCCGCCGGCTCCACGCCTCCAGCGCGCCGCGGACGGCCTCTACCGCAGGCGACGGCGTGGCGTCGCGGCGGCGCACGAGGCCCAGGCGTCGCGTCAGCCGTGGCCGCAGCGCGTGGACGCTCAGCACGCCCGCCCGCCGCTCCATCTCCACCGCCACCGCGGAGGCCACGCTCCAGCCCAGCCCCGCGGCCACGAGGCGCTTGATCGCCTCCACGTCGCCGAGCTCCATGATGATGCGCGGCCGGGCGCGGCCCGCGCGGAGCCAGCGGTCGATGAGGGGGCGGATGGCCCCGCCCCGCGCGTACAGGATCAGAGGATGACGGGTCAGCGCCTCGGGGGAGAGGGCCCGGCGGCGCGCCCGCGATCCATCGGGCGGCCCGATGCCCACGAGCACGTCGGTGAAGAACGGCGTCACGTCGAGGCGGGTCCCCGGGGCGGGCAGCGTCACCACCGCGAGATCGAGATCACCGGCGGCCACCCCCGCGACGATGTCCGCGGTGTCGCCGGTGACCAGCGAGAGCTCGAGCGCGGGGTGCTGTCGCCGCAGCGTCCCCAGCACGGGCGGCAGGAGATGAATGCTCGCCGTGGCGCCGGTGCCCACACGCACGGGCCCGGCCACGCGCCCACGGAGCGCGTGCAGCGCGTGTTCGCCCGCTTCCAGCTCGGCGAACGCGCGGTCCGCGTGGGCGAGCAGAACGGCGCCGGCGCGGGTGGGGACGGCGCGCCGCCCCGTGCGCCGGAGGAGCGGCAGGCCCAGCCGCTCCTCGAGGGCCCGGATGTGCAGGCTCACCGCCGGCTGGCTGAGGTGCAGCCGCTGGGCGGCGCGGGAGAAGCTGCCCTCCCGTGCCACCGCGGCGAGCGTGCGGACTTGGGCGGGGTTGAGATCCATGCGCGCCCCCAAGTATCGCTAATCGTTCGGATGAGGACTTCTCATTTCGCCCGCGCGCGCCCCTCGGGTAGGGTGGGCCCATGCGAATCCGGGGCGCGACGTCGGCGGACGCGGAGGCGATCTGCCGCATCTACAACCAGGGCATCGAGGATCGGGTGGCCACGCTGGAAACCATGCGGCGCACGCCGGAGGAGCGACGGCAGTGGATGGAGAGTCGCGGCGCCCGGCATCCTGTGCTCGTGGCCGAGCAGGAGAGCGGCGTGGTCGCGTGGGCCAGCCTGAACTCGTTCAATCCCCGCCCGGCCTACGACCATGTCGCCGATCTGTCGATCTACGTCGAGCGGGCATGGCGGGGGAAGGGCGTGGGCGGTGTACTGCTCGCGCGCGTGATCGAGACGGCGCGCGAGTTGGGCTTCCACAAGATCGTCCTGGCCGCGCTCGCGTCCAATCGCGCCGGGGAGGCGCTCTACACCAAGCTCGGCTTTCGCCGGGTCGGGGTCTATCGCGAGCAGGGGCTGCTGGACGGACGCTGGACAGACGTCCTCCTCATGGACCGTCTGCTCGGCGAGGGACCGGTCGCCTAGCGGCGGTAGCCGCCGCCTCCGCCTCCGCCGCCACCACCGCGCTTGGCGCCGGAGGACACCGACCGCTCGACCTTCAGCTGACGACCATCCACGCGCGCGCCGTTGAAGCGGGAGATCGCAGCATCCGCGTCCTCGGGGGTCGCCATCTCGACGAAGCCGAAGCCGCGCGATTGCCCGGTCTGGCGGTCAGTGACGACGGTTGCGGACTCGACTCGGCCGGCCTCCGCGAAGATTTCCCGGAGCCGCTCGCTCGAGGTGGAGAAGGAAAGACCGCCGACGAAGAGCTTGTCCGCCATGCGCGAGGCCCTCTCTGTCTCGACATGTGACAGGGCGCGGGACGGTGGCGCGGTGGGCGCACCGGGACGCGGTCTGGAGGGGTGCGGGTTCCCCGGGAACCGACCTTCGACCAGGCGGGGCCAGTCTACACGAAGCGCTGGCGCGGGGCCACCCAGGCCCCCGCCGGATTGCTACGGCAGCCGGGGTCTCAGGGGACGCGGACGAGGGCCATCTGGAGCGGGAAGCGCATGTGGCGGAACTGCCCTTCCATGCGGTCCCCCTGCGCCGCGAACTCCGCGGTGAAGCGGAAGTCGGTCGTCGACCGCGGCTCCGTAGCCTGGCGGAGGAGGACGCGGTTCCCGTCCACCTTGACCCATACCGGGACGCCCATCGTTCCAGCCTCGCGCAGGGTCCAGGGCACGCCCTCGACGGCGGCAACGTCCCTCATCGCGATGACCCCGCGGCCAAAGCCGTCGGGGTTGATGAAGAGCTGCATCTGCATGACGCTCGCGCGCTCCACGTTGGAGAGACCCGGGCCGACCCAGGTGCCGCGCCAGAGCCCTGCGACGGCGGCGGGCGGCACGCCCTCGCCCTCGACCATTGCGGTGAGGCCTCGGCCCCACCACTGCTCCTTCTGCGCCGCCGCCACGTCCTCCGGGCTGACCTTGGTGGGATGCGTGACGCCCACGTTGCGGGCCGAGAAGGTCGCGTGGCGGCCTGAGGCGTAGTGCGTGGGATGGGAGACCCACGTGTTGTAATCCTCGCTCGCGCAGGCGCTGGCCAGGAGCAGCACCCCGCCCAGCAGGATCGGTCTCAGGCAGTGGGTCCTCATCGCAGTCACCTCCTCAAGGAATAGGTTGCAAGCCTAGCACCAACCCCCTGGGATCAAAGAATCAATTGGATACGGCGGTGGGTGGCGACAGGCTGACATCGGCGGCCTTGGGCCGTCGGTGGCGTGACACTGGGCCGAGCGAGCCCCCTCCGTGGGGGCCCCTTGTGTTCCGGACCCGATACGTGGAGTATTGGGCGCGTCATTCGCGGTGAGCCCGGCGCGCCGGGTGCCCCCAACCGTCACGGAGGTCACGCATGGAATTCGAGTATTCCAAGAAGACCAAGATGTACATGGAGCAGCTGACGGACTTCATGGGGAAGCACATCTACCCCAACGAAAAAGCCTTCAAGGATCAGCTCGACGGCTCATCCGACCGTTGGACGGTGCCGCCGATCATGGAGGAGCTCAAGGCCAAGGCGAAAGAGCGTGGCCTCTGGAACCTCTTCCTGCCCGAGAGCGAGCGGGGCGCCGGGCTCACCAACCTCGAGTACGCTCCGCTCTGCGAGATCATGGGCCGCTCTCCCATCGCGCCCGAGGTCTTCAACTGCTCTGCGCCCGACACCGGCAACATGGAGGTGTTCGAGCGCTACGCCTCACCCGAGCTCAAGAAGCAGTACCTGGAGCCCCTGCTCGAGGGGAAGATCCGCTCGGCCTTCGCCATGACCGAGCCCAGGGTCGCGTCGTCGGACGCGACCAACATCGAGTCGTCCATCGTGCGCGACGGCGACTCCTACGTGATCAACGGCCACAAGTGGTGGACCTCCGGCATCGGTGACAAGCGGTGCAACGTCCTCATCTTCATGGGCAAGACGGACGCGAAGAACCCCGACCGCTACAAGCAGCAGTCGATGATCGTGGTGCCGCGTGAGGCGCCCGGTATCAAGGTCGTGCGGATGCTCCACGTATTCGGCTACGACGACGCGCCCCACGGGCACGGGGAAGTGCTGTTCGAGAACGTGCGGGTCCCTGCCGGGAACCTCCTCCTCGGCGAGGGCCGCGGCTTCGAGATCGCCCAGGGACGCCTCGGGCCCGGCCGCATCCACCACTGCATGCGGCAGATCGGGGTGGCGGAGCGGGCGCTCGAGTTCATGTGCAGGCGGGCGCTCAACCGCGTGGCCTTCGGCAAGAAGCTCGCGGACAACGACATCACCACCGAGCGCATCGCCCAGGCGCGCATCGAGATCGATCAGGCCCGCCTCTACGTCCTGCACGCGGCTTACATGATGGACACCGTGGGCAACAAGGCGGCCAAGCAGGCCATCGCCGGCATCAAGGTGGCGGTGCCCAATATGACCCTGCGCGTGGTGGACTGGGCCATGCAGCTCCACGGCGGCGGCGGCGTGAGCCAGGAGTTCCCGCTGGCCTCGTGGTGGGCGCACTCGCGCACTCTGCGCTTCGCCGACGGCCCCGACGAGGTGCATCGCCGGCAGATCGGCCGGCTCGAGCTGCGCAAGCACGCCTGATCAGAGCAGGACGGTTTCGGCCCGAGACGCGGAGCGGCCCTTCGGGGCCCTCCGCGTTTCCATTTGAGGAGGGCGCATGAACTACTTCTCCGCGAAGGACCTGACGATGGACCTGGCGATCCGCTACGGGTTCCAGGTGGTCGGGGCGCTCGCCATCCTGGGCGTGGGTCTCCTCGTGGCCCGCTGGGTGGGCAATGTCACCGACGGCTGGCTGCAGAAGCGGGCCCTCGAGCCGCCCGCCCGCCGCCTCATGGTGCGGGGCGTCCGCGTCGTGGTGATGATCTTCGCCCTCGTCGTGGCGCTCGACAAGTTCGGGTTCCAGATCGCCCCGCTCGTCGCGGGCATCGGGGTGGCCGGGCTGGGCATCGGAATCGCGCTGCAGGGCGTTCTCTCGAACGTGATGGCGGGGCTCACCATCATCTTCACCAAGCCGTTTCGCGTGGGCGAGTACATCCAGGTCGTCGGCGTGCATGGCCAGGTCAGCGCCATCGAGCTCTTCTCCACGACGCTGCTGCACTACGACCGGTCCCGCGTGGTGATCCCGAACCGGAAGATCGTGGGCGAGATCCTGCACAACTACGGCCATATCCGGCAGCTCGACCTCCGCGTCGACGTGGCGTTCGCCGCCGACATCGAGCGGGCGCTGGGCGCGGCCCGGGCCGCGGTGGAGGCCGATCCGCGCGCGCTGCGCGAGCCCGCGCCGGTGATCGCGGTCGCGGGGCTGACCGATGCCCGCGTGACGCTGGCCGTGAAGCCCTGGGTCGCGGTGGACCACGAGGTGGCCGCGTCGGGCGACCTCAATCGCACGATCCTGGAGCGCATCCGCGCTGCGGGCATCGAGGTCCCGCTCTCGCGTCACGAGATCCGGATGCTCGCGTGAATGCCGCGCGCGGATAGTCGTGACCGATGATTCGAGTTCCACCGCGAGGCAATCCGGCGTAATATCATTGCCGTTGTCGAGTCGCCGGGGCCGCGTATCCCCGGGGCGCTCGACCCGAACGTCAGGCGCGATGACGCGTAAGCTCTTTCTGGGGTTGGCGGGGCTGGCGGTCCTGGGGGCCCTCGGCTACGGCATTTACGCCTGGGTGTACTCCCGTTCGTATATTTGGACGGACGACGCCTACGTCGAGGGGACCATCGCGCAGGTCAGCGCGAAGGTGAGCGGCCACGTGGCCGAGCTCGTGGTCGACGACAACCAGACCGTCAAGGCGGGGGCCCTCCTCCTCCGCGTCGACCCCCGCGACTATCAAGCCAAGCGTGACCAGGCGGCGGCCGCCGCCGCGGTCGCGGAAGCCGCGCTCAAGTCGGTGAGCACCGAGGTGCCGCTGGCGCGCGAGCTGACGCGGGCGCAGGGCGACGAGGCGCGCGCCCAGCTCGAGGCGGCCCGTGTGGCCGAGCGGGCGGCGGAATCCGCGGTGGCCGAGGTGGCCGCCCGCGTCGAGTCGCGGCGCGCCGCGGTGGCGGCGATGACTGCCGAGGTGCAGGGGGCGGTGGGCACCGCCCGCCAGACGTCGAGAGAGCAGGAGCGGGTGCGGCAGCTCGCCAAGGGCGGCTACGTGGCCGAGCGCGACGTGGACCAGGCCGAGGCGACGGCGACGACAGCGTCGTCCAACCTGGAGGCGACCCGCCGCCGCCTCACGCAGGCCGAGAGCGAGGTGACGCAGGCCGAGGCGGAGCTGGCCTCGCGCAAGCTGGCGGTGAGCCAGGCCCGCGAGCGCGCGCTCGAGGCGAAGGCGACGCTGGCCCGCGCGGAGAGCCAGCGCCACACCGTCCCGCTGAAGGAGGCCGAGGTCGTGCGCGCCGAGGCGCGACTGCGCGAGGCGCAGGCCGATCTGGCCCTGGCCGAGCTGCAGCTCGGCTACACCGAGGTGCGCGCGCCCATCGAGGGCGTGGTGGCGAAGAAGACGGTGGAGCTGGGCCAGGTGGTGCAGATGGGGCAGCCCCTCATGGCGCTGGTGCCTCTGCACGCGGTCTGGGTGGTGGCGAACTTCAAGGAGACGCAGCTCTCCCGCGTGCGCCCCGGTCAGACCGCCTGGGTCGAGGTTGATACCTTCTCGGGCAAGCACCTCAAGGGCGTCGTCGACTCGATCAGCGCCGGGACGGGCTCGCGGTTTTCGCTCCTGCCTCCCGAGAATGCCACCGGCAACTGGGTGAAGGTGGTGCAGCGCGTGCCCGTGAAGATCCGCCTCGACGGCAAGGAAGTGGGCAATCCCCAGCCCCTCCGCGCCGGCATGTCCGCCGTCGTGACCATCAAGGTCAACTAGCTTCCCCGTGCAGGACCAGACTCTCCAGACTCTCGAGCGCATCCAGCGCCGGGTGCTGTGGCTGGCGACCTGGATGGTTCACCACGCCAACAACGTGCGCCCGAACCCCGACGGGACCAAGGTCGGCGGGCATCAGGCCTCCTCCGCCTCGTCAGTGAGCCTCCTGACCGCGCTCTATTTCCACCACCTGCGCGAGGGCGACGTCGTGGCGCTCAAGGCGCACGCCGCGCCCGCCTTCTACGCGATCCAGTACCTCTTGGGGCGGCTGAGCGCCGACGATCTGCGCGAGCTGCGCACGTTCGGCCGGCTCCAGGCCTATCCGAGCCGGCGCAAGAACCCGGAGATCGTGGATCTCTCCACCGGCTCCATGGGGCTCGGGGCGGTGCAGGCGACCTTCGGCGCCTTCGCCGCGCGCTACCTCGCCGATCACGGCGCACCCTGCGGGCCGGAGCGCTTCATCGTGATGGTGGGCGACGCCGAGCTCGACGAGGGCAATGTGTGGGAGGCGCTGCTCGAGGAGCCGCTTGCCGCGCTCGGGACGGTCCGGTGGATCGTCGACATGAATCGCCAGAGCCTCGATCGCGTGGTGCCGGACTCGCGGCGCCGCCAGCTCCGTGACATGTTCGCGGCCGCGGGCTGGCGCGTGATCGAGTGCCGCTGGGGCGGCCGGCTGGCCGCGGCGCTGCAGGCGCCCAGCGGTGAGGCCCTGGCGCGGCGGCTCGAGGCCATGCCGAACGTGGAGTATCACGCGCTCCTCCGCCTGCCCGCGGCGGCGGCGCGCAAGGCGCTCGTCACCGGCCCCGACGGTGCGCCCTCGTCCGCGCTGGAGCGTGCGCTCGGCGGGCGTTCCGACGAGGAGGTGCAGGCGCTCCTGGGCGATCTCGGCGGCCACGACCTGGGCGCCATCATCGCCGCCTACGAGGAGGCCGACCGCGAGCGCGACCGGCCTGCGGTGATCCTGGCCGACACGCTCAAGGGCTGGGCGCTGCCGATGGCCGCCGACCCCCTCAATCACGGCGCGCTCCTGTCGGCGAGCCAGATCGACGCGCTGCGCGCCGCATCCGGGATCCGCCCCGGGGAGGAGTGGGCGCCCTTCCCGGAGGACAGCGCGGAGGCCGCCGTCATCCGTGCCCGTCCACCGCTCTATCAGGCGCCCCCGCCGCGCGGGCGTGCCATCGAGATGCCGGAGTCGCTGGGCGACGAGCATGCGGGGACCACCTCGACGCAGGAGGCCTTCGGCCGCGTGCTCGCTGGCCTCGCGCGCCTGCCCGCCGGCGAGCGCGTGGTGACGGTGTCCGCCGACGTCGCAATCACCACGCATCTCGCGGGCTGGATCAACCGCAAGCAGGTCTACGCGCCGGTGGCCCGCCCGAGCCCCCTCGCCGAGATCCCGCAGGCCATGCAGTGGCGCGAGACGCCCGCGGGTCAGCACGTGGAGATCGGCATCGCCGAGCACAACCTCTTCCTGCTGCTGGGGGCGCTCGGGCTCACGCGCTCACTGTCGGGCGAGACGCTCCTGCCCATCGGCACCCTCTACGACCCGTTCGTCACGCGCGGGCTCGACGCGCTCTACCACGCGCTCTATTCCGGCTCGCGCTTCGTGGTGGCGGCGACGCCGTCGGGCGTGAGCCTCTCCCCCGAGGGTGGCGCGCATCAGTCCGTGATCACGCCGGGGATCGGCGTGGCGCTGCCGGGGATGACGTACTGGGAGCCGGCCTTCGGGCGCGAGGTCGAGTGGATCCTCCTCGACGGCCTCGCCCGCATGGCCCGCGGCGAGGGCGAGAGCCTGTACCTGCGCCTCTCGACGAAGCCGGTGGACCAGGCCCTGGCGCCGCCGCCGACCGCGGCCGCGCGCGCCGGCGTCCTCGCCGGGGGCTATCGCGCGCTCGACGCGCGGGGGGCGTCCGGGTGGGATCCCGAGGAGAACGCGGTGTCACTGTTCGCCGCGGGCGTGATGGCGCCCGAAGCGGTCGCGGCGGCGCGGACGCTGGCGGGCGAGGGCATTCACGCGAGCGTGTTCATCGCCACCAGCCCCGATCTGCTCTACCGCGGCCTCCGGCAGCGGCGCGGCGCCCTCGAGCGGCTGGTGAGCGCCGACGAGGAAGGCGTGCCCATCGTGTCGGTGCTGGACGGCCACTCGCATGGCCTGGCGTTCCTGGGCGCCGCGCTCGGCGTGCCGCAGATCCCGCTGGGCGTGGACGACTTCGGCCAGTCGGGCACGCGGGCGGATCTCTACCGCCACTACGGCATCGACGCGCCGGCCATCGTCGCGGCCGCCCGCACCCTGCTGGGCCGCGCCGCCGGCTAGACGGCGCGGCCCGCCCGTTCAGGACGCTGCGCGCTC
>Ga0075423_10003794_pt1 | contig 13956 bp, 7 predicted proteins | sample SoiMethybrSBSTD2_FD_80114 | JGI IMG/M metagenome (GOLD analysis project Ga0075423, IMG submission 80114) | Bulk soil microbial communities from a Populus tree surrounding site in Tennessee, USA - Soil MetaG P. TD hybrid SBSTD2 | ecosystem: Environmental > Terrestrial > Soil > Tree plantation...
GGCGGCGCTGCAGCGGGCCATCGCCGAGCTGCCCGAGGACCGGCGGGTCGTGGTCGTCCTGCGCGACCTCGAGGGCCTGGCCTACGATGAGATCGCCGCGGCGCTGGGGCTCGAGCTCGGCACCGTGCGCTCGCGGCTGCACCGCGCGCGGCTCGAGCTCAAGGACAAGCTGGAGCGCTACCTCACATGACCTGCGCGGAGAATCGGGAGCAGCACTCGGCCCTGCTCGACGGCGAGCTGCCGGCGCCGGAGCGCGCGCTCGTGGAGGCGCATCTCGCCGCCTGCGCGGAGTGCTCGGCCGAGCTGGCACGCCTCGCGCGGATGCTGGGGATGCTCCACGCCCTCCCGGCCGAGCGCGCCCCGCTGGGCTTCGTGGACCGCGTGCTCGCCGTCGCGCGGCCCACGCCCTGGCACGTGCGCGCCTGGCGCGGGCTCACGCAGCCGTGGCGTCTCAAGCTGCCGCTCGAGGCCGCGGCGCTGGTCATCGTTGCGTTGGGCGCGGTGTACGTGTTCCAGAAGACGCCCGAGCTGCAGCAGGCCGCCCGTTACGAGGCGCCCGCGCCGTCCTCGACCCCCGCGCCCGCCCCCGCCGCACCCCTACCCGTTCAGGAGTCCACCCGCGCGAAGCCCTCGGCCCCGGCGCCTGCGGCGGCCCCTCCGAGCAGCGCCGTTTCGAGGGACGCGAATCGCGCCGAATCCTCCAAGCTCGAGTCGGCGCCCACGGCGCCCACGCCGCCACCGGCCGAGGAGGCCGCGAAGCCGAGCGGTGCGGTCGCGCCGCTGTCGAAGGAATCCGACTTGAAGGACAAAGCCGCGTCGACGCGCGAGGCCGAGAGCCTCGGTGAGAAGAAGAAGACGGGAGGGGCGCGGATGGACGCGCAGGCGCCACCGGCCGCGTCCACCACCCAGCCCGCACCTGCCCCCCAGTCCGCGCCCACCCAGCCGGAGCCGCGGCGCCAGCGACTCGGGGGTGCGGCCCCGGGGGCACCCGAGGCCGCGCGGGCCTTCACGCCGCCGGATGCATCGGGGCGCCTCTCCGTCGGCGATCGGGAGGCGGCGGAGCGCGCGCTGATCGAGCTGCGTGGCCGGCTCGGCGTGACGGAGGCGTTCCGGCGCGACGCCGGCGACGGCGATGTCGTCATCGAGATGATCGTGCCGCGCGGCGCACTGGCCGATTTCACGCGCGGTCTCGATGGGATCGGCCGCTGGACGTGGGACCGTGATCCCAGCACCTTGCCCCCACAGATTCGCCTGCAAATCTTGCTCGCCCGCTGACCGTTCCGCCCCGCCGCCCTGGCCGGGAACTTCCGCCGACCTCCCCGGTCCAACACAGCAGAAACACCCAAACGCCGGATCGACCGGGGAGGACAGGTCCCATGAAGCGGAAGCTCGCGGCCCTCATCATGCTCTCGCTGTTCGCCACCGCGCAGATGGCGGTGGCGGCGGCGCCCGTGCCCATCACGCGGGACAGCCAGAAGGACGTGATGGTGACGATCTACAACGGCAATCTCGGTCTCGTGAAGGACATGCGCGAGGTGCGGCTGCCCGCCGGCCTCAGCGACGTGCAGTGGAAGGACGTGGCGGCCCAGATCGACCCCACCACCGTGAGCCTCAAGTCGCTCACGGATCCGGCGGGCCTGCGCATCCTCGAGCAGAACTACGAGTACGACCTCGTCTCGAGCGCCAAGCTCCTGGAGAAGTACGTGGGGAAGCGCGTGCGCCTCTACGGCAACGACGGCACCTACGTCGAGGCCACGCTGCTTTCCACCAACGGCCCCGTATACGACATCAATGGGCAGATTCACCTGGGGCACTATGGCCGCGTGGTGCTGCCTGCCCTGCCGGAGAACCTCGTCTCCCAGCCCACGCTCGTGTGGATGCTCCGGAACGGCGCGGACCGCCCGCAGCGGGTGGAGGCCTCGTACCTCACCGGGGGCATCACGTGGCGGGCGGACTACGTCATGGTCCTCAACGCCTCCGACACGCGCAGCGACTTCACCGGCTGGGTGACGGTGGACAACAAGAGCGGCGCCACCTACGGCAACGCCGCCCTCAAGCTCGTCGCCGGTGACGTCAATCGCGCCCGCGACGGCCGCCGCGAGAGTCGCATGATGGAGATCGCGTCCAAGGCGGCGTCGCCCGCCGCGGCCAGCCGCGACTTCGCCGAGGAAGGCCTCTTCGAGTACCACCTCTACACGCTGGACGGCCGCACGACCATCAAGGACAACCAGACCAAGCAGCTCACGCTGATGGCCGCCCCCGACGTGACGGTGAAGAAGGAGCTCATCTACTACGGCGCCCAGGAGTACTACCGGAATGCCTACGGGATGCCGGTGTCCAACCAGAAGGTCGCGGCCTACGTCGAGATCCGCAACAGCAAGGAGAATCGCCTGGGCCTGCCGCTGCCCAAGGGCAAGGTCCGCGTCTACAAGGCCGACGCGAGCGGCAGCCAGCAGTTCGTCGGCGAGGACTGGATCGACCACACCGCGAAGGACGAGCGGGTGAAGATCAAGCTCGGGAACGCCTTCGACGTGGTCGGGGAGCGCACGCAGAAGGACTGGAGGAAGATCGCCGGGAACCTCTACGAGGTCGAGTGGGAGATCGCCCTGCGCAATCACAAGGCCGAGGCCCAGACGGTGACGGTGATCGAGCCCGTGCCCGGCGACTGGCAGGTGCTCTCGTCCACCCATCCCTACGAGAAGGTCGAGGCGCATACCCTCAAGTACGAGATCAGCATCCCCAAGGAGTCGTCCGCGAAGCTCACCTATCGGGTACGTCTCCGTTTCTGAGCCAACTGGATGGCAGGCGCGGGGGGCCGTGATACGGTGAAAGAGCATGACGCGATCGCCGAGCGGACCCCTCGCCTTGCTGCTCGCCGGCGCGGTCTCGGCGCTCCTCTTGGGGGCCCCGCGGGCCACCGCGGCCCTCGACGAGCCCGGACGGCTCTGGCTGGTGGGACAGCGCGCGTTCGAGGACCGGCTCAACGGCGTGGCGCGCGTCTCCCTCGAGCGCCTGGTCGAGCGCTATCCCACGGATAGCCGGTACGGTGACGCGCTCCTGCTGCTCGGCAAGGTCCGCTTCGCCGAGGGCGCGCTCGAGCCGGCCCTCGCCGCCTTCCGCCAGGCCCGGACCCTGACGCCCCCGCCGGGCGAGCCCGAGGAGGCGCGCTTCTGGGAGGCGGAGACCCTGTTCCGGCTGGGCCGCTACGAGGCCGCGCGCGGCGCCTACGACGGCGTGGTGTCCGCCAACGCCGCCTCGAAGTTCGCTCCGGATTCCCTGTACGGCCTCGGCTGGTCCGAGCTGGAGCTCAAGCATCGCGACGCCGCGATCAATGCCTTCCGCCAGCTCGTGAGCGCGTTCCCCAACCACGCCACCGTGCCCTCCGCGACCTACTACCTTGCGCGGGCCCTGGTCGACGCCAAGCGCTACGACGAGGCCATCGGCCTGCTGCGCGGCTATCCCGAGCGCTATCCCAACTCCAAGCACATCCCCGAGGCGCTGTACCTCCAGGGCTACGCGCGCATCACCGCGGGCGAGCGCAGCGAGGGGATCGCCGACCTGCGCGCGTTTGTCGCCAAGTATCCCCAGCACGAGCTGGCTAATCAGGCGCGGCGCACCGTCGTCGAGCGGCTCCTCAAGGACGGGCGGAAGGACGAGCTGGCCGAGGAGTACAACCTCCTGATGGCGCAGGAGCCGCGCACGGCGGAGGGCCTCTACGACGCTGGCTTCATCGCGACCCGGCTCAACCGCCCGAAGGATTCCGAGACGGCGTGGGCCGCGCTTCGCAAGGACTTCCCCGACCATCCGCTGGCTGCGCGCGCGTCGCTCGATCTCGCCCATGGGGCCTTCGGGCGCGGGAGCTTCAAGGAGGCGGCGACCCTCGCGCGCGCCGCGGCCAAGAGCGACGACGCGGGCATCCGCGCCCAGGCCCAGCTCCTGTTGGGGGAGAGCGAGCTCAAGCAGAAGCGCTCGGCCCCCGCGCTCCAGGCCTTCCGGGCAGCGGCGGAGGCGGGCTCCGACGATCCTGCCGTGCGCTATCGCGCTCTCGCCGGAGCGGGGCTCGCGCTCGAGGAGCAGGGGAAGCTCTCCGAGGCGATCCGCTACTACGATCAGGTCGCGGCCGATTGCCCGGACAAGGAGCTGCGCGCGTGGGCGCGCACCCGCAAGACCGCGGTGGCCGCGCAGCTCAAGCCTCAGCCCGCGCCCGAGAAGCCGGCGCCCAAGCCGCGCACGGTGGCGCCACGATGACCTTCCCGCGCGCCGCCGCGCTGCTGGCTCTGCTCGCGGCGCTGGCGGTCGCCGCGCCGGGCCGAGGTCAGACGCCACCCTCCACGCCCGGCGCCACGCCGGCCGCCACCGCCGCCGCGCCCACGCCGCCTCCCGCCGCCGCGCCGGCGCCCGCAGCTGTCCCGCGGCCGCTGCTGCCGCCGCCCGACATCGTGCCCGCGCTGCGTCTAGCCGCCCCGCCGCTCGACAAGCCCGCGGTGCTGCTCCCTGCGCTGGCGCTGCCCGCGTCGCCCGCGCCATTCCCGCAGCTCCCGCCGCCCGCAGTGGCGAGCGATCTCGGCCTCAGGCCCACGCTGCCCATGTCGTCGCCGCGCGCGCTGGCGTGCAATCCTCTCGGCAGCGTGTTCGGGGTGGCCTCCGAGCTGCTCGAGTGCGGCCGCGCGCGCTATCAGAAGGGTGAGCTCGAGCCCGCCTTGGCCGAGTTCCAGGCTGCGGTGAACAAGGGCGGCGACCGGCCGGTGATCCGCGAGGCCCGCTACTGGGCGGCGGAGACCATGCTGCGGCTGGGTCGGCGCGACAGTGTGGCCTCCTATCTCGACACGGTGGCCCGTGAGAATCCGCGCGACGACCTCGGGCTCTACGCCACACACTCGCTGGGCTGGGTCACGCTCGAGCGCGGCGACGCGCAGCGCGCCCTCGACATCTTCCAGACCTTTCTCCGCGGCAGTGTGAGACCGGAGCTGGTACCCACGGCGCGACACGGTCGGGCGCTGGCCCTGCACGCGCTCAAGCGGTACCCGGAGGCGCGCGACGAATGGGCGGCGCTGCTCAACGGAAGCCTGCCACGCCCGCTCGCCGCCGAGGCCTCGTACTGGCTGGGCGACACGCTGGGCCGCCTGGGTGATCCTTCGGCCGCCACGCAGCGGCTGCAGGTCTTCACGGCGGCGGGCCCGCAGCTCCTGATCGAGTCCGGCCTCATGCGCATGGGCTGGTGGCGCCGCGAGGCCGGCCAGCCGCTCGAGGCGGTGAAGTCCTATCGCGGGCTCCTCGTCGCCTATCCGCGCACGCGCGAGGCGCCCTGGGCGCGGGCCGGCCTGGTGCGGGCCCTCCTCGACCTCGACGACTTCGGCGCCGCGCGCGACGAGGCGCAGCGGCTCGAGGCGCTCGACACGAAGGGCCCGCTCGTGGTGCCGGTGCGCCTGCTGCTCGCCCGACACGTCGTCGAGAAGAAGCTCACCGGGGAGGCGGAGGCGATCTTCACCGAGCTGCTCGGTCTCGACCTCGATCCGCCCACCCGCGCCTACGCGCTGACGCTGAGCGCGGAATCGCTGCGTCAGGCCGGCCAGACCGCGGAGGCGCGGGATCGCTTCGTGGGCGCGCGCCAGGGGCAGGGCAGCGCCGATGTGCGCGCCTTCGCGGGGGCGCGGCTGGCCCAGATGGACCTCGAGGCCCGCGAGCTCGAGCAGGCGCGCACCGGCGCCGAGCAGCTCATCGCGGATCTGTCGCCGACGCCCCCTCTGCGGGCCACCGCGGCGGTCATCGCGGGCGAGGCCTCCTACGGCCTTCGCCAGTACGACCGCGCCGCGGACTTCTATCGCCGTGTGATCGCCGAGCCGACCGATCCGGCTCTGGCCGCCTCCGCCCGCCTCGCGCTCGGCTGGGCGGAGCTGCGCCGCGGCCGTCCCGAGGCGGCCCGCGAGCAGTGGGACCGCTTCGCGCGCGATGTCGGCGACGATCCGCGGGTGCCCGCCGTGCTCCTCCTCGCCGCGGAGCAGGCGGCGAACGCCAAGGACGAGGCGGGTGCGCGGGAGCTCCTGACCCGGGTCATCGACCGCGCCGGCGAGACGGAGGCCGGGCGCACCGCGCGCCTCAACCGCGCGATCCTCCTCCTCCGCGCCGGGGACCCGGCGGCCGCGCTGCGCGACCTCGACGATCTCGCCGCGCGCGGATCGCTGTCGCCGTTCGACGCGCGCATGCGGTTCGCGCGCGGCGTGGCCCTGCTCCGCATGGGCCGCGCGAACGACGCGCGGACCGATCTCCGCAGCGCGCTGCTCGACGGGGAGGATGCGGCGCGGCTCGGCCTCGGCGTGCTCGCCTTCGACGTCAAGCAGTGGGACGAGGCGGCGCGCGAGTTCGCCCCCGTGCGCGACGCATCGGCCGGCCCCGCGGCGAGCGCCGCCGAGTACGGTCTCGCTGCGATCGCGTTCAACCAGGGGAAGAACGACGACTTCCGCAAGCTCTCGGAGCCGATGCTCAAGGGTTCGCCCGATCCCGCCATCGCGCCGGGCCTGTTCGCGGGCATGATCTATCTGGCCGGCGAAGAGAAGAAGTGGCCGGAGGCGCAGCAGCTCGCGCAGCGGGTCACGCGCGACTACCCGAAGAGCCCGGCCGCGCCGGTGGCGCTCGCCGCGCTGGGCGCGGGTGCCGCGCGCGACGGTCAGTGGGCGATCGTCCGCGACGCGTACACCGCGCTCGGGACGCGCTATCCGGGCGATCCCGGCAACGACGCGGGCGCGCTCGACTTCGCCGAGTCGCTGCTCCGCACGGGCGCCGCGCCCGAGGCGCGGCCGCGCCTCGAGAAGTTCGTGGAGGGCCATGCGGGCGATGCGCGCGTGCCGCGGGCGCTCGTCCTGCTCGCGCAGGCCTACGAGGCCGGGGGCGAGAAGGACAAGGCGGTCGAGCTCTACGCACGCGTGCGCCGTGACTATCCGTCGGCGGAAGGCCTGGATCGGGCGGCCGTGAGCCAGGCCCGCCTGCTGCAGAGCGAGGGGAAGTGGGACGCGGCCCGCCCGCTGTTCCAGAAGGGCCTCGACGCCGAGGATACTGCCTCGGCGGCCGAGGCCTCCTATCGCCTGGGCGAAGGTTATCGCGCGGCCGGGCAGCACGCGGAGGCCGTGCAGGCGTACATGACGGCGGCGTATCTGGCGCCCGACTCCCCCTGGGGCCGCAAGGCATTGCTGGGCGCCGGCCAGTCGCTCGCCTCCCTCCGCCAGAACGACTCCGCCGTCATCGTCTACAGGAAGCTTGTCGCCGCCAAGGACGCGGAGCCGGACCTGGTCGAGTCGGCCCGCGCCGGCCTCAAGTCGCTCGGCGTCAACTGAGCCCCGGTCGGGCTTCGGACCCGCGCGCCGGGCGCTCAGCCCGAAGGCCAGGCGCCTCCTCGCAGCGTAAGTACCTGATCTGGCTTCGCTGTGTAGCTGGCACGCCCTGTGCCAGTGGACGGAGCCAGGAGGGGACGCCATGGAACTCAATACGGTGCTGACACACGGGCTCACCTACCTGGCCGCTCTGGCCCTTCCGCTCTGGCTCCTTGGCGAGCAGATCGCCGGCTGGCTGGTGCTGCGGAAGAAGGACGACGTCAAGGCCGAGGTGACGGAGCTGAAGCCCAAGCGGCCGGCCGCCGTTCCGCTCGAGAAGGCCGCGTAGGTAGACGCCGCGGCGTGCCGGGCGCCTCGCCCGGCCCTCGACGGGGTGCCTATACTGAAGAGGTGTTCCACCCCGTCGTCGAGCAATGGTTCCGCGCTCGGTTCGCGGAGCCCACGCCGGTCCAGGCGCAGGCCTGGCCCCTGATCGCGGCCGGCCGGGACGTACTCCTCACCGCCCCCACCGGCTCCGGCAAGACCCTCGCCGCCTTCCTCGCCTGCGTCGACCAACTCTTCCGCAAGGCCATCGAGGGCGTCCTCGATGATCGCGCCCAGATCCTCTACGTCTCCCCGCTGAAGGCCCTCTCGAACGACGTCCGGCGGAACCTGGACGAGCCACTGGCCCAGCTCGCCGCGGCGGCGCTGGCGGCCGGCCTGCCGGCTCCCGCGATTCGCACCGCGGTGCGCACGGGCGACACGCCCGCCCACGAGCGCCGTCAGGCAGGGAAGCGGCCGCCGCACATCCTCGTCACCACGCCCGAGTCGCTCTTCATCCTCCTGACCGCCGACTCCAGCCGGAAATGGCTGGCCGACGTCCGCACCGTGATCGTGGACGAGATCCACGCGGTGGCAGGCGACAAGCGCGGCGCGCATCTGGCGCTCTCGCTCGAGCGGCTGGACGAGCTGGTGGCGGCGTCGAGCGGCGGGTTCGCGCGGCTTCAGCGCGTGGGCCTCTCCGCCACCGTGCGCCCGATCGAGACGGCGGCACGGCTGCTCGTGGGCGCCACCCGGCCGATGCCCGCACTCGTCGACGTGGGCCAGCGCCGCGACATGGATCTCCGCATCGAGGTCCTGCGCGACGAGCTGGGTGCGGTCTGCACGCACGAGCAGTGGGAGGAGATCTACGACCGCGTGGCCGAGTTGGCCCGCGCGCACCGCTCCACGCTGGTGTTCGTCAACACGCGGCGCCTCGTCGAGCGGGTGGCGCGTCATCTCGCCGAGCGCCTGGGCGCGGAGCGCGTGGCCGCCCATCATTCGAGCCTGAGCCGAGCCCGCCGCTTCGACGCCGAGCAGCGGCTGAAATCCGGCGAGCTGAGCCTGGTGGTGGCCACCGCCTCGCTAGAGCTCGGCATCGACGTGGGCACGGTGGATCTCACCTGCCTGCTCGGCTCGCCACGCTCCATCGCGACCGCGCTGCAGCGCGTGGGCCGCTCCGGGCACGCGCTGGCGGCCACGCCGAAGGGGCGGCTCTTCCCGCTCACCCGCGACCAGCTCGTGGAGTGCGCGGCGCTGGTCCGCGCCGCCCGCCGCGCCGAGATCGACGCGCTGGCGCTCCGGCGCGCGCCGCTGGACGTGCTCGCCCAGCAGCTCGTGGCGATCTGCGCCGGCGAGGACCAGGACGAGGACCGGCTCTTCGCGCTGTGCCGGCGGGCCGCACCATATGCCGAGCTCCATCGGCACGAGTTCGACGCCGTGGTGGACATGCTCGCCGACGGCATCGCCACGCGGCGGGGGCGGGTCGGGGCGCGGCTGCATCGCGATGCGGTGGGACGGCGTCTCACGGCCCGGCGCGGCGCGCGGCTGATCTCGATCACCTCGGGCGGCGCGATTCCCGAGACGGGGACCTACCAGGTGGTGCTGGAGCCCGACGAGACCCCGATCGGCACGCTCGACGAGGACTTCGCGATCGAGTCGATGGCGGGCGACGTGATCCTCCTCGGCAACAGCTCCTGGCGAATCCGGAGGGTCGAGAGCGGGAAGGTGCGCGTCGAGGACGCGGGCGGCGCGCCGTCCACGATCCCATTCTGGCTGGGCGAGGGACCGGCGCGCACGCCCGAGCTGTCCGCGGAGGTCTCGGCGGTGCGGGCGGCGGTGGCCGAGCGTCTCGACGATCCCGACGAGGCCGCGCGGTGGCTCATGGACGAGACCGGGCTCGACGCGCGCGGCGCGCTGCTCGCCCGCGATTACATCGCGGCGGCGCGCGCCGCCCTGGGCGCCGTGCCCACCCTCGACACGGTGGTGGTGGAGCGCTTCTTCGACGAGGCCGGCGGCATGCAGATGGTCGTGCACGCCCCGTTCGGCGGGCGGGTCAATCGCGCCTGGGGCATGGCGCTGCGCAAGCGGCTCTGCCAGAGCTTCAACTTCGAGCTGCAGGCCGCCGCCACCGACGACGGCGTGCTGCTCTCGCTGGGGCCGCAGCACAGCTTCCCGCTGGAGACGGTCGCGGGCATGGTGCACCCGCGCGGGCTCGAGCCGCTCCTCACCCAGGCCGCGCTGCAGGCGCCCATGTTCACCACGCGCTGGCGCTGGAACGCCACGCGGGCCCTCGCGCTCCTGCGCTGGTCGGGTGGGAAGAAAGTGCCGCCGTACCTCCAGCGCATGCGCGCCGAGGATCTCCTGGTCGCCGTGTTCCCCGCTCAGCTCGCCTGCCAGGACAACATGGCGGCGGGACCGATCGAGATCCCCGACCACCCGCTCGTCACCGAGACGATCCGCGATTGCCTCACCGAAGCGATGGACACGGAGGGCCTGCGCGCGCGGCTCGAGGCGCTCCAGGCCGGGCGCATCCAGTGCTTCGTACGCGACACGCCCGAGCCCTCGGTGTTCGCCCACGAGATCCTGAACTCGAATCCCTACACCTTCCTGGACGACGCGCCGCTGGAAGAGCGCCGCGCCCGCGCGGTGGCGCTGCGGCGCGGGCTACCCGCCGCGGTGGCCGCGGACATGGGCCGCCTCGACCCCGAGGCGATCGCGGCAGTGGTGGACGAGGCGCGGCCCGATCTCCGCAACGCCGACGAGCTGCACGACCTGCTCCTGGACCTCGGCGCGCTGCCGGAGTCGGAGGCCGCCGAGTGGACCGGCTTCATGGACGAGCTGATCGCCGCGCGCCGCGCCGCGCGGCTCCGCGGCAACGGGCGCACGCTCTGGGTGCCGGCGGAGCGGCGCTCGCTGGCCGCGGCGGTGTGGCCCGGCTATCGCTTCGAGCCCGACGTCGTCGAGCCGACCGCGCGCCGGGCGCCCGCCTGGTCGGGCCGCGAGGGCGCCCTCGTCGAGGTCGTCCGCGCGCGGCTGGGTCTGGTGGGGCCGGTCACCGCGCCCGTTCTGGCGGCGTCGCTGGATGTCACGCCGGGCGAGATGGAGGCGGCCCTCGCCGCGATCGAGGCCGAGGGGAGCGCGCTGCGCGGACGCTTCACGTCCACCGCCGCGGCCATTACCCATCACGAGCTCGAATGGTGCGACCGCCGCCTGCTCGCGCGCATCCACCGCCGCACGCTGGAGGGCCTGCGCCGGCTCATCGAGCCCGTGCCGGCCGCGGCGCTGATCCGCTTCCTCTTCGCATGGCAGCACGCGCGGCCCGGCGCCCAGCAGCACGGCCGTGACGGCCTGCTCCGCGTCATCGACCGCCTCCAGGGCTTCGAGGCCGCGGCCGGCGCCTGGGAGCGCGAGATCCTGCCGGGACGCCTCCATCGCTACGAGCCCGCGTGGCTCGACGAGGCGTGCCTCTCCGGCGAGGCCACGTGGGGCCGGCTAGGACTACACGCGACCTCGCGCCACGCCGGGCGGCGACTGTCCGGCACCGTGCCCCTCGCGCTCCTCCTGCGCCGCGATCTGCCGTGGCTCTTGGAATCTCGCGACGGCACCCTCGCCGGCGATCCGTCCGGGCCCGCGCGCGACGTCCTCGCGCATCTGCAGCGCGCGGGCGCTTCCTTCGTGGACGAGATCGCGATCGGCGTGCGGCGTCTACGCATAGAGGTCGAGGAGGCGCTCTGCGAGCTGGTGACGGCGGGGCTCGTCACGGGTGACGGCTTCGCGGGGCTGCGCAGCCTCATGCACAACGAGAAGCGCCGCCGACCCCATCCGGGTCGCCCGCGCCCGGGCGCCCGCCCGTCCACCGGCACCGGCCGCTGGGCGCTGCTCGCGGCGCCCGCGCCGCCGGCCGAAGACGACGTGACCGAGGCGAAGGCCCGGCAGTACGTGAAGCGCTACGGCGTGGTCTTCCGCGATCTCCTGCAGCGCGAGTCCGGCACGCCGGCCTGGCGCGACCTCCTGCGCGTCTACCGGCGGCTCGAGATGCGCGGAGAGCTGCGCGGCGGCCGCATCGTGGGCGGGTTCGTGGGCGAGCAGTTCGCGGCCCCCGAGGCGCTCGAGGCGCTGCGCGCGATCCGACGCGAGCAGCCCGACGGCCAGGTCCTGCGCGCGTCGGCCTGCGACCCGCTGAATCTCGTCGGCATCGTGACGCCGGGGCCACGCGTGCCCGCCGTGTTCGGGCATCACGTGGTCTATCGCGACGGCGTGCCCGTGCCCGAGGAGGCCGACCGCCGCGCCGCCCGCGCCGCGGCGCCTCCTGCGCCCTGAGGCACCTCCCATGCCCCCGCCGCTCGTCGAGTGCCACGCGCATGTCCTGCCCGACGCGGTGCTTGCGCGCCTGCCCGGCGGGGACAGCCCGCGCTTCGTCACCGCGGAGCGCCGCGTGCTCGCGCGCATGCTGGAGGCGCAGGACGCGTGCGGCATCACCCACGCCCTCGTCTCCGACTCGTTCTTCATGGAAACCTCGGCGGAGGAGCTGCCGTCGTGGTCGAGCGCCGACCGCGCCCGCCTCTACAACGACGGCCTTGCCGCGCTGATCGCGCGGCATCGTGGGCGCCTCATCGGCCTCGGCTGCGTGGACCCCTGGGGCGGGGAGAGCGCCGCGCGCGAGCTCGAGCGCATGGTCGAGGACCTGGGCTTCGCTGGCGCCCTCGTCAATCCCGCCGACGGGCGCCGCTATCTCGACGATCCCGCGTGCGCGCCGCTCCTCGCCGCCGCGGAGCGACTGGGCCGCCCGCTGTTCGTGCATCCCACGCGCGACCTGCCCGCCAGCGAGCACTGGCGCGACTTCGTGCTCTCCCTCATCGTGGGCCGGCCGACGCAGACCGCGGTGTGCGCGGCGCGGCTCATCTTCACGGGCGCCCTCGATCGCTACCCGCGCCTCAACCTGCTCCTCGCCCACGGCGGCGGCGTGCTGCCGTTCGTGGCCGGGCGGCTCGATGCGACCTGGATGGCGTACCGGCCCGAGCGCTGGCACGGGCCCGACGTGCTCGGCATGGAGCCGTCGTCCTATCTTCGGCGCTTCCACGTCGACACGAACGTGTGGTCGGTGCCCGCGCTGCGCCTGCTCCTCGAGGTGCTGGGGCCGGAGCGGCTCGTCGTCGGGAACGATCAGCCGCCGGTGTGGGCGCCGCTGGAGGACGCGCTCGCGCTGCTCGCCGCCCTCGAGCTAGGCGAGAAGGACCGCGAGGCTGTGCTCTGGCGCAATGCCGCGCGCCTGTTCCATCTCGAGCGGCTCGACTAGCCCCCTCGACGCCGACCCTTCTTTCGTGTTATCCCCTCCCACGAGGAGGGCCTAGCCCATGCGCGGAATCCGGATCCTCGTCCCTGTCCTGATGGCCATCATCGTGGTGGGCGGCCTTGCGCTCGAGCGGGCCGAGCCCCAGGCGCCGAAGGAAGTTCTGATCGGCGTGCTCCTCCCTCTCACCGGAAACTTCGCGAGCCTCGGCCAGCAGTATCTCTGGTCGAATCAGACCGTCGAGGACATCGTCAACAACGATTACCCGGATCTGAACGTCCCCCTCGGCCCGGGCAAGGGCTTCCCGGGTCTCGGCGGCGCCACGATGAAGCTGGTCGTGCGCGACGACCAGAGCCGCGGCGACCTCGCCCGGACCCTGGTCGAGCAGCTCGTCACCGTGAACAAGGTGCACTGGATCGACGGGGAGGGGACCAGCGGCAACACCTCCATCATCCAGCCGGTGGTCGAGGGCTACGGCATCCCGCTCTCCTGCCATCCCTGCGCCTCGCCGACGCTGACCGAGAAGGGCTTCAAGTGGTTCTTCCGTACCGGGCCCCACGATCGTGTGATGGTGGACAGCGTGTTCCGCTTCCTCCAGGAGTGGCCGAAGAACGGCGGACCCACGGATCTCAAGACGGTGGCGGTGTTCACCTGCGACAACCTCTTCTGCCAGGACAATCACAAGATCGCGCTCGAGCACGCGGCGAAGGCTGGCTTCAAGGTGGTGACCGACCTCACCACCAAGACCGGCGCCACGACGTTGGCGTCCGAGGTGCAGCGGCTGCAGGCGGCGAATCCCGACGTCCTCTTCTTCGTCCAGTACCCCGCGGAGACCGCGGTGTTCCAGGCCGACGCCAAGCGCGCGGGCTGGATGCCCAAGGTCATCGCCACCAGCAACGGGGCCTACTCGGACCAGACCTGGCTGGAGGCGCAAAAGAAGACCAACGGCGGCGCGGGGTGGCTGGGGCGTGACCCGACGGCCATCGACCTCGCCAGCAAGAAGCCCTCGTGGAAGAAGGTCAACGAGATCTACAAGAAGTA
>Ga0075423_10003795_pt1 | contig 13955 bp, 16 predicted proteins | sample SoiMethybrSBSTD2_FD_80114 | JGI IMG/M metagenome (GOLD analysis project Ga0075423, IMG submission 80114) | Bulk soil microbial communities from a Populus tree surrounding site in Tennessee, USA - Soil MetaG P. TD hybrid SBSTD2 | ecosystem: Environmental > Terrestrial > Soil > Tree plantation...
CATCGCCGCCTCGCGCGCCTGATCGAGCACGACGTGGTAAGGCATCACCAGCGGGCACGCCGGCGAAATCGCCAGCCGGGATCGCACTTCGATGCCGGCTCCTTCCAGCTCGCCGATCTCCTGCAGCAGCGCGGTCGGCGAGACGACGACACCGTTGCCGAGATACACGCGCACGGAGGGCCGCAGAATGCCGGAGGGAATCAGGCGCAGGACAGTTTTCTTGCCGCCGATGACGAGCGTGTGGCCGGCGTTATGGCCGCCTTGAAAGCGGACCACGCCCTGCGCGTGCTCGGTCAGCCAGTCGACGACTTTGCCCTTGCCTTCATCGCCCCACTGCGTGCCGATGACGACGACGTTCTTGCCTTTGGGGTCAGACACGAATTTCCGGCTCTGGTTATTACTAACGATTGACTGGGTGGAAATTCGTATCTGACCCCAATCCCGCGAGCTGCCGCAGGTCCAGCGTGAATCCTGTCGCCGGGCGGGCGCGACCGAACGCCTTGCCGATGCCGTCGTAACGCTCGCCGCGGCCGATCGCGTTCGGCTCGCCGGCGGTGAACACCGAAAAGCTCGCGCCGCTCTGATAGTGATAACCGCGCAGATCGGCGAGATCGATGTGCAGCGCTTCGACGCGATCGCGCGCGGCCTGCGCGAGCGTTTCCAGCGTCGTCAGCGCAACGGCGATCGAAGGCGTATCGGGCAACTGCGCGCGCGCCCGGTTCAGCACTTCGGCCGCCGGGCCGTACAGCGTCGGCAGTGCCGCGAACGCGTCCCGCCACGCCGCGGGAAGCCTCGCCGTCAGCTCGGTCACCGCGGGCACGTCCTTGGTGCGCATGGCAGCGAAGAGCTCGGTGTCGCCGCCATTGCCGGCAATGCGCGCGCCGTTCGCCAGCGCGCGATACACACCGACATGGCCGAGGTCGAGGTGCAGGCCGCGCACCCGCGCCGCGTCCAGCGACGACAACAGCAGGCCGAGAACTTCCCGGTCGGCTGCGATGCCGGAGTCGCCATACAGCTCGGCGCCGACCTGCAGCACTTCGCGCGACTGCGACACGCCGGTGGCCACGGTACGCAGCACACTCCCCGCATAGCACAGCCGCGTCACGCCGGGCTCGTTGAGCAGGTGCGCGTCGATGCGCGCGACCTGCGGAGTCATATCCGCACGGACACCGAGCAAGCGTCCGGAGAGCGGGTCGGTCAGCTTGAAGGTCTGCAGCTCGAGATCACGGCCGGTTCCGGTGAGCAGCGAATCGAGGTGCTCGATCAGCGGCGGCTGCACGAGGCGGTACCCGTGATCGCGGAAGTGGTCGAGCAGTGTCCGCCGCAAGCTCTCCAGCCGCTCCGCCTCGGCGGGCAGGATGTCGTCGATCTGCTCCGGGAGCATCCACTTACGCATAAAGAAATACCAGGAGGACGGTACCGATGACGATGGAGATCAGGCCGATGAAACGAAGCTGTCCGTCGGAAAGATCGGTGAGCCGGCGAAACGCCTCGCGCCAGGCGCGCGGAGCGACCAGCGGCAGCAATCCCTCGAGCACCAACACCAGCGCGCACGCTGCCAGGAACGTTTCCGGCACCGCCGTTCTCCTGAGGAACCCGACAGATCGCTACTTGGCGCGGGCACGTGGCGCACCCTTGGCGCCGCCGCCGGACTGCTTCAGATACTGGAAGAACTCGGAGCTCGGATCGAGCACCATGATGTCGCTCTTGTTCCGGAACGTCGCCTTGTACGTCTCGAGGCTGCGGTAGAAGGAGTAGAACTCGGGATTCTGCCCGTACGCGGCGGCGTAGATCGCCGAGGCCTTCGCATCTCCGTCACCCTTGGTCTTCTGCGCCTGCTTGTAGGCGTCGGCCAGGATCACTTCGCGCTGGCGGTCGGCATCGGCGCGGATCTTCTCGGACTCGGCCCCGCCTTGCGAACGCAGCTCGTTGGCGACGCGCTTGCGCTCGGACTCCATGCGCTGGTAGACCTGCGCCAGCACTTCCTCGGGCAGCTCGACCCGGCGCAGGCGCACGTCGACGATCTCGACGCCGATCTGCTTCGCGTCGGCGTCGGCGCGCTGCCGCGTCTCCGTCATGATCTTGTCGCGCTCGGCGGAGATCGCCTCGTGGATCGTGCGCTTGTTAATCTCCTGGCCGAGAATCGCGCGGATCGTCTGCGCCAGGCGCTGCTTGGCGGCGTCCTGCTTCGAGGCGTCGTCGTCACCGCCGACACTCTGGTAGTACCTGCGCACGTCGACGATGCGCCAGTACGCGATGAAATCGACGTTGAGCGGCTTCTTTTCCGACGTCGTGATGCGGTCGGGCCGCGGCGCGTCGAGCAGCAGGATCCGCCTGTCGTAGAACTTGATGTTCTGCAGCAGCGGCACTTTGAAGTAGAGGCCAGCTTCGGTCTTGGCGTCGATGAATTCGCCGAGCTGGAACTTGATTGCATACTGGCGCTGATCGACCGTATAGATCGACTGCGACAACACGAGGAGCGCAGCGACGACGAAGGCGATGATCGGCATTGCCGTCTTCATCGGCTGTCTCCGCGTTCGCGGTTGCGCGGCATCTCGCGCCCGCGGGCCGGGTCGAGCGTGACGGACGCTTCGGGCGGCGGCACGGCCGCGCGCGAAGCGTCGGCGCCTGCCGCCGGTGGCGCAGCCCCCGGCTGCGACTGCTTCAGCAACTGGTCGAGCGGCAGATAAAGGAGGCTGTTGCCGCCTCTCTGGTCGACCAGCACCTTGCTCGTACTGCCGAGCACCGCCTGCATCATGTCGAGGTAGAGGCGCTCGCGCGTGACCGCTGGCGCCTTGTTGTATTCGACCAGGACCTGCTTGAAGCGGCTCGCGTTGCCTTCCGCTTCCTGAACGACGCGCGCGTTATAACCGTCGGCTTCCTGCAGCAGCCGCGACGCCAGACCGCGCGCGCGGGGGACGACGTCGTTGGCGTAGGCCTGGCCCTCGTTCTTCTGCCGTTCGCGGTCCTGGCTCGCCTTGACTGCGTCGTCGAATGCGGGACGAACCTGCTCGGGCGGCTGCGAATCCTGCAGTGACACGCTCTGGATCTGTATGCCCGTGCCGTAGCGATCGAGCATTTCCTGCATCAGCGTCTCGGTCTTCTTCGCGATTTCGCCGCGACCCTCATAGAGCACGAAGTCCATCTGGCTGCGGCCGACGACCTCGCTGATCGCGGTGGACGCGACCTGCACAAGGACGTCATCGGGATTCTTGGTGTTGAACACATAGTCCTTGGAATCCTTCAGCCGGTACTGCACCGCGAACAGCGCGTCGGTAATGTTCTCGTCGTCGGTGACGAGCAACAGGCCGCGCGCCGAGCGGCTCGCCGGTGTGTTGCCGTGAATTTCGACGGTCTTGATCTTGGAGAAGTCGATGACGTCGACCGCTTCGATCGGATAAGGCAAATGCCAGCGCGGACCCGGCGAAGTCGTCTCGGTGTATTTGCCGAAGCGCGTCACCACGCCGCGCCGGCCCTCATCGACGATGTAAAAGCCGCTCGCGAGCCAGACGATGAGTACAAGCGCCACGAGCAAGCCCGCGCCGCCGAAGGGAAAACCCGAGCGCGGCGGTTCGCCCGCGCCGCCCTCGTCCGGCTCGCGACGGCCGAGCAGCTCGTTCAGGCGCCGGTTGACGTTGCGCCAGATCTCGTCGAGATCGGGCGGCCCGCTGCGGCCGCGCTTACCCCATTGCGGATCGTTGAGGGACATCGCGGGTGCCCTGCATCAGCCTGCTGGACTTGGGTCGAGGAGTGGCGGGTCGTATCGGAAAAGCCGTGAGGCGGGTCAGGCAGTCGCCGCCCGGCACGGGATTTCCCTTGCGCGGCGCGGGAACCGCTCGGCCAGCGCTGCGTGCAATTCGGGCACGCCTGCGCCGGTAAGCGCGCTCAGACGGACAGCGCGAATTTTACCATATTCGTCGCGTTCGACGCCGGGAGCGAGCGCGGTCGCGTCGCACTTGTTCAGCACCAGGACCTGCGGTACCGCGTCCGCGCCGATTTCCGAAAGCACGGCGTCGACGGCGGCGATTTGGTCCGCGCGGTTGACCTGGCTTGCATCGACGAGGTGCAGCAGCAAGTCCGCGTCAACCGCCTCCTTCAGAGTCGCGCGGAACGCGGCGACGAGATCGTGAGGCAGATCGCGGATGAACCCGACCGTATCGGACAATACGATGTCGTCCGCATCCGGGAGCGAAAGCCGGCGCAGCGTCGTGTCGAGCGTCGCGAAGAGCTGGTCGGCCGCGTAGACGCGTGCACCCGTGAGGCGATTGAACAGCGTGGACTTGCCGGCGTTCGTATATCCGACAAGCGCGATGTTCCTGACCGCCGCACGCCGTCTCGCGCGGCGCTGCGTTTCGCGTTGGCGACCGATCTGCTCGAGGCGTGACTTGAGGAGCCTGACGCGGATGCCGATCAAGCGGCGGTCGGACTCGAGCTGCGTCTCGCCGGGCCCGCGCAGCCCGATGCCGCCCTTCTGTCGCTCAAGGTGTGTCCAGCCGCGCACGAGCCGCGTGGAGAGATGCTTCAACTGCGCCAGCTCGACCTGCAGCTTGCCTTCGGCGCTCTGCGCCCGCTGCGCGAAGATGTCGAGGATGAGGCTCACGCGATCGACGACGCGGCAGTCCAGCGCGTGCTCGAGGTTGCGCTGCTGTGCCCCCGAGAGGGCATGATCGAAGATGACAAGATCGGCGCTGCTCGCGGCGCGCCGGGCCGCGATCTCGGCGACCTTGCCGCGGCCGGCGAAGAGAGCTGCGTCAGGCCGGCTACGGCGGGCGGTGACGACATCGGCGATTTCTGCGCCGGCCGAGCGGGCGAGCGCCTTGAGCTCGGCGATGCGCTCAGCCGGCTCGCCCTCGCCGAAGTCGAGCTCGACCAGTAGCGCGCGGTCGCCGCCGGTTGGACGTTCAAACACTGCGCCTCACGCGGGACGAGCCGCGGCAGCCGGGCGCAGCCGGGCTGGGTTCCCTATGCAGCTTCGCGCTCGTTCTCGTGCGGCATCGTGATGGCGCGGGCCGGCACCACGGTCGAGATGGCGTGCTTGTACACCATCTGGGTGACGGTGTTCTTCAGCAGGACGACATACTGGTCGAAAGACTCGATCTGTCCCTGGAGCTTGATGCCGTTGACCAGGTAGATCGAAACCTGAACGTGCTCCTTGCGCAGGGTGTTCAGGAACGGGTCTTGTAGCATTTGCCCTTTATTGCTCATCGGATACTCCGCTGGGTTTTTTTCGTCGCACCGTTGTTGGTCCAGGCCGCTACCGGGCAGTCCCCGGATACTCCGCGGTCCTAGCGGCGCTTCCGCCGGTGCGTGGCGGCCTCCGCATAGGGATTGGCGCCGGTCTTGAATTGTATCCTAAGCGGCGTTCCTTGCAGTTGGAACGTCTCCCGGAAGAAATGTTCCAGGTAGCGGCGGTAGGTATCGGGGATCGCCGCCAGCGCGCTGCCATGAATGACGATGATCGGCGGGTTTGCCCCGCCCTGGTGCGCGTAGCGGAGCTTCGGCCGAACCATGCCGGCGCGTGGCGGCTGCTGCCGGGCGAGCGCCGCCTGCAGCGCCCGGACGAGCTTGGGTGTGGGCAACCGGGCCATCGCCGCCGCATACGCCCGATCGATCGCGGCGAGCAAGCCTCCGATTCCCTTGCCCTCGCGTGCAGAAATCGTGTGCAGCTCTGCAAAGCTCAGGAGACCGAGCTTGCGCTCGAGCTCGCGCTTGATCTCTCCGCGCGCGTCGGAATCGGCCGCGTCCCATTTGTTGACGGCGACAACCAGCGCGCGTCCGGCCTCGAGGATGTGCCCGGCGATATGCGCATCCTGCTCGGAAATTCCCTCCTGCGCATCGAGCAGCAGGACGACGACGTGTGCGTCCGCTATCGCCTGCAGCGTCTTGATCACCGAGAATTTCTCGATCGTTTCGGTCACCTTGCCGCGACGGCGCACCCCGGCGGTGTCGATCAGCGTGTAGCCGTGGCCGGCGCGATCGAAGTCGAGATAGATCGAATCGCGCGTGGTGCCCGGCTCTTCGAAGGCGATGACGCGTTCCTCGCCGAGCAGCGTGTTGATCAGCGTCGATTTGCCGACGTTGGGCCGGCCGACGATCGCGACGCGAATTCGCTTGTCCTGCTCGGCGGCCGCCTCATCTTCGGCCGCGGCAGGTGGTGGGCACTCGGCGAGCGCATGCTCGATCAACTCGCGTACATTCTCGCCGTGCGCGGCGGAGATCGGCAGCGGGGCGCCGAGCGCGAGCTCGTGGAATTCGGCGCTGGCGCGCTCGGGGGCCAGGCCTTCGGATTTGTTCACGGCGACCAGCACGGGCCGCCCCGCGCGACGGAGCAGCTCGGCGATCGTGCGATCCTCGCCGGTCACGCCTTCGCGGCCGTCGACCAGGAAAATGACTGCGTCGGCCTCGGCGATCGCCGTTTGGGTCTGTCCTGCCATGGCGCGCATGATGCCGCTCCTGGCCCCGGGCTCGAAGCCTCCGGTGTCGACGACGAGATAGGGTCGGTCGCCGCCGCGGCCGCGCCCGTAGTGGCGGTCGCGGGTGAGCCCGGGGAAGTCGGCGACCAGGGCGGCGCGTGACGCAGTCAGGCGGTTGAAGAGGGTCGATTTGCCGACATTGGGCCGGCCGACGAGCACAAGCGTAGGGAGCATGGAATCGACAGCGTTCTGGCGCGGAGCTGCAACTTCAAAATTTCTTCGACCACGGGCGACACGGAAGGCCTTAAGGCATGCTCTCCGTGGTTCAGGATCCTGCTATTTGGCGCTCGCGCTCACGAGATTGCCCCCTGCGCTCTGCCATATCGCGGCGATGCCGGCGGCCACCGGCTGCGACACGGGCGCTTTGCCGTCGGTCGGAAGGCGCCCAACGAGATCGCCGTTGTTGCGGTCGAGAAGATGCAAATAGCCTTCGGTGTCGACTACGCCCAGATAGTCGCCGACGACGACCGGTCCGCTGGGAAAACGCTCTTTGAGCTTGTCCTGCTTCCACACCGATGCGCCGGTCGCCTTGTCCAGACCCTGCACCGCGCCCTTGTCGTCGGTGAGATAGAGATACCGATTATCCAGCGCCAGCCCGCCGAGGCTGCCGAAATCGCGCGACCAGGTCAACGTTCCCCGCAGCGCGTCGAAACACGCGACGCGGCCCTGGTACGCCGCGGCACATACCTGCCGTTCGTCGACGACGGGCAGGCTGGTGACGTCGGCGATGCGCTCGAGCTCGGTTGCGCCCTTCGGTGTGGCGACGTTTCCTTCCCAGGCCAGCGCGCCGGTCGCCACGTTGATCGCCAGCAACTTCCCTCCGGCCGTTCCGGTGAATAATCCCCCACGGGTGACGATCCCGCCGGCGAACCGGCGCACCGTAAGCGGCGGTGTCGCGCGCTGGTAGACCCATTTGCGGCTTCCGTCGGCCGCGGACAGGCCGAAGATCTTGCCGTCGAGCGACCAGACGATCACCGTGCCGTCCGCAAGCTTGGGCGGACCGCTGACTTCGCTCGGGACCTTCGCTTGCCAAAGCGGCTTGCCGCTCGCGTCGAACGCGAGTACCTCGCCTTTGCTTGTTCCGACGGCGAGGACGGACTCATCGGCCCCGACGCCCGCCGACAACGGCTTGCCGGCGTTGCTGCGCCAGCGCTGGGCTCCGGTTGCGGGGTCCACGCTGACCAGCGCGCCATCCGTGCTCGCCCCATAGACCGCATCCGCACGCGCGGCGGGTGCGAAGCCGGCACCCCCCGAGCCGCCGAGCGAGACCTGCCAGTTGAGCTGCGCGGTCGCCTTCGCGTCGAAGGCGGGTAGCGGCCCGACTTTGGGTCCGCTGTGGGACCAGGGTAGGAGCGAGGACAATGAGGGAGGCGCCGTCAGCCAGGAGGGCAGCCAGGACGAAAGCGTCGAGCAGCCGGAGACGAGCACGCTCGCGCCCGTGGCGAGCGCGATCAACGCCTTGCGCGAGCGCGGCCTTGCCGTCACGAGCGATTGCACGATCGTCATTTTGCTGCGGCGGCAGGTGCCGAGGGCGCGGCCGTACCCGCAGCACCACCCGGCGCGGCGATCGCATCGGGCGTCGCGGACACCGGGCCGCCCAAAGCGTCGAGCTTCGCTTGCACGAAGGCTCGGTAAGTCGACTTCGGATCGAGCTTGGCGAGCGAAGCCTGGTACGCGACACGGGCGTCGGTCGTCTTGCCGGCGGCCGCCAGGATGTCGCCTTTGAGATCGGAGTAGATGGCGGCGAACGCTTCGTCGGTCTTCGCGTCGAGCATCTTGAGCGCCTCGTCGTACTGCTTCTCGTCGAGAAGTATCTGCGCGATCCGGAAACGCGCGACGGCCTTCAGCTCGTCTTCGCCGGCGTGACCGATCACCCATTGCAATTGCGCCTTCGCCGCGGTCTTGTCGCCGGCGTCGTAGAGCAGCTTTGCATACAGCAGGGCGCCACGCGGCGCGTACGCGGTCGCGCTGAAGCGCTCCACGAGCTGGGTCGCCGGCTCCTTCGCCTTGACGGCATCATTGGCGCGCGCCGCCTGGCTCACCGCCTGATAGAGCACGCTCGCCTTCTCGGCCTGCGTGGCTTGGTACCAGCGCCAACCCTGCACGCCGATGAAGCCGATCGCAAAGATAACCACTGCGGCGCTGACGTACTTGCCATTGGCGGCCCACCATGCCTTGAGGTCGTCGATTTTTTCCTGCTCTTCGAGATCGTAGACTGCCATGTTCCGTCCTATACAGTCGCGAAGCGACTCACGAGATTCCCCTCTCCCAGCGGGAGAGGGGTTAGGGGTGAGGGAAATTCCTCAGTAAGCTCCCCTCTCCCGGCGGGAGAGGGGTTGGGGGGTGAGGGCAAATTGCTCATCAAGTTTCCCTCTCCCAGCGGGAGAGGGGTTGGGTGACGGAAAACTCCTTCTCGCGCTTCCCTCTCCGTAGCGGAGCGAGGTCCAGGGAGGCGAGCATATCAACGACAGGAATCAATGCGCGGCGAGTCGCGCCGCGAGCTCGCCCGGAGGAAGCGCGATCTGCTCGCCTGCATCGCGCAACGGCTTGACGCCGACCACGCGGGCATCCGCCTCGTTTTCGCCGACGATCAGCGCGAAGCGCGCGCCGCTCGCGTCGGCACGTTTCATCTGCGCGCCGAAGTTTCCGCCGCCGGCGTGCACGGTAATCGCGAGGCCGGCGTCGCGCAGACTCTCCGCGACCTCGAGGGCGAGCAGCGTCGCGCGTTCCCCCACGTGAACGACGTATGCGTCGGGTGCATCGCGCGCGCTCCTGCCGTCGTCCTGCAGCAACAGCAGAACGCGCTCGACGCCGATGCCGAAGCCGCAGCCCGGCGTGGGCTTGCCGCCGAGTTGCGCAAACAAACCGTCGTATCGGCCGCCGGAACAAACCGCGCTTTGCGCGCCGAGGCGGGACGTCACCCATTCGTATACCGTCGAGTTGTAGTAGTCGAGGCCCCGGACCAGCCGCGGGTTGACGCGATATTCGATGCCTGCTTGCCGCACGCCGTTCTGCACGGCTTCAAATACCGCGCGTGACGAGTCCCCCAGCACATCCCGGAGCTTCGGCGCCGTCTCGATCACGTCCTGCATGGCGGGGTTCTTGGAATCGAGGATTCATAAGGGGTTGCTGTGCAGCCTTCGCTTCGCGTCGTCGTCGAGAAGCTTGAAATGGCGCTCGAAATGCGCGATCAACTGCGTCCGAAACGCCTGTCTTTCGTCGCTCGTTCCTATCGAATTGAGCTCGAGCGTCATCCCCGAAAGCCCAAGCCGCTTCCACAATCGACCGACCATGACGAGTTGCTCGACGTCGATGTCGGGACCGGCGAATCCCAGCGCTTCCGCGCCGAAGGTATGGTACTGGCGATAGCGGCCCTTTTGCGGCCGCTCGTGGCGGAACAGCGGTCCGCTGTACCAGAGCCGTTTCGGTCCGTCGTAGAGCAGGTTGTGCTCCAGTGCGGCGCGCACCGTTGGCGCGGTGCCTTCCGGGCGCAGCGAGAGCATTTCGCCGTGGTCGTCGAACGAGTACATCTCCTTCTCGACGATGTCGGTGACTTCGCCGATACCGCGCACGAAGAGCTCGGTCTTTTCCACGATCGGCGTGCGGATGTTTCGATAGCCGTACTGCCCGAACACGTTTCGCGCGGTGTCCTCGAACCAATGCCACAGCGCCGTCTCGCCGGGCAAAACGTCGTTCATGCCGCGCACGGCCTGTATCGTGCCTGCCATGGACTTACGCAAGCGTCTTGACGACGATCGACTTCCGCCCTGGTTTCAGATGCGGTGCCCCCGGTTCTCCGCCGCCGAAGCGGATATCGCCGACCCGCGCGGTGCGCGCGCACCGGAGCGCGATCGAGGTGGCGTCGAGTGCGCTCATTTCACCGTGAGCCGTGCGACATTGCGTCGCGTGTAAGGCCCGAGGTCCAGCGGCTTGCCCAGATACATGACGGTGACGACACGTGCGTTGCCGAGGACGATATCGAACGGCGGCACGCCGCGGACCTGCTCGACTGAATCCGCGCCGACCAACCTCGACACGAGGAGCTGTCCGCGCGAATCGCGTATCTCGGCCCAGGACGGGCCCTTAAAGCTCAGTACCAGCGGCGCTTCGGCTGACGCTGCCGCGACGTTCGTCGCCGGCGCAGCCGCCGCGCCAGTAGCGGCGGCAGTCGCAGACGGTGCTTCCGCGGCAGGCTTGCCCTCGTTCGCCAAGGGATTCGGAAGAGCGATAACCGATTGGACAGGCACGCCCGGTAACGCTGTTTTCTCGGAACCTTCGGACGGCGCGCGCGCCGCTTCACCCGGATTACCCATACCGCCGCGATACCACTCGTAAGCGGCGGCACCGACGATGCAGGCGACGAGCACCAGCGGAATCAGCCAGCGCATGAGGTTCGTTTTCGGCGTGCTCGCTGTCGGCAGCTCGGCGATCATCGCGCCGGTCGGTTGCAGCGCAGGCGCTTCGAGCGCGGGCGCGTGTGCGGCGTCGGGCAGCATCGAGAGTAGATTGTCGCCGTCGAGGTTCAGCAGCCGCGCGTAGTTGCGGACAAAACCGCGCGCGAACGTGCGCCCGGGTAGCTGCGCGAAATCCTCATCTTCCAGCGCCCTCACCTGGCGCGGGGCGAGCTTCAATTGCTGCGCGACCTGATCGAGCGAAAGCCCTGCGGCCTCACGTGCAGATTTCAGGCGCGAACCCGGGCCGTCCTGCCCGGCGGGGGGCCCTTGCGGCGAGGCATCCACGCCCGTCTCCGTGGCGGTCACTCGCAGCTTTCGGTGGCAATTGCCTTCGTCTCCGGCGCGTCCGGATAACGGTTGCGCAACTGCGAGACATACGACAGTTCGGCCTGGCGATCGCCCAGCTTGCGCTCGACACACATGCCGAGGCGCAGCCCTTCGGGCGGCGGGTTGGTCGTGAGCATCACGCCCTTCATCCACGTGCGCGCTTGGTCGTAGCGACCGTCCTTGTACGCGATCTGCGCCATCCCGAGGCTGGCCAAGGGATTGCCTGGCTGGACGCCAAGCGCGCGACGGAAATAATTCTCCGCAGTGCCCACGTCGCCGAGCGCCTGCGAGCAGCGGCCGGCATTGACCAATGCGACCTCCGGTGCGCGGTACAGCGGGTTGCGCACCGCAATCTCGAATTCCGCCAGCGATTCGCGCTCGCGCTTGTGCGTGCAGAGATACCAGCCCCAGTTGTGGTGGGTGTCGGAGTCGGTGGGGGCGAGCTGCAGCGCTTGCGCGAAGCTCTGCTCCGCCTTGCGATCGTCTCCCAGCGTGGCGTACACGAGCCCGAACACGTTGTACGCCGGGGCGTAATTGGGATCGATCCTGACCGCCATATTCAGCTCGTCGAGTGCCACGTCCATCTGGCCGCGCTCGTAATAACCGGCGCCGAGATCGGTGTGCACCTGAGCTCTGACCTGTGGATTCGCGAGCTGCGCCGGCGGCGGCGGGCTGGGCGGCTGAGGTTCGGGAGCGGTCTGCTTGCTGCTGCAGCCGGCGAGTAGCGCCAGCAAGGCAAGCCCGAGGCCGCAGACGTCGAACATGATGCGCTTGCTCATGACGGCTCCGGGCTACGAAGGCGTGGCGACGTGGATTCGATGCAACCGCCGCTTGGTCCTGTCCTGCACCCGTCCGGCGAGCTGACCGCAGGCGGCGTCGATGTCCTCACCGCGCGTCTTGCGCACCGTGGCGACGAAACCCGCCTCTTGCAACACTTTCTGGAAGGCCAGGATCCGCACGCGCGGACTCGTCGAGAATTCGGTCTGGGGGAACGGATTGAACGGGATCAGGTTGAACTTGCACGGCACGTCGCGCACCAGCGCAGCGAGCTGCCGTGCCTGCTTCGGCGCGTCGTTGACCCCGTCGAGCATCACGTACTCGAAGGTGACGAACTCGCGCGGGGCGCGCTCGATGTAGCGCAGGCAGGCGGCGAGCAGCTCGGAGAGCGGATACTTGCGGTTGATGGGCACCAGCGAGTCGCGCAATGCGTCGTTCGGAGCGTGCAATGAAACCGCGAGCGCGACCGGGCATTCGTCCCGGAGCCGGTCGATTGCCGGCACAAGCCCCGAGGTCGACAGCGTCACCCGCCGCCGGGAGAGTCCGTAGGCATTGTCGTCGAGCATCAGGCGCATTGCGGCGACGACGTTGTCGAAATTGGCGAGCGGCTCGCCCATGCCCATCATTACGACGTTGGTGATCGGATGCCTGCCGTGCTCGACCCAGGGTGTGCTGACGCCGTCGGCGAGCAGAGTGCGGTTGGCGTGCCAGAGCTGGCCGATGATCTCGCCCACGGAAAGGTTGCGGTTGAATCCCTGCTTGCCGGTCGAGCAGAACGCGCAGTCGAGTGCGCAACCGGCCTGCGACGATATGCAAAGCGTGCCCCGATCGTCTTCCGGGATGTACACCGTTTCAATCGCGTTCGCGCTGCCGACGTCGAGCAGCCATTTGCGCGTGCCGTCGCTCGCGACGGTGTCGCGCACGACTGCTGGAGCGCGAATCTCGGCATCGTGGGCGAGTGCATTGCGGGTCGCGCCCGCGAGATCGGTCATCGCTTCGACGCGGCCGGCGAGGCGGTGGTGGATCCAGCGCAATGCCTGCGTTGCGCGGAATGGCTTCTCGCCGCGCTCGGCGAAGAATGCGGCCAGCGCCGCAGGATCGAAGTCGAGAAGATTGATCATGTGCGAAAAATTCGGCACCAGTGCAGAAAAGCCCGGAACGCCAGGATTGCAAGGAATACCAGACTCTCCTTGCGTCCCTTTGCGTCTCCGCGGTGAATTTTCTCCGTTACCGGCTGTGTATCTCCTGGAGCGGAAAGAAGAATTCGATCTCGGTTTCCGCGGTCCCCGGACCGTCCGAGCCGTGGACTGCGTTCGCATCGATGCTCTGCGCGAAGTCGGCGCGGATCGTCCCCGGCGCCGCCTGCTTCGGATCGGTCGCGCCCATCAGGTCGCGGTTCTTCGCGATGGCGTCGTCGCCTTCGAGCACCTGGATCATGACCGGCCCGGAGGTCATGAATTCGACGAGATCCTTGAAGAAGGGACGCCCGCGATGCACCGCGTAAAAACCTTCGGCATCGGGCCGTGCAAGCCAAGTCATCTTCGCCGCGACGATCTTAAGCCCGGCGCGCTCGAAGCGAGTATAGATCTCTCCGATGACGTTTTTTGCCACAGCATCCGGCTTGATGATCGAAAGCGTACGCTCTACCGCCATCCTGGGGCTCCGAAGAATAAATGCTTGGAAATTCAACATTGTATCACGACAGACGCGTTCCTTGCCGTAACCCGAAGCGCGCGGTGCCGACTCCCGATCAGCCATGAAAAAGGCGGGTAAGTGACCCGCCTCGAAGGGGGAAGACTTGGTCCGTTTCGGTCGCGCGCGAAAGGCCGAACCCGGCCGCAATGGGCAACTCGGCCTTCAGCGTATCATTCCCAACGCTTGCGGCAGCCAGATCGAGAGCGCTGGCCAGTAGGTGACGATAACC
>Ga0075423_10003798_pt1 | contig 13950 bp, 17 predicted proteins | sample SoiMethybrSBSTD2_FD_80114 | JGI IMG/M metagenome (GOLD analysis project Ga0075423, IMG submission 80114) | Bulk soil microbial communities from a Populus tree surrounding site in Tennessee, USA - Soil MetaG P. TD hybrid SBSTD2 | ecosystem: Environmental > Terrestrial > Soil > Tree plantation...
AACGCCGGCGTGCTGCGCCGCGTGCGCATGACCTTGCCCGAGGGCTCGGTGGTGAACCCGAAGTTCCCGGCCGCGTGCGGCGTGCGCTACGCCACGGTGCTGCGCATCTACGACGCCGTGCTGGGCGCGCTGGCCCGCGCCATGCCGGCGCAGATCCCCGCCGCCGGCGGCGGCCAAGGCTGCATGGTCGCGCTATCGCTCCCCGACCCCGAGGCGGGCCGCCGTCACGTGACGGTGATCGAGCCCATGATCGGCGGCGGCGGCGCACGGCCGGGGCGAGACGGCGTGGACGGGTGCGACTCCTCGATTGGCTTCTTGAAGACGACGCCCGCCGAGACGCTAGAAGCCGAGGTGCCTATCGTCGTGCGCCGCTACCACGTGATCCCGGACTCTGCGGGGCCGGGCCGCCACCGGGGCGGCTTCGGGGTGCGGCTCGACTTCCAGGTGTTCCGGCCCGAGGGCCTGGTGACCGCGCGCGGCATGGAGCGGCTGCGCTTCGCGCCGTGGGGTGTGGCCGGGGGCTCCGCGGGCGCCACCGGCAGCGTGTGGCTCAACCCGGGTACGCCGGGCGAGCGGCGACTCCCGAAGATCGACCTGCTGTCACTCGAGCCGGGTGACACGCTGAGCGTGCGCACGCCGGGCGGTGGCGGTCACGGCGACCGCTTCGCGCGCCCGCCTGCCGCCGTCCTGGCCGACGTCGCCTCCGGGCTGATCTCGCCCGAGCACGCGCGTGAGGCCTATGGCGTGGTCTTGACCGGCGAGCGGGTGGACGAGTCGGCCACCGCGGCGCTGCGGGCCGCGCGCGTCGGCGAGCGTGTGACCGAGCCCTTCGACTTCGGCCTCGCGCGCCGCGAGCACGAGCGCCGCTGGCCGAGCGACCTCCAGGACCTCTTCATCGCGCTCCTGATGGGCCTTCCCGCCCCCTATCGCGGTTACGCGCGGCGCACCCTCCATGGCCGCGTCGCGGCCCTGGCCGACCAGCGCCCGGTGACCGCGGAGGACGTCAAGCGCCTGGTGCAGGAGCTCCGCGAGACGCTGCGACTCGGCTGAACGGCGCCGCCCACACGCGCCGAGGGCGGGGGCGCGTGTGGGCCAGCCTCTCGGACCTACTTTTTCCTTGGATCGTCGCTCGGATTCACGAATGTGAGGTCGGTCGGCCCCACGCCGTGCACCTGAACGACTGTCTCCTGGCCGCCGGCCCACGCATAGTGGGCGTGCCGGGGCGGCACCGAGAAGAACCCGCCGGCCGGCAATTCCTGCCCCTTGCTCTGGTCGAACGTCTCGCCGAGCCCGATCGAGAAGGCTCCGGAGAGCACCGTGACGTTCTCGGTGGCCTTGTGGAAGTGCGGGGGCACCCGGTATCCGGCGGGCATCTTCAGACGATAGACGAACGGCCCCTCCTTGGCGGGATCACCCTGCACCACGGCAAGACGGGCTCCCGGTAGCACCGGGGGCTCGACCCACTTCAGGCTGTCGGGTGTGGAAATGGTGTGTCCGTGCTCCTGGGTGAGGGCGAGCATCGGGAGCGCGACGACGAGCGCGACGACGAGAACCGCGGGCACGACTCTGCGCATGGGATCCTCCTGTTCATCGGCGAGTGACGAGGGGTGGAACCAACATGGCCCCTTCACCGTGCAAGCGGGATGCCTCGTCGACTCCCACAGCTTTCCAGAGGCTTGGCGAACGCGGTGCAAGGCGACGCGGCAGCGGAGCGCGTCGCATTGCCCGCGTAACCGTGAGATTTCCGAGGGTCTGGCCCCGCAAGGCTGGATGGCGGGGCCCAAGGCAGAGGCGCAAGCCGGGGCGGCAGGACGATGCTCCAGAGCGTCGCCAGGTAAGACCAATGTCCCATTTGTCCCTAGCGACGGCGCGATCAGAATTGGGCTGCCAAGGGCTGTCGTCGACGAGCGGTCGCTCGGGCCGCACGGCGCCAGGCCGTCCGCGGCGGTCGGATAATGATGTCCACCAACGGGAGAGGCACCATGAACTGGAGGACTGGCCTTTGCGTCCCCATCTCGGCATTCTTCTTGACCGCGACCGGGGCGATCACGGTGCCGGTGACGGCCGACGCGCAAACGCCGGGGATGGAGCGGCGAGACGATCGTCGGGACGATCGCCAGGGTGCGCGGGACACCCGGCAGACCGGGCGCGAGAACGCGCGCGACGCCAAACAGGAATGCAAGAAGGGCGATGAAAAGACCCGCGCGGAATGCCGTCAGACCAAGCGGAACACCAAGCAGGACGCGCGTCAGGACGCGCGGGAGGGCAAGAAGGACTGATCCCTCCTAGACGAACAGGTCAGGGACGGTCACGTCGGGCCACGGCTCTTGATCGGGAGACCGCGATCGCCCACGAGATCGCGAGGCCCTAGCAGTCGGAAGGCGACCTGCCCGATCGCCGTCACCGCCGCGATGTGAAGGAAGGCGAGCCCCCACCCCTTCGCCGACATGCCGCCCGACAGGTCGAGGATCCATCCGATCACGATGGGCCCCACGAAGCCTCCGGCGTATCCGGCCATCGAGTGCACGGCGAGCGTCGCGCCCCTTCGTGCGGGATCCGCGCTGCCCGCCGCCCCGGCGGTCAGGGATGAGGAATCGAGCCAGATCAATAGGCCGTAGCCCAGGACGAGCAACGTGGCGAGCAGATACGATCGCGAGCCGAGGAATCCGATCACGGCGGCGCAGACCGTGCACGACGTCATGGCCACGTGGACCAATCTCTGGCGCCCGAGTCGGATCGCCGCCTCGTTGCCCAGCACACTCGCCCATGTCCCGATGAGGCCCATGATCATCGCGACCACGGCCGGGGCGAGCCAGGGTCGGTCGCCTGCGCTGGTCGCCACGTAGGTCAGGAACGCGACGGCCCAGCCGCGCAGCGAGTTCATCTCCCAGGTGTGAGCACAGTAGGCGAGCGCATAGGCCATCGCGGACCGATTGCGCAGCACGGGCCGGAAGTCGAACAGGGGGGCCGCTCCGGTGGTCTTCGACTCGATCGTCCGAGACGGCACCCACCCGAAGACGATCACCCAGGCCACCAGGGTAGCCAGCCCGGCCCCGAAGTAGGCGCCCCGCCAGCCGTACCCCTCATTCAGCATGCTGGCGAAGACGAACGAGAGTGACCCCGCAATGCCGATGCTCGCGGCGTGACCGGCGACGGCGCGCGACATCAATCGAGCATCCACGCGATCGGCCAGCAGCTTCAGGCCGGTCATGTAGGTACCCGCCCACCCGACGCCCGCCAGCGCGCGCAACGCCAGCGCGCTCCAGAATCCGTCCGCGAGGGCCGCGAAGCCCCAATGGCTTGCGACCGTGAGCGTCACGCCCGCGAGATACACCGTCCGCGGATCGATCCGGTCGGTGGCGGTGACCAGGATCGGCACCGCCAGCGCATACGCCGCGTAGAACACGCCGGTGATCCAGCCGGCTTCGCGGTTCGTGATCTGCCACTGCCCCATGAATGTGGGCAGGAGCGACGGCCACGTGTAGGCGCCGAGCTGCGCAAACACCTGGGCCACGCACATCGCCGTGACCAGGCGGGCCGGGGTCAGGACGGCGGCGCGTCGAGCCAGGAGGTCAGCCGTTCGTGGATCTGGTCTCGGATCCGCCGGAACACCCGCAGGCGCTGCTCCTCATCTCCGGTGGCTCGGGACGGGTCTTCGAATGACCAGTGGAGGCGCTGCACAGGACCCGGTACGAAGGGGCACCGCTCGTTCGCGTCGTCGCAGACTGTGATGAGATAGTCCCACGGAGGTGTCGCGACGTCCTCGTACCGCTTCGACCTGTGGTCGCTGATGTCGATGTCGCGCTCGGCCATCGCTCGGACCGCCAGCGGGTTGACGCTGGTCTTCTCGGTGCCCGCGCTGCCCACCTCGAAGCGGTCGCCGGCCAGCGCCCGCAGAAACCCTTCGGCCATCTGGCTCCGCGCCGAGTTGTGCGTGCACAGGAACAGGACGCGGGGCTTCGTCACGCCAGGAGCCGCTCCACGATCACGCAATCGCGCCACTCTCCATCCAGCTTGCCGTGACGGCGATACGTTCCGACCACCCGGAACCCGCACCGCTCGTGGAGGGCGAGGCTCGCGGTGTTCTCGGGAAAGATTCGCGACACGAGCTTCCAGAAACCCCGGTCGGCATAGGTCCGGCAGAGCGCCTCGAGGGCGGCGCGGCCAGCCCCCGTGCCTCGCGCCGCGCGAGCGACGTAGACAGAATGCTCCGCCACGCCAGCGTAGGCGGGGCGATTGCGATAGATGCCCGCGCTCGCCCACGCGACCACGGCGCCATCGCGCTCGACCACGACGGTGGGGAACCGGTCTCCCTTTTCACCGAGCTGCGCACGGAGCTGGTCGGGCGTTCTGGGCTCGGTCTCGAACGTGGCGATGCGGTCGGCGATGCCCTCGTTATAGATCGCGGCGATGGACGCCGCGTCGGCGAGCGTCGCCAAGCGCGCGGTGAGGGTTCCCACGATCACCGGCTTCGCACCACCACGTCGGGGGCCGACGCCGGGAGGGTCGGGGCGAGCCACCTGAAGAGCGCCGTAGCCGCCGCCGCGCCCAGGATCTGCGCCACGATGAATCCCGGCGCGTCGGCCGGCCTGATCCCCGCGAAGGTGTCGGACGCGGCGCGCGCGAGCGTCACCGCGGGATTCGCAAACGAGGTCGAGGCCGTGAACCAGTAGGCGGCGGTGATATACGCGCCCACGGCGAAGGGCACCGCGTCCGCGCGCGACCGCACGCATCCCCAGATGACGGCGAGCAGACCGAATGTCGCCACGAATTCGCTGAACATCTGGGCCGCGCCGGAGCGGGCGTGCTGGGAGGCAAAGAACAGCGGCAGCTCGAACATGAGATGGGCGACCGCGACCCCCGCAAAGGCTCCCGCCGTCTGCGCGGCGATGTAGGGGGACACATCGGACCACTCGATGCCGCCCTGCCACGCATCCGCGAGCGTGACTGCCGGGTTGAAGTGGGCGCCCGAGATCGGGCCGAAGGTGAGAATCAGCGCCACCAGGGCGGCGCCCGTCGCGAGGGTATTGGCGAGGAGCGCAACGGCAACGTTCCCTCCGGCCAGGCGCTCCCCCATGATCCCGGATCCGACCACCGTCGCCAGAAGCATCGCGGTTCCCACGGCCTCGGCGGCCAGTCGGCGAACGAGACTCGCGCGATCGCTCACGCGGAAAACTATTGACCGGCGGAGACGGCCAAGTCAAGACAACGAACGAGAGCGTCACGAACGCGCAACACGGACCTCCTTCGGCGTCAGGTCGTGGGCCTTCCGGCGCCGCTCGTACCAGCGGGACATGAGCTCCATGGCGACGCAGGCCGCTACGCCGCTGACGAGGAGGGCCACTCGTCCGGTCGGCCAGCCCCAGCGGTCGACGATCCAGGCGAAGAGGGTCGGCGAGGCGGCGTTGACGACCAGCACCGGGGTCACGATCATGCCGAGGATCGCGCCATAGCCCTTCGCGCCGAAGAGAGCGAGAGGCACCGCGCCCCGCACGATGGTGATGACGCCTTGCGAGGCTCCCATGAGGAGCGTGAACGCGACGGTCAGCGGCAAACTGCCCGTACCCCCCAGCAGCAGGAGTAGCGACACGGGGAGCAACGCGACGGCGACGCGTCCCACCGTGATGGCGCGCAAGGAGCGCCCGAAGACGATCTCGACCACTCGCCCTCCGAACTGGGCCACACCCTTCATCGACGCCACCCAGACCGCCGCCGCCGTCACCAAGCCGGCGGCCTCGAGGAGCGGCACGAGCTGCACCGAGATCACGCCGAACACGAACCCATTGAGCGACATGATGAGCGCGAACAGAACGAGGGCGACGGAGCGCGCGCGTCCCTCCAGCGGAGGGCCGTCGGTCGAATCGCCTGGGCCCGCGGCGGCCGGCGTGCTGCGCCCGCCGCTCTCGCGACGGGCGAGGCCGAACCAGTGCAGCGGCAGACAGACCACCAGATTGATGACCGCGAACAGGACGAGGGTCTGGCGCCAGCCCATCTGCTCCTCGAGGGCATGTCCGATCACCCAGAACACCGACGACGCAAAGGCGCCGAACAGCGTGAGGTAGGAGATGGCGGCCCGTCCCCGCGACGGGGCTATCTGGACGAGCGCGGCAAAGGCCGCGTCGTAGAGGCACAGGCGCATGCCCAGACCGAGGAAGGCCCACACGATCAGGTACGCCGGCTCGCTGCGGACGTGACCGAGCGCGAAGAGCCCCGCCGACACCAGCACCGTGCCGACGGTCATGACCCGGCGACCGCCGTAACGGTCGATGGCCCGACCCACCGCGTTCGACACGATGCCCATGGTGAGGAGGGCGACGGTGAACCCGAGGAAGACGAAGCCGCGCCCCCACCCCATGTCCTTGGCGATGGGCGCGGCCAGCACACCGAGGCAGTAGTAGCTCGTGCCCCAGGCGGTGATCTGCGTGATGCCCAGGGCGAAGACGGCGGCCAGCATCGGATCCGTGAGCCGGGCGCGCCCGCGGGCTGGCGCAGCGGCACGGGCCCGCTCCGCCGGCGCCGCGGGCTTGTTCTCCCCGGCGACCCTGGTATCGCTCAACTGCTGCAGCAGGATGCGCTCTTGATCTCCAGCGACGGTGCCGCGGCGGTCGAGCACCCTCCCACGACCTCGTCCTCGAGATCGTAGTTCAGGTGGTAGACCTCCCACTCGACCCCATCGGGATCTTCGACCCAGAACTTGTCCTGGTTGGCGTGGCAGCAGTTCACACCCATCTCTTCCCGCACGGGGATCCCGGCTGCCTTCACGCGGCCCAGCAGGTCCATCACGAGGGCCGGCGAGCTCACCTGCACCCCCACATGGTTGATCGTGCCTGCCCGACCCGCGGGAAGCCCTTCGGACAAGGCGAGGTTCACCGGCGCCCAGTCGGGAAGGAACTTCACGTAGCCCGGCTTCACCTTGACGGGATCTCCGCCCAGGAACTTCTCATAGAAGCGGCGACTCTTGGTCAAGTCGGACACCGAGAGGTGCATGTGGACCTTGGCGCTCATAGGGCCTCCTTAGCAGCAGGCCGTCAGCAGTCGACAGAGCACGCTGACGGTGTCCCGCCGCACCGCGTAGTAGATGAACCGCTCTTCCTTGCGCGTCTCCACCAGGCCCGCTTGCCGCAGCAGGTCGAGGTGGTGGGAGAGGGTCGGCCCCGGAATCTCGACCGCCTCCTGGATCTCCCCCACCGACATCTCGCGCTTGGCCCGGACCAGGGTGAAGAAGACCTCCAATCGGCTCGGGTGAGCGAGGGCCTTGAAGGCCCGGGCGTGCTCCGGCGAGGCCTCGAGGCGCGACAGCGGGAGACGAGCAAGCGTTTTCATATTTCGAAGTATATGGAAGTATGAAATCGATGTCAAGCGGCCCGGAGCCCGACTCGGGTATGATGCACTGGTGATGCTCTCTCGTCAGCTCGACGTCGCGGGTGTGCGCGCACCGAGCTTTCTCTATGGCACCGCGTGGAAAGAGGATGCGACGGAGCGCCTGACGCGGCTCGCGCTCGAGGCGGGCTTCCGCGGTATCGACACCGCCAATCAGCGCCGCCACTATCACGAAGCGGGAGTCGGCGCGGGCATCGCGGGCGCGATCGCAGCGAGACTGGTCACCCGCGCCGAGCTCTTCATCCAGACCAAGTTCACCTCGCGGGGCGGACAGGATCATCGCCTGCCCTACGATCCCGAGGCCGACGACGCCACCCAGGTGCGGCAGTCCTTCGCCCGCTCCCTCGAGCATCTGCGCGTCGACAGCATCGACTCCTACGTGCTCCACGGCCCCTCGCGCCGCGTGGGGCTCGCGCCCTCCGACCTCGCGGTGTGGGGCGCCATGGAAGAGCTGCACGCCGCCGGCAAGGCCCGTCTCATCGGCGTCAGCAATGTCGGGCGGGATCAGATGGAGCTGCTCTGCGCGCGCGCGACGACACCGCCCGCCTTCGTCCAGAATCGCTGCTTCGCCCGCACCGGCTGGGACCGCGAGATCCGAGCCTTTTGCCGCGAGCGCGGCATCGTCTACCAGGGCTTTTCGCTCCTCACCGCGAATCTGGACGAGCTCCGCACCCCCGCCTTCGCGGCCCTGGTGCGGCGCGTGGGGCGCACCCCCGCGCAGGTCGTGTTCAACTTCGCCCTGGCGGTCGGCATGCAGCCCCTCACCGGGACCACCGACCCGGACCACATGCGCGAGGACCTGGGCGCCTACGACTTCGAACTGTCCCGCGAAGACGTCGGCGCGCTGGAGAACATCGCGCGGGGCTGAGCCTGGTATTCTCCGCTGAGCATGGCGCCGCTGTCACACTCCCGCCCGGCCAGTGTCCAACCCTGTAGGAAGGGATCTTGAAGGGTGACGCCTCCCGTAGACTCGAACCGGGGGGGGCATCGCCGCGGAGGCTGTCATGGACACGAGTCGGCCATTCGAGGATTCCCAGGCAGAACAGGAGGATCGGGCCCTTGTCACGCGGGCCCAAGCCGGCGACCGACATGCCCTCGAGGAGCTGGCCCGTCGCCACCAGGGCTGGATCTACAACATCGCCATTCGCATGCTCGGCCACCCGCAGGACACGGAAGATGCGACGCAGGAGGTCCTGGTCAAGGCGCTCACCCGGCTCTCGTCGTTCGAGGGCCGGAGCCGCTTCCGTACCTGGCTCTATCGCATCGTCGTCAACCACGTGCTCAATGCAAAGCGGGGTCGCTCGGAGGCGCCGACGCCCGGCTTTGGGTGCTTCGCGCACGGGCTCGACTCGACGCCGAACCTCGACCTCCCGGACCCGCATAGCGTCCCCGCGGACCTCCGCCTCCTCGTGGACGAGGCGCGCATCAGCTGCACCACGGGGATGCTGCTCTGTCTCGACCGCGACCAGCGCCTCGTCTACGTGCTCGGCGAGATCCTCGGGATCAGCGATGCGGTCGGGGCCGAGCTTCTCGAGATCAGCTCAGACAATTTCCGCCAGCGCTTGGCGCGCGCCCGCCGCGATCTCCACAGCTTCATGGACGACAAGTGCGGCCTCGTGAACCGAGCGAACCCTTGCCGCTGTGCCAAGAAGACGCGGGGCTTCATCCAGGCGGGCTACGTGGACCCGGCCAATCTACTCTTCGCCCGCGAGCGGGTGCGGCAGGTCCGCGAGCTTGTCCCGGCGAGGTCGGAGGCCGTCACGACGCTCGATCAGGAATATGGCGAGGTCTTCCGCCAGCATCCGTTCTACGAATCGCCGGACCTCGTGCACGCGTTGCGCGAACTGATAGCCAGTCCAACCGTCAGACGCCTGACCGACACGCCCTGACCGGACGCGGGCAGAGGGGCGTCGTCATGCTCGCCTTGGTCTGCGTGCTCACATTCCTCCATCACGCCGGCGCCCAGATGCGCGCGCCCGTCCTCCCCCTCTACGCGGCGGCCCACGGCGCTACCCCGACCACCGTGGGAGTGATCATCGGCGCTCACATGGCCGTGGCCGCGATCTTCTCGCTCCCGATGGGCCGCGCCTCGGACCGCTGGGATCGTGGTCCCCTGCTCCTCGGCGGGATGGCGGTAAGCACCGTGACCTCGCTCGTCCTTCCATACGCCGAAGGCGAGGTCTCGCTGACGATCATCTACGGACTCGCCGGCCTCGGGATCGCGGCGTTCACGCCGAGCGCCCTCTCCCTCGTGGCCGACACGGTTGCGGTGGGCCGGGCCGGGCAGGGCTATGCCTGGTACTCGACCGCTCACTACGGCGCGATCGCCATGGGCCCGTTCCTCGGAGGGCTCGCCGCCCAGTGGGCGGGCTATCGTCCCGCGTTCCTGGCGAGCGCGGTCGTGACCGGCATCGCCATGATAGTGGGCTTGGCCGTCCCGGCCCGGCCTCCCGCACACGCCGGCACGCGCTCGAGCGCCCGGGTCACCGATGTGATCGGGAACCCCGCCGTCTGGGCCGGATGGATCGCCTCGGTCGGGGGCTTGCTCATGCAGGGCGCGGTCTTTACGTTCTTTCCCCTTCTCGCCTCTCGACACGGTCTCACGCCCAGCGCCATCGGCTTCGTCTTCTTGGTCCTGGGCCTCGCGAACACCGTGGCCCGGTTCCCCGCCGGATGGCTGGTCGATCGGAGCGGGCGGCCCGCGCCCTATGCGATCGCCGGTCTTCTCATTGCGTCGGCGGCGACCGCGCTGCTTCCTCACGTCGATTCGGGCATGCCCCTGCTTGTCCTCGCGGCCCTTTGTGGCGGAGTGAGCGGTCTGGCGTTCGTGGCCATCAGCACGGCACTCGCCGCGGCCGCGACGCCCGCCACGCGAGGCCTCGTCATGGGCGGCTATAGTACGTGCCTCTATCTCGGCCTCGCGCTCGGCTCCTTTGCTCTGGGCCCGGTGATCAGCCACCAGGGATATCTCGTCGGCTTCCTCGCCGCCGGCGCCGCGGGCGCGCTCGGCACGGGCGTCGCCGCGGTCCTCTGGCGAGCCGGTCTCCACCAGGGACTCAACGGCGGCGCGCGCGCGTCCGCCGAGGGATCGCGCGCTGACTCCAGTCCTCGAGGGCCGCGATGAAGGCCTTGGCGCGAACGGTGAGCGCTCGCGCTTCGTTGTGGATGACGTGGAAGTGCCGATGGATGTCGAGACCTCGGACGCGAATACGCGTGAGCCTGCCGGTCTCGAGCTCCCCGCGCACGGCATAGATCGACACGAAGGCCACGCCGAGACCCGCCATCACCGCCTGCTTGATCGCTTCCGTGTGGCCGAGCACCAGCATCCGGCCGACCTTCACGTCGGCCCGCTGGAGCGCGCGCTCCGTCACCTGCCGGGTCGCCGACCCGTCCTCGCGCATCAGCAAGCGCTCCCGGACCAGCTCGGAGGGCTGGAGCCTCGCGCGACGCGTCCAGGCGTGGCCCGGCGCGACGATCAGTACCAGCTCGTCGCGCATCCCGGCGGCGAGGCACTCCTCGCCGGGTCGGAGCCCGTGCCCCCCCACGACGCCGAGGTCCAGCTCATTGCCGCGCACCTGCTCCTCGATCTCCCGCGAATTGGCGATGCGCAGGTCGACCGAGATCGCGGGCTGCGCGCGCTCGAACGCGCCCATGAGCGCCGGCATCAGGTAGAGGCCGGGCGTCGTGCTTGCGCCGACGACGAGCGTGCCCCGCCCGCCTCCCGCCAGGTCGACGATCGCCTCCTGCGCGCCGGCCAGCGTCGCGAACACGCGAAGGGCGTGATCCTCCAAAATGCGCCCGGCCTCGGTCAGCGCCACCGTCCGTCCTCGCCGCTCGAAGAGGCGCGTCCCGAGCCCGCGCTCGAGCTCCCCCACGTGTTGCGAGAGCGCCGGCTGGCTCAGGTGCACCTGCTCGGCCGCACGCCGAAAGCTCCCCGCCCGGGCCACCGCCAGAAACATCTCGAGCTGCCGCATCGTGGGCTGCATAAGCCTTGCCTTATCGGTCGGATAAGAACATTGGATTGGCGGTTATGCAAGGGACGGCGCTAGCGTCACGTCGTGGAGCCCGCGAGCCACGAACCGGTCTGGAGACTCACCGCGTTCCTGACGTGCCTGGCGCTCCTGGCCGCCGCCGAGACCGTCGCGCCCCGGCGCCGTCGCGCCATCGGCCGCCGGCAGCGATGGGCGGGCAACTTCGGGCTCGTCGCCGTGGACACGGTCCTCGTACGGGCCGCCCCCGTCCTCAGCGCGGTGGCAATGGCAGGGCTGGCGGAGAGGCAGGGCTGGGGCCTGCTCCAGATGCTCGGGCTCGCGCCGACCTGGGTGGGCATCGGGGCGTCCCTCGTGCTCCTCGACCTCGCCATCTACCTCCAGCACGTGCTCTTCCACGCGGTTCCTGCGCTCTGGCGACTCCACCGCGTCCACCACACGGATCCCGAGCTGGACGTGACGACCGGCGTGCGGTTTCATCCGGTCGAGAGTCTGCTGTCGGCGGGGGTCAGGGTCGTGGCCGTTGGCATCCTCGGCGCGCCGGTCGCGGCAGTCATCCTGTTCGAGATCGTGTTGAATGCCGGATCGCTCTTCAGCCACGCCAACCTGAGGCTGCCCGAGACGGTCGACCGGGTGCTACGGATGGTGATCGTCACGCCGGACATGCACCGCGTGCACCATTCGGTCGATCGCGCGGAAAGGGACCGCAACTTCGGCTTCACCCTGTCCTGGTGGGATGGTCTCTTCGGCACCTATCACGCGCAGCCGAGGATGGGACATGAGGCGATGACGCTGGGGGTCGCAGGATTCTCCCTCCGCGACGTGCTAGTCCTCGGCCGCCTCCTGATCCAACCGCTCCGGCCCCCGCCGAGGCGGACCGACCAGGAACGCGCTACAGTGTCGGCTACCAATCCACCCGCAGCCTGACAGGAGGACACCATGGCAGCGACAGTGCGCGGGGCCGTACGTGAACTGCTCGAACAGACGATCGCCACGATGGACGCCCTGCTGGAGGCCTCCGACCGGGAGCTGCCGCTGTCCTCGTCGCACGCGTGCGCTCAGGGCAAGGATCTCTGGACCCTGATCACCAACGACATCGACCACGAGAAGATCCACACGGGCCAGGTGCTCGAGGGCCGGTATGAATCGCGCATCACTGCGTCGCCGATGCAGCGGCTGATCGCGGACTGGCTCGAGGAACGCGCGCGGCTCATCGGGTCCTTGGTCGGCCTCACCGACGAGCAGTTCAACACCGAGACCGCGCCCGGCCAGTGGACCTACCGCGTCATCGCCAAGCACGTGCTCACGCTCGAACAGGACTCGTTGAAGACGCTGGCCGCCGACCGGGCCGCGCGCGCCATGAGCGACGGAGCGGTCCCGCGCTAGCGCATCAGGTGAGGTACCGTCCACAAGGCGAGCGACACGGGGGTCGCGATCCAGAGCGCGATCCGCTGGCCGCGGCCGCCCGCGCCCTTTCGATGGGCGAGATAGTGCGCGACCACGAGCGATAGAATCGAGACCGGCACCAAGACGATCTGCAGGTCCGCCACCCGGGCGGCCAGCGCTCCACTTGCCACGCCCAGCACTCCGAGCGCGGTCGTCAGGAGCGTCGCCGGTCAGAGCACCCACAGGAATGCCGCGCTTGCCGACAAGCCGCTCGCCCATCCAACCCTGCGATCATCCATCATGTTCTGAGCCCCCCTTTGGCTAAGGTCTGGCGATACCCCGATACAGGAAGGTGCTGAAGCGCGGGCCGCGGATGTAACCCCGCTCCAGTCTCTCGATCGTGAAGCCGGCATCCTCGATCATTCGATCGATCGGCCGATTCAGATGGCAGCCGCCGGCTACTCTTCGCCAGATCGGAGTGAGCCGGTCCTGCCAGCGGAGGACCCGCGGATCAGGCGAACGCCCGTGCTCGACGAAGAGCACGCCGCCTTCCGGATGGAGCACGCGTTTGATCTCTCGCAGTGCCATGCTCGGGTCTCCGATCGTGCAGAGCGTCCACGTCGTGACCACCCATTCCACCGAGGCGGCGGGCAGCGGGATGGCCTCGGCCGAGGCCGCGAGGAACTCCACAGGAAACGCCGCCCGGGACGCGCGCGGGGCGGCCATCCGCCGGAGGCCCTCCGAGGGCTCGAGGGCGTACAGCTTGCGGACGTTCGAGCCATAGAACGGCACATTCAGCGCGGAGCCGACTCCGATCTCGAGCACCACGCCGGCTGCCCGCGGAATCCAGCGCGCCCGCTCGGCGGTGAGCGCCCTGTCACTCATTCCGAGGTGCGTGAGAAGCGGGAGCACACGTCGACTGTAGAGAGACATCGCGTCACCTCGCCCGCAGGGCGCCCACGAGCATCTGGATCACTGTGTCCTCCGCCGCGCGCGAATCGACCGTCTGGGGCGCAGGGTCCCAATGCCGGTGCACCGCCCAGAACACCAGCGTCTCGATCATCATGCGCGCCGCGACACGCGCATCGGGCACGCTGCGGAGGGCCCCCTGGCGGATGCCGCGTTCCAGGTACCTAGTCAGGTCGCCGAGCAGCGCGGCGCGGCCTTCGCGGAACCAGAGCGCGGCGAGCTCCGG
>Ga0075423_10003799_pt1 | contig 13950 bp, 13 predicted proteins | sample SoiMethybrSBSTD2_FD_80114 | JGI IMG/M metagenome (GOLD analysis project Ga0075423, IMG submission 80114) | Bulk soil microbial communities from a Populus tree surrounding site in Tennessee, USA - Soil MetaG P. TD hybrid SBSTD2 | ecosystem: Environmental > Terrestrial > Soil > Tree plantation...
CCACCCAACCCGAAGGCACCCCAGGGAGACCTGGTACCGCGGTGAGCGCTCCGGTCGCAGTCGGCCGCGTCCTGCCGACGCTGAACGAGGACGGGTCGCGGCGCTGGATCCGTCCCAAGCCCTCGCACGGCACCTACGCGAAGGCACGACGAGCAGTGGGGTACGGGCTCATGCTCGTCTTCTTCCTCATCCCGCACCTGCGCATGGGCGGGAAGCCGATCGTCCTGCTCGACATCCCCCGCCGCCAGTTCATCCTCTTCGGCACCACGTTCCTCCCCACCGACACGTTGCTGCTGATGCTCCTCGCCGCGAGCATCATCATCGCGATCTTCCTGCTGACGGCGCTCTTCGGGCGCGTGTGGTGCGGATGGGCATGCCCGCAGACGGTGTACATGGAGTTTCTCTTTCGGCCCATCGAGCGGCTCGTGGAAGGCGGCCGGAGCGGCTCGCTCGCGCTGGACAAACAGCGCAGTCACTTCCATCCGCGACGGCTCCTCAAGTACGCGATCTACGTCGTGCTCGCCGTCTTCCTCGCTCACACGTTCCTCGCCTACTTCGTGGGGACGGAGGCGCTCGCACAGTGGATCCGGCGCTCACCGGCGGAACATCCCACGTCGTTCCTGGTCATGGCCGGGACGGCGCTCGCGATATTCGGGGACTTCGCGTACTTCCGCGAACAGACGTGCCTCGTCGCGTGCCCGTACGGCCGCATGCAGTCGGTGCTGCTCGACCGGCAGTCGCTCATCGTCGCGTACGATCCGACGCGCGGCGAGCCGAGGATGAAGGGGAAAACCCGTCCCGATGGCGCGGGTGATTGCATCGACTGCGGCGCCTGCGTCACGACATGTCCCACCGGCATCGACATCCGTGACGGTCTGCAGATGGAGTGCATTCACTGCACGCAGTGCGCGGACGCGTGCGACGAGATCATGACGCGCGTCAACAAGCCGAAAGGTCTGATTCGCTACTCATCTCGTGAGTTGCTCGAGGGCCACAAGCGACATCTCATCAGACCGCGCACCGTGCTGTATCCCCTCGCCCTCGCCTTGTTTCTCGGCGCGTTCACCTATGCGCTCGCCACGCGTGACGCCGCGGATGTCACCGTGTTAGGCGGCCAGGGCGAGCCGTTCACAGTGCAGGCAGACGGCCAGATCGCGAATCAGGTGCGCGTGAAGATCGCGAACCGCACGAACGCGGATCACGACTATCGGATCGAGCTCATCGGAGCGACGGCAGGGTCGGTCGTCGTGCCGCAGAATCCGCTGCGCGTTGCGGCGGGAGAGTCGGCGGTGACGCCGCTCTTCGTGTTGTTGCCTCGATCGACGTTCCATGACGGCGAGCATCGCGTCACCGTCCGAGTCAGCGATGGCGCAGGCTTCACCACGAATGTCGCGTACCGGCTGGTGGGGCCGGAGGATGACGACCGTGGCCGTGAGGGGAAAGAGCGATGAAGCGCGGCACGTGGTGGCCAATCGGCATCACGACGGTGCTGGCGACGACGGTCGCGGCAAACCTGTGGGTCATGCGGCTCGCGAACGATGATCCCTCATTCGCCATCGAGCCGGATTACTACAGGAAGGCCATCATGTGGGACTCGACGCTGGCTCAGGAGCGCCAGGATTCGATCCTCGGCTGGCGCCTAACGCCGAAGCTCCACATCATGTCCGCGACCGGTAAAGCGCGGCTCAGCGTAACGCTCACCGACGCGACCGGAGCTCCGATCTCGGGGGCGGTGGTAAAGGTCGCGGCGTTGCCGGTAGCGCGGGCGAACGAGGTGCACGAGGCAACGCTCGCGGCGGACGGTGCGGGTGAGTACGCGACCCAACTCGACGCTCGGCGGCAGGGCCGGTGGGAGCTGCGGTTCGACGTGCGGGCGGGATCCACTCATTTCACGGACGTCGCGCGAGTCGAGGCGCGATAATGCTGTCATTCCGAGCGTTAGCGAGGAATCCTCATCGTCCCGGTAGAGGGCTCTCTTTCAGGACAATGAGGATCCCTCGCCTGACGGCTCGGGATGACAACCTCCGTACGGCTCGGGATGACAACACGATATGACCCTCCTCCTCTCCGTCCTCGGCGCGAGCCTGCTCGGCAGCGTGCACTGCGCAGCGATGTGCGGAGGGTTCGTGTGTCTGTACTCGGGCACCGGGTCGGCGCGCCACGCCGGTGCCGCCCCGCACGCCGCCTACAACGCCGGACGCCTGGTCTCGTACCTGCTGCTCGGCGCGCTCGCCGGGTCCGTCGGCCATGGCGCGGACCGGATCGGTGGCGTCGCCGGCGTCGGGAGACTCGCGGCCATCGTCGCCGGCGCGCTCATGGTGGTGTGGGGAGGGAGCACGCTGCTCGCGGCGTTAGGCGTGCGAATGCGTCCGTCAGTCGCGCCGCGAGCGCTCCAGGCGACGCTCACGTCGCTGCTCGTCCGGTTCCGGAACGAGTCGCCGACCGTGCGCGGTGCCGCGACCGGGCTGCTCACAACGCTGCTGCCCTGCGGATGGCTCTACGTGTTCGTTGCGACGGCCGGCGGCACCGGGCGCGTGCTCGACGCGATGCTCATCATGTTCGTCTTCTGGCTCGGCACGCTGCCCATGATGGTCACCATCGGGTTGGGCGCCCAGCGGGTGTTCGGCGCGTTCGGGCGGCGATTGCCACTCGCCGCGGCAGGCGCGGCCGTCGTGCTCGGCGTCCTGTCGATGACGGGCCGGGTGAGCGCGAGCCCGCTCGCGCACCGCGGTCACGTGGAGATGATGCATGACCGCCGCTGATGTCGCCGTCCGCACGTCGGTTCCAGGCGCCGCGGCCGACGTGCTGTGTGCGCATTGTGAGCTCCCGGTTCCTGCCGGATTGATCGAGCCTCAAGCCAACAAGCAGTTCTGCTGTGGCGGGTGCCGCACGGCGTTCGCAGTCATTCACGACCACGATCTCGACACTCACTACGACACCACCGGCGGTCGTGACGGTCCCGTCGCAGCAGAACTGCCTCTCGGGCGCAGCTTCGAGGAGTTCGATCACGCGACGTTCCACGAGCTCTACGTTCGCCGCACACCAGAAGGGCTCGCGCAGGTCGACCTGTATCTCGAGGGTGTGCATTGCGGCGCGTGTGTGTGGCTCGTCGAGCGTGTTCCGCTCATCGTCACCGGCGTCGCGCGAGCCGAGCTGAACGTCAGGCGGTCGCTGGCCCGTGTGGCGTGGGATGACTCGGCCGTGCCCCTGTCTCGCGTCGCCCGAACGCTCGACTCGTTAGGCTACCATCCCCACCCGTTCCGCGGTCTCGAGGTCGAAGCCATGCGTCGCCGCGAGGACCGGGCGATGCTCGCGCGGATCGGCGTCGCCGGTGCCATTGCCGCGAACGTGATGCTGGCGGCGCTCGCGCTCTACAGCGGCCAGTTTGGCGGCATGGATGGACCGTACGAGCGATTCTTTCGCTGGGTGAGCCTTCTCCTCACGACACCGGCCCTGTTCGGACCGGGGCGCGTGTTCTTCGCTGGCGCGTGGGCGTCACTCAAGACGCGAACGCTGCACATGGATCTTCCGATTGCGATTGCGCTGGCCGTCGGGTGGGCACAGGGCCTGGCGAACACGATCACAGACTCGGGTCCCATCTACTTCGATGGGCTGGCGACGCTCATCTTCGCGCTGCTTGCTGGCCGGTTTCTTCAGCAGCGCGGCCAGCGCGCCGCGACCGACTCGGCCGAGCTGCTGTATTCGCTGTCTCCGTTGACGGCACGCGTGGTCGAGGATGAGGCGGCGCGAGAGCTGCCGGCGCAGGCGCTGTTGCCCGGGATGATCCTCGAGGTTCGCGCTGGCGAATCGTTCGCCGCCGACGGCACCGTCACCGCGGGGCGCTCCACGGTCGACGTGGCGATGCTGACGGGTGAGTCGCGGCCCGTGTCGGTCGACGCCGGCGACCGCGTGTACGCGGGGACCACCAACGTGTCGTCGGCGCTGCGTGTTCGCGTGGACGCCGCTGGCGAGCAGAGCCGGCTCGCGAGCCTGCTCCATCAGGTCGAGGACAGTGTGCGCAGACGCGCGCCGGTCGTGCAGCTCGCGAATCGACTCGCTGGATGGTTCGTCGCGGTCGTGCTGCTGATCGCGGCGGGCACGCTGCTGTTCTGGTATCCGAAAAGTCCGTCGGCCGCAATCGACAACGCGATCGCGCTCCTCGTCGTCACGTGTCCGTGTGCGCTCGCGCTCGCGACGCCGCTCGCGGTGAGCGTGGCCATAGGCAGAGCCGCGCGGAACGGAATCCTCGTGAAGGGCGGCGATGCAATCGAGCGACTCGCGACGCCCGGTACGCTGCTGCTCGACAAGACCGGCACGATCACGAAATCACGCGTGGCGCTTGCCGCGTGGGATGGGCCGGAGTGGGTCAAGCCCCTCGTGCTGGCGCTGGAGCAGGAATCGTCGCACCCGATCGCGGCCGGGTTCCGCCGTGCATTCAAGGGGCTCGCAGCGGGAGAGGCGTGCCTGACGACGCACGTGGCTGGTGGCGGGATCGACGGCATGGTCAATGGCTTGCACGTGGTCGTCGGCTCGCCGGCGTTCGTCGAGGCGCGTGCCGCGCGTGGCTCCCGGCTCCTGGCTCCGCCGCCGCATCTCACGCCGGTGCTCGTCGCCGTCGACGGCATCATCGTGGCGTCCGTCGGGTTCGGCGATCCCGTGCGCGCGGATGCCCGGCTGGCGATCGACACGTTGCGTGGGCGGGGCTGGACGGTGAAGATTCTTTCCGGTGATCACCCCGAGGTTGTGGCCAGCGTCGGTGAGACGTTAGGCCTGAGCCGCGAGGCGTGTGTCGGCAGCGCGCTGCCGGAGGAAAAGCTCCGGGTCGTCGAGCAGGCCCGGCGCGGTGGCACGGTGGTGATGGTTGGTGATGGCGTCAACGACGCGGCGGCGATGGCGGCCGCATCGGTCGGCGTCGGCGTGCACGGCGGCGCGGAGGCATGCCTCTCGACCGCCGACATCTACCTGGCGAGACCGGGCCTCGAGCCGCTCGTGACCCTGACAGAGGGTGCCGCCCGAACCATCCGGGTGATCAGGCGCAACATCGTGTTCTCCATCGGCTACAACGTGATCGGCGCAACGCTCGCGGTGACGGGTGTGATCACTCCGCTGATCGCGGCGGTGCTGATGCCGGCGAGCTCGCTGACGGTCGTGCTGGCCTCCTGGCTGAGCACGACGTTTCCGAGGGCGGGTGCCCGGTGAGCGTGGTCTTCATCGTCGTCCCATTGGCCGCACTCATCGTGCTCGCCGCGGTCATCGCGTTCGTCGTGAGCGCGCGGCGGGGGCAGTTCGATGACCTCGATACGCCGCCCGTGCGAATACTCCACGATGAGGGAATCGGGAATAGCGGTCAGGGACGCGGCCACGAGTAGTGGTCCATCATGACGATCTTCGTCCCGTTCGGCTGGCCATGCGCCTCGAGATACACCACGTGCATCCGGTCCGTCGTCCGCGCCTCGAGCGCGTAGTATCGCTCCCCGGCCGCGGTCTCGCTCGCGATCGTTAGGCCGTTCTGCTCGAACGTCTGCTTGTAGAACGCGCCGACCTGCGCCACCGACGCCGTCGACATCTGCTCGATCTTGAATGTCCGCATGTCTGCCGGACCTTGCGGCTGCCAGCCAGCGGGAGGCGCGTTCGCCACGATGACCTTCGCGCCGGGATAGAAGGCGAGCCACACCGGGAAGTCAGTGCGCGCTGACGGCTCGAGCGGGACCGACCTCGCGTAACTCAGCATGGTCGTCATGCTGAGGTCATACTCCTTTCCCGTCGCCGGGTCCCGCAACCGAAGAATGCCCTTGCTGTCGTCGAACCAGACCCCCACGAGATGCGCAGACTTCGCGAGCGGAACGGGGTGGATGACCTTCGGTTGCCAGTTGAAGCTGAGCGAGGTCCCTTTCGGCCCGGGACTCACCGCCACGACCGTTTTGCGAGTGGCGTCTTCGGCGTGCATTGCACCGCCGCGTCCGGGCTGCCTGTTGACGTAGGTGATCGTCACGCCCGGCGTCGCCCGAACGCGCGACTCGTAATAGGCGAACACGTCGTCGGGCGCCTCGTTGGTGGTGTATCCGGCGAAACCGAAATCGACAGGTGCGTTCTCGCGAGCGCGTTCGCCCCACGGTGCTGCGCCCGGGTAGGGAGGAAGCCAGCTGGGAATGTCGCCGGCGGGCGAGGGCGCTGAGGCGTCGCGCAAGCCCTCGCGGATCTTTGGCCGGTCGGTGTCGACGTAGAACGTTCGGCCCTGCTCGCGGCTGTCGACGCGCACGACCGACGGTCCGCCCTGAGCGAGCGCGAGCAACCAGCCAGCGAGAAAGAGCGTTCCCGGCATGGGGCGATCGTATGGAGCGGTTGGCGCGCGGTCAAGCCGCTCGTGTCAGTCAGCGCGTTTCCGCCATCGACCTTCCACCGGTTCTGAGATAATCGGCGAAGTCGTCGGGCAGGCTGCTCGCAACGATCGCCTTCGCCGCTCGCTCGACGTCGTAGTCGACCCTAACGATTTCTACACCAGCCGGCTCGGACTCCACAACGCGAAGGAGGACGTACCCGGCTCGCGGGTCGCCGTCCTTGGGTCGTCCAACACTCCCAGTGTTGACGAAATGGATTCCGTCGACGACGCGGTGCCACGGCTTGTGCGTGTGGCCGAAGCACACCACGTCGCCTGCCTTGGCGCCCGCCGCGCCTCCCATCTTCGAGAGGAAATCGTCGGGCCGGTCCTCATGAACATAGACTGTGTTGAGGACCTGGTTCCCGTGGAGCAGCGTGATGGTCGGACCGCTGGCGTGTCCGCCAAGGGGGCGCAGATCGATCCGGAACGGAAGGCTGCGGAGAAACGCCTTGTTGTCGTCCGACGTGTGCTGAAGTGTCCACGCGAAGGAAAGGTGCGAGAGCTCCTCCTGTCGTGGGTCCTCGTACCGGCAGCCACAATGCTTGTAGCCGGTCGCGACGGTCGAGTCGTAGTTGCCGGCGACGCCCGCGATTGCGGCTGCACGCAGGCGACCGATCGTCTCGTTAGGCCACGGCGCGTATCCGATCAGGTCGCCCAGATGATAGGTCGCGTCGACATCCGCCTGTCGTGCGATGTCCGCCAGCACCGCCTCGAGCGCGGGAAGATTCGCGTGAATGTCGGAGATGAGCGCGTAGCGCACGACCTTATCCTGCGACAGGAGCTGGGCTCGTGGCGCACACGCGGCACATGACTGCCGCCGACGCGGGACACGCGCTCTGGAACTCGACGGTTTCCTTTATGTCTTCCGGCACATCATCGCGCGCAATCCGCTGGAACCCGAAGTTCGGGAAGTAGTGCTCGGCCGTCGTCGTGAGCAGATAGAGCGCGCGGATGCCTCGTGCCTCCGCATCGGAGATCACGCGCGTGACAAGCGCGCGCCCCAGCCCCTGCGACCGCCACTCGGGCAAGACGGCGACCGATCGAAGCAGCGCGTTGTCGCAGCACACCTCGAGGCCAGCGACGCCCACTAAGCGCTCGCCGGATTGCGCGACGACGAACCCTTCGAGTGCGTTGCGGACGCCATCGAGCGGGAGGCTGCTGGCCGTCAGCAACTCTTCGATCGCGGCCAGATCCGCGGGGTCCGCGGGCCGTAGGTGGGGAGTGCTATCCAGGGATGTATTCCGCATGGTCACTATCTCCACGTTAGGTACAGCATTCGTCGTCGCAGCCACAGGCACGCGTCGCCTTGGCGGTGGCGCCGAGCATTTCGAGCTGGCGCACCGGTTTGGCCTCGCGACGGGTACCCGGCTTGGTTGCGCGGACGAAGCCACTCATGATTTTCCCTCCCACCTGGTCGGCCAGCGCCGGGGCGAGCCCGGTGCCCTCGAGCAGAGCGGCTGCGTCGTCGCGCGTGTAGATGCGCGTTGACTCAATGCTCGCGTGCTCGAAGCCGACCTCGGTGAGGAGGTTCACAAACTCGCGCTCCTCGAGTGCGCCGGCAACGCAGCCCGTCCAGAGCGGCATGCTTGCCCTGACCGGCTCCGGCAGTCCTTCGCGCACGATCACGTCGCTGACCGCGAACCGGCCTCCGGGCCGAAGTACTCGAAACGCCTCCGCCAGCACGCGGCGCTTGTCACCCGACAGGTTGATCACGCAGTTCGAGATGATCACATCCACCGTGTTGGACGGAAGCGGGATCGACTCGATGTGCCCTTTGAGAAACTCGACGTTCGTGACACCCGCTTTCGCCTTGTTCTCCAGTGCGAGCGCGAGCATCTCGTCGGTCATGTCGAGGCCGTAGACCTTGCCCGTGGGCCCGACGCGCTTTGCGGACAGGAGGACGTCGATGCCACCGCCGGATCCGAGGTCGAGGACTGTTTCGCCTTGGTTGAGCGCCGCCAATGCGGTCGGATTCCCGCACCCTAACGACGCGAGCAGCGCTTCGGCCGGCAAGCCGGCGGTTTGTCCAGCGTCATAAAGGTCGGACGTAATGGGATCCCACGATTCGGTCGTGGATCCGCAGCACCCACTCGAGCCCGCGGCGGGCGCGCAGCAGGACGCGCCAACCGTCGCGCCGTCGGCCACTCGCTGCGCAACCGCGCCGTAGCGGTGACGTACAGTCGCGCGGATGGCTTCGAGCGTCGTTAGGTCACCGGTGTTGCCCTGATCGAGGTCCGACATTGGTTCGCCTCAAGTATCAAGAAATATTGATGTGTCGACGACAAAAAAAGGATCACCCGCAACAGGAGCTAACCTGCGGAAGCGCACGGCCGTTCTTCACTGGCTGCATCGCGACAACGAGGTCATGGACATCCTTCAGCGCACCTGGCGCAATGGCGTAGTATGACCAGCGTCCGTCGCGGCGGTCGGTAATGAGCCCCGCGTCTTTCAAGACGCGGAGGTGGAACGACAGGCGCGATTGTGCCGCGTCGAGCTCGTCCTGCAGCTCGCACACGCACCGCTCCCCTTCCCGAAGCATTTCAATGATCGAGAGCCGAGTAGCGTCCGATAGCGCGTGGAAGAGCGCGACGGAGCGATCGAGGTCGACGGCAGTGCGGGTCGAGGATGCCACACGCGTATAATACATCAAGAAAAATTGATTGGTCAAGTGTTGAAACCGAGAGACGGAGCGATATATCGTAAGGCCGAAAACCTGACGATATATCGCCGGACCGATCTCTCGCACGGAACCGACCAATGCGCCGCCACACGCTCTCGATAGCCCTTGCGTCCCTACTCGCCACTGCGGCGACTGCCCAAGGGACACCGCAACAGAACGCCGTCGACGGGTCCGTCCTGATCCAAAACGTTCGCGTCTTCGACGGCGAGCGCGTCACGCCGAGGACGAGCGTGCTCGTCATGAAAGGGAAGATCGCCCGCATCGCACCCTCGATCTCCGGGCCGTCCGGGGTACCCGTCATCGACGGAACCGGCAAGACGCTCCTCCCCGGCCTCATCGACTCCCACACACACACGTGGGGGACGGCGCTCCGCGACGCATCGGCGTTAGGCGTCACGACCGTCCTCGACATGTTCACCGACCCCGGGACCGCCGCCGACTTCCGGAAGCTCGACGGCACCGCGGCCGGTCGCGAGACCGCCGACTTCCGCTCGGCCGGCGTCCTGGTGACCGCGCCGAAGGGCCACGGCACCGAATACGGCATGGCCATTCCGACGATCACGTCCCCGGCCGAGGCACAGGCGTTCGTCGATGCGAGAATCGCCGAGGGGTCGGACTACATCAAGATCGTCTACGATGACGGCCATACCTACGGCATCAAGTTCGCGACGATCGACAAACCGACGATGAAGGCCGTGGTGGACGCCGCGCACGTCCGGCGCAAGCTCGCTGTCGTGCACATTGGCGACCTCGCCGGCGCACGCGACGCGATCGACGCGGGCGCCAACGGTCTCGTTCACCTGTTCGTGGACAGCATGCCGGACGCCAGCTTTGCCAAGTCCGTTGCCACTCATAAGGCGTTCGTGATTCCCACGCTCTCGGTGCTGGAATCGGTCGCGTGGGGTGACGGCGGGAAGCTGATCGCCAAGGACCCGAAGCTCGCCCCGTACATTCCCGCCGCGAACGTACGGACGCTCGAGCAGACATTCCCGAAACGTGCCGGTCCGACGCGCGACCTGGGATTCGCGCTCGAGACGGTGCGCCAGCTTCACGCGTTAGGCGTGAGCGTGCTCGCCGGCACGGACGCGCCGAACCCGGGTACCGCGCATGGCGCCAGCATGCACCGCGAAGTCGAGCTGCTGGTGAAAGCCGGCCTGACGCCCGTGGAGGCGCTTCGCGCGGCCACATCGGTACCCGCGCGGATGTTCTCACTCACCGACCGCGGGCGCATCGTGGCCGGTCTGCGCGCGGACCTCGTGCTCGTGAACGGCGATCCGACAACGGACATTCGGGCGACGCGCGACATCGTTGCCGTCTGGAAGCGCGGCCTCGAGATCCACCGTGACAGCTACGGCGAGGAGTTGGCGAAGGCCGCCGCCGCGGAAGCGACCGGGGCGTTTCCCGTTCCGCAAGGTTCCGAATCGGGCGACGTGAGCGACTTCGACGCCGGGCAACCCACGGCGAAGTTCGGCTCCGGGTGGTTCGTCACGACCGACCAGCTCGCAGGTGGGAAGTCGTCGGCCGCGATCAAGGTCGTGAGCGGCGGATCGAACGGCACGCCCGGCGCGCTCGAGGTCTCGGGAACGCTCGACGCGGGCCTGCCGTTCGGCTGGTCCGGCGTGATGTTCACGGCGGGCCAGACGCCGATGGCTCCGGTGAACCTCTCGTCCAAGAAAGAGCTGCGATTCTTCGCGAAGGCCGAGGAGGGTCGTCCGTACGCGATCATGATGTTCACGCGCGGCAAGGGGCAGATGCCGGTCATCCAGCGCTTCACGGCATCAGGCGATTGGAAGGAAGTCGTCATGCCGATCGCGTCGTTCGACGGGATCGATGCGCACGACCTCATGGGGATCGCGTTCGTCGCGAGCGGGACGCCGGGTCCGTTCCGACTGCTGATTGACGACGTGCGCCTTCGCTGAGAGGTGTCCAGGGACCCTTGTTATCCCAACCGTGGGCACGCGGTGAGTCGGCCGCTGTCCAAACCCCGACGAATCACGCGTCCCGCGGCACGAACATCGCGCTTAGTGGGTCGGGGGGCCGCGAGGTGCATTCACATAACGCGACAACGGATCGAGCCGAGAACTGTCGTCCTGTGCAGCACGCGCCTCGCAACACCTCGAGCCTGAAGCGGAGGAGGCGTGCGCAACATTCGACATCACTGTGCGGTGCTGAGCGCGGCAGCACTGCTCGCGGCCTGCGCGTCAGGCGCAAAACGCGGTGTCTCCAGCGCGCTGGAGGCGGAACCGATCTCGGTCAGCGTCACCAATCAGAACTGGCTCGACGTGGACGTGTTCGTCGTCCACGGTGGCAGCCGCTACCGAATCGGCGAGGTTGGCGGAAACACGTCGGCGACACTGAGTATTCCATCCAGCCTGATCGTCCACGGAGAGATTCAGCTCATGGCCGATCCGGTCGGCTCGGACGACCGGTACACGACCGGGACCATCTCGGTCATGCCGGACCAGAGGCTGCAGCTCACGGTCGCACCGCGCATGCGCATGTCGAGCTACGCCGTGTGGGCGCGACGATGAGCGAGTAGCGACACGTTCCGCCGGCCGATTCAGGACGCCATCGCTCCAGAGCGTCGGCGTCGGGACCGCATGGGAGCGGTCTGAAACGCCGGCGCATGTTCGCGCAGCAGCGACACGAGCGCACCGATCGCGGAGCGGTTCGCGATCGCGCGTCGGACGGTGGCGTACCATTGGCGTCGCCGTCCGGTCCTCGTGAGTGGAATCGCCGCCAGCTCACGGTCGCGGAGGTAACGCGCCACGGCCCACTTCGCGAACACGCTGATGCCGAGACCGGTCTTCACGAGCTCGAGCAACGCGTCGGTGGCGGGGACGTAGGAGATCTCTCGCGGCATCACGCCAGCGGGAGCGAGCACCGCACGCATGAGCGTCGTGTCGAACGGATCCTCTGTGAAGAGCAGGAGGTGTTCGTCGGCGAAATGCTGCGCCGTGGCGTACGGCTCCGATGCGAGCGGGTGCTCGGGGTGCATCACCACGACGAGCTCGTCCTCGAACAGCTCGTGATAGACGAACCCGGCGTACGCCTCGTGCCTAACGCCGATGGCCACGTCGACCGTCTCCTCGCGCAGCGCGCGGAGGGGGTGGCCGATTGCCGACGGGATGACGCGGAGCTCGACGCCGGGACAGCGCTCGCGAAACCCCTGAAACACGGGTGGGAGCCAGTGGTACGCGGTGTAACACTCGGTGCTCAGTCTCAGCAGCTCGCCTCGCCCGATCGCGCCACCCGTGATCTCGGTCCGGGCGCGCTCGATTTCGCGCAGCACGGAGCGAGCGGTGCGGAGGAGCCGTTCACCCGCCTCGGTCGGGACGAGCCCGCGTGGCCGTCTCGCGAACAGCGATACGCCAACGCTCTTTTCCAGCGCGCGGAGGCCGTGGCTCAGCGCTGGCTGTGAGACGTTGAGCGTCGCCGCGGCGCGCGTGACGGTTCCCTCATCGGCAATGGCGACGAGCATGCGGAGCTGCCGGGTCTCGAGATCCACGAGCGACGGGGTTCAGGTTGGGATGGCCATGTGACGAGCGGAGTGCACGGAGTGGCGAACGGAGTTCCATAAACTCCATGCATGGATATCGCGAGAATAATGTCTTTGACTTGCATGGTCCAGCGCGGCATCGATGTCACGAGCCAGCGGCTGGCGCTCCCCCAAACCGGCCAGCCGTTCATCCCATTTCGGAGGAGCTTCGTGCCGACTTCTCGCCGTGCCGTGCGGGCTGCGCGCGCCACCTCGCTTGCGGTCGCGTCCGTCGCCATTGCACTCACCCTGCTCGACCGACCGCCCTTCGCCTCGGCGTCGGTCGCGCCCAAGCTGCAGATCGAAGAGGTCGGTGCCGACTCGACCGCGTTCGACGTCGTCGCGACGATCGTCATGGGCCCGAAGGAAGCATTGCTCTGGGACACACAATACCATCTCGCCGACGCGCGCCGGCTCGCCGATCGTATCGCCGCGTCAGGCAGGCATCTCCGGGCGATCGTCATCTCGCATCCCGATCACGACCACTTCGCCGGCGCCGCCGCAATCGTCGAGCGATTCCCCGGGACACCTGTCTACATGACCGCGAAGGCCCTCGAGGAGTACAAACGCACGGCACCTCCGGCATTCCGAAACGAGAAGTCGCGTGCGCCGCAGATGCTGCCGGACAGCATCGTGACGCCACAGCCCCTGCCCTCCATGCAGCTGACGGTGGACGGCGAGAAGATCGAGGTTATTCCGGACCTGACCGGCGATGTCATCACGGGCGTCAACAGCGTGCTCTGGATTCCGTCGATCAGCACGCTCCTCGCGAGCGACGTCATCTTCAATGGGGTTCACGCGTGGCTCGGCAGCTCGGACACGACGTCGCGTGCGGCGTGGCGCGCGTCGATCAAGCGGATCGCGGCGCTGCATCCGAAGGTCGTCGTCGCCGGCCATAAAAGGGACGTGAGCGCTCCCGACACGCCGGACGTGCTCGACGCTATGGATCGGTACCTCGCCGACTTCGACTCGCTGCGGAAGACATCGTCCGATGCGCCGGCGCTGTACGAGGCGATGAAGGCGAAGTACCCGGACTATGCGGTGCCGAACCTGCTCCGCTATGCGTCCATGGTCGCGTTTCGCGGTGCGAAGCCGCCTGGCACATAAGCGAGGCCGGTCTCACATACCGCGGTCGGCATCGCGGTAGGGCCGGCTTGAACAACAAGGACACACAGAATACGCAGACCGCCCGCTGACGCGGGCGGACGCAGATTTGCGCAGTGGCTCCGCGTGACGATCAAGCTTGTCTCACAACGAGCCGAATTTAAGGGGCAACTGCCTCGGTCAGCTCATTGCGTCCCGAGGTTGTTCCCCTTTCAAAAAAGCCCTGGTGCAGTGAACGGTGGCTGGCAG
>Ga0075423_10003801_pt1 | contig 13949 bp, 14 predicted proteins | sample SoiMethybrSBSTD2_FD_80114 | JGI IMG/M metagenome (GOLD analysis project Ga0075423, IMG submission 80114) | Bulk soil microbial communities from a Populus tree surrounding site in Tennessee, USA - Soil MetaG P. TD hybrid SBSTD2 | ecosystem: Environmental > Terrestrial > Soil > Tree plantation...
CCCAAGAAGGTGGGGGCCGACATTCTGCATTACATTTTGACTGTTGGTTGGTAGCTTCGGATCAAACATTGGATCGTAGCGAGGATGGCTGTAAATAGGACCATGTTCCGGTACAAAGGCCGCACTAACCCCAAGGAAATCGAAAGAGACTTTCCGCACATCGTTGAAACGGTTGTGCCGCCCGGTGGCTTAGGCAAGCGGTTAAATGACATGTACGACTTTCATGCTCACCACGGCATTCGAGCGCGACTCGGACTGGGACGGCGTGACGAGAATGGCCGCGATGTTATTCGGTTTCAGGGGAGCTGCTGAGGTAGCGCGATGCTACCCACTGATCGCGAATTGCACCCGCACTCTGCGACGCCATTCCCGTTTGGTCGCAAGAGGGCGGAGCCAAGTGCCCAGCTCCTCAGCACAACGGATGCGCCGCTAAAATTTTCTTGGGCGAGCTTAAAATCACAGTTCCTCAACAGCTTTATACGACTCGACGCTTGATCAGAGCAGGCACACCATTTCGAGACGCCGACCGAAGGATTGCAGCTGGTGGCCAGCCGTTCATCCCTAGGAAGGCGCACCCGCCCCGACTTTGAGCCGAAGGTTTCAGAGCCTCGGGGAGCCAATGGGTACCGCTATCGACGATCATGAACGCCAATGGCGGGGCCGATGCTGGTCATAAACGGCGGTCGAAAACCGTTTGATGGTGCGCAGACGCGATCCGTAGGGTCTCGCCGGCGTGGTGCGAGAGTTCCAAGAACTTTCGGGTCAGTGTGAGGTCAAGATCAATATTGCCGCGCGCCTCCGGGCACCGCGGCAATATCGAGATCTAGATCTGACAGGGCGGCGAGGATCGTTCACGCGATCCTCGCTTCTTTGTTTTGTATAGCCAGATTCGCAAACATCATGCAACTCAATGATACTTGCTCGCACGTTTGCACACCGCTGGGACGGCTGGCCATAGATGAACCGCGACCGTTAATCGCCTGCAGATCCATGCGAATGAAAGCTGATGAACTGTTCCGACACATCCCGGCAAACATTCATGAACTTCATCTAGCTATCGCTGGTTTGCCGGACGACATGAAGGTTATAGCTCACTCCGAAACGGACGTTTTGGAGAAGACTGTTGACGAACTTCGAGCGCGAACAACATGGCCACCGGGTTTGGTGGTATCCACGCCGCGCACACTCCTCCCGAAATCGGTGGTCAAGATAACCAAGGCAGCATTGCAAAAATCCTGAACCGCATTCGGCGACAACAGGCGACAGCAAAGCTACGAGACGAGCCTTGCCCCGAGTTTTACAAATTGCTTTCCGAATACTCGGCGCACCACGGACAAGGATCGTAGGGCATCGCGAAGGCACGTACCTCTCCTCGTTTGCGGGTGCCTTTGGCCGACCTTTGAGGATTGTAAATTGATTAGGCAGTCAAAATCCACCGATGCCGCTGACGGTTGCTCTACACTGCTTAAGGGTGAGAAAGCCAGCAATTGGTGGCAGCGAGACCGCGATCGGCGGATGCGTAAAGCGTCGCCGTAACCACTACGAGCGTCGCCATAAGCTTGGTCTCAACGCGCATCTGCACCTCCGACCTCATGGTTGCTCCAGGAAGTAAATACATCGGCTTCACATACGATATTCCGACAAATGCGCGCCATGTCCGCTTTCGAATGGCAGGAGTCCGGCGAGTTGCGATGTAATAGGCGTGGGCAACATCTGGGGGATGTGAAATGCCCGAAGATTTCGAAACGTTTTTGCGCCTTTGGATCGTTGAAAATATCCATCCTCTGGCGCCGAACACAGACGAATCGGATCGGGATCGCGAAGCGCGGCGGATCGCTGACGAGTTGGTACAGCCCGCTACAGTGAAAGGATTTTACGGCGAACTCGTCGAGGCGGCCAAACCGTACGGTGATGTAGTCGGCTTCGTGCGGGACAAAATGGGTCCTAACACCGGCTGAATTGCATCGTCGTCCACTAGAAACGACTGCCAATGTGAAATAACACCCCGTCCGCGCAGTATGCTTAATACCGCTATCGCACGCTAGGCACGATGTTTTGGAGGAACGACGCCCGCAGGGTGCACGACTCATCAGTCAGTCTCCGCGACGACCAGACCGCGATGCCGTAGGGAACGGAATTCGTCACTAATGACGATGGAAGGGGCCGCGTTGGGTGCCTCGGCCAACGCGGCCCCAGCAAGGCGGCTTCATCCAGCCGACGCTTGCTGCTAGTCACCTTCCGGGCTTTTCGATTTCTTAGCGGAATCCTGGCTCCGTTGGGCAATTCCACAAACCGACGAACAAATTCAACGCAACTTTCGACGACGTACTTCCTCCCCACCGGCACTGAAACGCGCTGTTCACTGACTTCCCCCAGTCCCCAAATTGACCCGCAGTAATTAGCCGCAATCGCTTGTCCGGATTTTGTCGAAATTGCAGTTATCCACGCAATCAAACCCGATAAAATCCAACCTAAGTCGGCCCGCTGGCTAGGTCTGGCCAGGCGCGGATAATCGCGCACCGAATCTTCGTAAGAAATTTTCCAGTCCGGAAACAGCCAAGCCGAAAAGAACGGGCGCGGAAATCCGAAATAAAAAAGCGGGCCGCGCCCCGGCTTGTGTGCCCTGCCTCGGCACGGCCCCTTCCTGCCGTAGCATGCACGGGCAGAATTGTCGGCGTGCCGATTAATTTATCGCGGGGCCTGTCTTGTGATGTTTAGCCCGCAAGCAGCGGAGAAACGATCATGACATCACCCGCCCACGATAGGCGTTATCTGACCGATGAGCCCTGGAAAAAGCCCGGGCAGGATGAAACGCAGCAACCCAACCCGAACGTCTTTGAGAAGCCGAAGGGCAAGAAGCGACGCGGCAGTGTCAAGGATGAGCGCGGCCGGGATCAGCCTGCATGCGCAGTTAGGTTCGCGCTATCAGCCGGGGTGATCCGGCCATCGAGGCAATCTGGTGGGTCTAAAGCCCCAAGCCTTTTTCGAAGTTCCGTTCAGGGAACGTCAACACTCGGACCGGCGTTGTCCGACAAATTCTTTTGCGGATCGGCGTTCACAATGGCACCGCGTGCCTATTGGAAAGGGTTTCTGCGTCTTTCTCTCGTCTCGTGTCCGATCGCGCTATTCCCCCCGAGCTCCGAGCGCGAAAAGATCCGTTTCCATCAAATCAACCGAAAACCCGACCACCGCATCCGCTATGTCAAGGTTGATGCTGACACCGGCGAAGAGGTCGACAAGGAACGACATCATCAAAGCGTACAAAAAAAGAAGGGCGAGTCCATTCCGATCGAGCCCGAAGAACTCGAAGCGGTCGCCATCGAAAGCAAGCACAGGATCGAGATCGATGAGTTCGTTCCCCACGAGGAAATCGATGAACTTATGTGTCAAACCCGTATTACATCGTACCTGACGGACATGCCGGCACGCAGGCCTTCGCCGTCATCCGGGATAGCCTCGAAAAGGAAGGCATGGTTGGAATCGGCCGCGTCGTATTCACAACGCGGGAGCATACGATTGCCCCGGAGGCGCGCGGCAAGGACATCCTGGGCGCGACGCTGCGCTATCCCTACGAGGTGCGCGACAAACTGAAATATTTCGACGATATCCCAAGCGAGCGTAAAGGAGATCTTGCAGCGCATATCATCAAAACCAAATGTGGACATTTCAATCCGAAAAACTTCAAGGACCGCTGCGACCACGCGCTGAAAGAACTGCTGCGTAAAAAGGACAGAGGCGAAAAGATAGAAGTCCCGCCTGATCGAGAACCGGCCAAGGTCATAAATCTCATGGAGGCGTTGCGCCGGAGTGCCAAGGGGGACATGCAGCTGCGACTCACTCTCGCCGTCGACGGCCCGCCCACCATCGAAGAGGGACACTGAAAACACGATCGCCTGCGCGCCATCGAAAGGCGGGTTGAAGATGCCAAAGGCGCGCATCAGCACAGGCAGCAAACCAGAAACGATGGGAGGCGGTGGGCTCACCGGACCGGATCAGCAGCAACATGACTTGCGTGACCAAGGCGGCGGCACGCGTGATGAAGCTGGATCACAAGATCAGGCGAGGCCCGAACAAGGAAGAAAGGATACTGCTCAACGAGCGCGAAAAAAATTCCCTAACGGCTTCGCCGCCTGAAAGATCCCGACAGGATAGAAGATTAAAAATTGCAACGCGTTCCGGGAGCGGATTTCAGGCGCGATGCGACGTTCTCGCGATCGAACCGACCTTAAGTGACTCGACGCTCGCGGTTTCCTGCTCGGGCACGATGCTTACCCGCTCGCCGCACGACACGGCTTTCCTGGACGGTAGGTTTATCTTTTTGCCATTCGGCAACTCGACAAACCGCCGGACGACTGGTCCATCACTCTCCACGACGTATTTGGTGCCCTCGGGCAAACGCCTCGGCAGCCGGGACGCTTTACGCACTTAGTCAGCTCCGTTTCTGGTCAATGTATTAGCAGCCTACCAAGCGATACTATTTGTCTGGATCGTGGCCTAATTGCAGCTATCCCCAGCCGCGTTTATAGGATCCCTTCGACCGCGATGCCGAGTTTCGATAGTGGAAGTTAAGATGACGCTAACGAGCCCCCTCACGACCGACCTTTACGAACTCAACATGGTCCAGGCGTATCTGGATCGCGGCGAGGACAAGGAGGCCGTGTTTGAATTCTTCGTGCGGCGGCTGCCGGCCCGACGCAATTTTCTGGTTGCAGCCGGCCTCGAGGATGCCCTCGTCTATCTCGAGACGCTGCGCTCTTCGGCGCACGAGATTGACTGGCTCAAAAGCACCGGTCGCTTTCGAAGCAATCTCCTCGACTATCTCGCCGGACTCCGCTTCACCGGTGACGTTCACGCCATTCCGGAAGGTACAATCTGCTTTCCGCACGAACCTCTCATCCGGATCACCGCGCCGCTGCCGATAGCACAACTGGTCGAGACCCGGCTGATCAACATTTTGCATTTCCAGACCATGATCGCCTCGAAGGCGGCGCGCATGGTGCTCGCGGCACCGGAAAAAATTCTATCGGACTTTGGACTACGCACGGCGCACGGCGCCGAGGCCGGGCTCTTTTCGGCGCGCGCGAGCTATATCGCCGGGTTCTTCGGCGCCGCCAATGTGCTTGCCGGCGAGCATTACGGAATTCCGATTGTTGGCACCATGGCGCACTCCTTTGTGCAGGTACATGACGACGAGACGGCAGCTTTCGAGAATTTCGCGCGTTCGCGACCGGACGGTCTCATTCTTCTCATCGATACCTACGACACGGAAGCGGGCGCCCGCAAAGTCGTGCAGCTGGCACCGAAATTGAAAGCCGATGGCATCACGATCCGCGGCGTGCGCATCGACAGCGGTGATCTGGCCGCGATGGCCAGAAAGGTGCGTGGCATCCTCGATGCCGGCGGACTGAACGATGTCATTATTCTCGTAAGCGGCGGCATTAATGAAGACGTGCTGCAAACAATGATGGCGACCAAAGCGCCGATCGATGGCTATGGCATCGGCGTCAACCTCGATGCTTCGATCGACGCACCGTCGCTCGATTGCGCCTACAAGCTTCAGGAATATGCCGGCACGCCAAGGCGGAAGCTGTCCGAAGGCAAGGTCACCTGGCCCGGCCGCAAACAGGTGTGGCGCAGCTTCGGAGGCGATGGGCGAATGTCCGGGGATATTCTTTCCCTGGAGAATGACTCACAAAAAGGCGATCGCCTGGTTGGGCCGGTGATGCGCGCGGGAAAACGCATTGCGCCAGCGCCGACTCTTTTCCAAATCCGCGAGCACGCAGCGCGCGAACTCGCCCGTCTGCCCGAGTGGCTCCGGCGGCTTGAAAAGAGCGAGGATTATCCCGTTCGGCTTTCTGAGAAGCTTAAAGTGCTAGCGGCGAAAGCAACTACCAAGGCGCGCAACTGAGCCAGCCTGCCCGACTTTGTGCCGGACATCTACGAGTTGCTGACGCACGCTACCGCACGCCTGCCCTGTTCCAGCCCCGCGCGCCCTCGCCATAGACCTCGTGACCGTCCTCGGTCACCGTCACGGTGTCCTCGAGCTTGATGAAGCCTCGTGACGGATGCATGAGCGTCGTCTCCACCGAGACCACCATGCCCGCTTCAAGGGGCTGATCGGCATATTCCGCGGGATAAGGTACCGGCCCGCGGTCGGTCAGCCGAGGCGCCTCGTGGCTGACCATTCCCATGCCGTGGGCGAGAAATTCAATGTGGTTGTGGTGTTTCGATTTCTGCACCAACGGCTTGGCCGCGGCATAGATCTCGCCGCCAATGACGCCGGCGCGGATCGGCTTCATCGCTGCGCGCTGGATGGCTTCGATTTCGCCCAGCAGATCTTCCAGTTCGGCGTCCGGCTCGCCTTGGATCGCCATGCGGCAGACGTCGCCGATATAGCCCCCATAATTTCCGCCGGAATCGATCGACATGATGTCGCCCTTCTCCCACTTCTGATCGGAGGGTGCGCGGTTCATGCCGGTGCCGCAGGTGATCAGGCAGTATTCGAAGGTCAGTCCGCGGTTTGTTTCCTCGCGTCGCAGCGCTTCAACCACATCCGCCTTCGTGACGCCGGGCTTGCTGCCGCTAATCACCGCCCTCATGGCATCGATCACAACTTCGGAGGCGTATTTCAATAATTTCAGCTCCTCGGCCGACTTCTTCACGCGCTGCCGCTCGAGTACGTACAGCGCGTCCACCCATTCAGCATCCCGAAAAGCGGCGCGCAGCACCCGCGATGCGTCATAGGGCAGAAAGCCGAATTCGGCGGCAATGCGCTTCGGCTTGATGCCGATCTTGCGCATATGCTCGACAGCCTTCTGCATGGCGTCAACGGAGCCCCAGGTATTGGTGTGTGTTTCCGGCGTCCACATCGGCTTGACCTCGCGCTGGAATTTCTCGAGGCGGTGACCGATGTAGGCGGCCTTCTCCGGCGCTCCCTTCGGATAGACGAAAACCGGCAGGTAGCGGGTGACGCCGGTTGCGTCCATGTAATCGAAGAAGTCCGCGCGGTGGCCGCCGAGCAGATATTGCACATTGTGCTTCGACGTCGCGACGACGACGTCAATGCCGGCTTCTTCCATCAGCCGGTCGAGGCGGTGATGGTCGAACGGAATTGCCAGACCACTCGACGACTGAGCGTTGATATTCATGGCCATTGCTCCGGCTGCTTGCGCGTTAACCGGGAGACTATGACCAGAGTTCCTTGCTCGCAAGCCGGGCGCCCTCGCTGAGCGCAATGGATGGACGCGTTCAAAATACTCCGTTCGTCCCCGCGAAAGCGGGGACCCAGCGCTTTTGAATCCTGGATTTCCGCTGGCGCGGGAATGAACGGGATTTGATGACGGTTCAATTCAATCGTTAGGCCTTCCCCACGCCAATAAATTGCTCGAGCTTCGCTGGATCGTTGCGCAGCGTCTCGCTCGGACCGTCATAGACGATGCGGCCGCGATCCATCACCACGGCGCGCGAAGCGATATCGAGCGCGAGGCGGGAGTTCTGCTCGACCAATATCGTGGCGAGGCCGCTGGCCTGGGTCAGACTCTTCACCGCACGCGCAAGCTCTTCAACGATCACCGGCGCGAGACCTTCCGATGGTTCGTCCATCAGCAGCACGGTTGGATTACTGATCAGCGCGCGGCCAATCGCGAGCATCTGCTGCTCGCCTCCCGACAGCTGGTTGCCCCGATTATCGGCCCGCTCGGCCAACCGCGGAAAAAGATCGAACACCGTTGCCATCGTCCAGGGACCTGGGCGGGCGGCAACTTCAAGATTTTCGCGCAGCGTCAGCGATGGAAAAATTTCGCGCTCCTGCGGCGCATAGCCAAGGCCTTCGGTGACGCGGCGATAGGTGGCAATGCCGGAGATATCCTTGCCGTGAAGAGATACGCGCCCGCCATGCAGAGTAGTGTGACCCATGATAGTCGCCAGCAATGTGGTCTTGCCGACGCCGTTGCGACCGATGACCGATACGGTCTCGCTGGCACCAAGGGCAAGGCGGATGTCCTCGAGCACGACGGTCTCGCCGTAGCCCGCGCGAACTTTGTCGAGCTCGAGAGCCCGCTCAGCCATGGTGCCCCCCTCGGCGCGCTCCACGGTGACTGTCCTCGCCGAGATAGACCGCCCTCACCTGCTCATTATTCATGATCGCTTCGGGCGTGCCTTGCGTGAACACCGCGCCTTGCACCAGCACCGTGATTTCCCTGGCAAAGCGGAACACGACGTCCATGTCATGCTCGATGATCAGAACCGCGATATCGGGGTCGAGCGCGGCCACCACGTCGAGGATGAGATGACTTTCCGATGACGGCACGCCTGCCGCCGGCTCGTCGAGCAGGAGGACGCGAGGCTTTTGTGCGAGCGAAATAGCGATTTCCACGAGGCGCTGTCGCCCATAGGGCAATTCGCGCACCAGCTTGAGTGCGTCGTCGGTCAGCCGCAGTGAGTCGAGATGGCCGAGCGCCTCATCGATCACCTCGCGTTTCGCCCCGGCCGAACGCCAGAGATTGTTGCAATGACCGTCGCGCTCGCCAATGGTCATGCACAGGTTTTCGAGCACGGTCAGACCGCGGAAGAGCTGATTGATCTGAAAAGTGCGCGCGAGGCCCCGCCGCGCGCGGTTGGCCTGGCTAAGCAATGTAATGTCTTCGCCATTGAGCACGACGCGGCCCGAATGCGGCTTGAGCGCCCCCGTAATCAGGTTGACGAGGGTGGTTTTGCCGGCACCGTTAGGACCAATCAGGGCACGACGCGCTCCGCGATCAAGCGTCAGGTTGACATCGCGCGTGACGGGCAATGCACCGAAAGTGCGATTTAATCCTTCGACCTGCAATGCGGCGGTCACGTCCGTTTCCTTTCGCCAAAGTATTTATCGATATTCTCGAACACGCCGAGAATCCCCCGCGGCGCAAACAGTACCGCCACCACCAGCATCAGGCCAATGCCGAATTGCCAGAAGGTCGGACTGAGTTTCGAGAAGTAATCCTCCAGCACCATGTAAACCGTCGCGCCGATGAATGCACCGTAAAGCCGCCCGGTTCCGCCGAGGATCAGCATCACCATCACTTTCGCGGAATTGTCGAAGTCGAAAACCGTCAACGTGACATACGCATTGGTCTGGGTGAAAAGCGCGCCCGCAACGCCGGCGATTGCGGCCGCGATCGTATAGACGGTCACCAGCCGCCAATGAACGGGAGACCCGATCGCATGCATGCGCCGTACGTTTTCGCGAATGCCGGTGAGCGCCTGACCAAACGGCGAATAGACAATCCTGCGGACGAGATAGAACACGATGGCAAGCGCCGCGAGCGCATAAAGATAATAAGTGTGTCCATAGAGGTCGTAATCGAACAGGCCCAATAACGGCTTGAAGGCCAGCCCGGGCAATCCGTCATAACCGCCGGAAATATCAGACCGCAGGTTGCCGGTCTCCTGCAGCAAGATGGCGGTCGCGAGCGTGAGCATCAGCAGCGTGAGGCCGCGATAGCGCAGCAGAAACCAGCCGGTAATAAATCCGACGAGGCCGGCGGTACTTGCAGCAGCGAAGAGCCCGCTGATCGGCTCGGTCCATTGCAAGCGCGCTGCGGCAAGTCCGACCGTATAGGCGCCGATTCCGAAGAAAGCAGCATGGCCCAGCGTCACGATGCCGGCATAACCAAGGATCAGGTCGAGCGAGAGCGCAAACATGATCATCACCAGCACCTGGCTGCCGAAGGTCATGCGGGTCGGGAAAATGAAAAAAATGGCGATGGCGATCAGCCAGGGCAGCGCCTCGGCGAGGCGGAAACGATGCCGTCTCAGAAGATAATCCGCCGCGCGTTCGCGCGTGCTGGCGCCGGCTGTGCGGATGGTGTCACTCGCGGCCATAGAATCCTGCCGGCTTGACGAGAAGGACAGCCACCGTCACCGCGTAGACAAAAAACCCGCCGGCATCGGCCAGCAGATATTTGCCCCCTGTATCGAAGACGCCAAGCACGAGCGCGGCGAGCAAGGTGCCCTTCAGGCTGCCGAGACCGCCCACCGCCACGACGATCAGGAACAGCACCAGGTAGATGACGGCGAAGCTCGGCGACAGGCCCAGCAGCTGGATGGCAAGGCCGCCACCGAGCGCGGCAAGCCCGGATCCCACCGCAAAGGTCAGCGTAAACAGGCGGTCGACATTGATGCCGACCGATTCCGCCATGCGCCGGTTATCGACCGCGGCACGGATCTTGGCGCCGATATTCGTGCGCTCGAAGACATACCAGAGGATGGCGATCAGCGCCGCGCCGAGCGCAATCAGAAAGGCACGATAGCTGGGGAAATAGCGGAAGCCGAGATTGACGTCGCCTTGCAGCCAGTCCGGCAGCGGCACCGACTTCGGTATGGGGCCATAAAAATATGTCGCGGTCGCAATTGCCATGAAGGCAAGACCAATCGTCAGCAAGACCTGCTCGAGATCGGTGGACTTGTAGAGCCGGCGATAGAGGAATCGCTCGAACAACACGCTCACCGCGCCGACGACCACGGCGGCAATAACCAGGGAAGGCACAAAGCCGACCCCGAGCGTGCGCGTCAGCGTGACCACAAGATAGCCGCCGGCCATGGCAAAGGCGCCATGCGCCAGATTGACGAATCCCATCAACCCCATCGTGACCGAAAGGCCGACGGAGGTGATGAATAGAAACATGGCGTAGGCCAAGCCGTCGAAAAGAATGCTGACAGTAACATTGGCGACCTGCGGCACGAGCCCCACCTCGCAATCAAGAAATCGCCGCCGCGCCTTTATGCGCGGCGGCGCAGTCAGGTGTCAATTAAGCCGCGAACGATCACGAGCCGCAACGGCCGACCTTGAGCTCCTTGCACTCGTCCTTCACACCCTTGGTGGTGCCGAGGACTTTGACGCCGAGCTTGCCGTCCGGCTTGCGGATAACTTCCATGGCGTGCTCATCCTGCACGATGTCGCGGGTCGCTGCGTCGATCGAGACAGTGCCGCGCGGACCATTGCCGGTCCAACCCTTCATCGCATCGATGACCTGCTGGCCGTCGGTCACTTTGCCATTGAGCTTCTTGATCGCATCGAAGATTGCGTGCATGGTGTCCCAGCCGGCCGCCGACATGAAGTCCGGGTAAGAGTCTTTGCCGTATGCCTCGTGCCAGGCCTTGTTGAACTCCTTGTTGTCGGCATTGTCGAGGTCAACCGCGTAGTTTCCCATCACGATGGTGCCGATGGCGGCCTCGCCCATGTCCTGCAACTTGTTGTCAGGGATGAGATCCATCGGGCCGATCAGCTTGACCCCAGCTTTGCGCATGCCGAGTTCGCCGTAGGCCTTTGCCACGCCAGTCGCGTGCGCGCCGGACGGAATGAACACATACATGCAGTCGGGCTTGGCGTCCTTGATACGCTGGAAGAATGGCGTAAAATCCGGCACCTGCACCGGGCTGCCCATTGGGATAGATTCGGTGACCTTTCCGCCGGCCTTTTCGAAACCGGTCTTGAAGGCTTCGGTGGAATCCTTCCCCGGCGGGAAGTCAGTGTAGGCCAACGCCGCGGTCTTGCAACCGATCTTGCCGAAGGCATAGGCGCCCATCGGATAAGCGTGGTGCCACATACTGAAGGAGAGCCGCGCAATATATGGCGACAGATTGGTGATCCAGGCCGTACCGGCATTGGCGATGACCATCGGCACCTTGGCCTGCGTCACCACGGGCGCCAGCGCGATTGCCGAGGGCGAGAAGACGAAGCCGGTCAGGATCTGCACCTTGTCGTTCGTGATCAGCTCCGTCGCAACGGTTTTGGCCTGCGCGCCGGTCGGCGGACCTTCGTCGCGCTTGACGATTTCGACCTTGTGCGGCGCGATGTCCTTGCCATGGAGTTTCACGTACAGGTCGAAGGCCTTGTCGATCTGATGGCCGAGGTCGGCATTGGCTCCGCTGAACGGAAGAACCACGCCAATCTTGATGGTTTGGGCCTGGGCGGCGCCGCCCACCGTCAATGCCAAGGCGGCTATTCCAAACCAGCCAAATTTGCCCATGTCTTCCTCCCTACGTCTTTGAATTTGTTTGGAATGCAACTTTGCCAATAATATCAACACGGTTTGGCAGCGTTTTGGCACCCCTTCGTTCATGGGTTTGGCATTTCGCTGAATTGTCTGTCAAATATCAATCACCGTGCGGCTTCTAGTTTCCGGTATCGCCTGACGGGCCAACTCTCTTTGATTGAGGCCGCGCAGGTAACCTCGCAAGACGTTCATATCGCGGTGGCCGGTGATCGATGCGGTTCTCATCGCAGCCCGCTTCAATAAGCCGCACTGCCGCGTTGGCCCGTAGACCATGCGGAACGTGCTTACCCTCGCCTATTCGTTTGAGGGCTGGCTTGATTTTTCCGTACAGGCTTTGCGATGTGGCGAATGGTCTGCCTCGTGCGCTAACAAGAATATGGTCGCTTACTCGCGGTGTTTCATCGAGTAGTGCCTTGAGATCGCGGTGTAGCGGAATCCATACCTTGGTCCCCGTCTTTTCTTGCGTGACGCATATCTCACGACTACCATCGGACTCGCGAATGTCGTCCCATTTCATTCGGATTACGGCGCCTTCGCGCTGCCCAGTTTAAATCAGCAAGTGGAGCGCAAGACGCAAGACCGGATCTGATGACGCCAAGGCCTTAGTCACAGCATGATCGGGCCACGACTCGCGAGACTTCTTATCGGTGTGAATGCGGGCAACACCGAGCTGCTCCAGGTGACAAAACTCTATCGCAAACTTCCATAGGACGCTCAGCACCATCACACAAGAATCAGCGGTGGTTGGGGCCAGCTCGACTTTGATGCTGTCACGCATTGCCCGCACAGCGACGGGCGTCAGGTCCTTAATTTGAAACCGACCGGCTTCCGCTCTGATGGTGTCAAGCCAGCGACGATAATTGCGTTGAGTGCCGGGCTTCAGTTTCTTAAAGCCAACGTCCGAACTAAGAAACCTCTCAATAACCCAGCCGATGGAGCCATTGAGGTACACAAGATTTTCATTGCGACCGAGCACACCGCTTATCTCGCGTATGTTTCTTGAAAGGCTGCGTCGCCGGGCCTTCCCGGAAGCTTGAACTTCTGATGATACCGGAAATAGAACCGCCGCTTGCCGTGGCGGTCCCTGAAGCTGGTGATGTATTTCAGATTACGTCGCCAATGCCATAATGTGCCTCGATTGGATTCCGGCGCTGTTCCTCTTGGTCCTTCATGCTCTCGTATGCAGCGTCTAGGTCAAACCGGTCCCAGCTTGTTATTCCGTCAATCTTCACCGGCCTCGGCAGTCTGCCACGACTCACCAATTCCAGAAACTTCGACTTGCTAATGTCCAGATAAGCGGCAGCTCGCTCGGCACGCATTGCGCGTGGCGCATACGCATAGTTGTCTTGCAGTTTGTCAGAACGCATTTTTGTAGCCTTCCCTAAGGGGCAAAAGAAAACCCCGGCGCAATGGCCGGGGCTGTGTTGGTCGGATTGATGCTCGGGCCTAGCTTAGCGACCACCAGTCGGCTTGACTGGTGGTCCTTTTCCCCACAGCCCGAAAGAAAGGGCCAGGCGATGGACCGCCCAGCCCTAACAACCGCGTGCCAAGGGGGCTAACCAAGGGGGACGCGGTCCTGAAAATAACGTTTGCAGTTGTGCAGTTGCAGCGTTGAAAATGAGCTGCCGAAACGTCCGCTACCGTACAGACCGAATTGCCCCGGAAGAGCAATACTGAATAAAGCGGACAGTCGGCCTCATCCCCAGCAGACTGTTCGCGCACCAGGGACCGCCGAAGCCTTCGCATGGGTGACGGTCCCTATCTTTGTGGGATGTCCAGTGGGAGGCAGCCCTGATGCAAAGAGTACTAATAGCAACTCTGATGGCTTTGTTCTTTGGCCTTTTCAGCATGCCGGCCGTGCAAGCGGCTCCAGCGAATGGCTGGGCCGTCGGCTCGGCGGTCAAGGCGATCTCG
>Ga0075423_10003805_pt1 | contig 13944 bp, 13 predicted proteins | sample SoiMethybrSBSTD2_FD_80114 | JGI IMG/M metagenome (GOLD analysis project Ga0075423, IMG submission 80114) | Bulk soil microbial communities from a Populus tree surrounding site in Tennessee, USA - Soil MetaG P. TD hybrid SBSTD2 | ecosystem: Environmental > Terrestrial > Soil > Tree plantation...
GGCGCCGACGTCAAGGTCCGCGGCGTCCAGGTCGGCCAGGTGCGGCAGATCTCCGCCGTGGGTACCGGGGCCAAGCTGGAACTGGCCATCCAGCCGGCGATGGTGCCGCACATCCCGGCGAATGTGACCGCCCTGATGGTGCCGACCACGCTGTTCGGTGAGCGGCAGGTGTACCTGGTCATGCCGGTTCAGCCGGCGCCGGCCCGGCTGACCGACGGCAGCGTGATCACGCAGGACCATTCGGCGGACGCGGTGGAACTGGAGAAGGTGCTGAACAACCTGCTCCCGCTGCTGCGGGCCTCAGAGCCGGACAAGCTGTCGATCATCTTGACCGCGCTCGCTCAGGGGCTGCAAGGCCACGGCAAGGAACTGGGCCAGACCCTGGTAGCGGCCAACGCCTACCTGCACGACTACAACAAGCACCTGCCCGCCCTGGACACCGACATCAAACGGCTCGCCGTGCTGGCCAGGAACCTCAACCAGTCCGCGCCGGACCTGATACAGGCGCTGACCGACTTCACGGTCACCAGCCAGACGTTCGCGGCCGAGCGGGCGAGCGTCTCCGCGCTGTACGCCTCGGTGACCACGGCGTCGCAAGACCTGACGTCCTTCCTGGACGCCAACTCGGCCAACATCATCAAGCTCAACGCGGACAGCGTGGCCACGCTGCAGATCCTGGCCCGGTACTCCCCCGAGTTCCCGTGCGCGCTCAAGGACCTGGCCAACTTCGTGCCCGCGGCCGACAAGCTCCTGGGCAAGGGCACCGGCCAGCACGGCCTGCACGTCCAGATGATCATTGTCCCGCCGCTGGGGCCGAACCACATCGGCCACTACGTGGCGGGCAAGGACACCCCGGTCTACGGCGACAACCTCGGGCCGCGCTGCTACCCGATCCCCTTCGGTGGCATCACCCTCAACGACGGCGCCGCGCCGTCCAATCCCGCGGCGACGGCGAGCCCCCAGCGCCCCGCGGCGCAGCGGGCGCACACCACCGCGGCCCAGGGCCAGCTGGCCGGGTCCCCGGCCGAGAGCGAGCTGGTCCGGGAACTGACCGGGATGGCGCTCGGCCGGTCCCCGTCGCAGATCCCGCACTGGGGGAGCCTCCTGACGGCGCCGTTGTTCCGCGGCGCCACGGTCAGCCTGAGGACGCGGGCATGAAGCGCAAGAGCCTCACCGGGCCGGTCATCAAGTCGGCGATCTTCATCGCGATCACCGTGACCCTCACCGCGATCCTGGGCATCAGCATCGCCCACAGCGGGGTCTCCGCCACCGTCGGGTACCAGGCCGTGTTCCGCGACGTGACCGGGCTCAACGTGGGCGACGACGTGGACATCGCGGGGGTGCGGGTCGGCGACGTCACCTCGATCAGCGTCTACCGGCGCGACGAGGCGCTGGTCGGCTTCGCCGTGCAAGCGGGCCGGGTACTGCCCGCCTCAGCCACCGCAACGATCAAGTACCTGAACCTGGTCGGGCAGCGGTACATCGATCTTGGCCAGGGCACCGGCCCGGTGGGACGCACCCTCCCCCAGGGCGGCACGATCCCGGTATCGCAGACCACCCCGGCGCTGGACCTGACCGAGCTGTTCAACGGCTTCCGGCCGCTGTTCCAGGCGCTGTCCCCGGGGGATGTCAACAAGCTTGCCAGCGAAATCATCCAGGTCTTCCAGGGGGAGAGCCCGAACATCACCGCGCTGGTCGCCAGCGTGGGCGGGCTGACCACCACGCTGTCCACCCGAGACCAGGTGATCGGCCAGCTCATCGACAACCTGAACTCGGTGCTGCACACGATCGGCTCGCGCAGCGGGAAGCTGGCCAACTTTGTGAGCACGCTGCAGCAACTGGTGTCCGGGCTGGCAGCTGACCGGGGGGAGATCGGCAGCGCCATCTCCGCCATCGCGGGGCTGACCAGCGCCACCGCCGGCCTGCTCCAGGTCGCCCGGCCCCCGCTGGCCGACGACATCACCCAGCTCGGGCGGGTGGCCACGAACCTGGCGAACAACACACCGGCGGTCAACACGTTCCTGCAGAACCTGCCGGCCAAGATGTCGCAGATCGCCAGGCTGGCCTCCTACGGCTCGTGGCTGAACTTCTTCATGTGCAACGCCACGGTGAGCGGGGTCAAGGAGCAGTTCGGCCCGAACCCCACCGGTGTCGGCATCACGGCAGCGAGGTGCAAGGCATGAAGCCCCTGTCCGAGCGGAACCCGATCGCCATCGCCATCGTCGGCCTGCTGCTGCTGGCCGCGATCGCGCTGCTCACCTTCGACTCCGCCAACCTGCCGATCATCGGCGGCGGCACCGGCTACACCGCGTACTTCGCGGAGGATGCCGGGCTGGCGGCTGGCAACGAGGTGCGGGTGGCGGGGGTCACCGTGGGCCATGTGACCGGGATTGCGCTGGCCGGGAACAAGGTCGCGGTGAGCTTCAAGGTGAAGGGCGCCTGGGTGGGGAACGAGACCACCGCCGCCATCAAGATCAAGACGCTTCTCGGCGACAAGTTCCTGGCGCTGATCCCGCAGGGCACCGGGGCACAGGACCCGGGCCAGCCGATCCCGCTATCCCGGACCACCTCCCCCTACGACGTGACCCAGGCGTTCACCGGGTTCGGGCAGGAGGTCAGCCAGATCGACACCGTCCAGCTCGGCCGGAGCCTGCAAACGCTGGCCGCCGCGTTCGCCGGCACGCCGCCCTACGTCCGCTCGGCGCTGCGCGGGCTTGCCGCGCTGTCCCAGACCGTCGCATCCCGCGACGCCCAGCTGGCCGGCCTGCTGCGCGGGGCCAAGAACGTCACCGGGGCGCTGGCCGACCAGAACGCCAACTTCGCCAAGCTGCTCGGCGACGGCAACCTGCTGCTGGCCGAGCTGCGCCAGCGCCAGGCGGCGATCCACGCGCTGCTGACCGGCACCCAGGCGCTGGCCGTGCAGTTGTCCGGGCTGGTCAACGACAACCAGGCCACGCTCGGCCCCGCGCTGCAGGCACTCGACCAGGTGACCACCGTGCTCGAGCACAACCAGGCCAACCTCAAGAAGGCGCTCGCCCTGGCCGGCCCGTACTACCGGCTGCTCGGCAATGCCGTCGGCAACGGCCGCTGGTTCGACGCCTACCTGTGCGGCATCCTCCCCAAGTCCTACCTACCGCCCGGCACGGGTCCCTCGACCGGGTGCGAGCCCCCGAAACCTTGAGGTCCCAGCCATGACAAAACTGCGGATCGGCGCCCTGCTGCGGACGCGGCGGGAACGGCTGGTGCTCGGCGCCGGGGCGGTCATCATCGCCGCGGTCCTAGTGGCCGGCGGCGTGATCCTCTACCGCACAAGCCACCAGGGCAAACAGGTCACCGCGTACTTCACCGAGACGATCGGCGTCTACCCCGGATCGACGGTCCGGGTGCTCGGCGTCCCGGTCGGCACGGTCGACGCGATCCAGCCCCAGGGCACACAGGTCAAGGTCACCATGACGGTGAACTCCGGCGTCGCCGTGCCGGCCGGCGCGAAGGCCGTGGTGGTCGCGGCCAGCGTGGTGTCCGACCGGTATATCCAGCTCACCCCGGCCTACTCAGGCGGCCCGCAGCTCGCGGACAACGCGACGATCCCGGTCCGCCGCACCGCGGTGCCGGTGGAGGTGGATCAGATCTACACCAGCCTCAACAAGTTCGCCCAGGCGCTCGGTCCGAACAGGCTGAACAAGAACGGGGCGTTGTCGGAGCTGGTCAAGACCGGCGCGGCCAACCTGACCGGCAACGGCGCCTACCTGCACGCCATGATCACGCAGTTCGGCGCCCTGTCCAAGACACTGGGTGACAACTCGGGCAACCTGTTCGCCACGATCACCAACCTGCAGGTGTTCACGTCGATGCTGAAGGCCAACGACGGGCAGGTGCGCCTGGCCGAGCAACAGCTTGCCGACGTGTCCGGGTTCCTGGCCGCCGACCGGCAGGACCTCGGCGCCGCGCTCAACCAGCTGGCCACCGCGCTCGGCCAGGTGCAGGGCTTCATCGCGAACAACCGGAGCCTGCTCAAGTCCAACATCACCAAGCTGGCATCGATCACCAAGATCCTCGTCGACGAGCGGGCGTCGCTGACCGAGGCAGTGAACACCATCCCGCTCGCCGTGGACAACGTGGTCAACGCCTACGACTCGACCAACAGGACCCTCGACGGCCGCGGCAACCTGAACGAGCTGAGCATGGGGCCGGGCGCGCACGACCTCCAGGCGATCACGTCGGGCGGCACCGGCACGGGCGGCGCCGGGCCGGCCGGCTCGGTCCCGCTGTCTCCCTCCGCGGTCCGCGCGGTTCCGCCGCTGCCACTGCCCGCTGTGGGCTTGTACGGCACGCCGGAGGCCGCGCTGGCGGGAGGCCGCCGATGATTTTCGCTGAGAAACGAAACCCGCGGGATACCCGCCGCCCGCTGCGTGCACGGATCCCGGTGCTGGCCGCCGGGGTGACCGCGGTAGCGGTGTGCGCCGCAGGGTGCGGTTCGGGCGGGTTCGGCGGGATTTACAGCATCCCGCTGCCCGGTGGCGCCAACCTGGGCCCGCATCCCTACCAGGTGACCGCGGAGTTCAGCAACGTGGTCGACCTGGTGCCACAGTCCGCGGTGAAGGTGAACTACGTCGCGGTGGGCCGGGTAACCCGGATCTACCTGCCGCCGCGCAGCTGGACCGCGCGGGTCACCATGCTCATCAACGGGAGCGTGCACCTGCCCGCCAACGCGATCGCCCAGGTGCAGCAGTCCAGCCTGCTGGGCGAGCAGTACGTCGGGCTGTCCGCGCCGCCGTGGCCGCCGCGGGGGCGCCTGACCAACGGCGCGGTCATTCCGCTTTATCGCACCACCACCAACGCCACTGTGGAAGAGGTGCTCGGCGCGCTGTCGCTGCTGCTCAACGGGGGCGGGCTGAGCCAGCTGCACGTGATCACCACCGAGCTGAACGCCGCGCTGGCTGGCAACGAGCCGCAGATCAGGGAGTTCCTCAGCCGGATCACCGTGCTGGTCGGCAATCTCAACGCCCACCGCAACGACATCGTTAACGCGGTGGATGGCCTGGACTCCCTGTCCGCTACGCTCGCCGTCCGCAACCGCCAGGTCGGCCACGTGCTCGACCACATCAACCCCGGGCTCGCGGTGCTCGCCGAGCAGCGTTCGCAACTGGTCACGATGCTTAACGCGCTGCACCGGCTCAGCGGCGTCGCGGTGCACACGATCAACGCCAGCCAGGCTAACTTCGCCGCCAACCTGCGGGCACTGGCCCCGATTCTGCGCAACCTGGCGAACGCCGGGCAGAACCTCCCCCTGGCCCTGCAGGTCCTGCTCACTTACCCGTTCACCGACCAGGTGCTCAAGGACATAAAGGGCGACTACCTCAACGCCTACCTGTCCATCAAGGCCGCTCCCGGGACGACGGTCATCGCGCCGGTAGAGCCGCCTTCCGCTGCCAACTCGACACCGGCGCCCGCCGCGCGGGGAGGTGGGCGCTGATGCTCAGGCGCAGCACCAGAATCCAGATCGTGGTGTTCGTGGTGATCGGCGTCCTGGTGATGGGCTACACCGCCATCCGCTACGCCAACCTCGGCCGTCTTTTCGGCCTGCGCGGGTACTACGTGGTCCACCTCGAACTGGCCAACGCTGGCGGGATCTTCCCCCAGGCCAACGTGACCTACCGCGGCGTCTCGGTAGGCCGGGTGGGGGCGGTGCGGCTGACTTCGACCGGGGTGGAGGCCGACCTGAACATCAGCAACTCCGCGCCGCCGATCCCGGCGGAACTGCAGGCGAGCGTCGCCAACCTGTCCGCCGTCGGCGAGCAGTACGTCAACCTGCGCCCGGCCACCAGCAGCGGCCCGTACCTCACCCAGGGCAGCGTGATCCCGCGCCACGACACCACGCTCCCGCTGCCGGTGACCAGCCTGTTGATCAGCGTCAACGAACTGGCCACGTCGGTGCCGCCGAAGGCGCTGCACACGGTGCTGAACGAGCTTGCCACTGGGTTCGGCGGCACGAGCCCCAGTCTGCAGGCGCTGATCGACGGGCAGGCCAGGTTCGTCCGCGCCGCTGGCGCCGCCCTGCCGCAGACCGTCAGGCTCATCCAGGACAGCCAGACGGTCCTGGCCACCCAGAACGCGGAGGCGGCGGCGTTCCGCGCCTTTGCCGCGAACTCGCGGCTGTTCGCCGGGCAGCTTGCCGCCTCGGACTCCGACCTGCGCCGACTGTTCGCCAATGGCGCTCCCGCCGCGACCCAGCTGGCCGGGCTGATCACCGACAACGGCCCAGCCCTCGGCGCGCTGATCGCGAACCTGCTGACCACCTCGCAGATAACCCTCACTCGCGGGGCGGCGCTGCAAGAGACGTTCTCCGCGCTGCCGGCCGCGATCGCCGCCGGTTCCACGGTGATCACCTCGAAGGGTGCGCGGTTCGGGGTGGCGCTGACGTTCTTCAACCCGCTGCCGTGCACCGCCGGGTACCAGGGCACGAAGATCCGCAATGGGCTCGACACCTCATCCGGGCCGTCGCTGAACACCCATGCCCGGTGCACCTCGCCGGCCAGCAGCGGGATCAACGTGCGCGGCTCGGCGCACGCCCCCTCCCCCGACTCGGCCGGGCTGGCCGCCCTCCTGGGGCTGTCGCCATGAGCCGGACAGCCCCAGCGATCACCTAGAGTTTCTGCGATGTCTTCGGAAAGCATGACCACGAACCCGGGCGCCCGCGGGTGGCTGGCCGAGCCGCTCGTCGCCACCGCCCTGGTCCTGGCCGTCCTCGCGGCACTGTTCGCGGCCTGGTCGGGCTGGTCCTGGTACCGCGCGTCGACCGCGGGGCCGCCGCCGGACGCCCAGCTCCGCGACCGGGTCCTGCAGGCCGGCGAACAGTCGGTGCAGAACTTCAACACGCTCGACTACCGCAAGGTCGCCGCGGGCCTGGCGCTGTGGGAGCAGTCTTCGACCGGGCCGTTGCACACCGAGATCATCAAGGGCCGCACCCAGTTCGAGCAGCAGATCCAGCAGACCAAGACGATCACCACGGCCCGGATTCTCGACGGCGCGCTCACCGCGCTGAACCCGCGCGCGGGCACGGCGAGCATCATCGTGGCCGTGCAGATCACGGTGACCCCGGCCAACGGGTCGCCGGTCACCAAGCAGAGCCGGCTGGTGGGCACGCTGGCCAAGACGGCGTCTGGGTGGAAGCTCAGCCAGCTCGGCCAGCTCCCCGTGGGTGCCGCGTCCGGCAACGGAAAGGGCTCCGGCGGTGGCTGACAAGGACGTCGAGGTTACCGAGGCGGCCAGTGCCAACGGCACCGCCCCCGGCCCGGCCGAGCCTGTCGCCGCGCCGCAGGCTGAACAGTCCGATCTCGCACAACCGGAGATCGCACAACCCGAAAGCGGAAAGTCCGAGATCGTACGACCTGAGGCCGGGCAGCCCGACCCGGGCCGGCGCCGGTCCTGGCGGATAGCCGCCGCGCTCGGCGCCGCCACCGTCGTCCTCGGCGGGTTCGGGGTGTGGGCCACGGTGCACGCCAACAGCGAGCGGAGCAGCGCCGCCGCGCAGAACACGGCGCTCACCGACGGGCCGGCGACCGCCGCGGTCCGGCGCCAGATCGCCGCCGCGGTCAACACGATCTTCTCCTACAACTACGCGAACACCGCGGCGACCAGGCGAGCCGCGCAGGGCCTGCTCACCGGCCCGGCGGTGCGCCAGTACAACACGTTGTTCGCGCTGGTGACCAAGAACGCGCCGGCCCAGAAGCTGATCGTCACCACCAGGGTGACCAACACCGGGGTGGAGATGCTCAACGGTGACCGGGCGCGGCTGCTCGTCTTCGCCAACCAGCAGGACACCAGGGCCGGCACGAGCCAGACCAGTTACGCCGGTGCGATGTTCGCGGTCACGGCCCTCCGCCAGGGTGGCCGGTGGAAGATTGAGAACATCGACACGTTCAGCCGCTGATGAAAGCGAGCCTGACCCTGACCGGCAGCACCGGGCGCACGCGAGCGGGCCTGGCGGGCCTGACCCGCTTGGTACCGGCCTGGCTGGCCGCGGCCTGCCTGGTCACGGCCTGCGCGAGCACCGCGACCGGCTCCGGCGGGACCGGGCCGAGCGAGAAACCACCCGGCCTGGCCGGTGAGGCCGCGGCCTCGCCCGCGGCCTTGCGCGCCTCCCCCGCCGCCAGCCGCGCGGCCCCGCGGGCCAGCAAGCGGCCGTCCGCGCCGGCACTCGCCGGGATAACCGTCGGCATTGACCCCGGCCACAACGGCCTCAACGGCACCGATCCCTCGTTCCTCAACCACCTGATCTGGAACGGCCGGGAAAAGGAGACGTGCGACACCACCGGCACACAGACCGCCAGCGGCTACACAGAAGCGCGGTTCAACTTCCACGTCGCGCGCTACCTGCGGGCGGCGCTGCTCGCCGACGGCGCGCGCGTGGTGATGACCCGGGCGAACAACCACGGCGTCGGCCCGTGCGTGGACCGCCGGGCGCGGATACTCGACGACTCCGGCGCGCGCGTGGCGATCGACATCCACGCCGATGGCGGCCCGCCGGGAGGCCGCGGGTTCACCGTGCTCGAACCCGTCGCTGACGGGCCGAACGACCGCGTCATCCGCTCCTCGGAACGGTTCGGCCGCGATGTGCGCGCCGCGATCCTCGCCCGGACGAGCATGCCGGTGAGCGACTACTACGGCAGCAACGGCATCCAGTTCCGCGACGACCTGGCCGGGCTCAACCTCACCACGGTCCCGAAGGTGCTCATCGAGAGCGGCAACATGGTCAACGCGACCGACGCGGCGCTGCTGACCTCGCCCCGGTTCCAGCGGCAACTGGCGGCCGCGCTGCTGGCGGCGATCCTCACCTTCCTCGGCAAGTAACAGTCGGCTCCGGGGCAAGGTCCGGCCGGCCATGATCGCGGTCAGCTTGTCCGGGATGGCCAACACCTGGATCCCGCAACGGTCCTTGAACCCCGGCGCGGTCAGGCCCAGCGGGATCAGGCGGCGTAGGTGCGGAGCAGCCGCAGCGCGGCGGCGCCGTGCGGGCCGTCGGCCTGCAGCCCCGACTCCTCGGGCGGGAGCCGCTGGGCCGCCACCCGGCAGAATGCGCCGGCCTGCCCGCTGATCATCGAGCCGGCGGCTTCGGGCCCGTACCGCCAGTGCGCCGTCCCATCCGGGGCGGTCAGGTCGCACGCGACGTCCGGGGCACCCGCGCCGGCCAGGGTGAACGCGTACGGCAGCGAGCGGTGCGCCAGCCAGGCGACGTGCCGCAGCCGGTCGGTATCAGGGAAGGGGATGCTGAGCGGCCCGGTGATATCAAGGCCGTGCGCCCAGTGCTCGGCCAGCCGGGTGGTCGCCATCGTGGCGGGCTTGAGCGGTGCCTCCACCCAGGACATCGGCTGCCGCGGATCGGCCGCGCGCAGCACGGTCATCGCCCCGCGCCGCGCCTCGCGCCAGCGCCGGAAGATCACCGAGGGCTCTTCCCGCTCGGCCCGGACCAGATCGTCCATGATCTGGTCCACCGTGGATCCCGGGCCGGCGCGGAGGCTGGCACCGGCGGCGCTGGCGATCACCGCCTCCTCGGACTGCGCAAGGTGCAGCACGACGTCGGCGACCGTCCAGCCGGAGGCCGCCGACGGCGCCGCCCACTGCGCGTCGTCGAGGCCACCGAGGATCTCCTCCAGCCGGTCCTGCTCCGCCTCAAGGTCGTCAAAGATGGCCATGCCAGGGACTATGCCATCCGGCTCCGACTTAGGCCTGGGCAGGCCCAGAAACTAGGTCATTCGTCCGATTCGCTGGCGCGGGCCTTACGACGATTCTGTAAGTACCAAACAGACAGATGGTCTGTGACAGAGAGGAGCATCTGCGATGACCGCGACGCAGTCGGGGACCCACCAGTCAGGGCGTTTCGCACGGATCGTGCGGCGTGTGGCCGGCGTGGTGGAAGAGATGAACTACGCACAGCGCAGGAGCGTGGAGCTGTTCCTGGGCCTTGACGAGCGGCACTGAGCCGCCCGGGCCCATGGTTGCCCGCAAAACGTTCCGATCTCGGCTTGCCGGGCACGTGCCACGGGGCACGTGCCCGGCCGCCATTGCTAACCGAGCTGGGGGATGACGTCGGCGGCCAGCTGCTCGGCGTGCTCGGCCTGGTCGAACATCGCCGTGAACAGGATCATTTCCGCGCCCGCCGCGACGACCTCGCGCATCGCGGCGACGCAGTCGGCCAGGGTACCGGCGACCGCCGCGGCCTCGATATCCGCCGACCGGCGCCCGTAGAGCCGCTCCATCGCGTCGTTCATCCGCCGCCTTGCCCGCCCCGCGTCCTCGTCGATCGCGATGTACACCCGCTTGGCGATCGGGAAATCCGCGGCCCGGCGCCCCGCCGCAGCGAGCGCCTCCCGCACGAACTGCACCTGCTCGGCGAACCTCGCGGTCGGCGTGGCGCCCGCGCCAAAAAAACCATTGCCCAGCCGCACGGCGCGGCGCAGCGCCAAAGGCCCGTTCGCCCCGATCCACAGCGGCGGGAACGGCTTCTGGAACGGCTTGGGCTCCATAGGTGCGTCCCGCAACTGCCAGAACTCGCCGTCGAAGGTGACCCGGGGCTCGGTCCACAGCGCCTTCATCAGCGCGACGCCCTCGGTGAACCGCGCGATGTAGCGGTCCGAGTCCACGCCGAACGCGGCGAACGGCCGCGCCGGGCCGCCGGTCCCGACGCCGACGTCGATCCGGCCGCGGCTGAGCTGGTCCAGCGTGGCAACGCTCTTGGCCAGGTGCGCCGGGCTGTGCAACGTGGAGACGAACACCACGCAGCCCAGCCGCATTCGCTGGGTGCACGCCGCCGCGTAGGTCATGGCTTCCACCGGCCCGAGCTGCGGATCCGCGCCGAGCGTGTTCTCCTGTGCCCACGCGCTGTCGAAGCCCAGGTCTTCGGCACGGGTGAAATAGGCGCGGAACGCGGCCGGGTCGAACTCACCATCCGCGAAGAACTGCGGTATCGCTATCCCGAACTTCACAGCGGCATCGTAGCCTGGCCGGTTACCCCAGTTGCTTCTTGACCTGTTCGTAGAGGTTGGCCGGGAGCGGTCCCTTCGCCGCGATGGCCAGGTTGGCGCGCAGGTGCTCCGGGCTGGACGTGCCCACGATGGTGCTGGACAGGTCCGGGTGGCTGAGCGTGAAGCGCAACACGAGCTCGTGCCGGGTCATGCCGGCGAGCAGGTCGTCCAGGCCGGCGGAGTCCCAGCGGCGCTGGCCCTCACCCGGGGGCAGCCCGAGCGGGCCCTGAGCCCAGTTCTTGTCCTCGGCGGTCCCGCCGCGGGCCGCGCCGCCCCGGATCAGCGTCCCGGCGCCGGCCTGCGCCGCGGCGGTGATGAGGTCCTCGTGCTCGCGCTGGACCAGCGAGTAGGGGATCTGGAAGACGTCGAAAACGCCCATGGCGATCTGATCCGGCAGGTTCGGCAGAATCCCCGACATCCCGACGAACCGGGTCTTCCCCTCGTCCCGCAGCGACGCCAGCGTCTCGATGGTGTCGTCGGCTTCCATCTGGGCGCGGCTGGGCGACATGTGCACCTGCACCAGGTCCAGGTGGTCGGTGCCCAGCCGGCGCAGGCTCTGCTCGACCCCGGCCCGGACGTTGCCGGCGCTGTAGTCGTGTGGGAACGGCGGCCGGGCACCGGGCGGCGGCGGCCCGAGCAGGCAGCCGCACTTGGACGCCAGGAAGAACTCCGCGCGGCGGTGGCCCAGGTAGCGGCCGATGAGTTCCTCGCTGCGCCCGTAGTCGATGGACGTGTCGATCAGGGTGATGCCGCTATCCAGCACCTCGTTGAGCAGCCGGCCCGCGTCGTCGTCGCTGATCGCCGGGCCGTGGGGCTGGCCGCGCAGCTCCATGGCCCCGTAACCGAGGATGGTCACGTCCTCTCCGGTCCGCCCCAGGCGGCGGGTTTGTATTGTCATGGTTGGCACGCTACCCAGCGTCCCGGAACCGAAGCAGCAGGCCGCCGGCCAGTAGCGCCCCCGCGGCCCAGGCGGCCAGCACGCCCAGGCCCTGCCACGGGGTGAGCGGCAGGCTGCGCAGGCCGGTGGTGGCCTGGATGTCGAGTCCCGCGGTCATCGGCGCGGCCTGCAGCAGGTGCCGCTGCGCGGTCGCATTGTGGATCACGCCGGCGACGATCGGGAGCAGGTAGAGCACGCCCAGCACGAGCCCGATGGCCACGGCCGAGTCCCGTACCGCAGTGGCGGCGCCGAGGCTGAGCAGCGCGATCAGGGCCAGGTACAGGACAGGTCCGGCGGTGGCGCGCAGCACCGCAGCGTCGGCCAGGGTCAACGGCGCGAACCCGTGCGCGCGGGTGAAGCCGTGCCCGGGCAGGATAAGCCACCCGGCGAGCAGGCTGCCGCCCGCGGCGAGCGCCCCGGCGCCCAGGATGAGCGCGGCGACCACGGCCGTCTTGGCGGCCAGCACGGTGACCCGGCCCGGCATCGCCGCCAGGGTGGTGCGGATCATGCCGGTGCTGTACTCGGTGCTGACCGCCAGTACGGCCGCGATGGCCACGGCCGCCTGGCCAAGGTCGACTCCGGTGAGGCTGATCTTGCCGGGATCCTGGCCGCACCCGGCGGCCGGACACCGGGCGGACGCCGCGGCTGCGGCACTGACCGCCACGGTCAGTGCCACGACGGCGAGCAGCAGCCAGGTGGTCCCGGGGGAGGTACGCAGCTTGGTCCACTCGGCACGCAGTGCCGCTGTCATGCGTCCCTCCGGCGCACCAGGAACACCGCGAGGGCCAGGGCGGCCGCCGCCCAGGCGCAGAACACCGCGAAGCCGGCCCAGGGCGCCAGCGGGTAGCAGCCGCTCGCTACCGTGCAGGCGTTGCTCACCTGCGGGTAGTTCGGGATGGCCTGCTGGACCGCGAAGCCCGCGGCCGGGACCAGCCGCATCAGCCAGTCGTCCGCGCCCGGGGACAGCAGATTGGTGACCGCGACGAGGAACGGCAGGATGATCGCCACGACGACGACGGTGATCGCGATCGCGCTGCGGCGCAGCATGGCGCCGAGGGCGAGGGCGAGCACGGCCGCGACGGCGAGCAGGCCCGCGGTGCCGGCCGCGATGCGCGCCACCGTCAGCAGGTTCGCCGGGTACAGGTAGTTGCCGTTGGCGCGCAGCACATGGCTGTTCAGCGGGATCGCGATGGCGGCGGCCACCAGCCCGGCGGCGAAGCTGACGGCCGCGATCACGATGGCCTTCGCGGCCAGCACCTGGCCGCGCCGCGGGCTGGCCGTGAACGTGGTGCGGATCAGGCCCCGGCGGTACTCCGCGGTGACGAACATCGTCGCGACCACGACCACGGCGATCAGCCCGGCGAACGCGCCGACCAGGGTGTGGTCAAGGGGCTGGCCGGGGCCCGCGCCACCGGGCGCATCCGGTGCGATGTCCCCGGACCCGGTCACCCGGAACGTGTCACCGGCCTGGTGGTAGCCGCCGGCCATGGCCGGCGCCACATCCACGGTGCCGGTGCCGAGCTGGGTGCCGGTCCAGGCGGCGGGTGCGGCGCCGCGCAGCCTGACCTGGCCGAAGGCGGTGCTCGCCAGCGTGGGGCCACCGGTGCCACTGGTGCCCAGCAGGCCCTGGGCCGTGGTCACGGTGAGGGCTGGGGAGGTGGCGAACAGCCCGACCTGGACGGTGGCCGGGAGCCCGGGCAGCGTCGCGGTGCCAACCTCGGTCCAGTGCGTCCCGTCGGTGGAGGCGTAGCCGGTGATCATGTCGCCGGCCCGGGTGAGGCGCAGCCACCGGGGCGACGCCGGGGTCGGCCGGCCCGGCGGCCCGGCAATGTCCTGGGTGTAGTCGTACTGCATCCGCACGCCGTGGCCGCCGGTGACCATGACCGCCGCGTAGGCGGATCCCTGAGTGGTGTTCGCCTTGACGATCAGGCCGCCCTTCGACCATGGCTCCAGGCCGGGGCGCATGCCCGATTGCGGGCTCTGCCC
>Ga0075423_10003807_pt1 | contig 13936 bp, 20 predicted proteins | sample SoiMethybrSBSTD2_FD_80114 | JGI IMG/M metagenome (GOLD analysis project Ga0075423, IMG submission 80114) | Bulk soil microbial communities from a Populus tree surrounding site in Tennessee, USA - Soil MetaG P. TD hybrid SBSTD2 | ecosystem: Environmental > Terrestrial > Soil > Tree plantation...
CCGCCTGGCTGCTCGTCGGGTTCACCGCCACATCGACATACCTGCTCGTCATCGGACTGCAGTTCTGGCTGGCTACCCACCGCGGTCACGTGCCGGAGCCCCAGGACTCTGACGATCCCGCTGGCTAACCCCGCAGGGCCTGGTATGCGTGTGCGCCGCGACGGTGACCCACTCTATGTGTGGCTTTGGTGTTGCTGACCCGCGAAAAATTCTGGGCACCGGGTCCGTGGCCCAGTCTATGAGCCGTTGTATCAAATCGATGAGCGCGACCCGATGAGCGATTGGTTCGCCGACCGTTGGTCAGACCCTGGGAACGATCTTGACCCGCGCCTCGTGCACCGCCTTGAGCCGCTCAGCCTCTTGCTGGGGATCTCCAACGCCAGCGATGCCGAGCGAAATCACACACGCCAGTGCCGACTCGCGCTCTGGTTCGTTGGCAAGCTTGACCACATGCTAGTTGATCATGACTGACCGTTTACCGTCGGCACAGTGTGAATGATCTTCGCTTCGATCTCGTCAAGATCGACTCGAATCAGCCGGGGCCCGACGCGATAGGCATGGATCTTGCCCCTAGAAATCCAACGGCGAATAGTCTGCCGCGACACGCCGTAATGCTCGGCAGCAGCAGCAATGGAAACCATTTTGGCCATGCAGGAACTCTCTTTCTGGGAGGCAAGACATCTTGATCTTTTTCTCCCCAACGTGAGTCCCTTACCAAATACCGTAGCAGCTATACATGGGTACTCAAGAGCACCAGCCTTTATTGCGCGACCTTGATCATCTCTGACATGCGCCGCGCAATCGCATCGTCGCGACCTTGCGCGACGTGCTGGTACCGAATCGCCATGGCCGGTGTCGTATGCCCCAGTCGGCCCATAAGCTCGGCAATAGTTGCGCCGCTCTGCGCAGCCATAACTGCGCCGGTGTGCCTCAAATCGTGGAAACGGAGATCATCGCGACCGGCAGCCTTGCGCGCCCGCTCCCAATGCTTTTGGAAGGCCCCGCCGCGCCCGATTTGGTCACCGTTGACGGTCGAGAAAAGTAAGGCGTCCTTGCCCCAGCCAACATGATCTTGCAGGTGCTGCCGGACAGTCGGCACCAGGTGCGGCGGGATCGCAACATCACGGATGCCAGCAGCCGACTTGGGAGCGCCAATAGTCGGCTGGCCGTCGATCCAGGTCACCCCGCGCGTCACCCGCACTCGAGCATGGCGCAGGTCAAGATCACCACGCCGCAGCTCGGTCAACTCACCGAAGCGCAGCGCACACCACGACGCGAACAAGATCATTAGCCGGTATCGCTCCGGCATGCTGTCCATGATCACCTCGAGTTGTGCCATGGTTGCCGGTTCGATTCGGTGCCTGCGAGTCGTGCTGGACGCGGCGCGAATGTGGCACGGGTTAACCGATATCAATCCATCGATCACGGCACTGCCCAAGATGGTGCGCAGGAGGGCGTACGCATGCGCTCTAGCTGTCGGCTGACTGGCATCCTGCACGGCCTGCCACCTACGGATGTCGGCCGCTGTGAGGCTCGCCAAGAGCTTGCTGCCGAGGGTCGGCAGAATCCGCCGATCGAGTAAGCCACGATATAGCGCGCGGGTACGCGGCTTAAGGTCACGATCAGCGAGCCACAGGTCTGCGTAGGCAGTGAGCGTCATGCGTGACGGTTTGGCGTTTTCGGGGCGTGGGTCCCACTTACCTTTTCTGATCTTGGTCTGCTGCTCCGCCAGAAACGCGTTGGCGTCACCCCGAGTCTCAAATGTGGTTGGCGCGGTATGGCGCTTGCCGTTGGGCGCGATGTAGCTCGCTTGGAACCTGCCCGAGCGCTCTCGATGAATTTTGCCGAAGCTCCGTCGCGGTCGACGGGTGTCAGTGTTCGGCATTGGCACCTCTCGGCTTGGGTCGCGCACCCTAAACGCACCCTAACGATTGTAAGCCCATAATTATGCGTGAACACCTGTGGGTGCTGTACTTTCCTTGCATGCAACGGAAACTGAGCACATGTGACCACTTATGAGCACCTATGGATATTGCAATATCGCAGGTTCAAATCCTGTCACCCCGACACTGGAACGCATGGTCAGATACACATTGAGATCCTGAACCCGAGCGTTCAAGCTGCAGTACAGCAGCGCATGTCAGTGTAAGGCGTCTCCAAGTCGCCGCAGGGCGTCACGTGTAGCCGCCGAGCTGGCATTGGCGTAGATCTCCATCGTCACCGCTTGATCTGCACGCCGCAGGAAGCCTCGTCGGCTAACGCCTTTTGCGCCGCCCGCAAATCGCGCATGATGGTCGGCGTGAGGTGGGCCGTTGGGATGGCGCTGGAGCGACCTGCTGTACCGTGCGACCTGCTCCGCGCCGGCCTGGACGCGGAGCAGGACGGTCTCGCCCTGATCTCGGCCGACACACGCTTGACGTGGAGGGCGCTCGACGACCTGAGCGGCAGGCTCGCGGGGAACCTGCTCGCGTTGGGACTGGAGCCTGGCGACCGCGTCGCGTCCCTGATGCCCAATCGTCCGGCTCTCGTCGTCCACTACCTCGCGTGCTTTAAGGCCGGACTGGTAGCTACTCCCCTCAACTACCGCTACATGGCCCCGGAGATCGACTATGCGCTGCAGGTCAGCAAGGCCCGCGCGTTGCTCGCGCACGCGGAGCGCGGGCAGGATCTGGCCGCCAGCGAGCTCGCCGGGCGCTTGCCATTGGGGCGAATCAGCTACGGGGCGGGGGACGGACAAGGTCCGACGTTCGAGGATCTCGTCGGGGGAGACGAGCCTCCAGCACAGCTCGCGCCTCCTTCGTCGTCGGCTCCTGCCGTCATGTTTTTCACGTCGGGCAGCACCGGACGCCCGAAAGGCGTGACGCACACACACGAGACACTCGGCTGGATGCTGGCGGCGGCAGCGGCCGGGCTCGAGCTCACGCCCGCCGATCGTCTCCTCGCCGGTTCTTCACTTTCCCACCTAGGCGCGTTCTATGTCTCCTTCAGCGCGCTCAGCGCCGGCGCCGGCATCGTCGTGGCGCGGACGTTCGACGGAGACGAGCTGCTGCCTCTACTTCGCGACGTCCGCCCGACAGTGCTATCGATGCTTCCCTCCGCGCTCTTCGCGCTGACCCGGGATCACGGTGCCTCTCACGAGGACTTCGCGTCGCTGCGGCTCTGCCGCGCGGCTGGGGACACCGTGTCCGCCGAGCTCGAGCGGGAGTTCACGGAGCTGAGCGGTTTCTCGATTGACGAGGCCTACGGCATGACGGAGGTCGGGCTTGCGACGTTGAGCCCACCTGATCGGATCAAGCTCGGCTCCGTCGGGCAGGTCGCTCCTGGTGTTTCGCTCTCGATCCGGAGCGAACAAGGAGAGGAGCTACCGGTTGGTGGCGAAGGGCGCCTGTGGGTGAAGACGCGCGCCGCCACCGTCGGCTACTGGGACGATCCGGCAGCGACGGAGGCCGCCTTTCGCGATGGGTGGCTCGACTCGGGCGACGTCATGCGGGTCGACGACGACGGCTACTTCTACTTCCGGGGGCGCAAGAAGCAGATCATCGTCCACGACGGCTCGAACATCAGCCCGCAGGAGATCGAAGGCGTCCTGGTCGAGCACGAGAGCGTGGAGAGCGCGGCGGTGATCGGGATCCACGCCCTCGTCCACGGCGAGAACGTCCGCGCCTACATCACGTTCAAGGAAGGTGCCGACCGGCCCACGAGCCAGGAACTGATCCGCTTCGCTCGGAGCAAAGTGGGCTACAAGGCGCCCGACGAGATCGTCGTCCTCGACCGGATGCCGTTCACCGCGACAGGGAAAGTGGACCGGACCGGCCTGAAGCGAATGGCCGAGGCGAATCTCACCCGCACGGCAGGCGGCTAGGTCCCTGCTGCTCGGTGACGTCCACGTGGCGCTCGGCGATGCACGCCTCCGCCCAGTGCTCCGCGAGCACGACGACGCAATCGGCGTCCACGTCCACCGTCAGCTCGATCCACAACTGGTGCACTGACATTGCCGAGTGGTCGGACAGCCCATGGACCAAACCAGAAGAGCCGACGCATCGCATTCTCCAGTTTGCTCAACGGGTGACTTTGCAGGTGTGCACCCGCGCGTCTCAGCTCGACCGGCCGCGCGAGCCTTCAGATGCCGAGTCCTCTGGTTGCTCCGTGCTCGGTGACTGACGTGGGAATCACGCGGCCGTCGTCGTTGCGCTCGCACTCGATGTAGTGCCTTCCTCAAGGAAAGCTCTTGCTGACGGCCCGGTCCGGTGGGCCACTCCGGCAGTCAGCCGAGCAGGGTCAAGCCGTGACCGTTACGTCGTCGGCCGCTTGCACTCTCGCCTCGACCTGAAGCACGCCGTCGGACCGGCCTGGCAGGGCTGCATCCAGGTCCGGTCGATGTGGCTTTTCGAAGGGCGCTGCAGGCCCGGTCGCGTCTGCCAGATAGCGCATCGCATCGGGGACCTTGTCGATGACCGCCTCGAGGTGATTGATACATGTCATCCGCATCGTGTCGTGCGTAAGCTGCTTCAGCCGCACCTCAAGGTCGTCCGGGCTGGCGGTCGAGCAATAGCCCACCGGGAAATGCGCTGAATTTTGGGGCAAGGCCATCCGAGCCCGGTTCGACTTGAGCAACAGATGATCGTGGAGCGAGATCGGCCAGAATTGCTTGCGATCGCGGAAGCGGTACTTGGCATTGGCCAGGAAGGCGGGCTGGAACTCCTCGAACAGCTGCTCCATGACCGGTCGCAGCAGCGGATAGATCACGTGATGAGCCGTGAAGAAGCGCTCTGCCGTGTAGCCCAGCATCTCGGCACCCACCAGCTTGTTGTAGGCGTTGAAAGCGATCCCGTTATCAAGCAGCTCCGTCCAACTGGTCCAGCGGCCGCGAAGGTTGACTTTGCCCCCTCTTGAGAAGAAGTCCGTAGGCTTCACCGGGCCGACGAGCATCATGTCGTCGTTGAAGTAGAGGAAGCGATCGGCCAGGCCCTCGATCCGCCACAACATGGTTTCGATAGCCAGTGAGTTGAACGTAGGCAACAACTGCTCGTAGCCGCGGAAGATCTCGCGATGATCAACAATGCGGATGTTATAACGCTCGGCCCGGCGACGAGCGATCGAGGCGGGAACTTGATCATCAGTGACTAGCCAAATGGTGCGTACCCACGGCGCGTAATTGTGGATTGAGCGCAAGCAATAGCGGATCTCATCGTTGTCGGAAAAGCGCTGCGCATTGACGGCCAGCCGCTCGGGCTTAGTATCCCGGCCGGAATCGGCGAGATACCGGCGGCGCTTGACGCGATGCTTTCGATGCCGCCCATCAACCCAGGCGATTACCACATCCACGGGGCCCTTGTCGCCAATTGAGGTCGCTAGGGACCGCGCAAGCATCCTTCCGCGGCTGAAGACCTTGGACAGCACCGGCTCAGGTCTGGCGATGATCAAACACCCTGTTGATCATCGTATGGTCCCGCCCTCACGCCGGTCCCCGAGCTGCGGCCACGTACATTCCTCACGATGTGGCATCATCCCGCAGATTTGTCACGCAAAGGGCCTGTCCCACAGATTCCCGGCCCATCAGTGCATTGCATGGCAGGCAGGCGCGCGCTCGCAGCCCCGTAGCCGGGCTGGCCAAATCAGCGGTAGCCACATGCGCCATTCGTCAGTCTGAAACGTCCTTTAGCTGCCCGGGCAGGCCTCATCGAGGGTGGAGGACAGCGCCTTTGTGGCAGTGGCGACCTGCAGGAGTGCTGCCGCAATCGCGGGCGCCTTCTCTTTGAGATTGTCGGTAGTCAGGCCACTCGTTGCCGTCTGCAAGTCCCCGAACGCCGCTTTGACCTGCTGCACGCTGGGCTGGAGGACCGGCGATGCCGATGCCTCTGCCTTGTCGAGGTTCGCCTTGACGTTGGCAATCGCGGTCGTCAGGGCCGCGACGCCGTCCTGTGTGGGTTTGACCTGCGTAAGCGCGGTCAGCGAGGACTTGAGTGCCGCGACATCAGCGCACGCCGTCGTGGAAGGCGAGGCAGTTGTCTCTGTCGCTGTCGTTGGGGCAGCGGCGGTAGCGGTTGGACCCGCTTGACTTGGCGCTGAACTTGTGCCGCAGCTCGTCAAGATGCACAGCAAGGAAACGGCCGCGACCGTACCGAAGGAAAATCGGCGTCCTGGGTGGAGTCGCATCTTTGGTGTTCTCCTGAGGATGGCGGGACGGCGCCACGCTACACCCCTGTCAGCGCGACGACGCGGGGTTCTTTCCACTGGCGCGGACCCGGCCAAGTCATCTCGTGGTCGTCAAGTCGTGGCAAGAAGTTCTCTCGGCACCAAGCGTCTAGGAGGCTAGATCTACTCCGGCGGAGGATACTGTCCATATCCAGAACGCGCGTCGCGCGGGCGGGCAGGCTACGGGGTCGCAGAGGAGTAGTCATGTTTGAAGGAATCGGCGTCTTTGACGTCATCGGGACGATCATCTTTGGAGCAGTGATCGGCGTGCTCGCGCGGATCGTCATACCAGGCAAGCAAGCGTACGGATGGATTGTGACGGTCTTGCTTGGCATTGGCGGCGCCTTGATCGGTTACTGGGTGTGGGGGCTTCTCGGCGGCAGCAACACCTTCGGCATCGATTGGATCAGGTGGGTGATCAGCGTAGCTGGCGCGGCGATCTTGAGCTTTGCCTATACCGCGATCACACGCAAAGGCAAGAGCGACACCACCACAACTATTTAGGCCTTCACGCCCGGGCGCGCTTTCGTCTGTCGGTCGCTCCGACTGTCGGTGACGCTTGATTAGCGTTGTCGCCTTGATGCAGCTTCTGCTCCGCGATCTTCTGCTCCGCGATCGCCTGCTCTAGCCTCTGACGGACATGCTTCGCCCGCTCGCGAGCGTTTCGGGCTTCATCCGACATGCCCTCACCTTCGAACAGGATCGCAGCCTTTTCGTGCGTTTCGATCGCCCGCTGGTGAGCGGCAATCTCACGCCTGTGGACGTCGATCGAACGTATGCGGGCGACGCTCTCACGTCGCCTGGCTGCGTCAGCCTCGACGTCAGCCTTCCGAATGTCGGCCGGGTTACTCACGTCGGAATCAAACTGCGACGTCTCGTCAGATGCCCGATCGGCGTGACCAAGTAGCCTTAACCGACTCACCGCGTTGGACAACTCTCCCGTAATTCGTGTGATGTCCTCTAGATCACGTGCGGCTCCCTGAAGCATCCGGTCCATCTCATAGAGAGCATCGACTCCCCGCAAGAAGTCTTCGTTGATCTGCGCATGCCTCCGGCGCACCTGTATCACAAGCGCGTCGATTCGGTCCATCTCGGTGTCGAACTGCAGCCTGGAAAGTGACTGCGCATCGATATCGGCGGGCGCTGAGTCGCTGGATCCTTCATCCGAGGATGGCATGTTCATCGCTCCCTTCGGGTCGGGAGGCTGCCCGCTCCGCAAAGTTCCTGCGGTACACCCCCGCGTATGACCGCCAAACCATGTGATGGCACCGGTGGGCCTTTCCGACGAACACGTACCTGAGGTCAACGCGGCGTTCGTGGGACCGTACGGACGGCAAGACGGCGTACATCATTGGCCGCACTGACTCTGGGCAGCCCTGTTGGCGGTCGCAAGGGTAGAACCGTGATCATTGTGGGAAGCATCACAGACTGGAAAGGTCTGCCAGTCCTGGATCGAGATGGTTCGAAGATCGGTTCCATGGAGGCTGTCTACTTCGATACGTCCACTGACGAGCCTGTATTCATCACGGTGAAGGTGGGCTCGAGTCTGGAGTTTGTCCCCCCTTGCCGATGCTGTGGTATCGCCCAAGGAGGTGCGGGTAGCCGTTGACAAGAAGTTGGGCTAAGGACGCTCCATCGATCGAGAGGGATGGGCAGCTCGAATCGGCCATGGAACCCGCTGTGTGTGAGCACAACGGGCTTGCGTACTCGCAAGGCGCGCGTCGGCGAGCGCCGGTTGGGGCGCCGCTGAATAACCTGCCTGCCAGTCCCAGGGCGATCGCACCGCGATCGTTAACGCTGCGCAGATCAGCAGCCTTACGCGTCCTCTTCCTCCGCTTCAAGCTCAGCCTCTAGCTCGGCTTCGGCAATGGCGATATCGATCACGAAGCCGAGAGCGTCGGTGATCTTTCCAGCCGCTGACACCACTCGCGGCGTACCGACAATCGGGGCTATCGCGATCAAGAGACCTTGCACGTCCTCAACTGTCAGCCCCACTTCCGCGGATGGCTCGAAATTCAACACATATGACGTAGCCGGAGCATCGATTGCCACGAGTGCAGCCAGCCGGGCAAGCATGTGCTCGCGCGCGTCCAAGGTGCCTCGGGCCACCGACACAGCGGTGATCTCGGCAAGGGTGTTGAGTACGGGTTGGTCCTCTGGCATGGTGCACCTGCTCTCATGTGATTGGGATGGACGGGTACTGCACTGGTACAGGCAGACAATCCTGTCAGCACCTGACCCGTTCGCCACCACACTCGGGTACTCGCGTCGGTGTGTCGCGGCGCGGCTGGAAAGAAGAAATCGCGTTCCGTCGGCTCACCAAGCGCAGGCCAACCGGTATCTAGCGATCACCGTTGGGGGGAGGAGGGTGATCTCTGAATGATCTTCGCTCGATCTCGTCAAGATCAACTCGAGTTAGCCGGACGAGGCTATGGATCGGCAAGGATCGGAAAGACTTCGCACACGCTCGCCCGCATGGGCGAGCTACCGCTGATGGGATCGCTGCGGTTTGAGGCAGCACGACATTGAGGTTCGCGCCATCGGGGCCATACGGCGGGTAGCCACGTAATCCGAGCTCATCACAGCCCGCCACCAGCCATGCTGGCCGAAGACGACTTGGGAGTCGAGAGATGCGTTGAGCTTCGCCCGCGCACGGACGCTGCCAGCGGGGTCTCCAGGGAGACCCAATCACCCGCCCTGATGCCCCGGCGATCGGCGGTGGACGGGTGCATCTCAACCAGAGGATCAGGTGCACTCTTGCGCAGGGCGGCCACCTGCCGATGCTGGGGTTTCGCAGAAGCACACCTGACTGGCACAGCTCCTCAGCGATCTGTCACCCGGTCTGGCCACTGCCAACGACGAGCACCCGTCCTGCCGGGATTCCCGCCGGGTTCCGATATTCCTCGGCGTCGATGACGGCCAGATCGTCCGGAAATACCCCGCCGAACGTTGGCCGGTGCGGGCGCTGGTATGCGCCGGTGCAGACGACCACCGTGTTGGCGGACGGCACTGATGATCGAACATCCCGATATCGCTGCTGATGCCCGGCCGCGTTCCCCGATACCCTCCCTCCATGAAATTCCCACAGGTGCAGCCGTTTCCCGATGACGCGTTCACTCGAGTGCTCTGTGTCGTGGCCCACCCGGACGACGTGGAATATGGCACGGCGTCTGCGGTCGCCGCCTGGACGGCGAAAGGCATCCAGGTCGCCTATCTGCTGCTGACGAAAGGCGAAGCCGGCATCGACACAATGGACCCGAAGGCCACAGCGGAGTTGCGGGTACGGGAGCAGATCAAGGGATCACACGAGGTCGGCGTCACTCAGGTCGACTTCCTGGAGTATCCCGACGGAGTACTTGAGTACAGCATCGCGATGCGCCGCGATATCGCGCGGGCGATCCGGTCGTTTCGTCCAGACGCGCTAGTGGTGACTGCTTGGGACGTCGAATTCCCGATCGGCTTGAACCAAGCGGATCATCGAGTCGCCGGGTTGGCGGCAGTCGACGCGATGCGTGACGCGGCGAACCGATGGGTTTTTCCCGAGCTGCTCGGCGAAGGACTCCAGCCGCATTCGACTCGGTGGCTGATCACGAACGGATTCGAGAATGCAACGCACGGCGTCGACATCAGCGGTGAACCGCTCGAGCGCGGCATTGCCTCCCTCGAGGCGCATGCGGAGTATCTGGCTGCGATCCCAGACCATCCCACACCGCGCGACATGATCTCAGGTTTCACCGGACTACAGGGCAAGTCGATGGCTGTCGCACATGCGGTGCTGTTTCGAGCTTGGGATTCCCAGGCCCGTCCAGCAGTCTTGGAGGAAATACAGGCAGCTCAAGAAGTATCCTCGGCGGCGGACTAGCTTCCGGCTGATCATCATTGCCGAGCTGATGAAGCGATCGCAGCTGAATTGATCTTGCTACCACACCGGCTGAGGATTGATCAACGGATCGTATAGCCGCCGTCGACCAGCAGATCCATGCCGTTGATCATTTTCGCCGCATCACTGGCGAGGAAGACAGCGACGGCAGCAATTTCCTCGGGTTCGGCAAAACGGCCAGCCGGAATCTGTGCTTTCAGCGCCTCACCTTCGGGGTTATCCCAGAGCTCCTTGGCGAGCGGGGTCATCACCACTGTCGGACTGATGGTGTTGGCGGTCACTCCCCGTCCGGCCCATTCCAAAGCAAGCACCTTGGTCATACCAACCAGGCCAGCCTTGGATGCGCAATAGGCAAGATGGCCAGGCAATGCGATCGTCGCCGCCTGGGAGGCCAAGCTGATCACCGTGCCGCTGCCCTGAGCCAGCATGATCCGACCTGCCTGTTGGCTGACCAGGAAGGCGCCGCGCAAGTTGATCGCCATCGTCTGATCCCAGGCCTTGATCGTTAGCTGCTCGGCAGGATCAGTCACCGCGATGCCAGCGCTATTGATCAGGACGTCGATGCGACCAAACTCTGTGTGCACGGTGTTGATCACGTCGATCACTGATTGCTCATTGGTCACGTCACAGCGGTACGCCGCAGCTGCGCTGCCATCGCTGACCTTGCGCTGAGCGGCGTCCAGAGCGATGTCGATCACCACGACAGTTGCGCCCTTGACAGCGTACGCGTCCACGATTGCCGCACCGATTCCCGATGCGCCGCCGGTCACAACAGCGACCAAGCCCGCGAGGGAGAAGTCGTAATCGACCTGCGACGTCATTTCGGCCTCTTTCTTCGAGGGCGCTTGCCGGTGCTCAATGTAACGTCTGAGGACGCTTAGCTGGATCAGCCAATGGTCTCGATAGCCGACCCGATGCCGATCCTGCCATCGGTCAGGACATCCGCGCGCAGGCCGCCACGGTGGATCAGGCCTCGCAGAACTCCCTTGGTGGTGAGGCGCTCCAGGTGTGCGCAAGGCTCACACAATCGCTGGCCGAAACATTCCACCTCACCGACCCGGAATCGCCGTCCGACAAGTGCGTTCAGGTCGACATAGCGAGTGATCACATTGCGTCGTGCCTCCGCATAGCCGAGACGACGATCCTCGGTCAGCACGAGCTCATCAAGGACCTCCGCTTGAATCAACGTGAGGTCGTAGCCACCTCCGCTGCCAGCACGGGGTGTGAAAGTGCCGGCCTTGGCTGCGTACCGGTCGCCCTCCAGACCGCGCCCTGCCAGCGCTTGTGCCTCTTCAACGAGTTGCATCGGACCGGTGGCCGTCGACGCGACGGCGATCGCCTCAACCGTTCCGTAAAGCGGTGGAAGCGTGGCGGGTGCGGCGAGGACAGGGTCGAAGTTTGCGATGACGTAACCCCTCTCTACCGGCAGGTCGAGCGACGCCTGCCCGAGGAGCGTCGGGTCTTGCGGGCTGAGCACCACGCCGGACGGCGTGCCGAACATGAGTACCGCTGTCTGGTCATGTCGACCCGCGGATTGCGGTGATTGGGTGCCGAGAAGGGCTATCCAATATCCCGGCCAGTTGAACTTGGCAGCATCTGCGATGGGCACCAGGCCGAGTCCTTTTCCGGCCAGCCAGTTCCGCCACCGCGTAACCGCGCTGGGCAACTCCAACCGGGGCAACGGAAGCCCGCTGACGGGACTTTCGATCGCCGACGCCAGGCAGGCCGCGAACGACCGCGTTAGCAGGGGCAAGTCTGGGTCTTCAGGCAACACAACATCGAGCACGACACCATTCTGCGGGTGTTGCTGCCCCGTTCCTGGCGCGGCGTCGCGACCTTAGTCAGGAACTTCTCGGACGACCGGTCGTACGTTGCCCCGCTTCAACCAGCTCAACCAGCAAAGTCCGGTAATCAGCGCCACAGTGGCCGCCATAAGGATCCCAGCGATGGCGTACACGCCGATCTCCGAAATGACCGGCGTATCGGCTTTGACCAGCGCAGGCGGTGCGAATGTCCAGCTCAGCCCAAGCAGCCAGGCCAAGGCATTGAATCTGATCCACCGTCCAGCTGTTGGCAGTGCGGTCCGAAGCAGCATGAACTGCGCCGTCGGGATGGATGCCAGCAGCCCGACGACGAGCACCCCGGCTACCAGCCAGGCGACCCAGGAGGACCAGGTGACCTTTTCCAAAGAGCCCGGGATGAGACCGATCGACCAGGCGACCATTGCCGCGACGCTGGTGGCCAGCGGCCACAGCCGGAGGATGGCAGCAGGCAGCTGCAATCTGGTCATGGCCATCGCCTGGCCCCTCCCGAGCAGTGCTCCTTCGATTGCCCCAGCACCGAGCAAGATGGCCAACGTCGGTGTGTGGGAGAGGTCCTGGGTCGCGGCCAGCGCCGCGGCCACCGTAAAACCGGCGGCCTCACCGGCTACGGTGCACGCAACCCAGCGGCGAAAGAACGCGTCGGTGCCAGGCGGGTATGCAGAGGCGCCCCGATTGCCGGGGCGCTCATATGTAGATGGTGATGCCACATCCGCTGGCTTCATCGGTGCGCCACCACTCGAAAGTATCAAAGGGTCCCTCATGGCTTCGGAGACGCCCGAAAGGAGGAACCGATCACTCCTAGATCGGTCGCCAATACTTACGGTGCGGAAGATCCACGCGCATGTGCTGATCCTGCGGGCCGTTCGAGCCCGAGGCGGCCTCGGGTGGCGACGGCAATGACTGCGGCCGCAACAACGACAACACCGCCCATGATCACGAGGACCTCAAACTGTGGTAGTGCGACAACGGAAACGAGTCCGGCGGAGTTCACTATGGCGTTGTGCATCGCGTGGAACAGCCCAGCGATCAGCACGCTGGCACCAGCGCTGTTGTACAACCACCCCACGATAATCCGACTGCCTAGGTGTGGAAGCAAGAAGATCGCGAGCGCCACGGCAGTCGTCAGCCATGATCTCGTTTCGACGTAGAAGCTGGGCACGTGAAAGAGCCAGAAGAAGATCGTCGTCAGCAGCGCGGCGCGCATCGGGTCATGACGATCTTGCAGGCGCGCGAAGGTAAAGCCCGTCCACCCGATCTCTTCGGCAACATTGTTGAGGATGATCATGATTGCCAGCGCTGGCAGGAATGCTGTGAAGATCAGCGGCCAGTTCTGGCCAAGTGCCCGTATTGGCGCAAGGCCGTAGAGAGCGGTCACAGCAAGCAGCAAGATCAACGGCGGGGCCAGCAAGCTGATCAGATACCAGCGAAATGGCACCCGCCACTTGAAGCTTCGCCGAGCCAGATCTCGGACGCCGTTCGTGCCGCTGACTAGAGCCGTGATTATGAAGGCTGGGACCGCCGATCCAAGCACATTCTCAAGAGCTCCGTGCGGTGTTGCTCCGCCGGCAGGTGGCCAGGCTCGGTTAGCGCGTCGGGAACAAGAGTCAGTGCCCAGCTCGTGGCGTACCCGAGCACCAAGAAGCTTGCGATCGGGTGCCTTACGATCCAGGATCGCAGCCCGTTGGCATTGGCTCGGGCAGTTTGTAGGTTTTGATCAGCCACGGGCGCTTCCTCGGGCCGACTCTCATGCGTGCCATCGGCTCTGTCCTACTCTCCGCCCCCTGTCACTCATTGCCCTTCCAGTGGCCCCGCCAAAATTCCAAGAGGCGAATCGCATCTGATGGCTGAATTTCGAATAGATGATCAACAATGCTGCCGCGTCGCACTCCGTACCGGGAGTCCGATCCGTACGGCTCCGCGGTCGGCCATGAACGGCGTCAAGGTAAGGGCACACTCAGAGGCTCTTCGGGGTCTTGAATTTGGACACTCGCCGAACTAGGTGCCATAGGTACTTCGTTGTGGACGGAGCGTTCGTCGC
>Ga0075423_10003809_pt1 | contig 13929 bp, 8 predicted proteins | sample SoiMethybrSBSTD2_FD_80114 | JGI IMG/M metagenome (GOLD analysis project Ga0075423, IMG submission 80114) | Bulk soil microbial communities from a Populus tree surrounding site in Tennessee, USA - Soil MetaG P. TD hybrid SBSTD2 | ecosystem: Environmental > Terrestrial > Soil > Tree plantation...
CGGACGTTCAGGTTCTGGCCTAACGTCACCGTGCCCGCCAGCTTGTCGTTGGCGCGCCAATCCGCCGTGCCGGTCAGGTTGTGGTCAAGCGAGAAGTTGACGATGGTCCCTTCGGTGACGCGGCCGCCGGCGGTCGGGCCGGTCCCGTCGAGCGGGGCGCCCTCGAGTCGCTCGTCGTTCGAGTAGTCGGCGCCTAACGTGTAGTTGAACCGGAGCCACGAGAGGGCCGAGTAGTCGAGACCGAGGTTGCCGAACACCCGACCGACCGTGGACGCGTTCTGCGGGACGTTGAGCTCGAACAGCGGGTTGCTGAAGCCACGATCGGCGGCCTCGTCACCTGGCTGTGGCTCCGGGAACCGATACGACCGGTGCTGACCCGTTGCCGGATCGAGATACGGTTTGTTGTTGAAGTTGGGTGGCGTTCGCAGGAGCCCGAGCAACAGTCCGTTCGTGTTGTTGCCGCGCTGCGTGAACTGCCCGCGCGTGTCGGTGTACGCGCCGTTGATGCGCAGCTCGAGGCGATCCGTCAGCCGCTGCGAGCCGTTGATGCGTGCGCTCGCGCGCTGGAACTCGTTGTTCGGGCCGACGAACGGACCGTTGTCCTTGAGGAAGGACGCGGAGCCGTAGAAGGTCGTGCGCTCAGTGCCGCCCGACACCGTGAGCGTGTTGTCGAACATGTTGCCGGTGTCGAAGGCTTCGGTGGCGTGGTCGTACGTCGGCCCGCTGACGGGCGCTCCCCAGCTCCTGAAGCACTGGCCGTTGCCCGGCGTGCACGTCGACGTGGGATTCGCGCCGTTGATACCCTGTCCGAAACTCCGCTGCAGCGGATAGTCCTTCGACACCTTGTCGAAGGTGACCGCGCTCTGGAAGCCGTACTTGGCGGTGCCTGCCTTGCCCTTCTTCGTCGTGATCAGCACGACACCCTGCCCTGCCCGCGCACCGTAGATGGCACCGGCCGCGGGGCCCTTCAGGATCTCGATGCTTTCGATGTCGGCGGGGTTGAGGTCGATCGCGCGGTTCATCTGCGCAGTCCCCTCGATCTCACCGGCCGTCAGGCCGTCCGTGGGATTGAAGTTGGTCGTGGAGTAGCTCGAGTTGTCGATCGGGACGCCGTCCACGACGAACAGCGGCTGCGTGCTGCCGAGGATCGTGCGCGCCCCGCGCATCCGGATGTACGATGACGCGCCTGGCTCGCCCGATGACTCCGTCACTTCGACGTTAGGCGCCTTCGCCGCCAGCGCCTGGACGACGTTCGGCTCGTTCGACTTCCGGATCTGCTCGGCCTCCACGACGTTACGCACGCTGCCGAGCTTCTCCGTCTGTGTCTCGGTCCCGGCGCCGGTCACGACCACCTCGCCGAGTCGCAGCGGATTCGTCGCCAGAACGAAGTCGTGGCTGATGTTGCCCGGCGAGAGGACAACCTGCGCCGTGTCGGCCCGAAAACCGATGAGTCGTGCCGAGAGGCGGACGCGCTGCCCATTCACGCGCGCCGCCGGGATAATCATGGAGTAGCGGCCGTCGTTACCCGTCTGGGTGCCGATGCCGAGGGATTCTATGAACACGGTCGCTGCGGGGAGCGCGACCCCGGCGTCGCTCGTGACGCGGCCGGTGATCGTGGCCTGCTGTTGCGCCGCAGCGCTGGCCGTGACGAGCACCAGGCTCGTGGCGGCCGTGAACAGCGTTCGGTTCATATGGATCTCCTGATCGTTTTTTCGCCGATCCACGAGCGCGGCGGGGCCGCGGTGGACATAAGGTCCGACCTGAGTGGTTGGCCCTCCTTGCGTTGATGTGGAAAACGAACCCCTGAGCGTGACGCGTTAGGCGTCCACCATTGCCCACGGGCGCGGGGCGGGTGCCGCGTCCTCGCGACTGTCCGCGTACGGAGCGGTTACCGGGAGACCGAGCTGCTCTCGCCACACGAGCCAGAGGTGTGCGAGGAACAGCTTCTCGGTCATACGCAGCGCCGTGAGATGGCGCCGCCTCGGGATCCAGTCGGGCTTCGCCGTGTCGAGACGTGCTCGCTGGTCGTTGTAGTACCGCCGGTACGTGTCGCCCTGCCGGACGAAGGACGTGCCGATGAGGTAGCAGAGCTTCTTCGCTTCGCGATCATACGGGGCGTTCTCTCCGCGCGACGGGCGTGGCTGTGCGACGCGCTTGGTGCCCTCGCCGACCAATGCGAGCGCGCCGGCGCACGGCCGACCGGAGCCCGGAACGCGATGATCCGACCGAAGGTGTCGCCCCTCAGGCAGCGAGAGCTCGTAACCGCAGTCGTCGCAGCGATAGAGCTGCGCAGCGACGGTCGCGAGCCCGCAGTAGGACCAAAACGACGACGGCGTCGGCGCGCGGTCGATTTCGAGCCGCGCGAGCAGACGGGCCGAAAGCGACGGACCGATGCCGCGAACGCGCTCGAGCCACGGCCACGCGGGGTGCCGCGCGATCCGCTCGGTGAGCAGTCGCAGGAGGTCGCGCTCTTCGTTCCACTGACTCCGATACACGTCCCCGAGTGCCGGAACCGGCCCTGACGCCACGCCAGCGCGAATGCGCGCGAGCAGTGCCTCGCTCTTTGCCGCTTCGCCGTGCCGATTCCCGACCTGTCCCGAGCTAAGCGAGGGATCGCCCGATTCCCTATTCCCGATGAGTGTGCGAATCTGCTCACCGGTCCTGAGTCGCTGCGCCTGCGCCGACTCGAACGCGGCGGCGATCCATCGGAGGTCCTGCGTCTCCCGCAGGACGCGCGACGCGCTCGCGTCGCGCTCGCGCTCATTGGAAAGGGAGGGGGAGGCCACCTGAATCACGGACGGATCTCGACTGAGGTCGGTAGCTGGGTGCCGTGATCGGAACGTAGACCTGTGACAGCACGACCGCGCGCACGCTGTGACGAGTCGCATCCACGGTTACGCGAGCCGCTCGTAGACGACGAGAGCCGAACGTGGCAGGGTGACGGTTCGGCCCAGCCACCGTTCCTCCACCGCAGGATGATGCAAAAGCCCGGGACCTTGGCTCCGGGCTGTACAGTGAACGTTAGGCTTCTGTCGCCGTGCGGCGCCTAACTACGCAGGATCGCTACGCACGATCATTCGCTGCGCGGATGAGGCTGCGTGGCCGCCGCGAGCAGCTCGCGCTGCGTTCCAGCGTTGCGAAGCAGCTCCATGGCGCGTTTCAGCTGCGTATCGTACGACACCGTGCGACGGAACGCGGACGAGTCTCCGAACGCCATGGCCGCGACTCGACGCTCGAGGTCCCGATCCACTAGCTCCTCGGCCGCGTCGAACTCAGGCCTGCTGACCTGCACGCCCACCCGCGTGAGGCGCGCGTAGACGGAATCGCGCCAGGCCTGCCCGACCGTGAACGACGGTTGCACGCTGGCTTTCTGCTCCAGCGCCGTCCGATAGAGCACGAGGTAGCTCTCCTGCGACTTGGGCGCGAGCGCCTTGAGGAACGTCTGCTGCGCGTCGGTGATCGTATCTGCGGGAACGATGACGTCAGGCGTTATGCCGCCCCCGCCGTACACGAGCCGGCCACCGTCCGACTTGAACGCCGGGCGGGCTTTTCGAACCGAGTCGGTCTCGAGCGAGTCAGGGACGACCTCGACCAGCCGTCCATCGTCGAGCAGTTTGCGCTCCCGCTGGATAGACCGACCGCTCGGGGTGTACCACTTGCCGGTCGTCATCTTCAATCCCCATCCACCCTCGAGCGTGAACAGCGACTGCACGAGGCCCTTGCCGAACGATGTCGTGCCGATGATCACGCCTCGGTCGTGGTCCTGCAGCGCACCGGCGACGATCTCGGATGCGGACGCGGTGTATCCGTCGGTCAGGACGACGAGTGGTGCCTCCGGCACGATCGGCTGATCGACGGCGCGGCTCACCACAGGCGCCGAGGATCGCGACCGCACGGTCACGATATCCTGGCCGCGCTTGAGAAAGAGGTTCGCCATGCGCAGCGATTCATCGAAGTCGCCGCCGCCGTTGCCGCGGAGGTCGAGGATGAACGAACGAGCGCCCTCACCAGCGAGCTGGCGCAGCGCCGTCTCCACTTCTTCGCCCGACGTCTCGTTGAACTTCTGCACGGGGATGTAGCCCGTGCGTTCATCGAGCATCACGGCGAACGGAACGGCCGGGATGTGTACGATAGCCCGCGTGAACGAGCCCTCGATCGGTTGAGCAACGCCGCCGCGCGCGAAGGTGACGCGGACCGTCGATCCGGGCGTTCCCGTTAGGCGGCCCGAAACGCCTTCGAGCTTGAGACCGGTCGTGCTCACGCCGTTCACGGACACGATGCGGTCGCCGAGCTGCACCCCGCCCGCCTCGGCCGGGGTGTGCGGGTACACCTTCGCGACCGTGAACGTGCCCTGCTGATCCTCGATCAGCATGCCCACGCCGCCGTACGAGTTGCCGAGGGCGTTGCGCGAGAAGCTGGAGAGCTCCTGTGGCGAGTAGAGGTCGGCGTAGGGGTCGTTCAGGTTGCGCACCAGGCCGCGGGCCGCCCTCTCGTACATCGCGTCGGGCGTCACCGAGTCGACAGCGTCGGCCGCAATCCGCGCAAACACCTGGGCAAAGAGGCGGGCCGCGTCGGTCGTTTCACGACGCTGCAGCATGAAACCACCGGCTGCTACCGGCAGCGCGACGACAGCGGTGGTAACCAACGCGATCCTCGAACGCTTCATTCGTCGCCTCCTCGGGCGATCGTGTGACTATCGACGGTACCGTCCAGCGGCGACCTCCTGGTGGCCGCTGTTTCCGTCCGCCATCGCCTTCCCGTCTCGCGCCTGCCCCGTTCGGGCTGCCATGTCCGCACGAACAAAGCCGTCGCGACCCGGAGTCCGGACGACGAGTTGACGCGGGGAAAGGGCCGCCGAACGTCGAACTGAAGCCCGGATGCAACATCCAATGTCGCGACGGCGCATCCGATCGAGCCGCCCCGTTTGTGCGGTGCGAGTCACCAACCGACTGTGATGTGCCGGGCGTGGAGCATCGCACCGCGGGCAGGGTCACCGGTGGCGAAAGCTATGAACGCGCGTCGCATTCTGATTCGGAGTCGGGACGACAGGATGTTTTTCGGGGACGGACAACAGACCACCCGTGATATGTCGTGCCTCCGTGAGCTGCTGGCTGGTGGCCGAGTGCTGCGGGCTACTGCCGCGGGCTAGGAACCTGGTTGTCATCCCGAGCCGTCAGGCGAGGGATCCTCAGGGTCCCGATAGCTAGGGCTCACGGTCGGGACGATGAGGATCCCTCGCTTCGCTCGGGATGACATGCCTTCTTCTGGTCGCCCGTCGCCCGTCGCCCGTCGCCCGTCGCCCGTCGCCCGTCGCCCGTCCCCCGTTCGTCCGTCGCCCGCCCCCTGCCGCCAGCCGCCAGCCGCCGGCCGCCAGTCTCCCGCCTACCTCGCTGCTCGCCTCGTGCGTAGCGCCGAACGGCTCGTCCCAGACCACTTGGTCCGGGGCGAGACGATCTCCTATCTAGCGTGCGCGACGTGCGAAATCGCTCGCCGCGGTCTCGCGACAGGAGAATTGTTATGCGCTCCGCGTATCCGGCAGTGTTCCTTTGCGCACTCGCGTGCGCTAGCGGGCCGTCGTCCTCGCGGCTCTCCACCACGGGCACGCAGTCCCTCGCCCCGGCATTCGCCTCGTCCTCCGGTGCTCGGCGCGGCGTCATACTCACCGGGTCGTTCACCACAGAGTATTTCAGTGGCGAAACCCTGTTCGACGTGCTCCGGCTTCGGGCACCACTGTATCTCCGGCCCCGGCCGATTCCCGGCCAGGAGTTCACCGGTGGCGGCGATGCCGTCGCGGTGTACATCGACAACAACTTTGCCGGCGGGTATGAGGCCTTGCAGTCGCTCCCGGCCTACGTCGTCTTCTCCGTCGACCGGATCTCCGCCACCGAAGCGGCCATGAAGTACGGGCCCAAGCACTCCAACGGCGCTATCCTCGTGACGCTCGTGCGTCGCTGACCGGTCGCGCTGCCGCGGACGCCGAGCACGAAAGACGAAACCGCCCCGCGAGCCGAAAAAGGCGCGCGGGGCGGTTCGACGTTAGGCCGTCACGGAATCCGGTGCATCCGCGCCTGTAGCTGCTCGCGGTACGTTCGACTCAGCTTGAGCTGCCGTCCATCGCGCAGGATCACGACGTAGTCTCCCGCAAACCACGGCTGGAGCTCCTTGATCCGGTCGAGGTTCACGATGACTGCCCGGTGGATACGGGCGAACATCTGCGGGTTGAGCGAAGACTCGACCCCGTTCATCGTCTCGCGGATGAGATGGGAGGTCTTTCCGACGTGCACCCGCACGTAGTTCCCCGACGCCTCGAACCAGTCCACGTCAGCCACCTTCAAGAAGAACACGCGGCCATCGCTCTTGACCATCAATCGGTCGAGATAGCCGTTCTTCGGCGCCGCATGCGTGCCGGACGCCCCGAGCAGCGCCTGCGCGGCCGAGCTGACGTCGACCTTGTCGTCCTGCAGTACCTGCTCCAGCAGCGTCTTGAGGCGTCGGCCGGCCTGCGCCGTCGTCACGCGGTCGATGTGCTCGCGCGCCCGCTGGAAGGCGCTCTTGAACCGTTCGGCATCGAACGGTTTGAGCAGATAATCCAGCGCGTTCACCTCGAACGCCTTGAGCGCGTACTCGTCGTACGCCGTCACGAAAATGACCGCCGGCATCTGATCGGCGCCTAACGCCTGAACGACGCCGAAGCCGTCCACATCCGGCATCTGCACGTCGAGGAAGACGAGATCCGGGTTGTGCTGGCGAATCGCTTCGATCGCCTCGCGTCCATTGGACGCCTCGCCGATGACCTCGACGTTGCTCTCGGCGCGCAGGAAGCGGCGGATCCGCCGCCGGGCGATGGGTTCGTCGTCCGTCACTAACACACGAATGGACATGAGCGTCACCTCCCTACGCGGGTTGCGCGGACAGCAGCGCGGGCGCGGAATCCCGCGATGCCTCCGCATCGCGATCGGCCAGGAGGACGATCGCCGTCATCGAATCCGGGAAGTACAACGACACCTTTCGGTCGCGCTCGGCCAACGTCGCCTTCTCGACCGCCTCCGCCCATCCGCCCGGACGGCCCGCTTCCGCGGCGTCACCGTCCGACGTTGCGGCGTGCACGCGAACTCTCGTCGCGCCGCCAACGAGCCGCTCAGACTCCACCGTCACGCCTACCGATTCCGGCGCCACGACTCCGCCGGATCCCATCAACAGATCGTCGATCAACGTCCGCAACAGCCGGTTCGGCAGCTGCACCGAAAGCGTCTCCGGCGCGACGTGCAGCGTGAGCGACGTACCCGGGCGGACGCCCAGGTCGTGGACGTCGACGTACGCCCGCACGAGCTCCAGCTCCCGCCGCAGCGAGGTCTCGCGCTCGCCGGCCGCGTCCAGCGTCAGGCGAAGCACGTCCGCCAGGCGGGCGATCAACCGCTCCGTGCGATTCACGTCCTCGTGCACGAGCCGGGCAAGCAGCTCGATCGTCCCGAGCAGGAACTGTGGACGGAGCTGGACGCACAGCGTCTGGTATCGAGACCGGGCGATCGCCGCTTCCAGCCGCGTCGCCGCAAGATCGCGTTCGCGGTACCACGCATAGAAGTCACGGCCGTGCGACCAGGCGAGCAGCGCGAAGTAGATGAAGACGTTGCCCGAAATCTGGTTGAAGCTGAGCGACGAGAAGAGCGGGAAATCGCCCATGAGCCCCGAAGAGCGCACGATCGCCACGTGCGCCGTCGCAACGCCAACCGCGAGCACCGCGTGGATCGCGATCCGCGAGGTCCAGTTCCGGCGGCCAATGCGCAGCAGCCGAGCAAGCCACAATACGAGCGGCGTGAACAGCGCCCACGCGGCCGCTGATACCAGGTGCGTGAGGATGTACTGGATCTTCTCCCCTTCCTCGGGAAGCCCGCGCGCGACCGCGAAGTAATCCACCTGGAGGGACCAGAGGATCGCGCTGAGTACCCACACGCCGACAATCGCGAGCCAGCCACGCGCCGACAGTGGAGGCGACTCGCGGCCCGGCTTCACGGATTGGCTCTCGCCTAACGCCGAATCCGGAACGGGCTCACTTGCGCGCTCGGCCCGCTCGGTCACCGACGCCGTTCGTGCGAGCGAAGGGGGACCGTCGCCGAAGACCTCGTTCGCCTCGAGCCCGTTCCAGCGCGACTGTGCGACAGCGGCGGCGGTAGACTGCCCCGGTACCGGCGTCCCGGCAGTCGGTGTGGACCACAGGCGCTGCGGCGGCATCATCGACCACTCGCCGGTGGCACTCCAGTCCGGCGGCGGCTGGTCGGCAAGCAGCGCGAGCGACCGGTACGGGATCTCCAGAGCGACGACGGTCCCGCCATTCTCACCCGAGCGCAGCTCGAACGCGTGATCGTCGCCGTAGAGCTGCATCAGACGGTTCTTCGCGTTCTTGAGGCCAATCCCCGGACGGAACGACGTGCGAGTCGGCGAGAGACCAACGCCGTTGTCGAGCACTTCGAGACGCAAGCGTGCGCCCGCGACCCACGCGCGTACGCCGACGGTGCCTGGCGCGGATCGGACGGCGAGACCATGGCGGATCGCGTTCTCGACGAGCGGCTGCAGGATCAGGTGTGGTACGAGCGCGAGCCGAGCGCCGTGCTCGATCTCCAGTTGCACGGTGAGCCACTCGCTGAAGCGAGCGCGCTGGATATCGAAATACGGATCGAGGCTGGCCAGCTCTTCCTCGAGCGTCACCTCATCCTGACCCGCGCGCTCGAGCGACAGCCGGAGCAGCGTGTGAAGCTGACGCAGCATCCGCTCGGCGGCTGCCGGCGCTTCGTGCGCGAGCTCGGAGATTGCGTTGAGACAGTTGAAGAGGAAGTGGGGCTGCAGCTGCAGCCCGAGGAATTGCAGCTGGGCGCGAGCCAGCTGCACCTCGAGCATGTGCGTTCTGACCGTGCGATCTCTGTACTGCGTGTGGAGCCCGACGGCCCACGCGACGACCACGACCATCGCGTAGGTGAGCACGTGGACGTCGAGCCAATAGACGTAGCTCGGCAGGAGTCCTCCGACATCGAGCGGTGACAGCGTCCACTCGAGCTTCTGTCGGACGATGGTGACGAGGAGCGCGACTGCCGGAGCTATGACTACATGGGCCGCCAGCGCTCCGAGCTTGCCGAGGTGCGCCTCCTCAATGCGTCGTTGAAGCCAGACGATTCCCGGCGTGAGGATCGCCCAGAACCACGCCACGCCCGTACAGATTTCGACTGCCCACCACCAGCGCATCCCGGCAAGGGTCACCTTCATCAGGAGGCCCTGCGCGAGCCCGTACGCAGTCCACGCAGCGAAGATCAGCGCCCAGCGTACCCATCGTCGCCTGGATGGCTCGCCAGGCGGAACCGTCTCGGTGAAATGAGGAAGGAACGGAGCGGCAGCGCTGCTGGTCATCGGCTGGTTGTGGTCATCGATCAACGCATAGTGTCCACGTCCACGCGGGTCGCGCGCACACCCGCTCGCCGCCGTGTTTGCCGCAGCGGGATGGTACGTCTGTTGAATACTTCGGTTCGTCCCTGCGCTGAATCAAAGGTTCGGTTGGGAGGAGCGCCAAGGCGCATGGGACGAACCGATGGACCGGCATGATGAACCGCGCTTTGACAGGTCCGGCTGGCTCTGCAGTCGGGCGCCTCCGTACACTGCCACGTCATTGTCCTTAAGGAAGTTACAATATCCGACTATCTTCATCGGCCGCATGACGAACGCCTTTACCATTCTCGCGCTGGGCTTTTTTCTGGGGATGCGTCACGCGACTGACGCCGATCACGTCATCGCGGTCGCGACGATTGTCTCGCGGGAGCGATCCTCGCGCGCCGCGGCGGTCATAGGGGCAGCCTGGGGATTGGGACACACGCTGACGATTCTGGTCGTCGGCGGCGCGATCATCCTCCTGGGCTGGGTTATCCCGCCACGCGTCGGCATGTCCATGGAGATGGTCGTGGGTTTCATGCTCTGCGTGCTCGGTCTCGCGAACCTGCGGGGGATAACCGGCTGGCTGCGCGAGACCGTCGACGCGACGCGCAACGGATCCACACATAACATCCATTCCCACGCGCATCGCCATGGCGACTACGTCCACACGCATGCGCACGCTCACGAGCCGGAGTCACACCCTCACGACCCGACTCGGACTCCGGTCAACTGGCTGGATCGCCACTTCGGTCGCCTTCGAGCATATGGGTTCGTGAGGCCGCTGGTCGTCGGCGTGGTGCACGGACTCGCGGGCTCGGCTGCGGTAGCACTGCTGGTGCTGGCGACGATTCAGAGCGCGCGCTGGGCGTTGCTCTACCTGCTCGTGTTCGGGCTCGGGACCATCGGCGGGATGATGTTGATCACGCTCGCGATAGGACTTCCGTTCACGGCGACGGGTGATCGCTTCGCGCGTGTACATCGCGGGCTGCGATTCGCCGCCGGCGCCGTGAGTCTGGTGTTCGGTCTCTTCTTCGCCTACGAGGCTGGTGCGGGGCTGATCGCCCGTTAGGCGTCCGCGGCCCTCCTCTGCGCAGTTATGTGTGCGACGGTAGCGTGCACGATGCACGCGCGAAGGTTCCAGGCTTGTGTTTCCCACCGCCCTCGCCGACGAGTAACATGGCGCCGTTGTTGCCGATCGCGACGCCTTCTCCCTGGGGCTCTCCCAACGCGGTAACGTCGAATCTGAGGAGCTGGCGGGCGTTCCCCGTCACAAACTCATCGGCTGAGAAGAAGCTGACATAAGTGTGTGTGCGAAGGACTACCCAACGCCCGTCAGGCGATGCGCTACCGCCGGTGATTCGATCGCCGCGCTTGGAACGCCCGGCGACGATTTCCTTGTCCTTCTTGGCATGCTTGGATGCCTTGCCGCTCTTGTCGGTCTCGTCGGTGATGCCGTTCTTGCCGCTCTTGCTGCCCTTACCGTGCTTCTGCTCGGTCTTGCTGCCCTCGTTGGCCACTCCGCCCGTGCTCTCGACATGTCCGATCCACTGAAGCGTGACCGTTTCTCCATTTCGAAACGGAGTCGGGACTCGATACACATACGAGGGTCCATCATCACCCTTGGTGACGACGAACATGTCTCCTTTCGGGAGCACGACGAGTGCTTCGGCGTCGCGGGGCGTATCCGGGTATTTTGCGGCCATGGTTTCGACCTGATCGGTGGCCTTCGCGTTAGGCGCCGGCTCGGGGGTCCGATAGATCGTGATGGATGACCGGGACCCGCGGTTATCGCCGATATCCCCGATGTACAGGCAGCTTCCGCCTGGACACGGGGCAACAGCGATATCCTCCCAGTTCACGATTTCCGCTCCGGTCACATGGACCGAGCCAAGCACCGCTCCCTTGTCAGACACCGCATACACGATCGGCTTCTTCGAGTCGTTGTGCGTCCAGGCCACACCGGGCGTGCGTTGGCTGAACGCAACGCCGCTGGCTTCCGTAACCTTTTGCAGCTGGACCAGGGAGCCGTCGATGGCGCAGCCAGGCGCCGTTAGGCTCGTCCGGGTCGAGTCGGCACTCGTCCCGCCTGATGAAGAGCTGGGGACCTTCGAGCTCCGGTCGCCGGACGTGGTACAGGACGCCGTCGACGCCAACGTGATCAGCACGAGCGCGATTGGAAGGATCATGGCCGCTGAGCCGTGAGGGGTTGGTAGGTCGCCTGTTGTTCGCGTAAGAAGCTACCGTGGGGCTGAACGCTGGTTAACATCTCGCATGGCCCAGCTCACTCGCTAGCTTCCTACGCCAGGACCCGAACGGAGTCGCCGACTCGAAGTCGTTCACCCCACGTGTCCGCTACGAGATAGTGGCCGAACACCACCTCGGGACCCACGCGCCGATACTGCGCGAGCGTAAACAGTGGGTCGCGGCCCATCCGCTCACCCGTTTCCTGGTCGGTCGTCGTCGCCACGCACCGCGTACACGGTTTGATCCAGCGCAGCACCGTATCACCGATCGCGATCGCCTTCCATCGATCTTCCTCGTACGGCGCCGCCCCGCGCACCACCAGGTTCGGGCGAAAGCGATTCATCGGGATTGGCATCGCCATCCGCGCGTTCAGGTCGGCGAGCGACTCCTCCGTCGTTAGGTGAAACGGAGTCGCGTCCTGGAGACTCGAGTGGACTTCGTGCGACGGGACAGTGAGCGCGTCAGCGTCGGGCACAAACGCCATGAGCCGGCACGCGACGCCTAGAGCGCGAGTGAACCACTCATCCGCGTGGGTGCCCACAGCGACGACCGGTGCGCTGCGACGCCAGAGCCGCACGTGCGTCACGTCTGAGAGATCGCCGGGCGAGCCGAGTAGTGGCTCGATCTCGAGGCTCGGCATCGTGTCGGTCCGGACGGTGAGCCCGCGCTCCGTGATCGTCGCCTCGACGCGCGCCATCTGGGGATAATCGCGCATGTGCATGAAGCGGCCGAACTTGTTGACCAGCAGCCAGGTGCGGTCTCCGACGAGCCGTCCGTCGAGAAGCGGTGCCTCCTCGAGTCGCACGCCACGGAGTGATTTCACCGGGTAGATGAATATGCCGGTGAGCTCTATACTCGGTATCGTCATCGCTCGAAAGCATAACGTGACACAGGCCAGCCGCGTGTAGCTGATGCACGCATACCGAGCCTCACGATTCTCACTCACGCGCCCGGCTCACCCGGAACCACGAGGGAATCAAAACGGAGGGCCGCAATTCCTCACTTCAATCGGAATGACGGGAGCTCACACCGCATCCCGGCACTCGCGAGCATCTGTTCAAATTGCGGATTGGATCGCAACGGATCGAAGAGCGGGTCGCACGGAAGGCTCACCTCCGTGGCCATCAGGTCGCGGCCCCCCACCATGCGCTCGACTGCCGCCAGCGCCGTCGCCAAGTCGCCTGCGCCGGCCGCGGCCACCGCGAGGTCGTAGGCGCCCGTTTGGCCCACGGTGTAATCGCGCCGTAGCGCCGCGTACTCGGCATCCGCTTCGCGAAGACGGCCGAGCGACCGGTGTGCCACGCTGAGAAAGGCCCGCATGTCGAAGATGAAGCGACCCATTCGGCGAACGGTCTCGAACGAGCTGACCGCGCTGTCCGCCCGTCCCTGAGCGAGCTGAATCACCCCTTGAAACCACCGTAAGTCGGCCCTCGTGCTGTCGAGCGCGAGACCGCGTATTACCTCGGAGCGTGCCTCGTCGTACCGTCGCGCGCTGTACAGCGCGATCGCGCCGTCCAGTGCAACGGTCGTCTCGAAGGGACCGTGCTTCCTCGCGCGACGAAACTCGTCGATGGACTGCGTGAGTTTACCAATGGCGTACAGTTGCACGCCGTACCAGTGGTGTACCGTCGCATCCTCGGGCGCGAGCCTCAAGGCGGTTTGAAAGTGGGGCTCGGCCTCCTCCCAACGCCACTTCGTCTTGTGCGCGTACGCGATGGCGAGGTGCGCGTCGGCGATCGATGAATCGAGCGCGAGCGCGCGATTCGCGCTCTGCTGTGCCTTTGTGAACGCGGAGTCGGCGCCGACCGACGAGTCGAACATGGGCATGATCACCCACGTCATGGCGAGCCCGGCGTGCGCGCGAGCGAATCCCGGGTCGAGTGCGAGCGCGGCGTTGAACAGTTCGATCGCGGCCCGCAAACTCGCGCCACGCTTCCTCCAGGCTTCGCGGCCTCGTTGATAGAGGTCATACGCCTTCAGATCGTTCGTCCCCCGCAACAGAGCCACCCCGGCGAGTCCGCGCTCACCGGTCAATGGTCCGCGAAGCTCTCTGGCAATGGTCCCAGTGACCTCGTCCTCGAGCTCGAACATGTTGCTCGCGGTTCGGTCGTACGTTTCGCCCCAGAGAATCGTCCCGTCGGCCACGCGGACCAGATGGGCGCGGATGCGCAGCCGATCGCCGAAGCGTGTGACCGAAGCCTCGAGGACGGACTCGACGTTCAGCGCCTTGCCGACGTCGCGCGCATCGACCGTCCGCCCTGCTCTGCCCGA
>Ga0075423_10003810_pt1 | contig 13928 bp, 7 predicted proteins | sample SoiMethybrSBSTD2_FD_80114 | JGI IMG/M metagenome (GOLD analysis project Ga0075423, IMG submission 80114) | Bulk soil microbial communities from a Populus tree surrounding site in Tennessee, USA - Soil MetaG P. TD hybrid SBSTD2 | ecosystem: Environmental > Terrestrial > Soil > Tree plantation...
CACTACGGGGCGGCGAAGGAGGGCTTCACCTTCGCAGCCTCCACCGTGACGGCGAACAACACCTCAACGCTCGTGACGGCGACTCTGGCGAACGCCTTCACTTCCGCAGCGACCTTGACCGGGCCCTACGGGACGGCGCCGTCGTTCAGCGCGCCGCGGCGTGGCGATTTGATCGAAATTGTCGAAGCCGGAGTCTCCCGGTTCTTCCGCATCGCCAACATCCCCACCGCGACGACGCTACGGATCTTCCCCGCCTACAACGCTCCTGGCGGCGCCGGCTTAACCTACCGGCTCTGGCGCACGGGCTACGGCTCGTGGTCGCACCTCGTGCAGCTCTACGAAAATAACGCGCGATGGGGCTACTACGCCGGAAACACGACCACGAATCAGTTCTTGAGCGCGACCGGAGGCGCCGGCTTCGGAACGGTCCAAGCGATTCACTTCGACGGCTCCAACGCACATTTCATGGCGCCGAAGACGGTCGACGAGCTCGGCAACCCGGTCACGGATCTGCGCGCCGTCGATGTGGCCTACTTCAAGAGCTTTTTGCTCTACGGCTTCGGCAACACGATCGGCTGGTCGATCCCCGGCTTCCCCGGCGCCGCTTTTCCGTTCGATCCGCTGTGCTTCCCGGCGGCCAACATCGCCGCGATCGACACCCGCGGCGAGTTTCTCTACTTCGAGCAGGTCGGCGACCAGCTGCTCGCCTTCTTCGAGGACGCGATCTTCCTCGTCTCCGCGACCGGCGTCGTGCCGGAGTTCACCGTCTACAGCCTGCCCGTCACGGCGGGAGTTATCCTCAGCGGCATCACCGATCCGCAGTCTGCCGACGGCCTGGGCAACTCGCCGGGCGTCGCCTACACCCGCTCGTCGATCGCCGGCGGCGGCACTGTTTTCTTCATCAACGAAGAGGGCCTCCAGCAGATGTCGGGGCTGACCCCGAAGCGGATCTCGATTCCGATTGAGAATTTCGCGTGGAACGGAGACGACAACTTCATGCTCAACTACGACCGGGGCTTGAACGCTCTGGTCTGGAGCGACTGCACCAACAACCGCTCGCTCGGCTTCCAGCCGGAATTCGATCACTGGTTTCAGCTGAACACGGAAGAGGAGGGCGTCACCCGCGGCTTGGCCTCCGTGTCGGCAATCAACGCGATCGGAATGCCGGGCCGGACCTACCGGCAACCGACTCTGGCCTACTGGCGAGCCTCGGACCAGAAGATCTACGTCTTCCGCCAGGGGCATCTCGACGACGATTCCTCGGCGACGAGCAGGATCTCGTGGCTCCTGGCGACTCCGGTCATTTCGCTCGGCGATATCTATGATGGGCTCCAGTTCGGCGGCCTTCGGATAATGGCGCGCGCCGCGGCGGGCACGAGCAACAACAGCCTCTTCTGGCAGGTATTCGAATCGAGCAACCCTTACGCGATGGTGCAGGCCGACTCGGGCAACTTCATCTACGATGACGCGATGGCCGACTCCTCGAAGATCGTCGGCCGGAAATGCGACGGCGCCTTCATCGGCGTGGTCCTGTCCGGCACGAAGTTCGTCGAGCTCGCGGCCGTCGGGATCTACCCGAGCGGCACGACCTCGAGGCGATAGATGGCCCACATCCAAGACATACGTCGCGCGATCTCCCTACCGGCTTTAGCCGACGCCGATCAGGCGTTGCAGGAGTACGCCCGAAGCTTCGTGCTCCCGATCGCGCAGCAGCTCCAGCTCGTCCACTCCTCGTTTGAGTCGCAGCAGATCTCAGTACCCAACGGCTCGGCAAACGTGGTCGTCGGCTGGCGCTCGCCGGCTCCCGAGGCGAACTACGTCGCGGTAGCGACGCCGTCCTGGGCGACGATCGTGTCCTATTCGGGCAAGACGCTGACGCAGATCCAATTCAACTTCTCCGTCGTCGCGCCAGGGGCGCAGACGCTCTTGGTGCTGAGAGTGCGGTAAACTGACGCGATCCCTCCACAGGAGGCACAAGATGGGTTTCTTCGACCGCCCGCAGATCCGGCAGACTCCGGCGCCCGAACCTCCCGGCTTCGACCTCCTGCGCGACATGCTGATGCGGCGCGCGTTTGAAATGAACGCGAACCCCTACGGCTTGAACCCGAGCTACCGCGGCCCGAATCCGTTCATGTCGAGCGGACGCGGGATGTTCAACCCGTACCAGGGCGGCTACGGACCCGGCGGCCCCGGCATGGGGGGCATGGGCGGCGGCGGGCCGATGGGCGGCATGGGCGGGGGCGGCGGAGCTCCCGGCGGCGGGAACCTGATGGCGCTGATCCAACAGCTGCTCGCGCAGGGCGGCGGCGGCCGCGGCGGCCCGATGACTGTCCCGATGCGGCCCTCTGGTCCGCCGATGGGCGGCATGGCCGGGATGCAGACGGGAGCACCACCGCAGCCCGGCGGCGCCCCGCAGCAGCGGCCGCCGGCCTACGCCGGAAACTGCTACGACGGGCAGCGGCCCGGATACGACGGCGGCGCGGTCGGTGTCGCGGGCGGCATCATGCAGGTAATGCCCGACGGGACTCAGCAGTTCATACCCTGGGGAGACCTGGGACCGACTCCCGGCGGCGGCAGTCCGCCGCCACAGGAGGAGGCGACCACGGGAGGGGGAGGCGGTGGAGGCGGCGGAGCGGGGGCGGGAGGCGGGATGCTCCGGCGCAAGCGGCAGCCGATGATGGGCGGGCAGGTGGGTTACGACGCCTTCGGGCCCCAAGCGGTCGGCGTGGGTGGCGGCTACTACACCTGGGGCGGCCCGGGTGGAGAGGGATACGTGCCGTGGTCCAACCCAAACGCGACGCCGAGCATGACGGGGCCTGCGACGCCGCGACCCGGGGCAGGCGCTCCGCCGCCCACGGGCCCGATCCAAGGTGCGACAGGAGGCGGCGCCCCAACGATGGCCGATCGCGGGGAGCCGCATCGCGGCCGCGGCGCCTTCAAGCCGCAGCCCTTCTCCCCGATCTCTCGAGGAACTGGCGGCGGCATGCCCGGCGGCGGCGAGCCGCCGGAAGGGCCTCACAAGCCCGGCGCCGGATACGCGGGTCGCCTGATGCGCCCGGCGGAGCTCGCGCGACGGATCGGATAGATGGCGCGCTACGGGCCCTGGCGCCACGGGCCGTGGAGCGATCAGGGGTTCCAAGACCCCGAGACCGCGGCCGCGATCATGTTCGGCAACGAGACCAACCGGCCTCTCGTCGGCACCTGGGTCAACCCGAACGAGATCGACACGTGGGGCGCCGGCGCCGCCTACAACTACCTCCCGCGCTGGCAGAACGAGCAGGGCCAGTTCGTCATCCCAGAGACCGGCCGCACCTTCGAGAACTACGGCAACTACAGGACGTGGATGTCGACGCCGCGGCAATATCAGAGCCGACTCGCCAACCAGGGCCAGCTCCCGGGCGGCGGGAGTAACATGGGGAACAACATGCCCAACCAACCCGTCGCGCAGAACGATTGGGGTACTCCCACGCCAGCGCCCGGCGGCCCTGGCTTCGGCGGCCCCCCGGGCTTCGTGCCGGCCGGCGGCGGAGCTCCCGGCGGCGGTGGGCAGATGCCCTACAACGCGTGGGACATGGGCGGAGGCGTCTACCCGTGGCTCCAGCCCTACGGCGGCCAGTACACCGCGCCAATGTCGCCCTACGAGCAGCAGTCACTCGGCAACTTCAGCAGCTTCGTCAACCAGCCCGGCGGCCCGTCCGCAGCCTCGCGCGGGTACTACGGCGACGTGCTCAGCGGCAAGTACCTCGACTTCAACCAGAATCCGTGGCTTCAGCAGATCCAAGGATCGCTCGGAGACATCAAGCAGCATCAGGACTATCAGAACTTGCGCAGGATCGGCTCCTCGATGGCGGCCGGCGGCATGGGTCTCTCGGGAGCTCGAGCGGGCGCGGAGAGCGACTACCTCAACCAGTCCGGGGCCCAGTACGAAAACGTCGTCGGCAACCTCATGAACCAGAGCTATCAGATGGAGCGCCAGCTCCAAGACGCGGCGGCGCGCGGCGATATCAACGCGTCGAACCAGCTCGCCCAGATGTACGGTCAGGAATTCCAGATGGGCGGCCTGCCGCGGCAGCTCCAGCAGAACGACTTGAACGCGCAGTACGCCGACTTCCTCCGACAGACCCAGGAGTACAAGGACCAGTTCCGTTACCCCGACCGACTCGCGCTGGAGCAGCTGCACGCGGGCTATCCGGGCTCCGCGCCGCCGCAGTACGGCAACTCGACCGCGGATCAGCTGATCCCGCTTCTGGCGATGCTGCTCGGCGGAGGCGGAGGCGGAGGCGGAGGACTCGGGAAGCTCTTGAACTCCCTCTTCGGCGGAGGAGGCGGAGGCGGCGGAGCTCCTGGCGGAGGCGGCGCCCCCGGCGACATGTCGAACTACCAGAGCGGCAACGTCTACGACCAGCCCATCGGGCCCAACCAACCGGACTACTGGGACAACCCGAACATGTACGAGCAGCCGATCGGCCCGGAGCAGCCGTATGACCCGTACTCAGGCTACTACGGCGACTACTACCAGGGCGGAGGCACCTAGTGCCGTTTGACCCGGAAACCGGGAACTGGACGAATCCGGTCGATCGGCCCTACGGCCTGCCGGCGACGTCGGCCGGCGACGTGCTCGGCGCGTTCAACACCTACGGGGAGTATCAGCGCAACCGTGACGCGCGCCTGCTCGACACGATCCTGAAAATCCGTCAGAGCGGCGAGGCGGGCTACGATGTCTCGCAGACGCCGTCAGGCGGCGCCGCGATGGCCGACTTCGGCATCCAGCCGACCGAAGTGCAGGACATGTACCTCCAGAGCCCAGAGCAACGCTTCCGCGAGGGCGTGAAGCAGATGCACGAGTCCGGGCAGCCGATCGACGAGCAGGCGGTCGCAGAGCTCGGGCTCCAGACTGGCTACATCAACCCGAAGGACTACTTCCTATCAGGCTCCCGTGCGATCGGCGCGCGGGCGCGCGAGACTTCCGCGGAAGCCCAGAGCCAGGGCAAATTCAATCAGGCGGCGCGCGAGGAGTGGAAATCGGCGCTGGAGCAGTCGGACGATCCGACGCAGGCCGGCCAGATTTGGAAATCGCGGATGCAGTTTCTCTACCCCGGCATGGCAGAGGAGCGGTACGACTCGGCGCTCGCCGCGCTTCAGAAGTCTTTCGGCGGCGACGTCGCGGCCAAGCGCGGCAAGATCGCGGCCGAGACGGAGTTCACCGGAGCGAAGACCTGGGCGCTCGAGCAGAAGACTCCGGCCCAGATCCGACTGATGGATTCCAAGTCCGTGCTCGATTACGCCTCCGCGGACCTGAAGAAAGCGCAGCAGATCGTCGAGCAGAAGAAGGCCGACGGAACGCTGCCCGCGAGCCAGAAGGACTTGACCGAGGCGCTGTCCCGTGTCGACACGGCGCTCGTGCAGGCGGAGAAGATCTTCCCGGTGACGAAGGAACAGAAGGCGGGCGTACCGGCGCTGATCTCGGACCTGAAGGCGCGCTCGGAAGCCCTGAAGGCGGATATCGCCGCGGCGTCGGCTCCGGCCACGGCACCCGCGGCAGGCCCCGCGACGAAGGAGAAGAAGGGCGGCAAGCTCCCGGCCGGCGCGCTCGGCAAGGCGACGCAGCCGGACGGCACGAAGAAGTTCTACCAGGGCAAGCCCGTCGTCGTGCGCGGCGGCTACTGGTACTACGCCGATGCCGCAGCAGTTCGATGAATCGCAGCTGTCGGACGCACCGACTGCGCCGACACCCTTCGACGAAAGCCTCTTAACCGACGCGCCCCCGCAGCAGTACGGGCCCACCGCGGCACGCCTGCGCCAGCAGGGCACGATGGGCGCCGAGCAGATCGGCAGGACGGAAGGACCGCCGGAATCGTGGATGATGAAGCCCTTCGGCGGCCTGCTCGGGGAAGGCGAGACCGCGGGGCCCACCGAGGCGAAGTTTCAGGGAGAGACGAACCTGCCGGATCTCGGGACGACCGGGCAGGTTCTCGGAGGCGTAGCCGGCGGCCTTGCGAACACGGCCGAGGGCGTCGCCAAGTTCGCCACTTCCCCGGCCGGCGCAGCGATTACCGCGCTTTCGGGGGGCGCCGGGTCACTTGCGCCGCTCGCGCACGCGATCGTTGCCGGCACCTTCGGCGTAGATATCGCCTCGAAACTGCCCGAACAGTGGGCCCAGACGAAGGCGGCGGCTGAGGAGTACGGCAGGACCGGCAACGCCGAGCCGCTGAGCCGGTCGCTGACCGATCTCGCGGCCTCCGGGGCATTCGCCTACGGGATGGGCCGCGGGGCCCTACGGGGCGCCCTGGAGCAATTCCGAGGCAAGCCGGGCGCCGAGGCGCCGCCAGAGGAGCAGCCGCGCGCCGAGGCGCCGCCAGAGGAGCAGCCGCGCGCCGCCGGGCCCCCGATCGTCAACTTCGAGCCGGTCATGACGCCGGAGGAGCGCGCCGCGGAGCTCCTGAAGACCAAGGACGCCCAGGAGGCGGTCAAGAAGGCCGCCGAAGAACGGCGTGCCGCGGCGGTCGATTTCTTCAAAAAGCAGATGCCCGAGTCCGTAGACGATATCCCTGTACCCCAGACACCGGAGCAGCTCACCCGGTTCATGCCCACCGAGGAGGAAGTTGCCGAGATCACCCGGAAATCGGTCTACAAGAACGGCGCGATCGACGTCGACGAGCTCCCCGGGACCGTGCTAGAGAAGATCGGCACCGAGGCGCGGATCGACGGGCTGCTCGAGGACATGGACGCAACCCGAGCGATGGGCGGCGTCGGGCGCTACCGCGGCACGACCGGGAACGAGAACTTCTCCTACCAGAAGGAGTGGCGCGGGGCCAAGTCGCCACTGCCCGAGGAGCTGCAGAAGGGCTTCGCTTGGGACGAGATCGAACGCATCATCAGCCGCGGCCGCCAGGGCGAGGATCTGACGGAGCGGCAGCAGGCGTACTACGACCGCATCGTCTCTTGGGCCGCGCGCAACCGTGGCGCGCCTGACCCCTACCGCATCCAGACGTGGCTCGAGGACCACGGGGTCAATGTCGAGCTGACGCCAATCCGGCAGCAGATTGCCGACGAGGCCGTCGCGGCGCAGGAGCGCGCGGCGATGCAGTCGGAGGCCGCCGGCGGCACGCACGACCTCTCCGCAGCGGATCTCGAATTCCGAGCCGCGACGGGCGAATCCGATCTCATGGTCGCCGGCAAGGACGGGGAGCCAGTCCAGCCGTTGAACCCGCCGGAGCTCGATCTGCAGGAGGCGCTCGATAGGCTCCTGACCCGGGCGGCTGGAGGCGATCCGCAGAAGATCGCGGACCTCTTAGGCGACGTCTACGGGATCGGCGCGCCGATAGCCGTCAAGACGGACCCGTCCGTCTCCGTCCCGCGGACAGAGGAATTCCCGTTGCCGGAAATCGGGAAGACCGGCTACGCGATCTTCCTGCCGCCGGACGCCTCGCCCTGGCAGGTCGCGCACGAAGTCGGCTACGAAGTGCGGAAGTTTGCGGGACAGCTGCACGAGGATCTGCCCCATGACAACAACCTCATCGCGGCGCGGGTGCTCGGCGATCTGCGCGCTCGCGGCTTCCTCGACACCCACGAATCGGGGCTCCCGAAGACCGGCTTCACCGGCCTCGGCGACAACCCGCTCGGGATGGCGCTCGGGCGGACATTCGATCTCGACATGCCATTTCCCGGCGCCGAAACCCGCGAAGCCCAGGTGCCCGATTTGAAGAACGTCTTCGATCCCTCCGGTGTCCTCGAGCCCGACAACCGGACGCTGCACGCCCTGATCTTTAAGCTGATGTACGACGATGTCGTCGATCGCGTAACGTCCTGGCGCACTCCCGTTGAGAATCTCGACGGGGCTCTGCGCGTCGCCTTCGCCGACTTCCTGCGCGAGAAGGGCTTCGACGGCCACATCTGGCAGGACGAAATGGGCCGGCACTTGACGGTGATCGACCGAGCGCACCCCTACGAGCAGGGCGGGCCCCAGGCCGACGAGACCGGAGAGGCGCGCCCCGGATCGCCCGAGGAGCCGCGGATCCTCTCCGATCACCAGCTCGTCAAGGACTTCGCCGAGAAGTCGGGCGCGACCGATCTCCAGATGCAGGTGCCACTCGTGACGCCGTTCGCCAAGCACACCGTCGCGCCGTTCGCCACGAAGCTATACGAAGCCGTGAAGGAAACCGCGGTCGGGCTCGCGCACGCGCTACAGCCGCGCCTGTTCGTCGATGACACGTATCTCGACCCGGTAATGAAGGCGCTCGGCGTGAAGAACAAGGAGCTGTCCTACTACCGCGTGAACGTCGCAGTCCGCGCGGCGCGGCAGGCGTTCGACAAGCTGCCCGAGGCCGAGCAGATCGAATTCATCGACAAGTACAAGACCGGGCAGCCCGTCCGTCCCGAGCTGCAGCCGTGGGCCGACCTGATCGGCACCCTCGAGGATCGCTACTACAAGCTGCTCGAGGATGAGATGCAGCAGAACGGCAAGAGCCTGCCGTACCTCGCGCACCATCTCGCGCTGATCTACGACGGGCCGCCCGCGGCCGTCCAAGGCGCGATCCGCTCCTCCCTCGCCGAGACCGAGGCGAAGATGGGCTCCCACCGGCCGCTCGAGGGCACCAAAGACTTCATGAAGAAGATGGTCTACCAGTCGCTGACGGAGGCCATGAACAACGGTCTGACGCCAATCTCGACGAATCCCTTCGTGCTGATGGAGCTCCGCCTCGCAGACAACATGAAGTTTGTGTCGGCGCGCCGGATGTTCCGCAACCTGAAGGACGTCGGCGCGGTTCGGTTTGTCCCCTTCGGGAAGGAGCGGGAGTTTCTCGCCAAGTCGCCGGGCTGGAAGACGATCGACGACAAGATCTCCCGCGTCTACTTCCCGACCGAAGAGGGCATGGTCAACGCCGGCTCCTACTTCTGGGAGCCGAACACGGCACGGATCATCAACAACTACCTCTCCTACGACCTCGTCCGGCAGTCCAAGCTCGGCCGGGGCCTCCTGGCGCTGAAGAACTTCACGACCGCGATCGAGCTCGGCTTCTCGCCGTTTCACTTTTTCTTCGTCAACGGCGACGCGATGGCGACCGGGGCCTCGATCGGCGTGCGCAAGCTAGCCCGCGGAGACTGGAAGGCCGGGTTGAAGGACATTCTCGAAAACGTCGCCGGAGCTCCGCTCGGCTACTTCGGCCTCGCCGGCGGCGCGAAACGCTACCGGACGGAGGGCGGCAACCTCATCCGCTACATCGCCAACAAGGACGAATTTCTCAAGACCACCGGCGGCCAGGACTGGGTCGCCAAGCACCCGAACCTTGACAGAACGATCGACGACCTCTTCGCCGGTGGCGGGATGCTGCACATGTCGGAAGCCTACCGGCTGCGCTCGCTCGAGGCGATGCGGCAGTCCTGGGCCAACAACGACTACCTCGGCGTCGCGCTGCGCGCTTTCCCGGCGTCGGCGCAGGCGATCATGGAGCCGCTATTCGACAAGTACATCCCGCAGATGAAGCTTGGCGCCTGGATGGCCGACTACGGACAGGCACTCATCGAACGGCAGGACGCGCTGGCCCGGGGCGAAGTCTCTCGAGCCTCCCTCGCCCGCACCTCGTGGGATCGGATCGAGGACCGCTTCGGCGAGATGAACTTTGACAACCTCTTTTGGAATCGCGGCATGAAGACGGCGCTCCAGCTGATGCTGCGTTCCGTGACGTGGAAGCTCGGAGACGCTCGCGCCATCTCCCGCGCCATGACAACCGGCATCGTTGGACAGGCGAGGGACTTCGACCAGAGCGTCCTGCAACCGATCGTCCAGGCGTACCGGCAGGGCGGAGCTCGCGGCATCCTCCGGGCCGATATCAAGGCGCCGCCTCTCGACGCCGATCTGACATGGATCGCGAGCGTCTGTATGTACACGGCGGTGACGTCCACGATCGCACAGGGGATCTTCACCGCGCACCACGACGGGAAACCGCTCTGGCCGTGGGAGTCGGACACCCCGCTCCTTGACGTCGCCATGCCCCGGTCGGGCGGCACGGATCGCAACGGCCGCCCGTCGCGCCTGATGGTGCCGTCCTACATGCGCGACTGGGTCTCGGCCTACAAGAAGCCCGGGGCCTTCGTCGCGCACTCCCTGTCGGCGGTCTCCTCTCGCGCCTGGGACGTCTGGAAGAACAAGGACTTCTACGGCAACTGGGTCTTCGACCCGGAGGCGCCGCTGTGGCGGAAAACGGTCGACGCGATCGGGCATGTGGTCGCCGTTCCCCCGATCGGCTTCCAGTCGCTCAAGGAGGCGCGGAAACGAGGCTTGACCGGCCCGGAGCTCGTCGCCTCCGGCGGCGGCTTCTCGATCGCCTCGCCGACGTATTTCGCGACGGACTTCGAGGACTACATGACCCGGATAACGCGGCGGGAGATCGAGGGGCGCCCCGGCCGGAGTCCCGAGCAGGCGAAGCGGGGGGAGATCGCCGCGAAGGTCACGCAGGCGCAGCGCGAGGGCAAGGAGCTGCCGCCCGAGGCCGAGGAGCTCGGGCCCGAGCAGCTCTCCCGGGCCGCCCGCGCAGGTGCGCGGGAAGGCTTCGAAGGGCGCGCGATGCGCCTGTCGCTGTCGCAGCTGCTCGACGGTTGGCACTACGCATCACCTGAAGAGAAGGCGAAACTCCGCCCCGTCCTCGACCAGAAGCTTGCCAAGGCGCGGCTGTCTGGGAAAAGCGAGGAGGAGCAGCAACGAATACTCGCCCAGGTCGACGAGATCAGAAATGAGCCGCAGTAGGCGTAAACTATGGCGACCGCTGGAGGTTCAGATGAAAGTGTTGGGTAGGCTCTTAGCCGGGCTCCTGCTCGTACTCGGCGCGTCTCTGGCCGGGGCCGAGGGACTCCCGGCGCTCCCGATGGGCGTGAACATCTTCATGGCGCCGCCGCCACCGATTCCACCGACCGGCGGCCTCGTGCTCAACGGCGTGTCGACAAGCACGATCTCGGTCGCTGTCCCCTTCCGCAATTTCGTCGGTGGAGACATTCAGGTCTGGTCGGCAGCCGGATCGACGGCGACGGTGATCCTACAGTGCCACTCCTACATCAGCGCCCCCTGGTATCCCTGCTACACCGTCACCGATCCCGACGCGACCGGGAAGTACTTCAGCGTCCCATGGGCCTTTGAGTGGCGACTCAACCTCACTTGGACCGCGGGCACGATCTACGGAACGATCATCCCCTATTCCCCATAGGAGAACCTCATGAAGAGACTGGCGGCCTTACTCGCCGGCGTTCTGGCCGCCGGTTACGCTCTGGGGCAGCAGGAGCCCCGGGGCTACGTGATCCCGAAAGAGGGCTTCGTCACCGACAAGAACCCGACGCCGGTTGTTGTCGGCGGCGGCAGCGGGGCCCCGACCGACGCGACCTACATTACGCAGACGCCCAACGCGACCCTTTCGGCGGAGCAGGCGTTGAGCGCCCTAGGGACGGGGTTGGTCTTCAACACGACCGCGACCGGTGTGCTGTCGATCTACACCGGGACATCCTGTACCAACCAGTTCCCCCGCTCGCTCAATGCCTCGGGTGCGGCGACCTGCGCGACGGTGGACGTGGCCTCCGGCGGTACGGGCATCGGCTCGGGGACCTCCGGCGGAATCCCTTACTTTTCCGGCGCAACTACGATGGCATCCTCTGCCGCTTTGACGGCGCACGGGGTCATGATCGGCGGCGGAGCTGGAACGGCCCCTACGTCCACTTCCGCCGGCACGGCTGGACAGATCCTCTACTCCACCGGCGCATCGTCGGACCCGGCCTTCCAGAGCGGCGCGACTACTGGCGCGACTACCGGCTACCCCGGCATGACTCGCGACCCGACCCTGGCGGCGGTTGTGTTCGAGGATTTCTTCGCTCGTCCGGCCAACGGCGGCGCCGCCACTCCTTCTTCGGTCGGCCAGCTGTATATCCTTGGCTCGGGTACTTCCTCCGGCGCAGCCGGGCCCCAGGCGCTTCTTTCGGACGGCAACCATCCGGGCGTCCTGTACGCCGTTACCGGGACGACGACCACCGGCAACTATTTCGTCGGCGGCGGCCACCTTTTCAACAGCTCGTCGGACCAGATTGCGGCGACCACAGGAACGATCGTCGAGTGCATCGCCTGGGTTTCTGCGGTTTCGGACGGCACGAACACGAGTAAGGTGCGGTGCGGCCTGATGGACTCGGCGGCCGCTGATGCGACAGACGGAGCGAATATCTACTGGGACAACAACGCGGACACGCATTGGGGCTGCAACTCGGACAGCAACGGTACGACCTCCAACACGCTCTCTACAACGGTGGCGACCGCCGGGGCATGGCACAAGTTGCGGACGTGGATCGAGACGGCGGGCTCCTCGGTTCGCTACTACGTGGACGGCTCGGAGTTGTCCTGCTCGCCGCATACGAATTCGGCGAACATCCCGTCCGGGGCGACTCGAGGAATGAGCTTCGGCTTCGCCCAGACGGCCTCCGCGGGCTGCTCCAGCGCGACGTGGGGCAACGCGGCGTCCTGCGGTACGGCGCTTGATGCCATCTACTTCTACAACCCTCTGATCTCCAGCCGCTGATGGCAGTCTACGAACGGCTCAAGCACGTCTTAGGCAAGGCCGCCATCCTGCTCGTGCTCTGCGCGCTTGCGGCGCCGATCTACCGTTTCGGCGGCGAATTCCGCGCCCTGATGGAAGTCGAGCCCTGGGAGTACGAGAGCCCCGTGTGGGGAAAAATCGCCGGCATGGTCAAGCGAGGCTACGACCTCGCCGACCCGACCCACAAGATGCGGAGCGCGAACCAGTATCACGTCACGACGACAGGCTCCGGTACGAACTGCTTAGTCGGAACGCCATGCACGCTCCATACCGCCGTGTGCGCGACTCAGTGCTCGTCTTTCGCGCCGCAGCCCGATGACATTATCTGGGTCCATGGCGGCACCTATACGGCCCCGGATGGCTCAATTAACTACATGGTCGTCCGCGGCCAGAGCGGGACGGCCGGGCACCCGATTACCTACCGCAACTGGAACAACGAGCACTGGAAGGTCGATTGCAACTTCGACTACGTCGGGACGGGCGGGATCGTCTGCTTCGGCGACTACGGTTCAGATACCGCCGGCCAGCAGGAGTACATCACCTTCTGGGGCGTCGACGTTATCAACTCAAACACGACCGACGTGCGCGGATGGGAAACCGGGACCGTCTCAGTCACCAACGGCAGCCCCAACGTGCAGAGGATCACGAGCAATTCCGGCTTTGTTTTCCTGACGACCAACCCGCCCACTGGCACGATCCCCTGGGGCGGCTCGGCAATCAACATCGGCGTAGGCGTGTGGCCCAATATTGGGACGTCCATGACGGTGGACCACGTTGTTGACGGCAGCAATCTCGTCCTCACTTCTAACGTCACCGGCATCTGCCCAGACGCCAATCCCTGTACCGTCCGCGCCCTGTTCCCATCGAACGAGTGCAACGGCTGCGAGGCCAAGAACCTTGGCGACGTGTTCGCCTCGAACACTGGCATCACCTTCATCAACTCATACTTCCGAAACGGCGTCGCCTTCATACTGCTCAATGACAACTACGGCGAGGGGAAGACTCTCCGCGGGAACTACGTGATCTACGGCGGCGAGACGGGCGCGAAGCGGTCCTACGGCCACAGCTACTACATCGGCAACCCGTTCAACAGCAGCGCATGCGTCGGCTGCATCGGCGGTGAGACGGGCCGGTCCTACCTCATCGGCAACGTCAGCTTGAGATCGTTTCAAGTCGAGACCCAGATCTACCACGGCGGCGGTCAGGTCTCTTTCATGTCCTTAATCGACAACGTCCTCGGCCCGGGCGGCTTTCCGAACCAGTTTGTCAACGTCACCGGATGGCCCGCCGTCTCGAGCGGGCAGCAGCAGTACTACGGCGTGACCACGGCAACCGTCACGACCGGCTGTCCGTCGTATCCGA
>Ga0075423_10003814_pt1 | contig 13910 bp, 13 predicted proteins | sample SoiMethybrSBSTD2_FD_80114 | JGI IMG/M metagenome (GOLD analysis project Ga0075423, IMG submission 80114) | Bulk soil microbial communities from a Populus tree surrounding site in Tennessee, USA - Soil MetaG P. TD hybrid SBSTD2 | ecosystem: Environmental > Terrestrial > Soil > Tree plantation...
AAGCTCAGAGAAGAAGCGATACGTCTTTCAGGCGGCCGGCGCACCGTGCCGCAGATTTTTATCGACGGCAAATCGATCGGCGGATACGACGAGCTGTGGGAACTGGAGCAGGCGGGAGAGCTCGACCGTATGCTCGGACCCGCCAGCGAAACGGCCTAAAGATTCCTGGAAATGGCCTGGATTAAACCGATAGCGATCTATCTCGAGGAGTGAATCAGCGAAATTGGAGGCGGCGAGCGGATTCGAACCGCTGCATCGAGGTTTTGCAGACCTCTCCCTTAACCACTTGGGTACGCCGCCGTACTTTTCACGTTAACATAGATTTTCCGCCGCTTTCAACCCGCGTAGCGCGATGAAAACGTTGACAACGCGGGCCGAAACAAGGTAATTAATCAGATAAATCGGGAGCTTTCATTGCTATGGCGACGATGATCACAAGCGAGTGCATTAATTGTGGGGCCTGCGAGCCGGAGTGCCCCAACAATGCCATCAGCCAGAGCGAAGAGCTCTACGTCATCGATCCGCTGCTCTGCACCGAATGCGTCGGCTTTCACGACTATGAAGCCTGCGCGGCGGTCTGTCCCGTCGACTGCTGCGTGACCGATCCCAATAACGTCGAGAACGAAGCGGAGCTCATCGCGCGCGCGAAGGCGATCCATCAAGAGGTAGCGTTTCCGGAAAATTTCGAGTCGCGCTTTCGCAAGGGAGAGGGCCAAGCCGCGCCCGCCGCCGCTGCGGAGAAGCCCGCTGCGCCTGCGCCAAAGCCGGCGGCGGCCGCTCCCGCGGCGGATGCCAAGCCCGTTGCAAAGCCGCCGCAGCCCGCCGCGCCGACGGCGCCCGTTGCGCCGAAAGCCGTTCCGCCGCGTCCGGCGCCGCAGCCGAAAGTCGAGGCTAAAGCGCCGCCGCCGGAAAAGCATTTTCCCGGCGAGGTCCCGGGCAGCTTCGACGACGTGCTCTCCCGGCTATCGCACCCGGCGCAGCTCGGCACGCCCTTCTGGCGCACAGTGCTTTTCATCGCACAGCCGTTTCTTGGCGCCTTGCCGCATCGCGACAAAGTCGAGCTGGAAAAAGCGGTCGGCAGCCCCGTCGCTTTCAGCGCCGGAGGGTCGACCGCTCTCAACATCCTGCACAACATCATTCTCTATCCGATCGTTTGCATGATCATCGGCGCGATCAAGGACGGCCCGGAGGTTATTTTCAGCTCGGGGATCAACAATTGGATTCTAATCGGCATCGTGCTGGGCGTCATCGAGGGCGTTATCCGCCTGAGAGACGGCATTTTTCACGCCAAGCCGGTAGAAGAGATCGAATTCAAAGCCGCGTGGTACGGCGTGCCGCTTTCGATCTTGTTAAAGCCGCTGCTCGCGCGCCAGCGCGGCATCGTCCGCGCCGCGCCGATTCCGGTCGACGGTTTTTACGCGCGCGGCTTCGTCGATAAGCTCGAGCGCGAGCGCCGCTACGGCAACGTCTACACGCTGCAGGATTACGGCGACGCCTATTTCCTGCGCATGGAATTCCCGACGCAAGTGCCCGACGTCGGTCTGCCCGCGCTGGCGAATCTCCCCGACGAGATGCCGGATTACGATTACGACCTCGTCTTGCGCGACGGCCACTTCATCATCAAAGGCAAAGTCGTGGACGAGAGAATCCGCAGGATTACGAGCAGCGTGGGCGCGTTTCCGACCGAATTCACAACGGTGATCCCGCTCAAACAGAAAGTCCAGGGCTTCTCGCACCGCTTCGGCGATAAGCTGCTTGAAATCCTGCTTTTGAAGCAGCCCCCTGCGCTTCAAGGGAGCCAACATCTCTAAGCCCAAGCTAGATTCCGATCGTTTCATCGAACAGCCGCGTAAGCCGGCCCGCGCATATCTTCGCCATGCGGCGGCGGTCGCGTTTCGCCCCCTCAATTCATCGGATTTGACCGACGTCCTCGCGATCGAGCGCGCCTCGTTCGCGTTTCCCTGGAGCGCCAGTTTTTTCACTCAGGAGCTCAAAGTCGACTGCGCCCGGTCGCATCTTGCTTTTGTCGACGGCAAGGCGGTCGGTTATGTCATTTACTGGTTCCTGTCGCGCGAGATCGACATCCACAATCTGGCCGTGGCGCCGGCCTATCGCCGCCGCGGAATCGCCCGGGCGCTGCTGGAGACGGTGATCGCGGACGGCCGGCGCGAAAAGGCGACGCGCGTGACGCTTGAGGTACGGAAATCGAACGAAGCGGCGCAGCGGCTTTACCACTCGCTCGGCTTCATGGCCAAGGGCGTGCGGAGGGGTTATTACTCCGACGACGGCGAAGACGCTCTTATAATGGCTCTCGAACTCACCGCGAGGTAAAGCGCAGCGAGAAGTTTTTCCTTATAACCTCCTGATTTCACATTAGTTTCTATTTAATCCCCCGGCCTCCCTTGACGGTCCTATTACCGCTGTGTATACTGAGTATTACGGTTAGAAATCATAGCGGTCTGCTTGTTGGGCCGCTAATTTTTTTTCGCACATCTCAAACAGGGTAAGACGGATTGTGGTTGCGCTAAAGCTAACTTGCGAACCGTTGATGTTCGCCTGCCGACTTTTTCCCTCCTCCGCTCCGTTACATCATAGCCACGCAATTCCGAGTGTCCCGACCGTCGGATGTGCCCCAATCTTTAGAGGAGGGAGCCATGTTTAAAGTCGGCGAGAAGGTAGTCTACCCCGCCCACGGCGTAGGGCAGATCGAATCGATCCGCAGCCAGGTCATCTCTGGCACCGAAAAAAGATTTTACATGCTTAGAATCCTCGACAGCGACATGAAGATCATGATCCCTGTCGACAACGTCGACTCCGTCGGTTTAAGGAAAGTCATCGACCGCAACATGGTCTCCCAAGTCTACAAAGTCCTCCGCCAGAAAAAAATCGAGAGCGATCAGCAAACCTGGAACCGCCGCTACCGCGAGTACACGGAAAAAATCAAAACCGGATCGATCCTCGAGATCGCCAAGGTGCTGCGCGACCTGTTCGTGCTGAAGGGGGACAAAGAGCTTTCCTTCGGCGAGCGCAAGATGCTCGATACCGCCAAGAACCTCCTGGTGAAAGAGCTTTCGATCGCGCGCTCGCATTCCGAGGACAAGATCATGGAGGAGCTGCGCCATATCTTCACTCATTAATTCGCAGCCGCATCCATTGTAGGTTTTATTTCGGCCGGGGGGAGTTCCCCCGGCCTTTTTATTTTAAGGGATCCGAATGCGCGTCAACGCAGTCATCGTCGCCGCCGGGGAAGGGAAGAGAATGGGCGGCGGCCCGCCCAAGCCGCTGCTGCTGCTCGCCGGCCGCCCCATCATCCTGCATACGCTCGAGCGCTTCGCCGCGTCGAGCGTCGGCAAGGCGGTCATCGTCATCGCCGAGGCCGGGCGGGCTAAGTTCGAGCGGATTCTACGGGCGAGCGATCTCGGTCGCCTCGAATGGACGCTCCAAAACGGCGGGCCGAGGCGGCAGGACTCAGTCGCCTGCGGCCTCGCCGCGCTCGATGCCGATTGCGAGGTGGTCGTCGTCCACGACGCGGTAAGGCCGCTCGCCTCCCCGGCGCTCATCGATCGCTGTATCGAGGCGGCGCGCAAGGAAGGCGCCGCCGTCGCCGGCCTGCCGGTGAGCGATACGATCAAGATCGTGTCGCGCGAGAGCCGCATCGAGTCGACGCCGGCGCGGGACTCGCTGTGGGCGATACAAACCCCACAGGCTTTCCGCGTCGAGCTGCTCCGCGAAGCGCACCGCCGCGCGAAAATCGATCGTGTCGACGCAACCGACGACGCCATGCTGGTCGAGCGACTGGGGCAAACGGTCGTTGTCGTGGAGGGCGAGCGGCAGAATCTCAAAATCACCACGCCCGAGGATCTCGCCTACGCCGAGGCGCTGCTCGATCGAGTGGACGCCAAGCGATCGTAGCGATCGCTCCTTTATTTCCCCTCGTCTTTGAACGGCGCGACCAGTCTATAGCCGATGCCGCTTTCCGTGCGCAGGAGTTTTTCCTTTGCGCCCGGAGTTTCGATTTTTTTCCTGAGGTGGGTCATATAGACGCGGAGATATTGCGACTGCTCTTCCGCGTTCGGCCCCCAGACCTCCCGCAAGAGCTGCTTGTGCGTGACGACCTTGCCGGCGTGATGCGCCAGGAGCTTCAGCAGCGCGTATTCGGTCGCCGTCAGCTTGACCTCTCTGCCTTTGACGGTGACTATGTGCGCTGTGAAGTCGATGGCGAGATGCCCCGCCTGAAAATAGGCCTCCTCCTCGGAGGCGCCGGACGAGCGGCGCTGAATCGCGCGCAGCCGGGCCAGCAGCTCGTCGGCCTCGAACGGTTTGGTGACGTAGTCGTCCGCGCCCGCATCCAAAGCCGCGACTTTATCTTCCGGCCCGTCCCTGACCGATAGAATCAAAACCGGGACATGGCTCCATTCGCGCAGGCGCTTGAGCACCGCGAGGCCGTCCATGTCGGGCAGGCCGAGGTCCAGGAGCACGACGTCCGGCCGGCGCGATGCGATCTCGGACAGTCCCTGGCGGCCGCTCTCGTAGTCGAGAACGCGATAGTGGTCTTCTTCCAGCACGATGCGGAGGAGACTGCGGATCTGCCGCTCGTCGTCGATGACGAGCGCGGTCGGATGATCGCTCATCCCAGACCCTGTAAGATATGCGGCTGCAAAATTTCCACGGGAATCCGCATAACGAATTCAGCCCCGCCCGCGCTTCGGTTCTGCACTTTGACGCTGCCCCCGTGGGCGCGCACGAAACCGTCCACGATGGCAAGCCCCAATCCAGTGCCGCCTGGCCGCGATTTCGCGCCGCGGTAGAACGGCTCGAAAATCCGCGGCAGCTCCGCGGCAACGATGCCCGCGCCCTCGTCCAGCACGGAGAGATATAGCGCGCCGTCGTCTATCTGAGCGCGCACGATGATGTTCGTGTGCGGCGCGGAATACGCGGCGGCGTTGAGCAACAGGTTCGATAGACAGCGCTCGATCAGAGACTGATCGGCTTTGACCATAGGCAGGTCGCCGCTGACGTCGATGATCAAAGTATAGTCCGCCAGCGACTCGCCGGCGAGATCAATCGCAGCCTGCGCCAACTCGCCCACATCGCACCAATCGAACGCCGGATGCACTACGCCCGATTGGATGCGGTTCATATCGAGCAGATTATTGATCGCGCGGTGCTGGCGCCGCAAGGCGCCTTGCATCTCGCGGATCGTAGCGCTCGCGCGGCCGTCCTTCTGGGATTGATGCGCGAGCGCATCCATGCCTGTTTGCAGCGCTGCGAGCGGCGTCTTGAGCTCGTGGGATACGCTTTCCAAAAGCGTCCGGCTGAGCCGCTCGGATGCCTCGAGAATTTCCGCGCGCTTGAGCGCCTCCACGACGTGGTCTTTTTCGAGCGTCAGGCCGATGAGCACGGCGAAGGCCTCCAGCAGCTCGGTTTCGGCCGCGTCCAGCGGTCTTTCGGGCGAAACCCGAATGGAAAGGACGCCCATGCCGGCGGTGCGCCCCTGCAGGACGACATGTGAGACCCCCGCCACCGGCTTTGCCTTCTCGGACGACGGGCCGTGCGCAAAAATGAGTGCCGCCTCGCGGAATTCTGCTTCGGTGAGCGCGAGCGTGCTGGAGGCGTGCGCGGCCGGAGACAGGGCGTGATCTTTATTCCGCAGATGCAGCGCCGCGGGCGCGCCGAAAATGGATTCGATCAGCGTCACCGCGGCGCAAAGACCCGTGTCCAGATCGCTGGCGAAAGCCGCTTGATGCGCCAATTCGTATAAAGCCGCCGTGCGCCCCTCGCGCCGCCGCTCGGCAAGCTCGCTGCGGCGCAGCCGGCTCGTCAGGTGTCCCATCGCCATGGCGACGATGAAGAACATCGCGAACATCATGCCGTCTTCGACCTTGTCGATGTAGAAGGTGAGCTGCGGCGGGATGAAAACAAAATTCCACAGAAGGGCGCTTGCGGCGGCGACCGTCAAGACAGTGCCGCGCCGCATCCTGAGCCCGAGCGCCACGACCAGCAGCAGATAAAGCAGCGCGATCGACAGATAGCCGGTGAAGGGCTCGAGCACGAACGAAACGGCCGTGACAAGCGCGATCGAAATGCCCGCTAAGACGTATTCGTTCATGCTTTCCAGCCAAACCTCAGCGCGCCGGCTTACCCCATACCGTGGGGCTTTGCCTCGGGAGACGCCGCCATGGGCTGCCCCGTTCGCTATTCGGCAGTATATCTCAGTCGCGGCCATTCTTCGAAGGGAAGCTTATAAGGCTATGAGGTGGGATCGCCCGGGCTGCCGTGCATTTCATCGCGGTCGCGCTGGAATTGCGCCACGCGGCGGCGCCATAGCCACTCCTCGACGCCCGCCAAAGCGGCGAAAACGAGCAGTGCCACCCAAAGCGCGAGCGCGTCGTCGAGCACCGGCGGGGGGAGAACGGCGGGCCACATAGCGCCGATCCAGAGCGCCACGCCGACGATGGCGAGAAGGTGCAGCGCGAACGTCTTGGCGCCGCTCATCCGCGCGTACCTTTGGTGGGCTTGGAGAAGCCGGCGCACGGCCTCGTCGGTATCGGCGCCTTCTTGCAGGTTAAAACGCGGCATCATGGTCCAGCGGCGTTATTCGAAAACTCCTTGAGATCTTTCATCCAGAAAGCGGCTGTGCCTGCTGCAGAAACACGCGGATCGGCAGGATCATCATGTTGTGGCCGCTGAAGTACAGCCTTCTTTGCAGCGCGTACGGGGTCTGGTTGTGCAGCAGCCGCGCGAACAGCGACTCCCGATCGAAGACGAGCTTCCCGGCGAAAAACACGGCGGTGGGAAAATCCCGCGCGACGCCGTTGCAGAGCTTCTCCAGCTCCGTAATGAGATCGACGCCGAGCGAGCAGCGCGACTCCGCGTACCACCCGAGTGCGTTGGCGAACTCGACCAGACTTTTCAGGTCGTCCTCTTTGGCCTTGCGCAGATTCTCGATCTCCTTCAGGCCTTTGAACCTGCCGGAGTCGATCAGGCCGACGGAGACGAAGACGATGTTCTTGAAGTGGTTCGGGAACAGCCGCTGGATGTTGAGCAGCGTGTGAATCGTCACGCCGTCGAACGCGCGGGCGACGATGACCGCGGTCGGCGCCTTGGGCTGCTTCGACGGCACCGGGTGCAGATCGGGTTTGAAGGGGATGTTGATGAGCGTCTCGTCGAGTCCCTTGAGCGCGCGCCGCACGCGATCGTAATGCGATCGCACGACATAGCAGAGCAGGATGAAGCCGGCGGTGATCGCCATCGTCACCCAGCCGCCTTCGGTGAACTTTTCCAGGATCATCGCGGTCAGGATCGAAAGGCAGAGGATCAAGCCGGTGATGTGAATGGAGATATGGCGCTTCCAGTCGCGGTATTCCTTGCGATGGTGGAACCAGTAGCGCACCATGCCGGACTCGGAAAGCGAGAAGGTGAGGAAGACGTTGATCGAGTACATGAGCACCAGCAGGGTGGTTTCGCCGCCGGTGTAGAGCAGCGTCAGCGCCGCCGCGGTCGAGATCAGCACGACGCCGTTCTGCACGGTGAGCCGCTCCGACAGATGCGCGAAGCGGTGCGGCAGCCACGAGTCCGCCGCCATGTTCGCCATGACGCGCGGCCCGTCGATGAGGCCGGTCTGCGCGGCGATGAACAAGATCGCCGCCTCGCTCGCGAGCGTCCCGATGACGACCCAGTGGCCGAGCGGCAGCGCGCCCCAGCTGAAGCCCGACGCGAAGGTTTCGACCAGCACCGCGTTCATCGTCTTGCCTTCCACCGGCACGGCGTGGATGAGCAGGTAGCAGAGCAGAATACCGCAGGCGGTGAGAGCGAGCGAGGTCGCCATGTAGAGCATCGTCTTCTTGCCGGTCTCGACGGTAGGCTCGCGCATGATCTGGAGCCCGTTGGATACCGCCTCGATGCCGGTGTAGGTTCCGGCGCCTCTCGTGTAGGCGAAAAGAAAGAGCGCCGCGAGTCCGCCCCAGCCCACGCTCGACAGTCCCTGCGCGAAGCCGGTGCGCACTTCATGAGCGACTTCGGGCACGGCGTTGATATGAAAGGCGATCGTGCCGACGATGACGACGATGTGCGTCAGGATGAAAAGGAGGAATACCGGCGCGATCACCTTCACCGATTCTTTCACGCCCCGGAGGTTCATCAGCATGAACATCCCGATCGCCGCGAACTCGACGGTCAATTTCCATAGATGCCAGTCGCGCGGCAGAAAGCTGAAGATGGCGTCGGCCGCAGCCGCGATCGAGACCGAGATCGTGAGGATATAGTCGACGACCAGCGCCGAGCCGGAGACGACGCCGAACGCCGATCCCAGGAGCTTCGTCGCCACGATGTAGCCGCCGCCGCCGAAGGGGAAATGCTCGATGATGCGCGAGTATGCGTAGGCGATGACGAAGATCGTGATGCTGGTGGCCAGGATCAACGCGACGGCGAGGTAGTGCTGATCGCCGAGCGCGCGGAACGCCTCCTCGGGGCCGTAGGCGGAAGAGCTGAGCCCGTCCGAGCCGAGCCCGACCCAGGCGAGGAAGGCGACCAGCGATACCTGGTGGAAGACCTTCGGGTCGAGCGGGTCCTTGGGTTTGCCGAATATGAGATGTTTAACCGGGCTGCGTTGTTTTGCGGCTGCGGGAGAGTACGCGCTCATGCCACGATGTTAAAAGGCCGGCGCCGGTCGGCCAAATTAAAATCGCGGCGTGAGATGCTAAAATTTCGTTAAAAGGGTTGAAGGGAAGAATTCCCTTCAAATTTCGCGCGATTGCCGCGGGCAATGGCGCCTCGCCGGCAAACGACTAAAGCTTTTTTAACGGCGTGCCTCAAGCGAGCTCCTCGATCCGGTCCTCGCGCATCGTCTCGACGGGGATCTCGATGGTGAATGCGGCTCCGCCGTTCTCGCGATTCTCCGCGCGCACGCTGCCGCCATGCGCGCGGGCGAAGCCACTGACGATCGAGAGGCCGAGTCCCGTGCCTCCCGGCCGCGCGTCGGAAGCGCGATAAAACTTCTCGAAGATCCGCCGCATGTCGGCTGCTTTCACGCCGGGTCCCTCGTCGAGCACCGCGAGCGAGAGCTTGTCGTCCTGGAGTCGCACCCGCACCACAATCTTCGCTCCCGGCGAGCTCCACGTGGCGGCGTTGAGCAGCAGATTGCAGAGCGCCTGCTCGATCAGCGGCTGGTCGAGTTTCACCATGGGCAGGTTCTCCGGCCCTTCGACGACGACGGGGTGCGCGGTGAGCGCCTCGCCGGCGAGCCCGATCGATTCATGCACCAGCTCTCCGATATCCGACCAGTCCCGCTTAGGCTCGATCACGCCGGCTTCGATGCGTGTCATGTCGAGAAGATTATCGATGACCCGGCGGAGCCGGCGCACGGCGGTCTGGATCTCGCGCAGCGTCGCCGCGGCGTTGGAGTCGGCCGCGGTCTGCTTCGCCATCGCGTCCAGTCCGGCCTGAACCGCGGCGACCGGCGTCTTCAGCTCGTGCGAGACGCTGTCGAAGAGCGCGCGGTGCAAGCGCTCCGAGGTCTCGACGATCTCGGCGTACTTGAACGCCTGGATGAAGTGATCCTTTTCCAAAATGGTCCCGATCAGCGCGGCAAACGCTTCGAGCAGCTCCCTTTCGGCGAGATCGAGCGACTTGCCCGGGGGCTGCACCGAGAGAACGCCCATGACGGCCGTGCGCGCTTGCAGCGGGAGATGGAGGGCGTCGGAATCGGGCAGCGTGTCGGTGAATTTCCCGGCCGGCGTGCGGTGGCTGAACGCCCAGGTCGCCACGCTGATCTCCTTTTCGGAAGGTGAAAAGGAGCTCGCCGGATGCGGTTTGGTTGAGAGGGTGTGGTCCGGCAGGCGCAGCAGAAGCGCCGAGTGCGTGCCGAAGATCGAATCGATCAGCTTGACGGCGGCGCGGAGACCGGAATCGAGGTCGGGGGCTAGGGCCGCCTCATGCGCTAGGTCGTAGAGAGCCGCTGTCCGGCGCTCCCGGCGCCGCTCGGCCTCCTCGCTCTGGCGCAGCCGGCTGGTAAAATGGCCCATCGCCAGCGCGACGATGAACAGCATGGCGAACATCATCGCGTCGTGGAACGTTTCGATGTAGAAAGTAAACACCGGCGGGATAAATAGAAAATTCCACAGCATCGCGCTGGCCGCCGCCACCAGCAGCACCGGCCCGCGCCGGAATCTGAAGCTCACCGCCACGACCAGGAGCAGATAGACCAGCGCGATGGCGCGGTATCCGGTCAAAGGCTCGATCAGAAAGGAAACCGCCGTTACCAGCAGCGTGAGAAGGGTCGCGGTGATAAATTCAGACGCGGGCGCGCTGGAAGAAAACAGCCGACGCGCGGAACGTTCCGGCGCGGATCGTTTTTCAGGCTGGACCACATAAATGTCGATGTAGCCGCTTTTGCGAATGAGGTCGTAGGCCGGCGAGCGGCCCGTGAGCCAGTGGAGCCACGGTGAGCGCGTCGGTTTGCCGACGACGATCTGCGTCACGTTGTGCTCGCGCGCCACGCGCAGGAGCGCCCCGCTCACGTCCTGCCCGGACGTGACGATGACGTCGCCGCCGAGCTGGCGCGCGAGCGACATGTTGCGCATGAGACGTTCCTTGGCAGCTCCCTCGACAGGCGTGTTCGGCTCGATATAGACGGCGAGCCACGGGCAGCAGTCGAGCTCGCCGGAAACGCGCCGGGTCCAGCGGAGCAGGCTCTCGGCCTGCGCGTCGTCCGAGATGGCGACGAGCAGGCGCTCGCCGGTTTTCCACGGCCCGCTGATCTTGCGCTCGCGCATCGCACCGCGCATCGCGTCGTCGGCGCGTTCCGCCGCGAAGCGGAGCGCCATCTCGCGCAGCGCGGCGAGGTTCTCGAGCTTGAAAAAATTGGCCGAAGCGGCCTGGGCCATCTCGCCCAGGTAAACTTTGCCCTCTTCTAGCCGCTGACGGAGCTGCTCCGGTGTCAAATCCACCAGCTGCACCTCATCGGCCCCTTCGAGAACCGAGTCGGGCACCGTCTCGCGGACCGTCACGCCGGTGATCTGGCGCACGACATCGACGCGGCTTTCGATGTGCTGGACGTTCAGCGTCGTGTAGACCGATATGCCCGCGTCGAGCAGTTCGAGCACGTCCTGATAGCGCTTCGGATGCCGGCTGCCGGGGACGTTGGTGTGCGCCAGCTCGTCGACGAGAACCAATTCAGGATGGAGATCCAGGATCGCGTCGAGGTCCATCTCGTCGAGCGACACGCCTTTGTATTCGATCGCGCGGCGCGGCACGACCGGCAGTCCGACGAGGAGCGCCTCGGTCTCGGCTCTTTTGTGCGTCTCGACGACCCCGATCACCACGTTCACGCCGTCTTTCAATCGCTGGCGCGCGTACTGCAGCATCGTATAGGTCTTGCCCACGCCGGGACACATGCCGAGAAATACCGTTAGGCGGCCCCGGCTCTGCGATGCCTGTTGACCCAGGTTCGCTAAAACCGCGTCGGGATGGGGGCGAGAATCGTCTGCCATCGGAAGAGACTCTATCCTATCTCATGCGCTTTTTCGCTGCTGCTCGGCGCGGTAGCGCGCGACCTTGCGCTGCCAAAGCCATTCCTCGACAGTCGCCAGAATCGCCAGGAACAGGAGCAGAGCCCAAAGCGCGAGCGCGGCGTCGAGCAGCTGCGCGGAAATCAGCGACGGCCACGCTGCGCCTAACCAGACTACGATGCCGACGACCGCAAGGAGATGGAGCGATGCTCGCTTGGCGGAAGCCATGCGTTCGCAGACGACGTGCGCTTCGAGCAGCCGGCGCAGCGACGCGCCGTCGGGCTCGCGCGCGGGATCGACGGTGAATTGCAGCATAACGTTCCGCGGCTAATGCGATCGCCGTAGGTCGCTCCGTCCTCTGCGCAGGGTCGCAACCTTTTCGACGGGAAGCACCAGGACCTCGCCGTCGCAGAGATCGCCGCTCCGAAGCACGGCGAGAATGGCCTCGACGATGCGCTCGCTGTCGTCGTCGTCCACGATCGCTTCGACTTTGATTTCAAACGCATCTTCGACGTAGTGGACGCCGCGATATTGCTTGAGCTTGCCTTGCGCGCAGCCGGCGCCCTTCATTTCGAAGATGTTTACGCGATGGAGCTTTTCAGCGTGCAGGAGCTGTTTGATCTCGTCGAGCTTGAAGGGCTCGATGACGGCTTCGATTTTTTTCATCGCCGCACCTCATGATTTTTGCGCCGCGCCGCCCGCGGCCGGCTCTTCCTTCTTTTCTTCCTTTCGGTCCTGGCCCGGAACCGGCGCGGGGCGGCCGAACTTTTGATCCAGGGCTAGATTGACTTTCAGCACGTTGACGCGCGGCTCGCCCATAAAACCGAGCGTCCTGCCTTCGACCGCCGAGTTGATGATCGCTTGTATCTCCTCCGGACTAGATTTCCGAACCTTGGCGATGCGCGGCGCCTGCCAGAGCGCCGCCGCGGGCGAGAGATCGGGATCGAGGCCGCTGGCCGAGGCGGTCACCAGCTCGAACGGGACGTCGCCGGCCGCGTCGGGATTCTCTTCCTTCAGGCGCTTCACGTCGGCGGCCACTCGCTCCTGCAGCTTTTTCGCGGTTACGCCCAAATTAGAGCCGCCCGACGATGTCCCGTCCCAGCCTTTTTCGCCGGCGGCCGAAGGGCGCGGCTGGAGATATGCCGGATTCATGAACGGCTGACCGATCAATTCGGAGCCGATGACTTTCCCGTCCTTCTCGGTGACAAGCGTTCCGTTGGCCTGAGCGGGGAAGAGCATTTGGGCGACCGCCGTCATGACATACGGGTAAATCAGCCCCGTCAGGACCAAAGTCACGATCGTCGTGCGTAACGCGATGAGAAATGCCTTAGTCATAATTCGAATCCTTTCCATTCGCGGCCGAATTGAATCACGAGGCCGCCGGCGGCGATCAATGCGCAGCCGATCCAGGTCGACAGCGGCACCTCTTCGTGGAAAAAGAAGCGCCCGTACAAAACGCTCAGGATGGCGAAAAAGGCGATGTAAACTCCGAGCAGCTTGGAAAAATCCCAAGTCACCGTATTGACGAGCACGCCGTAAGAGGCCAAGAGGATGCAGCCGACCGCGATGACGGCGAGGCTCCCCCCGCGCAAGCCCTTGCGGACGACCGCGTCGCCGCCGACTTCGAGAACGGCGGAGATAAAGAAAGTGGCAAAAGCGAGCATCGGCATTTTAGCCTCCTTACACCAGTCCGATCGCTTCCAGGATCATGTCGATGAGCTTGATGCCGATGAACGGCGCGATGATGCCGCCGACGCCGTAAATCAGCAGCGAGCGCGCGAGCAGCGAGCCCGCCCCGAGCGGCCGGTATTTGACGCCGCGGAGCGAAAGCGGAATCAACACAACGATAATGATGGCGTTGAAGATCACCGCCGAGAGGATCGCGCTCTGCGGCGTCGCCAGATGCATGATGTTGAGCGGCGCGATCTCGGGATAGACGCCCGCGAACATCGCCGGGATAATGGCGAAATATTTCGCCACATCGTTCGCGATCGAGAATGTCGTCAGCACGCCGCGCGTCATCAGCAGCTGCTTGCCGATCTCCACGACTTCGAGGAGCTTGGTCGGGTTGGAGTCGAGATCGACCATGTTGCCCGCCTCTTTGGCGGCTTGTGTGCCGGTGTTCATCGCGACGGCGACGTCCGCCTGCGCGAGCGCGGGCGCGTCGTTCGTGCCGTCGCCGGTCATCGCGATCAGGTGGCCGCCGGCCTGCTCCTGGCGGATGCGCGCGAGCTTGTCCTCGGGTTTCGCCTCCGCCATGAAATCGTCCACTCCCGCCTCGGCCGCGATCGCCGCCGCCGTGACCGGATTGTCGCCGGTGATCATGACCGTCTTGATGCCCATCTGGCGCAGCTGGGCGAAGCGGTCCTTGATCCCGCCTTTCACCACGTCTTTGAGCTGGAT
>Ga0075423_10003816_pt1 | contig 13909 bp, 12 predicted proteins | sample SoiMethybrSBSTD2_FD_80114 | JGI IMG/M metagenome (GOLD analysis project Ga0075423, IMG submission 80114) | Bulk soil microbial communities from a Populus tree surrounding site in Tennessee, USA - Soil MetaG P. TD hybrid SBSTD2 | ecosystem: Environmental > Terrestrial > Soil > Tree plantation...
CGCCCGGCACGGTCTGTCGTTCTTGGTATCGTGCGCCCCACGATGAACGGAGTCGTGCTCGTCCTGAACCAGAACTATGAGCCGCTGAACGTCTGCAACCTGCCGCGGGCGTTCCGACTCGTGTTCGGCGAGAAGGCCGAGATCATCGAGTACGACCACCAGGTCATCCGGACGCCGCGGACCGAGTACCACGCGCCGTCCGTGATCCGGCTCCAGTACCAGGTCCGGCGGCCGCGGCCGCGGGTCAAGCTGAGCCGCCGCGAGATCTTCGCCCGCGATCGGTACACCTGCCAGTACTGCGGCCGCCAGAGCCACGACCTGACGCTCGACCACATCGTGCCGCGCCATCGGGGCGGCGGGCACACGTGGGAGAACCTCGTCACGGCGTGCAAGGGCTGCAATCACCGCAAGGGCGGCAAGACGATCGAGGAGGTCCGCTTCCGGCTGCATCGGCCGCCCTTCGAGCCGCGCAGCGACATCTATTCGATGTTCACGCCGTACCTGGCCGACGAGCGCAACGAGGCCTGGCGCACGTACCTGTTCCTGGGTCGGAACTGAGCGACGCCGTCGGGGGCGAGGCGTCCGGGACCGGCTCGTTCCCGGTCGAGGGCATTCCCGCCGACGTCCGCGCGATCCTCGAGACCCTGTGGACGGCCGGCCACGCGGCGTACGGGGTCGGCGGCGGCCCACGCGACCTCCTGCTCGGCCGGACGAGCGCCGACTGGGACGTCGCCACGGCCGCGCTGCCGGAGCAGACCGCCGCGCTCTTCGGCGCCGTCTACGAGAACCGCTTCGGGACGGTGGCGGTTCGCGGTGACGGACAGGACGTCGAGATCACGACCTTCCGCAGCGACCACGACTACGCCGACTTCCGGCGGCCGCACCGGGTCGAGTTCACCGGCTCGCTCGAGGCCGACCTCGCCCGGCGCGACTTCACCGTCAACGCGCTCGCCTGGGGGGCCGAGTCGGGGGTGGAGCCGCCTCATCTGGTCGACCTCCACGGTGGCCGCGCAGACATTGCGGCGCGTCTCATCCGGGCGGTCGGCGAGCCGCGACAGCGGTTCGAGGAGGATGCCCTCCGGATCGTCCGGGCGATCCGCTTCGCCACGACGCTCGGGTTCAGGATCGAGCCGGCGACCCTCGCCGCGATCCGCGACGCGGCGCCGCTGGTGGCCCACCTCTCCGGGGAGCGGATCGCGATGGAGCTGACGAAGATCCTCGCGGCGGATCGGCCGTCGGTCGGGCTGCGGTTGATGGCCGACACCGGGGTCCTCGCCGCGATCTCGCCGAACCTCGCCGCCCAACGCGGGATCGAGCAGAACAAGATCCCTGGCGAGGACCTCTGGGACCACACGCTACGGACCGTCGACGCGGCCGCGAACCGGCCGGTCGTCCGGCTGGCGGCGCTGCTCCACGACCTCGGCAAGCCGGCGACCGCAGCCGACGGCCACTTCTACCGGCACGAGGTCGCCGGCGCGGAGCTGGCGGGGGAGCTGCTCGACCGGCTTCACGCCCCGAAGGCGGTCGCCGAGCCGGTGGTTCACCTCGTCCGTCAGCACATGTTCCGATACGAGCCGAACTGGGGCGACAGCGCGATCCGCCGGTTCCTGGCCAAGGTCGGGCCCGACGCCATCGAGGACCTCTTCGCCCTCCGCGAGGCGGACAACATCGGCAGTGGCGTGCCGCCCGACGCCGACGACCTGGGGGGCCTCCGGTCGCGGATCGCCGCCGAGATGGCCTCCGGTCCCCTCCTCGACCGGTCCGGGCTCGCGATCGACGGCTCCGACCTGATCGCCGAGCTCGGCCTCCGCGAGGGTCCGGAGCTCGGTCGCCTGATCGATGCCCTGTTCGAGCGGGCCGTCGAGGATCCGCGCCTCAATGATCGCTCGGAGCTCCTGCGGCTGGCCCGCGAGCTGAGCACTCGCGACTCCCCGCCCGCCTGACCCCGACCGATCCGCGAGAATGGGGCCGAGCCGGCCGCGTCCCCGCCGGCGACGCCCGGAGAACCGATGCCCAACGCGACCACCAACGCCAGCGAGCTGTCCGTTCAGCTCTACACCGTCCGAGCCGCCTTGGACGACGACCTCGATGGGACGCTCGCCACGCTGGCCGAGATCGGGTTCCGGCGGGTCGAGCCGTTCGACCTCCTGACCTACCGCGACGCCCTGCGTGCCGCCCTGCCCCGTCACGGTCTGTCCGCGCCCACGACCCACGCCGACATCCTGGGTCCGGACGGGGACGAAGCTCTGGCCGCCGCCGCGGAGCTGGGCATCGAGACCGTCGTGCAGCCCTGGGTCGATCCGGACCGGTGGGCGACCGCCGACGCGATCCGCATGCTCGCGGACGAGTTGAACGCGGCCTCGGTCCGGGCAGCCGGCCACGGCCTGCGCGTCGGCTACAACAACCACCATTTCGAGCTCGAGGCGCGGGTCGAGGGACGCCACGGGCTGGAGGCCTTCGCGGACGAACTCGCGCCCGAGCTGGTCCTCGAAGTCGACACGTACTGGGCGCTCGCCGGCGGCGCGGACGTCCCGGCGCTCCTCGGGCGGCTGGGTCCGCGCGTCGTCGCCCTGCACCTGAAGGACGGCGACGGCTCGCTCGACACGAAGCGCCAGGTCGCCCTGGGCCGAGGCGTCCTGCCGGTCGCCGCGATCCTCGAAGCGGCGCCGCATTCCTTGCGGGTCGTCGAGCTCGACGACACCGATGGCGACCTGCTCGCCGCGATCCGTGCCGGCCGCGAGACGCTGCTGGGGCTGGTCCGTGCCTGACGGGCGGACCGGGCCGGTCGGGATCGGCGTCGTCGGTGCCGGGCTGATCAGCACGACCTACATCAAGAACCTCAACCGGTTCCCGGACACGACGGTCCTCGCAGTCGGGGACATCCGCCCGGAGGTCGCCCAGGAACGGGCGACGGAGCACGGTGTGCCCCTCGGCGGCGACGTCGCGACGGTCCTGGAACACCCCGACGTCGAGATCGTCGTCAACCTGACGACCCCTGCCGCGCACGTCGAGGTCGCCGAGGCCGCGCTCGCCGCCGGCAAGCACGTCTGGAACGAGAAGCCGCTGGCCCTCGACCGAGCGGGCGGGGCAAGGCTGCTGGCGCGGGCCAATGGCGCTCGCCTCCGGATCGGCTGCGCGCCGGACACGTTCCTCGGGGAGGGACTGCAGGCCGCCCGGCGCGCGCTCGACGACGGCGTCATCGGCCGGCCGCTCACGGCCCTCGCGCTGTTCCAGAACCCGGGCCCCGACGCCTGGCATCCGAACCCGGCGTTCCTGTTCCAGGTGGGTGCCGGGCCGCTGTTCGACCTCGGGCCGTACTACCTGACGGCGTTGGTCCAGGCGCTCGGCCCGGTGAGCGAGGTGGCCGCGATCGGCTCGACCGCGCGCGCGAGGCGGCACATCGGATCCGGGCCCAACGCCGGCCAGCCGTTCGACGTCACGGCGCCCAGCCACGTCGGCGCGCTGATCCGGTTCGCGGGCGGCCAGTCCGCGCAGGCGATCTTCTCCTTCGACTCGGCGGTCCATCGGACGCTGTTGGAGATCAACGGCACGGACGGCACGATGCTCGCCCCCGACCCGAACGAGTTCGACGGCACGGTCGGGGTCCGGCGTGGGGGCTCCGGCGTGACCGAGACCGTGGCGACGACGACCGCCCGATCCACCCGCGGGACCGGCGTCCTCGACATGGCCCGAGCGATCCGGGCCGGCCGACCGCATCGAGCCGACGGCACGCTCGCGTACCACGTCCTCGACGTGATGGCCGCGATCACGGACTCGATCGAGGCATGTGCCTTCGTCGAGGTCGAGAGCCGCGTCGAGCGGGCGGAGCCGCTGCCCGAGGACTGGGACCCGCTCGCCTCGACCCTCGATCCGTGATCGAGATGATGCTGGAGGCGGAGCGACGGCTGGCCGTCGGCCTCCTCGACCAGGCGGAGGGGCTGTACCGCCAGGTCATCGCGGCGGACCCACGGAACGCGATCGCCGTTGTGGGGCTGGCCCGGGTTGCGCTGGAGCGTGGCGACGAGCGTGGGACGTACGTGGAGGCGCGACGGGCGCTGCGCCTCGACCCCGACAACCCGATGGCGAGCCATCTGGTGATGCGGATGGCCGAGATCCTGCGCGCTCGCGGCGACGCCCTCCCCGAGGATCCGGTACAAACGGCGACGAAGCCGGACGGCCGGCCCGGACTCGTCGATCGCGTCCTCCGCCGCGGCCGACGATGAGGCTCGCGATCGGGCCGCCTCGGAGGTCTCGATGCGCGTCCTCGTGACGGGCGGCGCCGGCTACGTCGGCTCCGTGTCCGTCGAGCGCCTGCTCGACGCCGGTCACGACGTCGTCGTCCTCGACGACCTGTCGACCGGTCATCGCGAGGCGGTTCCCGATGTCGCGTCGCTGGAGGTCGGCAGCTACGGCGACGCCGAGCGAATCGGCCGCCTCCTCGAGCGCGCCCAGGTGGACGCGATCCTCCATTGCGCGGCGCGCTCACTGGTCGGCGAGTCGGTCCGGGAGCCCGCCCGCTACTACCACGACAACGTCGCCGGCGGGATCGTTCTGCTGGATGCCGCTCGACAGGCCGGCGTCGACCGGATCGTGTTCAGCTCCACCGCCGCCGTCTATGGCGTCCCGGAGGCGACGCCGATTCCGGAGACCGCGCCGCTCGCGGCGATCAACCCGTACGGCGAGACGAAGCGGACCTTCGAGGGCACGCTGCGGTTCTACGGCGAGGCGTACGGGCTGCGGAGCGCGTCGCTCCGCTACTTCAACGTCGCCGGGGCGACCGAGGCGCTCGGGGAGCTGCACGATCCGGAGACGCACCTGATCCCGACGATCCTGCGGGCGGCCGAGACCGGTGAGCCGATCACCCTCTTCGGCGACGACTACCCGACGCCCGACGGCACCTGCATCCGCGACTACATCCACGTCGCCGACCTCGCCGACGCCCATCTGCTGGCCCTCGTGGCCACGGCGTCCGAGGAGCCGGGCGAGCGGCCGTGGGCCGCCTACAACCTGGGAATCGGCCGCGGCTTCAGCGTCCGCGAGGTCGTGGCCGCGGCGGAGGAGGTCGTCGGCCGGACGATCCCGACGACGACGGGGCAACGGCGACCCGGCGATCCGCCGGTCCTCGTCGCCGCCGTCGATCGCGCCCACACGGAGCTGGGCTGGAGCGCAGCGCGGCCAAATCTCGCGGAGATGATCGCCTCGGCCTGGGAGTGGCGCCGGCGGAACGTGGACACCGCGACGGGGCGGCGGCGAGAGATCGCCTCCTAGCGCGGCTCGATCGGCGCGGTCATCGGCGCCAGCCGTTCCGGCGGCGCGGTCGGCTCGACCTCCGTTTCGGCGGGCGGCTCCTTGACGCCCCGCAGGAACCAGACCCCGATCACGAGCAGGATCAGGAAGCTGAAGATGCCGACCTGGTACGCGCCGGAGCCCCAGCCGGCGTTGAGGAGCGTCGAGACGATCGATCCGTACAGCAGCGGCCCGGTCACCGCGCTGAACTTGCCGGCGATGCCGTAGAGCCCGAAGAACTCGCCGACCTTGTCGGGCGGGGATAGCCGGAGCATAAACACGCGATCCGAGGTCCAGACGCCGCCCAGCCCGGCGCCGAGGAACGCCCCACCGATCAGGAAGGTCGGCAGCGACAGCACGGACCCGGCGATGACCAGGCCGACGCACCAGGTCCCGAGGACGATCATCAGCGTCCGCTTCGGCCCGATCCGCTCCACGAGCTGGCCCCAGCCGAAGCTCGCGATGACGGCGACGACCGTCAGGATCAGCAGGACGACGTTCGCCGCACTCTGGCTGACGCCGATCGCCTCCGTGGCGAAGACGCTCATCACGACGATCACCGTGTTGACCGGGTCCGTGTAGAAGAACCGGCCGATCAGGAACCGGCCGAGACCCGGCACCCGGCGGGCGTCGTCGATCGTCTGTCGGAGCTGCGTCCACGACCCAACGACGTCGCGGACCCGGAACCGCTGCGCATCCGCCTTCTGCGGCTCGCGGACGTTCAGGAAGAGCGGCACGGAGAAGATCGCGAACAGCCCCGCGGCCATGAAGAAGGTCAGCGAGCTCGCCTTCGAGTCGAGGACGAGGATCAGCAGCGCGATGACGATCGTGCCGAGGTAGCCGATGGCGACGCCGAGTCCCGAGACGCGGCCGCGGGCCTCCGGGCGGGCGACGACGGGCAACGTCGCGTCGTAGTAGATCAGTGCCGCCTGGTACCCGAAGTTCGCGATCGCGAAGAAGACGAGTCCGAGTGCGGCCACGTCGGTCAGCCCGATCAACGCCGTCGCGACAACCGTGGACGTCGTGAAGAACAGCAGGTAGCGGATGCGGCCGCCCGTCCGGTCGCTCATCGCCCCCAGGACCGGCGACACGATCGCGTTCAGGAGGACGCTCGCGGCGCCCGCGAAGAGGACCCAGAACTGGCCGTCGGCGCGCCCCAGCCGGTCGACCGACCACAGGCCGATCGCGTACGACACGACCGCGTAGCTGTAGATCGTGTTCGCGAAGTCGTAGAAGGCCCAGCTGAGCGGGACCGACGCCCGCCCGCTCGGGGTCAGCGCCGCGAGGGCTCGACCGATCCGCCCGCCGCCGGGTGCGCGCCCATTCGCGGGGACGGGAAGGTCCGTCGCGGTCACGGTCGGATCATAGGCACGGTTCTCCATGCGATGGTGACGGCCGCGCAGGCGATTCGTGACAGGGCGATCCTCGTCGGGACGGTCGTATCATCGGCCCGCCATGCTCGCCTCGGACCTCCTCGCCGCCGCCTCGACCTGGCGCCCGCAGCAGTTCGGCGATCGGCGCGCGCACGACATCGACGATCCGCTGGTGGAGCCGCTGTGGACCGGACCGCGTGTCCTCGGCCTCGTCGTGGATGGTGACGCGACCCTGACGAACACCGAGGGCGAGCCCGTGACCGGGCACGACGAGGTGCGGGCTGCGCTCGTCGACGCGTCCGGCGGCTCGACGTTCCTGATCGAGGCGAGCCTCACGCCGGAGCCGCTCCAGGCGCTCATGGACATCGCCGCCCGCGATGCGCCGACGATGCCGAAACCCGGGGACGCCCTGACGCAGATGATGGTCGGAAGCCGCGGCGATCGGAAGGACCGCCTGTTCCAGCGCGTCGACGAGGTTCGGCGCCGGACGGACGATCCCTCCATCGACGTGGTCCTCGTGGCCACCGACCTCCTCTGGCTCGAGGACGAGTCGCTGTGCGACGTGCCGCTCCTGGAGCGCAAACGGATCCTGGAGTCGGTGGTCCTCGAGTCGGATCTCGTCCGGGTCGGCACCTTCGTCAGACCACCGATCGACGCGTGGCTCGGCCCCTGGCGCTCGTTCGGCTTCCACCGCATGGCGTTCAAGGGCGCGAACAGCCGCTACGTCCCGGGTGCCAAGAACCGAGACTGGGCAGTCGCCGACATTCCGCGCCGCTGATCAGAGTGTCGGTGGCCGGCTTGACTAGATCAGCGGGCCTCGCGGCTGACGCTCCTGGTCGGTGCGCCTACGGGAGCAGCGGCGGAAGGGCGAGGTCGGGTTTCTGCTTGGCGGGAAGCGGCGTCACCGTAACGTCCGACGACAAGATCTTCACCGGACCAGTTGCGTAGAAGCCACCGTCACCGGATACGACGATGCAGGTTGGATCGACCCAGATCTCGCCGTTCATGGGCATCGGCACCTCTCCCTTGAACGTGGCGATCCAAGCGGGCGCATCTGTCTGGATCTCGGGTTCCACACCGGTGAGCCATGCGTACCTGACGGCGTCTCGAGCGTGGTTGATCCGGCCCATTCCCGACACGAGGTTGGCCCCGATGGTGTCGCTGATCTGACAGATTTGAAGCGCATCCGCCGCCTCCGACGACGGATGTGTGAGTGACACCGGCTCGACGGACGGATCGACGGGGCGTTCGGTTAATGGCGTTCCAGATGACCCGGCCGAAGCGACGGAGATGGGTGAGGCGGGCACGGGAGACGAAGGATCGGGCTTCGCGCTGTCGGACGTGGCGGCGGTACTGATCGACTGGCCAGGCGCGGCCGTACAGGCCAGGACGAGAACTCCGAGCAAGGTGAGAGCCCCGACTCGAGCGTTCACGGTGCTCGCTCGTCCCATTCGTTGAAGAACGTTCCACTTGTACTCCCCCAACCGCAGTGCCACGAGGCTGGGTTCGAATTCGCGTCGCACAAGCTCCCAAGTGGGCGATTTGCGGAGTGCCATCCGGATCCGTCCTTGTATTGGACCGCGAAGAACTGTTGGTGGTTGCTCACCGTCCCACCGTTCTGATCGTTGGGATCGAGCATCTCGTTCTGCCACTCGACTCCCACGACGCCGACTCCGCCCCAGCAGTCATCGATGGTGTAGCCCGCCTTGGCGTACTGACTCACCTCATTGATGTAGAAGTGGTAGTCGCCATCCGGGGCCTTCGACACCTCATAGTCGTAGACCCCGGGGCCAGCGTTTCCTTTGGGCGCCTTCCGGATCGTGGAGTTGTAGGCCGCTCCGCATTGGCCCTCCTCCCGTCCGTAGTAGAACCAGTGGTAGGACACGCCACCGTTGAACGGGCAGCTGCCTGTTCCGGCTGGGGCGCACTTTGTGAAGCCGCCCTGGAAGATGCTGACCCCTGCGACCTGATCAGAGTTGGGACCGTCGAGGGACACCCAGGACATCGACCAGCTCCACTCCGGATCTCCGGTCTGGACACACAGGTGCGTGTTGAACCACTCGATCTCAGCGTAGACGCCGCGAAGCCCGCCCGCGAAGCGAGCATTTCCCGCGAACAGGTTGGTTCCACTGGGGCCATCGCAGGCTGGCCAAGCCACGGCAATCACTGGGAATGCACCTGCGAGCACCAGAGCGATCAGGACTGAGACGCCTAGCGCCCGGACCCGGGCCCTCATCGCACCCCCTCCGGACAAGCGACTGACGAAATACGTGCTGGCCTACGTGCTAACACCGCGCCATGTCAGAGTCAAGAATAGATTTACGCGCCCAACCGACTACCGTGAGCCGGGCACGTCTTGGTGGGTGTCGTGGCAACATCTGGTCGGCCTGGCATCTCGACCCGACAGCCAACGATGCGTGACGGTGGTAGGGTGCGGGCGTGCCTGCCCAAGGACTGACCCCGGCGATTCGAGACGAAATCGCCCGCCTGGGGCATGCCGACATCATGGTCGGCATTCCGAGCTTCAAGAACGCCGCGACGATCGGCTACGTCGTGCGCGCGGCTCAGGCCGGGCTCGTCCAGTACTTCCCGGACCTCCGCCCCGTGCTCGTCAACAGCGACGCCGGATCGCCCGATGGCACCGGTCGCGTCGTCGTCGAGACCGAGCCGCCCGACTACGTTGAGCAGATTCTCCTCGTCCGCCCGACGAACAAGCTGTCGCGCGTCAGCCTGACGTACCCGGAGATCGACGGGGTCGGCGGCAAGGGCGCGGCCCTCCGAACGATCTTCGAGATCGCCGCCGCCCTCGAGGTCCAGGCACTGGTCGTCGTCGACAGCGACCTCCGCTCGATCATCCCGGAGTGGATCGAGCTGCTCGCCGGTCCAATCATCAAGGGCGGATATGACTATGTCGCGCCGCTCTATTCCCGGTACAAGTACGACGGCACGATCACGAACACCGTCACCTACCCCCTGACGCGAGCCCTCTACGGCAACCGGATCCGCCAGCCAATCGGTGGCGACTTCGGCGTTAGCGGCGACCTCGTCCGGCACTACCTGGAGCTCGACGACTGGACGGCCGACATCAGCAAGTTCGGCATCGACATCTGGATGACGACCTCGGCCCTGACGGGCGGCTTCGCGGTCTGCCAGGCGCGGCTCGGCGCGAAGGTCCACGACCCGAAGGATCCTGGCGCCGATCTCGGCCCGATGTTCCGGCAGGTCGTCGGGACGATCCTCCGCCTGGCCGCCGCACACCCCGAGAACTGGCTGTCGATCCGCGGCAGCCACGACGTCCCCGCGTACGGCTTCGAGCGGATCATCGATCCGCCGCCGCTGGAGGTGAACACGCTCCGGCTCCTGACCGAGCTCCACAGCGGATCGTTGACCCTCGCCGACACGTGGCGCGGCATGTTCGCGCCGCAGAACGCGGAGACCGTGCTGGTTCTCGCCGAGGAGGCGGGCAAGCTCGTCGACCAGGCGCGGGCGCGGCTGGGGATCGCCGGCGACGGGTTCTCGTCGAGCGCGACGACCCTCGAGATGGCCGAGGCCCTCGCGGCCTTCCACTTTCCCGACGACTTGTGGGCCCGCCTGATCTACGACCTGGTCGTGGCAGCTCGCTCCAGCAAGCCGCCGATCGAGCAGCTCGTCGCGGCTCTGGTCCCTGTGTACTTCGGCCGGGTGGGCAGCTTCGTCATCGAGAACCGCCACCAGACGACCGACCAGGCCGAGGATCGCGTCGAGCGCCAGGCCCGCGAGTTCGAGCTGCTGAAGCCGTACCTCCTCGAGCGCTGGAACCAGGCCGAGAACTCGACCAACGGGAACGCCAACGGCGCCGCCGCGCCACGGGCCAAGGCCGCCGCCGCCGGTCCGACCCGATGAGCGCCGCCGCCGCCCGCGGGCCCCTTCCGGCCCGGATCCTCATCCCGGTTGCGAACCCGGCGACGGCCGAGGAGCTGATCCGGCTCGGTGCCGCGCTCCTCGACCCGCGTGCCGGCGAGCTGACGGCGCTCGGGATCGTCGAAGTGCCCGAGGGCATGCCGCTGAGCGAAGGCGCGACGCGCGCCCGGCACGCCCGCCGCCTCCTCCAGCGCGTCCTGGACTTCGCCCCGGACGGCACCACGATCCACCCGATCGTCCGGATCGGCCGCCATGCCGCCGAAGGGATCATCGAGGCGTCCGCGGAGCAGGAAGCGGACCTGATCATCTTCGGCTGGGGCGGCAAGGCGCCCGCCGGTCGCGAGGGCGGATCGGTCATCTCGCCGACGATCGACGAGGTCGTCCGCGACGCTCCCGCCGATATCGCGGTGGTCAAGCAGCGCGGCAGCAAGGACATCCGGCGGATCGTCGTCCCCGTCCGCGGAGGGCCCCATGCGGAGCTCGCGATCCGCTACGCCGACGCAATCGCCCAGCGAACCGGCGCCACCGTCAGCGTCCTCCACTTCGTCCCGCCGGGCATCACGCTCGCGGTCCGTGCCCAGGCCGAGCACGCGCTCGCCCAGTTCGTCCGGCAGCATCTCAAAGGCCACGGTGAGGGGATCGTCCGCGAGGCCGCCAACGTCCGGAACGCCATCCTCCGCGAGGCGGAACGGGCCGACCTCGTCGTCATGGGCGCCTCGGCCCAGCCGGCCGGCACTGATGGCGAGACCTACCTCTTCGGTGCGCTGCCGGAGGCAATCGCGACGCGGGCCCGCCCCAGCGTCGTCGTCGTCAAGACCCGCGAGATCATTGGCCGGGCGACGTTCGAGCAGCTCGCCTCTCGCGCCGAGACCCTTGCCGCCGCCGATCGCGCCGCCGAGGAAGCCCGCGCCGTCCCGATCCGCGTCGAGCGCTGGTTCGGCGAGTCGAACTTCCACCACGCCGAGTTCGCCGACCTCCGCCGGCTCGTCCAGCTGAAGGAGAAGCAGGGCGTCACCGTCTCCCTCGTCCTGCCGACGCTCGACGAGGAGGAGACGATCGGGCCGATCGTCCGTCGGGCGATCCGGGAGATGATGGGCCGCGTCCCGCTCCTGGACGAGATCCTGGTGATCGATTCCGCTTCGACGGACCGGACCCGCGAGATCGCCGAGGCCGAAGGCGCCCGCGTCGTCCAGCACCCCGACGTCCTGTCGCGGTACGGCTCGTTCCGGGGCAAGGGCGAGGCGCTCTGGAAGTCGGTCCACGAGACGAGCGGCGACATCATCGTCTGGGCCGACACGGACGTCCGGAACTGGCACCCGCGGATGGTCTACGGGACGCTGGGCCCGCTGCTCCACGAGCCCCGCCTGCAGTACGTGAAGGGCTACTACCAGCGCCCGATCGTCGAGGGCGGCGTGCTCAAGGAAGGCGGCGGCGGCCGGGTCACGGAGCTCGTCGCGCGGCCCTTGATCAACCTCTTCTACCCGGAGCTGTCGGGGATGATCCAGCCCCTCTCGGGGGAGTACGCCGGCCGCCGGTCGCTGCTCGAGGCGATCCCGTTCTTCACCGGGTACGCGGTCGAGATCGGCCACCTCATCGACGCCGCGGAGCGGGTCGGGATCGAGGGCCTCGGCCAGGTCGACCTGGAGCGGCGCGTCCACCGCAACCAGGAGCTGGAAGGCCTGTCGCGGATGTCCTTCGTGATCCTCCAGGCCGTGATGAAGCGGCTCGAGGAGCGGCGCAAGGCGCGGCTGTTCGCGGAGCTCGGCTCGACGATGAAACTGCCGCGGTCCGGTCGCGGCCGGCTGTCCCTCGAGGTGATCGAGCTGGCCGATCAGGAGCGGCCGCCGATGGTCCGCATTCCCGAGTACCTGGAGCGGCGGCGCGGACCGGAAGGCTCGAACGGGTCGTCGGGCCACGTCGGGCTGGGCGCCGAGACGCTCGAACCCGTCGGGCGGTGATCCGGGCCTTCAAGGACCTCCGGGACCCGCGGGCGTGAGTCGCCTCACGGTCCTGTTCGCCCCGGACTCGTTCAAGGGCTCCCTGACCTCGGTCCAGGTGACGCGGGCGCTCGCGGACGGCTGGTCGAGGGCGCGCCCGGACGACACGCTGGAGCATGCGCCGCTCGGCGATGGGGGCGAAGGATCGATTCACGCCATCGCCTTCGCCGGCGGCTGGGACTGGATCCAGGCCCGGGTCAGCGGGCCGCTCGGCGACGAGGTCAACGCCGGCTGGCTGCGCTCCGTCGACGGGTTGCGCGCCTTCGTCGAGCTGGCGGAGGCGTCCGGGCTGTCGCGGGTCGAGTCCGGCAGGCGCGATCCGATCCGGGCCTCGACACGGGGCACGGGCGAGCTGGTCCAGAAGGCACTCGACGCCGGGGTCGAGCGGATCATCGTCGGGATCGGCGGGAGCGCGACGACCGACGGGGCAAAGGGGCTCCTGGAGGCGCTCGGCGCCCGAGATGACGGCGCCGACCTCGACCTGAGCGGGCTCGATCGGCGCCTGGTCAACGTGGATCTCCAGATCGCGTGCGACGTCTCGAACCCGCTCCTCGGGCCGGCGGGCGCCGCGGCCACCTACGGCCCGCAAAAAGGCGCGACGCCGGCGCAGGTGGCGGAGCTCGACGAGCGTCTCGGCCGCTGGGCGGATCGCCTCGAACGCGCCACGGGCCGCACCGAGCGCGACACGCCCGGCGCCGGCGCCGCCGGCGGAACGGGGTTCGGCCTGCTCGCGATCGCGGGTCGGTTCCGCTCTCTGGTCCTGCTGCCCGGCGTCGATCTCGTCATGGAGGCGACGGGCTTCGCCGAGAAGCTCGCCCGCGCCGATCTCGTAATCACGGGGGAAGGTCGGATCGATGAGCAGACCGCCTTCGGCAAGACCGCGCTCGGGGTCGCCCGTCGGGCAGCCGACGCCGAGGTGCCGTGCATCGGCGTCGGCGGCGGCGTGACCCCAGCCGGCATCGACGCTCTGGCGTCCGTCGGTGCCGCCGTCGTGCCCGTGGTGGAGCGGCCCCAGTCGGTCGAGGAGGCGATGGCCGCCGGCACGGATCCGGTCGAGCGCTGCGGCGAGAGGATCGCCCGCCTCGTATCGGTCGGTGGCCTCGTTGCCGCATCATCTGGGTCGTGAGCCCGACTCGATCGACCGCCGCCACCCCACCGACGCCGAAGCCGAAGCCCCGGCCCAAGGCGAAACCGAAGAAGCGCAAGCGGGCGAAGCCGAACCCGTCGATCGCCTGGGCGCGGCGTCTCGCCCGGTATCGGCCGGGCCTCCTCGACGACACGCTCAACCGGCTGAGCGAGCTCTACGGCCCGCAGGTCTGGCAGCGCCGCCTCGACCCGACGTCGGAGCTGATC
>Ga0075423_10003817_pt1 | contig 13908 bp, 13 predicted proteins | sample SoiMethybrSBSTD2_FD_80114 | JGI IMG/M metagenome (GOLD analysis project Ga0075423, IMG submission 80114) | Bulk soil microbial communities from a Populus tree surrounding site in Tennessee, USA - Soil MetaG P. TD hybrid SBSTD2 | ecosystem: Environmental > Terrestrial > Soil > Tree plantation...
CCGGCGGCGGGCTCACAACCCTGGAAGACCCTCGCCACCCGGGATTCCTGCACAACACCCACTCCTTCTATCATCGGGCAATCAATCGGATGCCCTGGTACAAAGACCTCAGGCTGGAGCTCCATGGAGCCCGCTATCTCGAACCCGAGTTGAATGTCGCCTTGATACTTAGGAACGGCGACGCACTGGAGTGGTGGACAAGCTTCGACAAAACGGCGGACTCTTTCGCGGCGTTCAGCAGCCGGGACGCAGCCACGCTGCGCCGCTGGAGAGAGGATTTCCTGCCTATCGTTGAACGGATCCTGATTCCGGAAGGGCAATCCCCTCCTCTACCGGCCGAACAACGCCAGCGCCTCCTCGAGAAAAGCCCGGAGGGTCGCTATCTGCTCAAAGTTAGCGAGTTGTCGCCCTTGGAGTTCGTCCAGGCCGAATTCGAGCACCCCGTGGTGCAAGCAGGCCTTCTCTTCTTCAATGGCCTGCGCGAGGTGGATTTGCGCTGCCGTGGTTTCGGACATCACATCGCCGCGCTGCTGGCCAGTCCCGGCAAGGCCCAGATTTGCGTAGGCGGATCGGCCGCTCTGGCTCGCGCCCTAGTGAGCGCGGTGGGTGAAGCCGGAGGCGAGGTCCTGGTGCAGACCGAGCTTCGCAGAATCCTCACTCGTAACAGCCGAGCCATGGGAGTAGAGACTGCCTCGGGCGAGATCTTCGAAGCTCGCCATTTCGTCGCGTCAGGTTTGAACCCGCAGCAGACCTTTCTCGAGTTGCTCGATGACGGCATCGTGCCGCAGGACTGGAAGCAGAAGGCTCGCGACTTCCAATACAACCTGCTCGCTCCGCTCTTTGCTCTCCACTTGAATCTGACGGAGGCTCCGCGCTACGAGGCCGCCAAGAAACATCCTCATCTTCAACAAGCGTTCATGGTGATTCTCGGTTTGGAAAATATCAGCCAGTTTTTTGAGATCGTGCGCCACCACGAAACCGGAACTATCCCATCACCGGTCATGTGGGGAAGTTGTCCGACACTGTTCGATCCTTCTCAGGCGCCCATAGGCATGCACACTGCCTTTATGTGGGAGAAATTGCCTTATGGGCTTCGCGGAAATCCAGTTCACTGGGATAGCGAGAAAATTCAGCACGGCCAAAAAATGCTTGAAGCCTGGAGGCAGTATGCCCCCAATCTAAGCGAGGCGCTCATCGACTCATTCACCCGTAGTCCCTTGGACATCGAACGAAGCTTTCCTAACATGCGCGAAGGCGATCTGCTCGTCGGCTCATTCAGCAACGGCCAGGTTGGCGCCAACCGGCCCTTTCCAGGCGCCGGCCATTACCGCGGGCACATTCCGGGACTCTACCTCTGCGGATCGTCCTGCCACCCAGGAGGCAACATCACCGGCCTACCGGGCTACAACTGCGCCCAGGTCATTCTCAGTGATCTCGGCCTTCCGGCACCCTGGGCACCGCCCTCTCTATTCGATCGCCTGACGAATTCCTGATAAGGAGAGACGGACCCTCGAGTTTGTACATTTGAGGTCTGTGAAATCCTGCATGGGGAGCGACTTTCAGTTCCGAAAGGGCAAAGGAATCTAGCCAAGGGAAGGCAAGGAATTGCGTTGTCGTGAACCCTGCTCGCTAGCAAGCGTAGGCATTACCGCCTCAACTATTCAGATTTGCCGACTTCAAGTTCTCCAAGCCGAATGTTGTTGAGAAACTCATAGTCCCCCGCGGGCGACAACGCCATGTTCAGCACTCGTTCCCTGTATAAGCTGACATTTTTGAAGTACCAGAGGGAGACGTAGGGAAGGTCGTCGGCCAGGATCTTTTGAATCTCGGAGTAGGTTGCCCGGCGCTTTTCCTGGTCCGGTTCTTTCCTGGCTAATTCGGTCAGTTCGTCGATGCGCCCATTGTTGTACCGGCCCCGGTTCCAGCCTTTGGGAGGAACTTGCTGGGAATGGAAGACTCTTTCGAAAAGGTCTGGATCGTTATTGCCGCCGACCCAACGCAGGGTAAACATCTGGAAGTTGCCTCGCACAATATCCCCATAGAACGTGCCAAACTCGTTGGACCGCAGGTCCACTGCGATACCGACCTGGCTCAGCTGTTGCTGGATGATGGCAGCCACTTGGCGTGAGGATTCTTCAGTCGAGGTCTTGAAATTCAGTCTGAAGCGAGCCTTCGGGCCGCTGCCGTCCGGATCTCTGAACCCTGACTCGTCCAGCAATCGCGTGGCCGCAGCAGGATCATAGCCGTAAGTGGCCACGGCTTTCTCATAAGCCCAGTGGTTCGGCGGCAGCAGGCCTGAAGCCAGAGTAACCAGGTCCCTCCAGTAGTATCTGGCGATTTCCTCACGATTAATCGCCAGAGCAATTGCCCTTCGAACCCGCCTGTCCTTGAGAATCGGGTCGGTCAGATTGAATCCGATGTACCCATAGTTCGTGCCGGGGGTGACCGACAAGCGCAGGTCAGGCCGTTTCCTGAGGACTTCGACGAAATCAGGAGAGAGCACGTTCTGGGCGACGTCAACAGAGCCCTTGCGCATTTCCAGCGCGCGAGTGGTTGCGTCGGGTATTACTTTGAAGCGGACGCGACGCAACCAGGGGGCTTGGCCGAAATATTCATGGTTAGCTTCAATGACGACCTCCTCTTCCTGAGAATGAGAAACGAACCGAAATGGGCCCGTGCCCACCGGGCTCTTGTAAAGATCAGGCGTCGATCCTTTCGGAACGATGCCGATCGCGCCGTTGGTGAGGTTCCACAGAAATGACGCGTAGGGTTCCTTGAGATGGAGGACGATGGTCAAATCATCCGGTGTCTTGATACTCGCAATCACCCGATACGTGGAGGCCTTGGATGACGTGATGCTTCCGTCCAGGAGACTCTCAATGGTATATCGAACATCTTGCGAGGTGAGTGCCTGGCCGTTGTGAAAACGGACGCCAGCACGCAAGTGGAAGCGGTAGGTGATTGGGTCAGGAATTTCCCAACGAGAAGCCAGGTCGGGCAGGATTTCGAGTTGCGGACCTCGTTTTACCAGTGAGTTGAAGAGAAGTTGGTCAATTCGCTCCGACTCGGAGTTGGTCCCGATACGCGGGTCCAGGTTATCAGGTCCCTTGTCGATGGCGACCGTTATCGTGTCTGCAGGAGGACTGTTGTGGCTGCAGCCGGATGATAACAGACAGGCAGCACCTAGGAGAAAAAAAGGAAGCGCAAGGGAAAAACGCTTCGAACAGACGAAGACAAACAGAATCAGGACACAGATGAGCGCAGAGAAACGCTGAAAGAACATGGGTAGTGTTTCTCAGTGTGAATGAACAATTCCTGGTTTGTCCACTCTCTCCCCTCACCCGGCCTTTGGCCACCCTCTCCCCGATGGGGCGAGGGAACTGAAATCAATAAGTGTCGCCTGGGTCAAGAATGGGCGATGCCTCTCAGCCTCTTATAGTTGCTGCCATAAGTTACTTTTCCCAAAACGACTGGATGATGCGCGCCTGTGGCTGAAGGCACGTTTCCGGCATGAAGACAAAAGGTTTCATTGGCCAGGATGGCAAAGCCAACGGCCTCTTTGGCATTGTTAGGGACACCCAGATCGTCGGAGCGCAAAACCTCCAACTGGGGCAATAATGTTTTCAATAGCGCGATCACAAACTCATTGCGAGCCCCACCACCGGAGACGATGAGCTGGTCGATGTGGGCTTCAGGGATCACAAAGCTCTCGATCGCTCTGGCGATGCTGCGAGCTGTCAGCTCCGCGGCCGTGCGGATCACATCTTCAAACCGGTGTGCGAAGGTGCCCTCCACCAGCGCCGCTACAAACGACTCACCGAACTGCTCACGCCCCGCAGTTTTTGGAGGCCTGCGAGAAAAATAGGCAACTGAGAGCAAGCGATCCAAAAGGTCAGGTATGGCGTTGCCTGAGCTGGCCAGATCGCCACGATAGTCGAATTTCTTTTCGCCATGAGTGAAATGTGTGACCAGGGCATCCATCACCATGTTGCCCGGTCCGGTGTCGAAGGCCTTTACCTGACTCATCTTGGCACCGGCCGGAATGGCCGTGACGTTCGCGATCCCTCCAATATTCAATAGAACCCGCCCCAGTCGCTGATCTCTGAAAAGCAGATAGTCGACATAGGGAATAAGGGGAGCGCCCTTGCCGCCTGCGGCCATGTCCCGGGGCCTGAAGTCTGAGACTACCGTGGCTCCGGTTTTTTCCGCGAGAAAGGAGGCCTCGCCAATCTGCAGTGTTGAAGCGATCCGGCGCCCGCAAAAAGCATTGGGTTCGGACTGGTGAAAAATAGTCTGGCCGTGCGAGCCGATCAGGTCGATTTCGTGGAGCTCAGCGCGCGCCGTCCGGCAGAGCTTGAAGACGGCTTCGGAATAGAGGATGCCCAGCAGGAAATTAAGCTGGCTGATCGTTTTGCTGGAAACTAGCTTGCCCGAGGCGACTTTGAGCAACTCCTCACGGACTGCGGTTTCAAACGGGATAGAAACAAACGTTCGTAGCTTGACGCGCGTATAAAGCCCCGACCCGGCGACTTCGACCAAAGCTGCGTCAACACCATCAAGCGACGTCCCAGTCATTAATCCAACTACCAGGCGTGATTCTTTCATAGAAGAGGAACTGGACATACAGGACAAACAGGATGAAGCCAACCTAAAACCAGGAGTTCATCCAAGGAACTTAGTCGTTCCGCACTTCGGATTCAATCCGAATAATCAAGGTCCTAGGAGGACACAACCTCAACTGCCCCAAGATTTGCCCCGGGCCACCAACTCCGATTTTGAGCTCTTTCCATCCTGTTCATCCTGTCCATCCTGTTTTGCTTTCCTCTGGTCTGTACCTCTAGCGATGCAATCTCTTGAATTCAATCCTGGGAGTACCGAAGTTGATTAGCAGACCAACCTCTATTCCCGTAGCTTTCAAGTAATTGATCACTTGGGCTTGGTGCTCTGGTGCTAGTGCCCTTACAGCTTTGAGTTCAACCAGGACTTGGCGTTCGACCACCATATCTGCACAAAAGCTGCCAACCGATTGGCCTCGAAAGATGACCTCAAGTGGAACCTCGGATTCAACCGCCAATCCTTTCTGTCGGAGAGCGACAATCAACGCCCTCACATACACACTTTCCAAGAAGCCGTGGCCCAATTCATTCGCAACTTCGAACGAGGCCTCCAGGATTTTACCCGTCAATTCCTCCAGAACCATTCCCATGACAAGTGCGTTTACGTTCAAACGAGACGCCCAGGGATAAGCAGGATAAGACAAACGAAGCTTACCATGGGGGTCAGTTTGGCAGCACAGTCCCCTGGAGCCAACGCTGGCTACGCAGCTCACTGCTTGAGTAACTGCCGTGCCGGTGGAATTCAGCGGAATTTTCTAATGTCGTCGTTGCCCATCCTGTGAATCCTGTCCATCCTGTTTTGTCTTTCCTCGCCTCTCACAGCTTAGTCTTCAACTCGTTGAGTTTCTCCAGCGCCTGCAGCGGGGTGAGATTGTCAACATCAATTTGTTTGAGGTCCTCCAGAACCTCGTGGTCCGTAATCATAAACAGATCGAGCTGAGCCGAGGATCCCGTCTTCTTTCGCTTATAGTGCTTCGTGAGGTGATCACTAATCTCATGCTCGCCTTCTTCATGCTTCCTGAGGATCTCCCTGGCTCTCTCCAAAACCTCTACCGGCAATCCGGCCAGACGGGCTACTTCAATACCGTAGCTCTTGTCTGCGCTGCCTGGTTCGACCTTGCGGAGGAAAACGATATCCTGCGCAGACTCTTTTACGGTTACATGATAGTTCTTTACCCCCGGAAGGAGCTCGGCCAATTCGGTCAACTCGTGGTAATGAGTCGCAAAGAGAGTCTTGGCTTGGGTGCGATGGTGCAGGAATTCGATGACTGACCACGCGATCGAGAGTCCATCAAACGTAGCCGTGCCCCGGCCGATTTCATCCAGGATGATCAAACTTCTGGAAGTTGCGGTATTGAGAATCACTGCTGTCTCGGTCATCTCTACCATGAATGTCGACCGTCCGCGAGCCAGATTGTCGGAAGCCCCGATGCGTGTGAAGATCCGGTCGACAATCGGGAGTCTGGCGGCTTCAGCTGGCACAAAGGACCCGATCTGGGCCATGACGGAGAAGAGCGCCGTCTGGCGCAAATAGGTAGATTTCCCTCCCATATTGGGACCCGTGATGATCAGAATTTGATCAGTAGAGTCACTTAAGTATAGGTCATTGGGAATGAACTTCCCGGTCGGAAGCTGCTCGGCGAGCTGCTCGATAACGGGATGCCTTCCTTGGGTAATGACAAAATCGCCATCAAACTGCATTTCGGGACGGACATAGTTGTTGGCATGAGCAACTTCACCTAGCGAGATCAGGCAATCGAGCTGCGCAAGGACGGTAGCCGTCTGGCGTATGCGCCGTGCTTCCCTGGCAACCGAAGAGCGCAATTCGCAAAAAAGATTGTATTCAATCTCCACCAGCCGCTCTTCGGCTCCCAGAATTTTCCTCTCATACTCCTTCAGCTCGCGGGTTGTGAATCGCTCCGCTCCGACCAGCGTTTGCTTGCGCTCGTAATCTGTCGGAACAAGACCCAGATTGGATTTCGAAACTTCCAGATAGTAGCCGAAAATATTGTTGAACTTGACCTTCAGACTATTGATCCCAGTTCGGGCTCTCTCCCGACTTTCGATCTCCGCGATAAATTGTTTCCCCGAGGTGCTGATGCGTCGCAGTTCGTCCAGCTCGGAATGGTAGCCATCCCGGATCAGCCCTCCTTCGGTGATCTGGATTGGAGGATTCTCCTGGAGCGCTTTTTCGACGGACGCCGCGACGTCAGCCAGCGGGTCGCAGAAATCTTCGAGCTCGCATAGCCGTTGGCTGGAAAATACCAGCAGCTGTTTCTTGATGGCAGGGAGCTGCTGCAATGAATTTTTCAATGCGATCATGTCGCGGCCGTTGGCGGTCGAGAGAGAGACCTTGGACAAGAGACGCTCCACGTCATAGACGCGCTTGAGCAGGGATTTGATTTCCTCGCGCTCGATCAACTTCTGTCGCAACTCTCCGACGGCATCCATGCGGCTGGCAATCTCCATCAAGTCCAGTTCCGGCTGGAGCAGCCAACTCTTCAGCAGCCGGGCACCCATGCCGGTTGAGGTCTTATCCAGGCACGAAATCAAGGTCGCATGACGCGAGCCGTCGAATAAGGATTCTGTAAGCTCAAGGTTCCGCAGAGTCGCCTGGTCCAGAACCATTGATTTGGCAAGATCGTAAACTCTCAGTTGGTCGATATGGCTGAGCGCCGTCTTTTGTGTCTCCTTCAGGTAGTGGAGGATCGCCCCGGCAGCGGCCACAGCGAGGCTCTTGTTCTCACAACCAAACCCATCCAGACTCAGGACTCCAAAATGGTCGCACAGCAGGCGCCGGGCGTAGTCCAGAGCAAAAATCCAGCTTTCAACCGGAGTCAAGACCAAGGAATGATTCTGATTCCAGGACCCGTTCTGGGGAGGCGTACCGGATGGATAGATCACTTCTTTTGATTGCAGTCGTGCCAGCTCCATCTCCAGAAGCTCTTGCGACAACGGCCCCTGAAATTCAGTGGCTCTGAAATCACCGGTAGAGAGGTCAAGGGAGGCGATCCCAGCTCCAGTCTGATCCTGCCAGATGGCGCTAAGGAAGTTGTTCTCTTGCGGCTGTAAGAGATTGCCGTCAGCTACGGTGCCCGGCGTGACAACACGCGTCACTTGGCGGCGTACGAGTTTTTTCGCAAGCTTGGGATTCTCCACCTGATCGCAAATCGCCACCTTGTAACCTTTGCGAATGAGTTTGGCGACGTAACCGTCGGCCGCGTGGTAGGGAACGCCGCACATGGGAACGGCCAATCCCTTCTCCCTATTCCGAGACGTCAGTGTGATCTCCAGTTCACGCGCTGCCGTAACGGCATCATCGAAGAACATTTCGTAGAAGTCACCCAGCCGAAAAAACACCAGGGCTTGCGGAAACTCTTTCTTGATCTGGTGGTACTGCGTCATCATGGGGCTTGACGGTTCCATGAATTAGGGATCCTTCTGCAAAAACAATTGTGAGTCCAAAATAAAGAAGTATATAATCGGGGTCCAGGCGTGTCAATGAATCCCGCTTCCCGTGTGGCTCTTGAGGAAAGTCGAATCTGCAACGAGTCTTCCGTTTTCAACCTTAGCAGCGACCATTGCCGGAGGAATTGTCCTGCTTATCCAGCACAGACAGAAGTCTGTGTCACCAGACTCGCATGAAAATTCTGAGCATCGATACTTCGTCCAGTGCAGGGAGTATCGTGTTGGCGGAAGATGAAAACATCCTGGGCGAGATCAACATCGATTCTGCTGAGACCCACTCGGTCCGACTGCTAAACGGAATCGACTACCTGTTCAAAAGTTTGGGTCTCGAGTTGAGCTTCGTTGACGCGTTTGCAGTGATTTCCGGACCGGGCTCCTTTACCGGCGTACGCATCGGCCTTACTACCATCAAGGGTTTGGCCGAGACAACCGCCAAGCCGATCGTTCCCCTGACGGCTTTTGAGGCTTGGGCGGAAAAGTTTCCGCTTGAGCAAGGGATCATCGTCCCTTTGATTGACGCCCGGCGTGGTGAAGTTTACGCGCGTGTCTTTCAACGGACTGACGGAAGGCTGAGCAAATTGAGTGAAGGAATGGTGGTCATTCCTTCTCAGCTGTTCTCGCGTCTAGACTATGAACAGATCCTTTTCGTGGGCGGCGGTGGGTCGCGATATCGGCAGGTCGTTTCGGAGTGCGGCAGACCCCTATGGCGTATCCTGGGTTCTGATGCTTTTCTGGGACGATCCATGGCACGCCTGGCCTATCAAAGAGCCCTCAAGCATGATTTCACATCAGCGCTGGACTTGAAGGCGTACTATCTGCGAAAGTCAGATGCCGAGCTCTATTGGAAGGAGAGATGAAGACTGAGATCCGATTGATGCGAGTCGAGGACCTGCCCCAAGTCTTGGAAATCGAGCAGAGTTGGAACTACCTCAGCAAATGGGGGGAGGAGGGCTATCGCACAGTGCTTACCGATCCTCGAGTCTACGCCTGTCTGGTCGCTGAAGACGCGGAAGCAGAAATGCCTGCTGAGAATACCCTGCTGCGAAAGGGAACAGGCGTCGATGTGGGCAGCGAGTCGCACCATGCCGGATCCACCCCTTCATCTCAGCTGGGTAGAGGTATCGCACCTTCGCTTCGTCCTCCGCCTTCACAGGAGATTACCTTTGATGTACCAGAGCAGCGAGCGGTTGCTGGATTCGCCATAATGGCATTGCTCATTGACCACTGCGAGTTATGTAATTTGGTTGTTCGGCCCCCTTACCTCTCCAGAAAGGTTGGATATTCGCTGTTACAGCAGTGCTTCGAAGTTGCCAGAGATTGTGGCATTGCCCGGATTTTTCTGGAGGTGCGCCAATCGAATCGACGGGCCATCGAATTCTACGAAAGAAACGGATTCCAGATTACCTCCCAACGGAAGAATTACTATCGCAATCCTCCTGAGCATGCCTGGATCATGGAGAAACGGCTGGAGAAGTAAACAGCTCAGGCACCGACCAGATGAGAGTGCAGCCCTCGAAATACTCGCTGTGGCTCATGCCGAACGGAGAGGTCCTAAACCGCTTGACAAGCATCATTGAAGAACTCAGCCGGGACCAGCCGGGTTTGTGTTTTGAGCCTCACGTCACTTTGCTGGGCGGACTTGTCGGTTCAGAGTCAAAATTCATAACAGGAACCCGAAGACTGGCCTCACGAATTCGGCCTTATGAAATCCATCTTGACCAGATCGACTGCCTGGATGAATTCTTCCGATGTCTGTTCATACGCGTTCGGCCAACAAGACCAGTGCTTCAAGCTAGTCAGGAGTCCCGGCAAATCTTCGGACGCCAGCAGGACCCGGACTATCTGCCCCATCTGAGCTTGATGTATGGGGACGTCGCTCCGCTGAGGAAGGATCAGATTATCGCAAGGATCGGCTGTTATTTTAACCTGCACTTCAAGGTCCGAGCCATTCACCTCTATGCGACGGAAGGTGAACCTCAAAGTTGGTATCGCGTGCGCGAGTTTCCCATTCAATGACGGAGAGCGACTGTGCGAATAAAAGTGTTTGAGGGACTAAAACTGGCGGCAGCCTGCGTGGTAGTGGCCTGTTGCGGGGCTTGCTTTCAAGGTAAAGTTGGCGATCTGAAGATGGAGTCGAAGTCTGTAGAGTTGGGAGGTGCCAAAACCGTCACCGTTGAACTGAAGATTGGAGTGGGTCAGCTTAGAGTGACTGGAGGAGCCAAAAAGCTGCTGGAGGCTGACTTTCTTTACAACGTGGCTCAATGGAGGCCGGAAGTGAAATATGAAGTCCAAGGAAGCCACGGTCTCCTCGTAATCAGGCAACCTGAGTTCGGGAGTAATCCTATGGGTAACGCGCGCAACGAATGGAACCTCTCTTTGAACAAGACAGTGCCGATGGACCTCAAGATCGAGTGCGGCGTTGGCGAGAGCAACTTCGAACTGGGAGGACTTTCCCTCACAGGGTTGGATGTCAAAACTGGAGTTGGTGAAACAACCTTAGACCTGATCGGGGACTGGAAGAGAGATTTGGAGGCCAACGTCAAAGGGGGAATCGGCCAGGTTACTCTACGTCTTCCTGACAAGATCGGCGTTCGCGTTCAAGCGCAAAAGGCCATCGGGAGCATCGAGGCCACTGGCTTGAGAAAAGAGAATGGCTCCTACGTGAACGATGCATTGGGCAAGTCTCAAGCGACGCTGAACCTTCACATCCAGGCAGGCATCGGCGAGATCCGCCTGGAATCCGGAGGGTAAACGTGTGTACTGACTGCGAGCGCATTAAATCATCCGATAAGATGGTAGGCTGCGCAGTGACTCAGGTGGTTGAGGGACCATCCGCCCTAGTTCAGGCTCATTGGGAAATGCCATTAACCAATTGATGTACTAATCAGGAGGACGGCTCCGACAGCCGCGGCCATGAATCGAAGAAAATTCTTAGCAGCCACGTCTATCATTCCAGCCAGCTGGGCCGCGCTGCGCCAGGCGAAACCCGCGGAAGGCAACACTTTCATTTCGGCTCCTCCTCCCCTGCCTTTTCAGGGAGAACGAAGCAAGCTTAAGATCACCGGCGTAAGAATGGTGCGAACCAAGCCGAAGAAGCCGACGCCCTCTTACACGCCAGCGCCTGGTTCCTGGTCGACGCGAGGAGTTGAAGTGGCCAACCCCATGTCGATCTATCCCAGATACAAGGCCCAGCGTTCGCTCTTCATGGCGGACGATCTAGGACCCGAAGCTGTCGAGATCACGACGGACAAAGGGGTCAGCGGGGTTGGATTCGGTGGTCCTGGCGGCAGCTTTGTGATTGAGAGGCATCTGACCAAACTCCTTCTGGGCGAGGATCCCTTCAATATCGAACAACTGTGGGACATCCTATGGCGTTCCACACTCTATTATGGCCGGAAAGGGCTGGTGGTTCATGCTATCAGCGGCATCGACAATGCCCTTTGGGACCTCGTCGGCAAAGCTCTGGGAATGCCCGTTTACAAGCTCTTGGGAGGCGAGACGAAACCTAGAATCCCGGCTTACTGCACGGGGAACGATTTGGAACAGCACCTCCAATTCGGGTTCAAGAGGATGAAGCTGGCGATTCCCTATGGGCCCGCTGACGGGCGTGAGGGCCTGAAAAAAAACGTTGAGCTGGTGAGAAGGACGCGCGAGCTGATGGGACCTGAAGGAGAAATCATGCTGGATTGCTGGATGGCCTTTACCGAACGCTACACGCTGGAACTGGCTGAGAGCATCGAGCCCTACCGAGTCTATTGGATGGAAGAGTGTCTCCCGCCGGATGACTACGCCGGCTTCGGAAGGTTGAACAGCCAGATTAAATCCACTCGCATCGTGACAGGCGAGCACGAATACACCCGCTACGGTTTCCGGCTGTTGCTGGAGTATAAGGCAGCCAGCATCTGGCAACCTGATATGACCTGGTGCGGTGGACTGAGTGAACTGCGGCACATAGGGGCGCTGGCGGCTGCTTACGACATTCCAGTTATCCCCCACGGAGGATGGGCGGGAGGAGCAGCTCATTACATTTTGGCTACCACCAACAGTCCCTGGTGTGAAATGTTCATGCCTCCCCCGGGAGGACCGGCTGAAGTTTATCAGCGGTTCGAAGAGGACAATCAGATCACTCGCGGACCGGAAGGCATTTACATGCGTCCCTCTGACCGGCCTGGATTCGGCTGGGAGTTAAGCGTGGACTAGAAGGTCGACTATTGCGAGATCGGAAAAACACCCCACCCTTGCCCTTCTTCATCCCCTACCATGCCGGACGGGGTGGGAAAGTCGAACTCGAACGGCCCTCATCTGCGCTTCCAGGCGCCCTCCGTCCAATGTGGGTGAGAAAGTTAACTCCAATTTTTTACCGGCCCTGGTTTCGGGGATGGGACAGTGGATGAGGGAGCCATCGAGTTTTGGTCTGCAGTTGATTTCCTCAGACCTTCCCTACTCAAGATTGACATCGGGAACGATTCTGCGCGCACAGTCTGGACAGACCCCATGGGTGAACTGCACCTCCGCGTGCCTTCGGATATAAAACTCCACCTGGTTCCAGTAGCCTTGGTCATCGCGAATCTTCTTGCAATAGGCACAAATCGGCAACAGCCCACTCAGCGCCTTGATATTCGCAGCAGCTTCTTGAAGCTTCAGAATCAGCTTCTCCCTCTCCGCCTCGGCCTCTCTCCGATCGGATATGTCCCGTATTATCGCCAACACCTCGTCCGCACCACTCGCTACCAGTCGCGCCTCAAAATGCCGGACCCCATCGGGCATGGGCAACACGTATTCGAACACCTGTGTGATGCCAGACTCGAGAGCCCTGGCAATATGATGCATGGCGAGCTCAGCCAGATCTGAGGGCATGACCTCGGCAATCTTCCTTCCGACAAATTTCTCCGGCGGCAGAAATAAATCGCTCGTCATATTGGCGTAGAAACCCAGATAGGTGCCATCGCGACTGATCTGGAACATGATGTCCGGCACTGCCGACAGAATTGCTCTGGTCTTCGCTTCACTGCTTTTCAGCTCTGCTTCTGCTCGGATCCCCTCCGTGATATCTTCGTTGACCACCAACCTAACCAGTTGTCCTTTCAGTTCTACTGGGTGAGAATAACAAATGGCCCAGATCAGCGACCCGTCCTTCTTCAGATGACGCCACCTCGCAGTCAATCTTCGTTTCTGGCTCGCAGTCTTAAGGAAGTTCTCGAGTTCCACCATGTCCTCTCGGGGCCGAATGTCGCCAAGAGTCATGGACAAAAATTCTTCTCGAGAATATCCATAGCGCTCAATCGCAGCCTGATTAACCATCAAGAAGCGCCAGGACTCATCATGGATCCAGGCAGCCAGAGGAATGTCATCCAGCGAAAGCCCACGATGCGTTCCGCCGAAACACACCGCCTGCTCCACTTGCCTCTGCTCGGCCCTCGAAGCCTTCAGTGATGCCAACTGCAGCCGCAAGGATGTCAATTCATCCAAAAGCTGCTCTTTGGACCTCTCTTCATCCTTCATCTCGTGTGATCATCCCTTGGAAATCGAACCTCTGTTTCATCTCTCAAGCTGTGAGTGGATTCAGTTCTCTCTCTGTGCCCGTCCTTCCGGACGCTCCCAACGGAGAAGGGCCTGGGGTGAGGAGGAAGTCGTCCATTTACTCGTTCAGCAAATCCGGCAAAGCAAAACTGTACAGCACCTGGCCCGCACAGAGGGCGATGTACTGCCGTCCGTCGATGGCGTAGCTGATCGGAGAGGAGCTGATCTCTGCACCCGTCTGAAAACGCCAGAGCAACTTGCCGGTGCGTGATTCAAGAGCAACCAGGTTCCCGTCGCGGCAACC
>Ga0075423_10003818_pt1 | contig 13906 bp, 12 predicted proteins | sample SoiMethybrSBSTD2_FD_80114 | JGI IMG/M metagenome (GOLD analysis project Ga0075423, IMG submission 80114) | Bulk soil microbial communities from a Populus tree surrounding site in Tennessee, USA - Soil MetaG P. TD hybrid SBSTD2 | ecosystem: Environmental > Terrestrial > Soil > Tree plantation...
GCGACCGGTTCAACAACTGTGTCACTGTCTGCAACATGGAAAATTTCGACCCCATGGGGATCCACACGGGTGAAAGCATTGTGGTCGCGCCGAGCCAGACGCTGACCAATGCTGAGTATCACTTCTTAAGGGACGTCGCCATTAAGGTCGTGAGACATCTAGGAATCATTGGAGAGTGTAATATTCAGTTCGCCCTCAACCCTCATGCTTTAGATTACCGGGTAATCGAGGTCAACGCTCGTCTTTCCCGAAGTTCTGCTCTGGCGTCCAAAGCAACTGGATATCCTTTGGCGCTCATCGCAGCGAAACTGGGATTAGGATATGGCCTTACCGAATTGCAGAATTCCATCACAGGCGTTACCACGGCCTGTTTCGAGCCAGCTCTTGATTACATCGTGGTTAAGATTCCCCGCTGGGATTTGCAAAAGTTCCGCAGAGTATCTCAAAGAATCGGCTCAGGAATGAAATCGGTTGGTGAGGTCATGGCCATAGGCCGTACTTTTGAGGAAACCTTGCAAAAAGCGCTCCGCATGCTGGAGATAGGGGTCTCGGGACTGGTGGGGAATGACAACTTCCGCTGTTCAGATCCCGAGAAGGAGTTACGCGAGCCCACCCCGGAACGAATCTTCGCCATCCCCGAAGCGCTCAGACTGGGGTACTCCATCAATCACATCCATGAGCTCACTCACATCGATAAGTGGTTCCTCCATAAGATCGACAATATCGTCCGGGTTGCGGATGATTTGAAGCGACATAAGATTCATTCTTGTCCCGAAGCGCTCCTCCTGGAAGCGAAACAATCTGGATTTGCGGATCGGCAGATAGCCAAGCTGACCGGCTCGCTGGAATCTGAAGTTCAAGGATGCCGGAAAAAGTACAGAATCGCTCCTTACGTGAAACAGATTGACACTTTGGCCGCAGAGTATCCGGCGAGGACCAACTATCTGTACCTCACTTACAACGGAAGCGAAAACGATTTAGATTTCGAGGGATCCAAGTCGGTCATCGTTTTGGGCTCCGGGGCCTACCGAATTGGCAGCTCAGTCGAATTTGACTGGTGCTGTGTCAACGCCGTACAGGCGCTCAAAAAGCTCCAGTATCGGACGATCGTCATCAATTACAACCCGGAGACTGTCAGTACCGACTACAATGAATGCGACAGGTTGTACTTTGATGAGCTGAGCCTTGAGAGCGTGCTTGAGATCTGTCAGAAAGAGAGTCCGATCGGAGTGATCATCGCCATGGGAGGCCAGATTCCCAATAATCTAGCGATGCAGTTTTACGAGGCTGGACTCAATGTCCTTGGGACATCCCCTCTTGGCATCGACACTGCCGAGAACCGTCAGAAGTTCTCCCAGCTCCTTGATCAGCTTGGGGTCGAGCAACCAGCATGGAAGGAGTTGAGCACAGTTCAGGATGCCGTGACCTTCGCCCATAGCATCGGATATCCTGTCTTAGTGCGACCTTCCTATGTGCTCAGCGGCGCTGCGATGAGTGTCGCTTCCAACGACAGCGAACTAGTCCGGTTCCTTCAGAAGGCGACCGACGTGTCCCAGAAGCACCCTGTGGTAATCAGCAAATTCGAAGAAAATGCGAAAGAGTTGGAAATCGACGGTGTCGCTGCCTCTGGTGAGTTGGTCGTTTCTGCTATCTCCGAGCATGTTGAGAACGCAGGCGTTCATTCAGGCGATGCAACGCTAGTTCTTCCTCCCCAACGGACCTACCTGGAAACTATGCGCAGAATTAGGAAGATCACCGGGCAGATCACACAGTCGCTCAACATCAACGGACCATTCAACATTCAATTTATCGCCAAGGGAAATGAGGTCAAGGTGATTGAATGCAACTTGAGAGCCTCACGAAGCTTTCCCTTTGTCTCAAAGATCCTGAAGGTGAATTTCATTGACTTAGCCACCCAGGTCATCATGGGGCAGCCTGTGTCAAAGATTAGCGAATTCCACGTTGGCGCTGACTATGTTGGCGTCAAAGCACCTCAATTCTCCTTCATGAGACTCGAAGGTGCAGATCCGACATTGGGAGTGGAAATGGCTTCGACAGGGGAAGTGGCTTGCCTGGGCGACGATTTTGAGGAAGCCTTTCTCAAAGCTCTCCTCTCTGTAGGGTACCATCTGCCGGTGCGCAGCGTTCTCCTCTCGACCGGGCCCATTGAGGCAAAGGCAGCCCTTCTGAAAAGTGCAAAGACGCTTAGCGATCTTGGTATCAAGCTTTACGCCACGAGGGGAAGTGCAGACTTCCTACGCGAAGGCGGCGTCGGAAGCCAAGTCCTTCACTGGCCGCTGGAGGGTGCGGCCCCGGATGTTAGAGACTACCTCGTTCGAGGAAAGATTGACTTAGTCATAAATATTCCCAAGAATTTTCAGGAAGAAGAGCTTACCAACGACTATATCATTCGCCGCCTCGCGGTTGACTTTGGGATTCCCCTGATAACGAATTCCCAGTTGGCTCAGCGGTTTGTCGAAGCAATTTCGCGAAGGCAAATGCATGATCTAGAAATCAAAAGCTGGGGCGAGTACAAGGCACACTACTCCGCTTTTGCATACCCCAGCGAACCCTCGATCTCTCACTGACGCAAATTCTTTCGCGTCAGCGCGGGCCTTGGGGAGCAACCAGTCAACCAGTATGGTTCAAATGCCTGGCCCAACTCCTCCGACTTCATCATTCACAAATAAGCTGTCAATTATTCCGCGGAAGCTTGTTTCTGCAGGACGTAAGTTGAGGTCTGTCGATGAACTCTGCGGACCAGGTTTACAGCGTCAGATCGCCGGTAGGTAGCGGCCGTAATCATTTCCGCCAGCAGGCCGAAGATCAACACCTGGATGCCCAGTGTGATCAACAAAGTACCTAGGACCAGGAGGGGGCGGTTCCCAATCGGGCCTTCTCCGAGGAACCATAACACTGAAAGATAACCGTCAACGGCTAGGCCAGCGAGCATGAATATGAGACCTACGAGTCCAAAAAGGTGCAACGGTCTTCTTTGGAAACTACTAAGGAAAAGGGTGGTTGCGAGATCAAAAGCTCCCCTCAAAAAACGCTCAAAACTATATTTCGACTTGCCATAAGATCGAGCGTGGTGACGAATTGGAATCTCACCCACTCGAAAGCCCTTGGCATGGGCCAGAACGGGTATGTAGCGATGCAGCTCCCCATACAAATCCAAAGATTCCACAACCTCTCTCGAGTAGGCCTTGAAACCACAGTTAAAGTCCTTTAGGGAGATTCCGGTCAGGAAAGAGGTCACAAAGTTAAACAGTCTGGATGGTAGAGTTTTGCTGAGAGGATCCTGACGATCCTTTTTCCAACCCGAGACAAGGTCGCATCCGTTCTGCAAGGCTTCCAGGAAATAGGGTATTTCATCCGGATCGTCTTGGAGATCCGCGTCCATAGTGACTAAGATTTCGCCTTGCGCAAGCTGAAAACCCACTTGCAAGGCTGTCGCCTTGCCAAAATTGCGCCGCAGTTCAACCACAATGACGTGCGGGTCCAACTCGGCAAGCTCTCGACATCGTCCAACTGAGCCATCAGTGCTTCCGTCATCCACGAAGACAATCTCGTAGTTTCGATCGACTCTGGTAAGGACATGAGTCAGCCGACGATGCAGCTCCTGTAAACTATGTTGTTCATTAAGAACAGGGACAATTACTGAGAGATCCATTGAACGGGATGACTCCGGTATCATACGAAAATCGAAGCTTGTTGAATTTCCAAATTTCAGTCCGGACATGATCTGCAACTACAAACGAACTCGACACTTAGCACTCGAACCGGACAAAAACGTGGTGCACATACGATGCCAAAATATAGATACCAATAGATGTTCAAGCAATATATCTTTCACGAGGATGATGGGTCTTTTGAAAGACGAGCCGACCAAACGCTTTAAGCTGTTGCAGCTGGAAAAAATGGGTTACCCGAGCGCATTTTGGCGGAACGACCTCCTGAGAACTGCCTCGAAAACTGGGGAAGTAGCTGACGATTTAACTGGAACTCGTTTGGAACTGCTTTCTATTGTCTTACCAACTTGTGGAAGGTACTCGCCCGGCCAACCGCGACCTTTCATCCTCGTCGCTCGTTAACTCGTCAAGCGATTGAGCAGAGCTGTAATCACGAAGGCTCCCTAGGTCAGGAAGAAATCCGTGGAGACTGAAGTCGGCAGCTACATTTCACTTCGGTTCGCAGGTGATGATTCCTCCTGGCTTCTTCCGGCGTGCCGGAGCTGTCGTCGCCCGGAGTCTCCTCATCAGCGAGGGTTTCTCTTCCGCTCGAATCCCACAAACCGCGTCCCTCCGAACCCTCACAGGTGCGGCCCAGCAGGTTCTACCATACAAAGTTTCGAGGCCATGCGCGGTTCAAGACAGGGATCCCGCAGAAGCTCTAGTGGGCATTCTAGGCGGAACGACCGGGGGATGAAGAATCGAATCTTCTCCGTCCAGCTTCCCAAGAGCAGATAAGAAGTGATTCCAATCGTAGCGCACTTTGAACCTGCGGACGTTTCCGACGAAGTCGACCGTCGTCGTTAGAGTAAAGAAGAGCTTGATCGCATGAGCCAGGGAGCCAGGGTCATCGGGGCGCGCCAAAACTCCGGTCTGCTCAGGTTCGATCTCGCTCGGAAGCCCACCAACGTCGCTCACAATGAGAGGACGATCGAAATAGTAAGCCATCTTGGAAACACCACTCTGAGTGGCGGTCTTATACGGCAGTACTACCGCATCAGCTGCTGCAAAGAAGCGGCCCACCTCGTGAGGACGAACAAACCCGGCATGTACCTGAACAAGGTTTGAAAGGCCGAGGTCGCTGATCATCTTCAAGTAGATATCCGGAGACTGATAGAACTCTCCAGAAATAAGGAGGTGCACAGGAAATTTCTCGCGCAACAGAGCCAGGGCCTGCAACAGAACGTCGAGACCTTTATAAGCTCTTACCAGTCCGAAAAAAAGGAGCACCCGCGCTCCCGGAGAAAGGTGGAGTTCTACGCGGGCCTTCTGAAGTGGTGGTGCAGGGGGAAACGATTCATTGAGCGGCAGCGGTGAAAGCCGGACTGGGGCTTCCGGCCGGAAACGAATAACGTCTCGCCTGACTTCTTCGGACATAACCAGGAACCCATCGCCGGTGTTGAGAGCATATCTAGTCAAAAGGTTGTCGAGACGAGTCGGTTCGTGCGGGGTGACGTTGTGACAGATGAATACGACTCGCGCTGAGTGGCGCCTTTTCATTGTACGGATCATAGCTCCGTACGCTGGTCCGAAATAGGGCATCCAGTGATTGATTAGGACGAGATCAGGCTGGTGATTGGCCAGCCACTTGCCGCAACTGTGCCAGCTCACCGGGTTGATGGAACTGAGGAGCTCTCTGCACGGTATCGACGTCATCAGCCTGGTATCATCTCTTTGAGTTGTACCAGGAAATAACAGCGACGGATACTGGTTACAAAACGAGAGGACTGAGACCTGATGGCGTGGGTGCAGACGACTCGCCAGACCGTCAACGAATTGTGCAATACCGCCACGATAGGGCGGTGCCGGCCCTACAATGACGATTCGCCGCTCTCTCCAGTTCGCCAACCTGTCTCCTCCAGAGGGTAACTGATGGAAACCGGCCTGGTTTCGCATATGAATCAACCAACAATTCCTTCGAAGTAATCGATGGTTCTTTTCAGTCCTTCCTCAATTTCAATCCTGGGAGTCCAACTCAGTCTGGTCTTGGCGAGGCTGATGTCAGGCTGACGCTGCACAGGGTCGTCCGAAGGCAGGGAGTTGAAGACAATCTCTGATTTTGACTTCGTCAACTCGATAATCTTTCTTGCAAGACTCAATATGGTGAATTCTCTGGGATTGCCCAGATTGACAGGTCCTGCGAAGTCTTGCTTGCTCATCATATCGACCAAGCCGCTGACCATGTCCGAGACGTAGCAAAACGACCTCGTCTGCTCGCCTCTTCCGTAAACCGTGATATCGGCGCCTCGGACTGCCTGAACGATAAAGTTGCTCACAACGCGACCGTCGCTGACAGCCATCCTAGGACCGTAGGTATTAAAGATTCTTACTATCTTTACGTCCACCTGGTGCTGGCGGAAATAGTCCATCATGAGTGTCTCTGCTACCCTCTTACCTTCGTCGTAGCAACTGCGGACCCCAATAGGATTCACATTGCCCCAGTAGTCCTCTTTTTGTGGATGAACTTTTGGGTCACCGTAAACCTCGGAAGTAGAAGCCTGTAGAATCCTAGCCTTAGTTCGTTTTGCCAACTCCAACATGTTGGTCACACCCAGCACATTCGCCTGGATCGTGCGGACTGGGTTGAACTGGTAGAATACAGGAGACGCAGGACAGGCCAGATTGTAGATTTGATCTACTTCGACATCGATGGGATTGATGATGTCGTGACGCAAGAGCTCAAAGTTATCGGCCTTCAACAGATGACCGATGTTCCTTTTCGATCCGGTAAAGTAGTTGTCCAGACAGATGACTTCATGCCGGTCGTCCACCAGTCTTTCGCAGAGGTATGAACCAATGAATCCGGCGCCGCCGGTGACTAATATCCGCATCTGGCATCCCTACGATAAAAAAATCATTGGATGGGACTTAATGATGAATCGGCTCCAACTGCCGGTCAGGCCTTTCGAGGCTTAGTTGCTCGATAGACACTCAGTACCCTTGACCATGCCACAATCGATCTCTACTGCAACCGATCGCTGAATCAGGTCCACCGACAGTACGAAGCGATACTGGTTCTTTATTCTGATCAGGATTCCCTCAAACCCGCTTAGTGGTCCTTTCTGAATACGAACGCGGTTGCCAACTCTCAGGTAGGGATGAGGATCACATCTGATGCCCCGCTCGATGAAACTTCTCACGTTTTCAATTTGGGCCTCGTCTATTGGAAGGGGGGCACAACCATCGCCCACGATGTGAACCGCGCCAAAAGATTTGAGCACTTCCATTCGTTCCCGGACCGAGATCTTGACGAACACGTAACCAGGAAAGAGAGGTAACTGAATCTCCTTCTTTCGGTCTCTCCACTGACTGATCCTGGAGTAGAGCGGTAGAAAATTGGATATGCCCTTGTAGTCGAGCTGCCTTTTGACTAATTGCTCGTGTCTGCTGCGCGTGTAAAGAGCGTACCACAGGGACTGGTCAACCAGATCATGGTGTTCGTCAAACGCCGACGAAAGTACCTGATCTTCGCAACAGATCATGATCTGGCTCTCCCTGTTCCGAGGTATTTGAACCCCATGCCTTCCACCTTCTCGGGATCAAAGATATTTCTTGGATCAAGAATGACCAGATTCCTCATCAAGGATTTGATCCTTTCCAAGTCAATATTGCGGAATTCATTCCACTCCGTCGCGACCAACACCGCGTCGCAGTTTGTCACAGCTTCGTAGGCATCCCTGCAATAAGACACTCCGTTCCCATTCAACACTTTCTTGGCATTAGGTATAGAGAGCGGATCGTAGGCCAATACCTGTGCGTTCTTTTCGACTAGTCTTTTGCAAATCGCGATGCCGGGGGACTCACGCACATCGTCTGTGTTAGGTTTGAAAGACAATCCCAAAATCCCGACTCGTTTGTTAGACAATCCCTCTAGCGCTTCTTCTAGCTTTTGGAGAACCAACTCACGCTGCTTCCTATTCACTTCCAGCACTGATTCTAAGATTCTCATTCGGCTGCCATGTCTTTCACCTATTCTTGCCAAAGCCAAGACATCCTTCGGAAAACAAGATCCCCCGAATCCTGGACCTGCATGCAAAAACTTTGGACCAATCCTTTTGTCCAATCCCATGGCCCGCGCCACATCTTGTACGTCAGCTCCTACCTTTTCGCAAAGGTTTGCAATCTCATTGATAAAGGAAATCTTAGTGGCTAGAAAGGCGTTCGAAGCATATTTGATCAGTTCTGCAGTCTCAAGACTCGTAACCACGAAGGGCGTCTCGATTAGATAGAGTGGCCTGTGTATGTCTTTGACGATGGCGGCGGCATGCTCGCTATCGGCTCCGATTACAACACGATTAGGCCGCATGAAGTCTTCAATTGCCGACCCCTCACGCAAAAATTCCGGATTTGACACGATGTCAAACTTGATCTTTTTCTTCTGGTTTTCCTCAATCAACGTTCGAATCCATCTTCCCGTTCCTATAGGAACAGTGCTCTTGGTGACAATTACTTTGTATTCGTCCACATATTCAGCTAACGAACGAGCGACAGACTCCACATGGGACAAATCTGGATCACCATTAGGACCTTCTGGCGTTCCGACAGCAACAAAAACAACGAGAGAACGCCGCACGGCTGATTTGAGATCGGTTGAGAAACTGAGCCGATTGTTCCTCACATTGCGCCGAACGATTTCTTCCAAGCCAATCTCATAGATAGGAATCTTGCCCTGCTGTAGGTCAATTACTTTTTGTTCGTCACAATCAATGCAAGTCACATTGAGACCAAAATCAGCAAATCCCGCTCCCGAAACTAAACCGACATACCCGGTGCCAACCATCGTTATGTGCATTGCTAGGTGCCGTCCCCTTGAACTTAGAGTTAGAGCCAAGAAGTGTTTGGAGCAAGTTGGCTCTAGGTTGCGACAATCCTACGAGTCTTTCCCACGCTTCGGCTCCCTCTTCCCTGCATTGGAACTCCGTTAACAATGCATCCCAACAATTTCCTTCCGCTTAGACTTTTGATGTTCGCGGCGATCAAGTCTAAAGAGGTTGTCGAATGCCTAACAACAATCAATACGCCGTCCGCCAAAGAGGAAATCAGATCTACATTGGTCGGAGGGAGAAACGGTGGAGAGTCCAAAATCACCCAATCGAAGCGCTCCTTGACATAGGCGAGAAAAGCTCTCATAGCCTGGTCATTTAGCAGTCCCGTCGGATCTTGGGCGTCATGACCGGAGCAGACGAGGGACAGATTTGAAACTCTGGTCCTGAGTATGATTTCCTCTTTCGACCTCCGTCCCTTCAAGTAGTCAACCAAACCCCGATCTGTCGACAAACCCAACAAAGGTCCTACGTGGGGCCTTCCGAGGTTTGAATCCACAAGTAGAACTCTGGAGTCCATATCTCGAGCCATTGTAAAGGCGAGATTCACGGCGGTGAGAGTCTTTCCTTCAGAAGTCGACGCACTGGTGATAAGGAGTGTAGTCAGATCTCTCTCCCGTTTGACATCCGAAAGCTGGTTCTTCAGGATTCCGTACTGCTGGGCGGCAAAGGACTTGGGAGCTGAGACAACGACGACCTTGGAACAAGGCTTCAAATTGACGAATTCAACAGCTCCGAGTTCAGGTGTCGACACGACCTTAAGGGGTTCCAGCACCCGGGGTGGCTCCACGAGCGCAGGTGGTGTCATCATCACTCTGAGATCCCCGGGCAACCGCTTTGGCGCTTCAACCTTCTGGGATGCCAGCACGGCCTCCTTCTCTGCTCGACGAATGGCTTGGTGAATTCTACCCATCAGTGTCCTTTATCTCCTTCCTACCTATTACGTCCCCGCAGCTTGTCAACGAACTGAACGAAAAGGTCAAACGATTCTGATTCATAGCGGGTCGCATCGGAACCCGGCAATGCACCAGGATACTCTTTGGTACTCATAATGGCTCCATTGGCTGGGACCACCTGGGGGTGGGTCAAGGTCCTTCCGGCGGGTTGGCGACGTCCGTCAAACAATTCAAGATTTTCAGCCGTTTCTTTGATAATTTCCAAACTGATCTGGTTTTTGTCACATGCGTAGCCCGTAAGCAGGGCGTTGTCGCAAATGGCGTTGATCAAGCGAGGGATACCCGACGCACAGCGGTGGATTTCGGAAATCGTGGAGTCGGAAAAGATCTCTTGATTTGGCAAGCCAGCAATCTCGAGTCTGGTCCGAACGTACTCGGCTGTTTCTGAAAGAGTCAGGGGATCTAGAGTACAGCGTAGGCTTATTCTCTGTTTCAATTGTCTCATATCTGGGGAATTCAATTTTAAGTTCAGCTCAGGCTGCCCAACCAGAATGATCTGAAGCAGTTTTTCATTTGCCGTTTCCAGGTTAGTGAGAAGGCGAATCTCCTCGAGAATCTCCGAACTCAAGTTTTGGGCCTCGTCGACGATCAAAACCGTGATCTTGCCAAACCGATATCTCTCCAGCAGCAAGGAATTTAATCCAATTAAAACCTGAGCTTTAGAGCGCGGCTCACTCTTGAGACCAAAATCTGCCAAGAGATATTCAAAAAACTCAGCGGTTGTCAGAATGGGATTGAAAATGAAAGCCGACAGGACCCCAGTTCGTTCAAAGGTGTCCAAAAGGGCATTAATCAGTGTAGTTTTCCCGGTTCCAACCTCACCGGTTAAGACCAGGAAGCCTTTCCGCTCTCTGATCCCATAAACCAAGTTGGCCAATCCTTCACAATGCTTTTCGGTGAAGTATATAAACTTCGGATCCGGTGTCAGATTGAATGGGCGTTCCTTGAGATTGTAAAAGGCTTCATACATAGCCGAGTCTTTCCCTACTAAAGTGTTAGACAGAACAACAATTGGGAAACTTCCTATTCACGATCTGTGGTGGAAGCCGGCTCCTCGGTTTCAATATACGGAATTGAAGCCAAAACCGGGATTTTGATTAGACGAGCCAGCTCAGATTCACTTCGACTCGAACCGGCTTGGCCTGCGAAGAACAAAGCCAAGACGGCTCCAATTACAAGACCAATGGTCGTAGCCACTGGAATCACAAACCATCGATTTGATTGGGAACTCTCGACTTCTGGAACCATTGGCCGGGGCTGAGTGGGAGCCGACGGCTTGAGACTAGTGTCTGCGGGATCACTCGAGATTCCGCGGCCAGGAGCAACTACTGCCGCCAGGAACCCTGCCAGCAACCCAGGAATGATAACCCAGAGCAGCTTTCTTTTCAGGGCCGAAAGATAGTCTAACCTCTGCAATGTTGAAATTGTTCTAGTGTCAGTCCTCATAAACCTTGGGCCAAATAAATCGGCTAGATAGGAATTCGACGCTTGATGAGACCATTCTGTTTGATTTTGTAAAGTAGCGCCTTATAACTGATGTCTAGAAGTTCCGCAGCCTTCTTTCGGTTCCACCGAGTCTCCAGTAAGGTATCCATTATGATCTGCTTCTCCGCTTGCTGAGCCGCTTGCTTGCCGACTTTCTTAAGGGAAAGGTGTTCGCCCTTGACCACATGAGCAGGCTGGTCAGCCGAGGCTCTCGATGACAAAGCGAGTTCTCTTATCGCCAACTCTTCGCTCTCAAGTACCACGATTTTCTTAACGACGTTCTCTAGTTCCCGTACATTCCCAGGCCAATTATAGGAAAGAAAAGCCCTCATCGCAATCTGCGACAGTGTCGTAACCTTTTTGTTGAATATGAAACAATACTTCTTCAGGAAATGTTCGGCGAGCTCGGCAATATCCTCCTTTCTCTCTCGCAGAGGGGGCAGGTGTATGCTAACAACATTGATGCGATAATAGAGGTCCTCTCGGAAATTGCCATTCTGCAATTCTTTCTCGAGTTTGCGATTCGTGGCGGTGATCACGCGAACATCGACGGCAACATCCTCATCTCCCCCGAGTCTACTAAACTCTTTATCTTGAAGAACATGTAGTAATTTTGCCTGTAGGGAAGGATGGAGTTCGCTAATCTCGTCTAGGAAGATTGTGCCGTGATTAGCAAATTCGAACTTTCCTGGTTTTTTGGCCGTCGCACCCGTAAAGGACCCCTTCTCGAAGCCGAATAACTCGCTTTCTAGAAGGCCGGAAGGAATGGCGGCACAGTTGACTTTGACGAAGGGTTTGTCCTTCCTTAATGAGCGGAAGCAAATTCCTCTGGCTACAAGTTCTTTCCCTGTTCCACTTTCACCGCGAATTAGCACGGCAATGTCGGTCCGAGCAACCCGGTCAATCATTCTTTCAACTTCTTTAATTTTCTCACTTTTGCCCAAAATGACGGGGCCTCGATTCTCTTCGACTAACGCCTCATCCGAGAAGTCAGTTCCCAACTTGCTGTCGCCACTTGAGAGGTCATGGATCAAAGCTTCCATAACGCCACCCCCTAGAATTCTCGCAAGGAAAGCCAGATTCGTGCGAATTCTATAATCCTGCACTCAAAGGCAAAGCAGTCGCCATTTCAAAGATGGGCCCAAAAAACACACACTTGATGACAAGGGCTTGTAAATGAGGTTACTTGAATGTAGATTTGGATCTGTTTGGACTTGAAGGAAGGACGACAAGATACTTTCTCGAATTCAGAAAGAGGTAAGTCTTTTCCTCTTTGTGGTAATGCGATGGACGTGACTTCGTGAGGGATAAGGGAAGCTAAAGATTTTGCAAAAATTGAGGAGTCAAGGCCTTTCGTACAGCGGTTTTGTGAAGCGAACCGCAATCCGGTTGCTTGAATTTGCTAAGCCATTGTGAATCCTCACGATTTTAGCCGGAAACTTAAAGTCGTAGTTCTCGGACATGTTGGAGTTGATATCAACCGGGGCCGGTATTGAGACCAGAAGGTCAGCTGTTGCCTGCAGAGCACGTTTGCTAAAAAAGCAGGCCCCGCTGGCGCTCACATCGACAGTGTGAGTCAATTCGAAATACTCGTTGCCGTATTTGTCTACACCCTTCACGAAAATCGGTACGCGGATGGGCAAACGGTAGTGCTCACGCCTATCGTCATTATTACTACGCATGCCAACTACTTCCTTTAATTAACTGGGTGATCAAGAATTTAGGAAGAGAGAAACTAAGCTCTGCGCGTTTGACTAGAGATTTGGTGCATTTTTGCTTCCAACAAATTTGGAAACTTCGCAGCCCGAAATCGCTGTAACCTTCAATTGATTAGGGGGTTATTCCCTGGACGTCACAGAGAATTGAACATTGTAGGAAAACATTTTCTCAGTCTTGGCTGACCTGTGGAATCCGGCTTCCCAACTATGTATGGCGTACAAGCATCCAGTTGGCAGAGTGCAAGCTCGTGTCAAAGTAGGAGAAATCTTCAGTGAAACCTTACCTTTATATCCTGGCTGTGCTTCTCGTGGGTGGCGGAATCGGCTATTTCATCGGACAAAAATCAGTCACCTTCGAGCAGTCCGTCGACAAAACAGCCATCGATGCTACAAGTGACGAGCAATCCATCGAGCAAGTCCTAAGTCGGCAGAGCGAGGCCTATCGGCTTCACGATGCAACGCTGGTTTTTAGAGACTGTTCGAATTCCTACGTCGAGATAGACGGAATTAGCGGCGAGACTCGAGGGCTTCAGAAGTCTGTGATGACGGCCTACCAACTCTTTAGGCCTGGGCAAAGCATTAGCCTCAATCTCAGGGAGATAGATGTCAAAATCGTCAGGAACTCTGCTATTGTGAGGGCAGACTATTCCAAGACCTCAGAGCTTTTTGAAAAGGAAGGAATCAAGGCTTTTTTGGGCAGCGGGTTGTGGCTGATGTCGAAGGTAAACGGGAAATGGCAGATAGATGCGTTTTGGTACACAGAAGAAACCAAGAGGTGATCTTTCAAGTTTTTCCCCTCAATGGAGTTCACATTCTTATCCTAATTTGGAGGAGGCAAGGCCTCAATGAATCTTGATTTCCAGACTCTTTGCTTGATCTCAGTGCCGGGGTTTCTCCTGGGACTGATGGTGGGCCGGTTTGTTTCCTCTGCACGGTTTAGAGCTGTCAAGAAAAGCTTGGGGGTTTTGGGACGTCTCTTGGGTGGCGTCGTTTTTTTTATTTACCTCGTCGTTACCATAATTACTTTGGGAGTAATGATCGTCTATCTTGCAAATTTCCCGGAAACGGCCAAACCGGCAAATTTCTGGGTGACACTACTTTTTTCCTTTTGGATTGTTCTAAATCTAATCTTTGATTGTAGAAGAGTCTTCCGAAGCCGCGACGCCACGAAGTCACTGCCCTGAGGTCCCCAA
>Ga0075423_10003821_pt1 | contig 13902 bp, 12 predicted proteins | sample SoiMethybrSBSTD2_FD_80114 | JGI IMG/M metagenome (GOLD analysis project Ga0075423, IMG submission 80114) | Bulk soil microbial communities from a Populus tree surrounding site in Tennessee, USA - Soil MetaG P. TD hybrid SBSTD2 | ecosystem: Environmental > Terrestrial > Soil > Tree plantation...
CCGGTGGTTCCTCGACCGGATCGCGACGCACATGCTCGCCTTCGAGGACGAGGGCCGCGTGGTGTGGTTCGAGGGGAACTACGCGGACTACGAGGCCGACCGCCGCCGGCGGCTCGGCGCCGACGCCGAGCGGCCCCACCGCCTGCGCTTCAAGCGTCTGCCGCGGAGCTGAGCAGCGGGCGCGAGCAGCAGATCAGCGTGTTCTCGCCGGTCTTCCGTACCCGGCGCAGGCGCACCTCGCTGAAGTAGAGACGCAGCGTGCGGGCGAGCGGCCGCGGGTCGCCGCGCCGGTGGCGATTGACGACGAGCGACCCGAGCGGCGTGACCAGGGGCACCATCGCCAGGAGCTTCGGCAGCGCGACCTCCGGCGGATCCGCGTACGTGACGTCCTCCATCACGTAGTCGAACCGGCGCCCCATCCGCGCGAGCCCGGCGACCGCGGTCTCCGCGTCGGCGCACACCATCTCGAGCTTGCCGACGCGATCGAGCCCGAACCACTGGCGAGCCACCCGCACGATGACTGGATCGCGCTCGATCACCGTGATGGAGCGCGGGTCGGAGAGCCGGTACAGGAGGTGCACCTGCGTTCCGCCGCCCAGTCCGACTAGCAGCACCTCCGGCCTCGGCGGCAGCGGAACGGCCTCGAGCGCCTTCCACCAGTACTCGCGGCGGACCGGTCGCCAGTCGGCGTCGAGCGGATAGATCGAGAGGATCTCGCCGTGGACCATGAGCCGCCGCTCGTTGCCCTGATCGATGACCACAATCCGACCCGAGAGACGCGACCATCCTCTGAACGCGACGCGGGAGGCCACGCTTTTGACGGCCCGCCGCGCGCGCTGTGGCCGTTCGGCGTCGGGCACTGACGGCCGTCAGCGGGGCTGCATGCGGATCGCGCCGTCGAGCCGGATCGTCTCTCCGTTCAGCATCGCGTTCTCGATGATATGGAGCGCGAGCGCTGCGAATTCCGCGGGACGGCCGAGCCGCTGGGGGAAAGGCACCTGTTTGCCGAGCGACACCCGAACGGGATCGGGCAAGGTGGCGAGCATCGGCGTCTCGAAGATGCCGGGCGCGATGGTCATGACGCGAATGCCCAGCTCGGCGAGGTCGCGCGCGACGGGCAGCGTCATGCCGACGATGCCGCCCTTCGAGGCCGAGTAGGCCGCCTGGCCGATCTGGCCGTCGAAGGCCGCGACCGATGCGGTGTTGATGACGACTCCGCGCTCGCCCTCGGCGCTGGGCGTGTTCTTGGCCATGAGAGCGGCGGCGAGGCGGATGCAGTTGAAGGTGCCGACGAGGTTCACCTGAATGACCCGGGTGAAGTCCTCAAGCTTGGCCGGACCCGCCTTTCCGAACGTCTTCATGGCTGTGCCGATGCCGGCGCAGTTGACAAGGACGTTGACGTCGCCCAGCCGGTCGCGAGCGGTCTGGAGCGCCGCGCTCACCTCGTCGGCGAGCGTCACATCGGCAGGAGTGAAGATGGCGCGCTCTCCCATAGCCTTCGCGGCTTCGGCGCCCGGCGACGCCGGGCGGTCGAGCAGGGCGACCGACGCGCCCTCGTCGACGAGCCGCTCGGCGGTCGCTCGTCCAAGCCCGGATGCGCCACCGGTCACGACGGCTTTCACAGTGCGGAGCTCCATAGAAGCCTCCTCGGCACGCATTCTAGCCGATCGCGTCTTCTTGGGCTGAACCCCACTATCTAGTGGGGCCTCCACTCACTTCCCCCACATCTTCGTCTTGCCTGATACTCGTCACATGATTAGCTTTCCATTATGGCCAAGAGCGTGGCCCCGATCCGAGGCGAGATCACCGAGATCGTCGGGAAGCCCTCCTCCGGTCGTACGAGCTATCTCCTGGCTTGCCTCAGCGACGTCGTGAGTCAGGGCGAGACCGCGGCCCTCGTCGACGCCGAGGAGACATTCGACCCACGGTCGGCGGCGCGGGCGGGGATCGATCTGCGCCGGCTTCTGTGGGTCCGATGCGGAAGCGATCGAGGCGTGGCGCTTCGCGCCGCCGACATGCTCGTTCGCTGCCCGGGGTTCGCGCTGGTCGCGCTCGATCTCGGCGAGCGCGTGCCTCGCCTTCCGCCGGCTCTGTCCTTCCGCCTGAAGTTCGCGGTCCGGCGGACCGACGTGGCGCTGTTGATCGTCGGGCGGCGTCGGCTCACGGGATCGAGCGCGGCGCTGGCCCTCGAGACCTTGCGGGAAGGGATCGAGTGGACCGGCCCCGGGTCGGTCCCCACACGCCTGGCGCGCGTGCGCACGAGAACCCGGGTGCTTCGCTCTCGCGGCCAAGGGTCGGAGGATTCGCCGCCGCTCTGGTGGACCGCGTGAACCGCTTCGCCTGCGTGCTCGTCGAGTATTTCGACGCGGCCGCGGTCGAGCGTGGCGAGCCTGCCCTGCGCGCGCGCCCGCTGGGCGTCGTCAACGTCCGGGTCGATCGCCCGAGCGCCGGCTCACCGGCGCCGAAGATCGCGATGATCGTGGAGGCGAACGCCGAGGCGCGCGCGCAGAGCGTGCGTCCGGGGATGACGGAGGCGGAGGCGCGGGCCCGCTGCCCGATGCTGGTGACACGACCGTTGACCGAGGAGTCCGTTCTGTCCGCGCGGCACGCCCTGCTCGAAGCGGCGCTGGCCGTTTCGCCACGGATCGAGGACGGTGGCCCGGGGCTCGTCTACGTCGACACGGTCGGTCTCGAGCGTCTCATCGGCGATCCTCCCGCCATCGGGCGACGCCTCGTGCATCAGGCGCGAGCGGTCGGCCTCGCGGCCCGGGTCGGGTTGGCGGCTAGCCGGACCGCCGCGAGAGTGACGGCGGCGAGGGCGTCAGCCCCGGTGACGGTCGTTCCCGAGGGGCGGGAACGCGCGGCGCTCGCGGGCGCGGCGCTGGCGACGCTCGCACTCTCTCCGGATCTCGCCGAGACCCTCGCCCGATGGGGCGTGCGGACCCTCGGCGAGCTGGCGGCACTGCCGCGCGCGGGGCTCGCCACGCGGCTCGGCCCCGCCGGCCTGCGCGCCCACGATCTGGCGCTCGGCCTCGATCACGATCCGTTCCGACCGTGGACTCCGCCGCCATTCTGGGAGGAAGCGCAGGGGCTCGAGTGGGAGATCGACTCGCTCGGCGTGCTCGCGGGCGTGCTCGAGACCGTGCTGGAGCGTCTCTGCAAGCGGCTCGCGTCGGCGGCGCTCGCCGCTGACGCGCTCGAGGTCCGACTCGGCCTCGCCACCGGCGGTCACCACGCGCGAGACGTGTCGCTCGCCTACCCGGCGGTCGACGTCAAGCCGATCCTCACTCTGGTGATCCTCGATCTCGAGGCGCACCCCCCCGGCGCCGCCGTGACGCGCGTGGCGGTGAGCGCACATCCAATCCGGACTCAGCCCGGGCAGGGAGGACTCTGGCAGCCGCTCGCGCCCGCGCCCCGCGACCTCGTGTCCGTGCTCGCGCGTCTGGCCGCCCTCGTCGGCACCGAGAATGTCGGCTCGCCCGCGCTCGTCGACTCGTATCGTTCCGACGCGTTCACGATGCTGGGGTTCTCGCAGCCCGAGCCGCTCGACCGGCGGTCGCCGGATGTGCCTGGCCTCGACAGCCGGGACCATCGGCTCGCCGTCCGCCGAATGCGGCCGGCGCGGCGTGTCGACGTCGAGGCGGTGGGCGCGCGGCCGATGCGCGTGGACGCGCGGCGCGTTCTCGCGTGGGCGGGGCCGTGGCGCGCGTCGGGCGAGTGGTGGGATGTCGAGGCGTGGGCGCGCGAGGAGTGGGACGTTGTGCTGTCCGATGGCGCGCTCTGCCGCATCGCGCGCGACCGGCTGACCGACCACTGGTACCTCGACGCGGTCTACGACTGACCGTGTTCATCGAGCTTCACGCGCAATCGGCCTTCTCGTTCCTCGAGGGCGCCGAGCACCCGGAGGCGTTCGCCGCCGAGGCGGCGCGGCTCGAGATGCCGGCGGTGGCCCTCGTCGATCGCGACGGCGTCTACGGCGCGGCGCGACTCACCCGGGCGGCCGCGAACGCGGGCGTGAAGCCGATCGTCGGCAGCGAGATCACACTGGCCGACGGCTCGCGCCTGCCGCTGCTCGTCGAGGACCGCGAGGGCTATCAGAACCTGTGCCGCCTGATCACGCGGATGAAGCTCGGGGCTCCGAAGGGCGCCGCCGCGATCGCGCTCGACGACCTCGAGCCGTACGCCGCCGGGCTGGTGTGTCTTACCGGGGGCACGCGCGGCCCGCTCGCGCGGCGCCTGGCGAGTGGCGACGTCGACGGCGCCCGGTTGGTTCTGGCGCGCCTGGTGGCGATGTTCGGCCGCTCGTGCTGCTTCGTCGAGATCCAGCGTCATTTCCTCCGCGACCAGGAAGAAATCCTCCAGGGGCTGGTGGCGCTCGCGCGCGCGGTCCCCGTGGCGCTCGTCGCTTCCAACCAGCCGCTCTTCGCGCGCCCCGAGGGTCGCCCGCTCGCCGACGTCTTCACATGCATTCGCGAGAAGACCGATCTCGATCGCGCGGGCCGCCGCCTGCTGGCGAACGGCGAGCGCTCGCTGAAGCGCGGCGCCGAGATGACCGAGCTGTTCCGGGATCTGCCCGACGCGATCTCCGCCACCGGTGAGCTGGCGATGCGGCTGGCGTTCACCCTGAAGGATCTCGGCTACCGGTTCCCCGAGTTTCCGCTGCCACCGGGCCAGACGCCGCTCGGGTATCTGCGCGAGCTGACCGAGCGCGGCGTCCGAACGCGCTACGGCACTGGGCCGCTGGCGGCCCGGGCGCGCCGTCAGGTCGCACACGAGCTCGACCTCATCGGCCGTCTCGACCTCGCAGGCTATTTCCTGATCGTCTGGGACATCGTCGAGCATTGCCGGACCCACGACATCCTCGTTCAAGGCCGCGGCTCGGCGGCCAACAGCGCGGTCTGCTACGCCCTCGGGATCACCGCGGTCGATCCGGTCGGCATGGAGCTCCTGTTCGAGCGGTTCCTGAGCGAGGCGCGCGACGAGTGGCCCGACATCGATCTCGATCTGCCGAGCGGCGACCGGCGCGAAGCGGTCATCCAGCACGTCTATCGCCGGTACGGTCGGCTCGGCGCCGGGATGACCGCCAACGTCATCACGTATCGCGGTCGCAGCGCGGCGCGCGAGGTCGGGCAGGCGCTCGGGCTTCCGCGCGACATGCGTGACCGGCTCGCGAAGCTCGTCGCGAACTGGGGCTATCAGGATCCCCAGGAGCTCCTGACGAAGCATCTGCCCGAGGCCGGTTGCGATCCGACAGCGCCGCGCATCCGGCGCTTCGCCATGCTCTGGACTCGAATCCAGGATCTGCCGCGGCATCTGGGCCAGCACTCCGGCGGGATGGTGATCGCCGCCGGCCGGCTCGACGACGTGGTGCCGCTCGAGCCCGCGACCATGCCGGGCCGGGTCGTTGTCCAGTGGGACAAGGACGACTGTGCGGGGCTCGGCATCGTCAAGGTCGATCTGCTCGGGCTCGGCATGATGTCCGTGATCCAGGACTCGCTGGCGGTCGTGCGCGAGACCGGCGGCGACGTCGACCTGGCGCGACTCCCGCCGGACGATCCGGCCGTGTACCAGAGCCTGCAGGAGGCCGACACGATCGGCGTGTTTCAGGTCGAGAGCCGCGCCCAGATGGCGACGCTCCCGCGCGTGAGGCCCGAGCGGTTCTATGACCTCGTCGTGCAAGTCGCGATCATTCGCCCCGGGCCGATCGTGGGCGACATGGTGCATCCCTACATCCGGCGACGCCGCGGCCGCGAGCCCGTGACGTACCCGCATCCGAGTCTCGAGCCGATCCTGCGCCGGACCCTCGGCGTGCCGCTGTTCCAGGAGCAATTGTTACGCATGGCGATGGTGACGGCCGGCTTCACGGCCACGGAGGCCGAGGAGCTCCGCCGGGCGTTCGGCTTCAAGCGGAGCGAGCGTCTCATGGCCGAGGTCGAGACGAAGCTGCGGGCGGGGATGGCGCGGCAGGGGATCCACGGCGCTGCCGCCGAGGAGATCGTTCACGCCATCACCGCCTTCGCGCTGTATGGCTTTCCTGAATGTGTCGTCGGTGAGACGCGCGTGCTCGACGCCGATACCGGGGGCTGGGTGACGATCGAAGACATCGTAAGCGGGCGAGTGCGCGTCGAGAAGACGCTGGCATCCGACGCCAGCATGCGGTTGCGCAAGCGCCGCGTGCTCGCGGCGACATCGAGCGGGCCCCGGATGGTCTATCGCCTTCGCACCGCTCTTGGCCGGGAGATTATGGCGACCGCCGAGCATCCTCTACTCACGATGCACGGTTGGCGAGGCCTGGCGAGTCTCCAGGTTGGAGATTACATTGCGGCGGCTCGTCGGCTTCCCGCGTCAGGCCGCCGGCGCTGGCACCGGCATCAGCTGATCGTGCTGGCGGATCTCATCGCCGAAGGCAATCTGTGTCATCCCACGACGTTCTATTTCTATACGACCAGCTCACAGCATCGAGACGAGTTCGTGGACGCCGTCCAGCAATTCGACAACACACGAGCCACCATCGCCCGGCATGGAAGCTGCTACAGCGTGCATGTCCGGCGTCATGACGCATCGAAACCAATCGGGGCCGTGCAATGGGCTCGCCGGCTCGGCATCTGGGACGCCAAGGCGCGAGCGAAGCGGCTACCCGAGGAGGTCTTCGAGCTCTGTCCTGTGGATCTCGCGCTGCTCCTGGCGCGACTCTGGGAAGGCGACGGCTCGATTTCAGGGGCTGGGCATGCGTCCTATGACACGGCCTCGCGCCGCTTGGCCGAAGATATCCAGCATCTCCTCCTCCGTCTCGGGATCGTGTCGCGGGTGTACTCGCGTTCGCGTCCGTACCGGGGTCGGCACGTCACGAGTTTCGTCGTCACGATCACCGGACAGGAGAACCTCCGGCGGTTCGATCGGCGAATTGCTCGGCGGTTTCTCGATCATGACAAGTGGCAACGGGTGAGAAACTTGGCGACGAAGGGCGTTCAGCGGCGCGCATCACGCGTCGTGGTTCCGGTGACGGTGAAAGCCGTGATCGATCGCGAGCGTCACCATCGAGGGGCCACCTGGGCCGACGTGGGCCATGGGGCCGGCGTCGCGCTCCGGGAGCTCGTGTCGCCGAATGAATCCAAGCGAGGATATCGCCGCTGGGTTGCGGCCAGGCTCGCTCGATACTTCGACTCTCCCGAGCTGGCTCGGCTGGCCGAATCGGATCTGTACTGGGATCGTGTCCTGTCGATCGATCCGGTCGGCACGCGGGAAACATACGATCTTCACATCGAAGGCGACCACAACTTCCTCGCCAACGACCTCGTCGTCCACAACTCCCACGCCTCTAGCTTCGCGCTGCTCGCCTACGCGAGCGCGTACCTGCGCGTGCACCATCCGGCTGCGTTCTACGCCGCGCTCCTCAACAACCAGCCGATGGGCTTCTATCATCCGGCCACCATCGTGAAGGACGCGCAGCGCCATGGTTTGCGCATCCGCCCCATCGACGTCACGCGCTCGGAGTGGCTGTGTGTGATCGAGCCCGACGACACCGGACTCACGGTACGGCTGGGATTACGGTACGTCCGGGGGCTTCGCGAGGCGGCCGGCCGCGCGCTGGTGGCGGCACGGCGCGCGCGGCCGTTCGACTCCGTCCATGATCTGGCCCGGCGCGCGCGACTCGAGCGCGACGAGCTCGAAACCCTCGCGGCGATCGGCGCCCTCGCGCCCTTCGGCGGGACCCGCCGCGCCAATCTCTGGACGGTGGCGGCGTCGTCGGCTGGTCCGCTGTTCGAGGACCCGCCGCGTGAGCTCAGTCCCTTGAGCGAGATGACGGAGGTCGAGCGCCTGGCCGTCGACTACGCCGGGACCAGCGTCACGCTCGGCCGCCACCCGATGGCGCTGCGGCGGGCGGCGCTCCGCCACGCCGGCGTGCTGAGCGCGCGTGAGCTCGCGGGCGTGCACGACGGCGCCCGAGTCCAGGTGGCCGGCAGCGTCATCGTCCGCCAGCGGCCGGGCACCGCGAAGGGCTTCGTCTTCCTCTCGCTCGAGGACGAGACGGGAATCGCCAACGTGATCGTGACGCCGCCGATCTTCGCCCGCCATCGCCTCGCGCTCGTGGCCGAGCCGTACCTCCTCGTGGAAGGAATCGCGCAGCGGCAGGACGGCGTCATCTCGGTGCGCGCGGCGCGGGCGCGCGGTCTTCCGGCGCTCGGCCATCACGTGCCGTCCCACGACTTCGGGTAAGATCGAGCCCGGGAGGGACGATGTTCGATCTCACGGGCAAAGTCGCGATCGTGACCGGCGGCAATGGAGGCATCGGCCTCGGCATGGCTCGAGGCCTGGCAAGTGCGGGAGCGCGCGTCGTCGTGGCGGGGCGGAATCAGGCGAAATCCGACGCCGCTGTTCGCGAGCTCGAGAAGCTCGGCGGACAGCCGCTCGCCATCGCGGTCGACGTCGCCGACGAGGCGTCGGTCAATGCGCTGATCCGCTCGACGCAGGATCGGTGCGGCCGCCTCGATATCCTCGTCAACAACGCGGGGACCAACGTTCGCAAGCAGCCCCAAGACTACACTCTCGCTGACTGGCACCACGTGCTCGACACGAACCTCACCAGCGCGTTTCTGTGCTCCCGGGCCGCCTACGCGCCCATGAAGGCGGTCGGCGGCGGCAAAATCATCAACATCGGCTCGATGATGTCCATCTTCGGCGTCTCGTTTTCCCCGGCCTACGGCCCGAGCAAGGGGGGGCTGGTGCAGTTGACCAAATCGCTCGCCACGGCGTGGGCAAAGGACAACATCCAGGTCAACGCGGTGCTCCCCGGCTGGATCGACACGGACCTGACGCGAGCCGCCCGCCGGCAGGTCACGGACCTGCACGACAACGTGCTCCGACGCACGCCCGCCGGACGCTGGGGCACGATGGAGGACATGGCGGGGGTCGCCGTGTTCCTGGCCAGCCCTGCCTCCGACTTCGTCACCGGCACCGCCATCCCCGTGGACGGGGGGTATTCCGTCCTGGGCTGAGCCCCCACCGGTCGTGCGTGGACGACAATTTCTTTTGTGACCCCGCGACCGGCCTGCTAGGCTCCGATCATGAGCATTAAATCAATCACCACAGCGCTTCTCGTCCTCGCGTTCGCCGCCGGATGCGCCTCCGCCCCACCCAAGCAGGCGCGGAGTGAGTTCGAAGACATTCCGGTTCCGAAGGGGCTCTCGTATCAGCCCGACAAGTCGACGATCATCGAGTCGCCGACGGTCAAGGCGGCCCGCCTCGTGTATCGGGGGCGCCTGGAAGTCGACAGCCTCAGCGCGGCCATGCGGACCACGCTCGAGGCCAACGGCTGGCGCCATGTCAGCAGTACTGCCGTCTCCGACCATGGCGTCACGCAGATCTACGAGAAGGCCAGCAGCTCGCTGGAGGTTCGCTTGATGGACGGCTGGTGGTACACGGTCGTCGAGCTGACGGCGAGCCGCGCAATGCAGCACGCCATCACCACGACACCTCGCTAACGCCCGAGCTCCTCGGGCGCCTCTGGACCCGGCCGGGGGCCCGGCCCCCGGCCGATGTGCGCGCCGCAGGCCGTCGCGGGGCTGGGCCCCGCCGGCCGAGGCGCGCCTACGAATTGTTGACTATGGCTGTCTCCAGGCGCCCTCGTCCCGGGAAATAAACGGGTCGGCTTCGGCCGGTCCCCACGATCCCGCTTCGTAGAGATGCGGCGGCGCCGACGACTGCGCCCAGGCGTCGAGCACGGGACCGAGGAGCGCCCAGGCCTTTTCGACCCAGTCGGCGCGCGCGTAGAGCGTCGAGTCGCCGTGCACCGCGTCGAGCAGGAGCCGCTCGTACGCCTCGGGCGGCTCGGCGCCGAACACCTCACCGTAGCGAAAGTCCAGACCCACCGGGCCGAGGTTGAGATCGGGCCCGGGCGTCTTTGCCGCAACCGTCAGCGCCATCCCCTCGTCGGGCTGGATGCGGATCACGAGCTCGTTCGGCTCGAGCCCCGGCGAATCGCCGCGGAAGATCATGTGCGGCGTGCGGTGGAAGCGGATCGCGATCTCGCTCACGCGCTTGGCCATGCGCTTGCCCGTCCGGAGATAGAAGGGCACGCCCGCCCACCGCCAGTTGTCGACGGTGAGCCGCAGCGCCGCGTACGTCTCCGTCCGCGAGTCGGGCGCGACGCCCTTCTCCTGCCGGTATCCCGGGACCGGCTTGCCCCCGGCGAAGCCCGGGCCGTACTGACCGCGGAGCGCCACCTCGTCGATCTTGCGCGCGTCGATCGGGCGGATGGCCTGCATCACCTTGTTCTTCTCGTCGCGCACCGGGTTGGCGTCGAAGGTGACGGGCGGCTCCATCGCGATGAGGCACAGGAGCTGGAGCAGGTGATTCTGCATCATGTCGCGGAGCGCGCCTGCCTCCTCGTAATACGCGCCGCGGGTCTCGACGCCGATCGACTCGGCGACGGTGATCTGGACCTCCGCCACGTGGTTACGGTTCCACAGGGGCTCGAAGATCTCGTTGGCGAATCGCAGCACCAGCAGATTCTGGACGGTCTCCTTCCCGAGGTAGTGGTCGATCCGATAGATCTGGTCCTCGCGAAACACGCTGCCCAGATGGCTGTTGAGCGCGCGGGCGCTTTCGTAGTCGTGCCCGAACGGCTTCTCGACGATGATGCGTGTCCAGCCCCCGCGCGGATCCGCGAGCCCGGAGGCGCCGAGGTTGGTGACGATGGCGTCGTACAGACTCGGTGGCGTCGCGAAATAGAAGAGCCGGTTCGCAGGCCCGGGCCGGGCGCCCTCCACGCTCTTCAGGGTGCCTTCGAGTCGGGCGTAGAGGGCCGGATCGGTGGGGTCGCCGGCCACATAGGACAAGGACGAGGCGAAGCGGTCCCAGACGTTTGCCGACGGCGGCTTCGTGCGCGCAAACTCGCGCACGGCGTCGCGCATGCGCACACGAAACTCGTCCGGCCCGACCTCGCTCCGCGCGCTGCCGATGATGGTGAACGGCTCGGGCAGTGTCCGGCCGGCGTAGAGGCTCCAGAGCGCGGGCACGAGCTTGCGCCGCGTCAGGTCGCCCGAGGCGCCGAAGATGACCAGTGTGAAGGGCTCGTCGGTCAAGGTCGCCATCGCTAGCGCGCCTGGCTCACTGGGTGGAGCGCCGCCGCCGCGCGATCGGTGAGCCAGATGAGCTCGCCGTCCATCGGCCGGACGAGCGCCGCCGGCAGCCCGCCGTGATCGGACAGAACGGTCCGCACGATCTTTGCCTTTTCGGGGCCGGTCACGAGGAACACGACGCGCGCCGCGGCGTTCAGGACCGGGAAGGTGAGCGTCAGCCGCTGCGGGATCTGCGCCGCGGCGACGTGAACGGCGGCGACGGTGCGGAAGACCTCGCGAAGCACCGGAGAGCCCGGAAACAAGGACGCGGTGTGACCGTCGATGCCGAGGCCGAGCAGCACGACGTCGAATCGCGGGAGCTCACCGCGCTTCGTGCCGGTGGCCGCGGCGAGCTCGGCCGCGTACGCGGCGGCCGCGCCGTCGGCATCGCTCTGCTCGCCGCGCATGCGAAAGACCTGATTCTCGGGAACGGGTACCTTCGACAGCAAGGTCTCATAGGCCATCCGGTAGTTCGATTCGGGATGATCCGGCGGCACGGCGCGCTCGTCACCGAAGAAGATCCACGTCCGGTCCCAGCGCACACGCTCGCTGAACGCCGGGAGTGCAAGGTGCTTGTACGTCTCGCGCGGGGTTTCCCCGCCGGCCAGGCAGAACAGGAAGCGCCCGCGCGTTCTCACCGCCTCGGTGGCGGCGTCGACGATCAGGTGGGCTGCTGTCTCGGCAAGCGTGGCTGGGTCTGCGCATACGGTCAGGTTGGCGTCCGATGCCATGGTTAGATCATACCCTCTCGTCGAAGCGACGCTGCCGCTCGATCGCATCGCGGAAGCGCGCGTGATGAGCACGGTCGGGCGTGAACGTTTCCCCGAGCGTCTGCCGGGCGGCGGCGAGATCGGGCAAAACGCCGAGCGCCTCGAGAGCGAGCAGTGCGGCGCCGCGGCTCGTCGCCTCCGTCTGCGCCGACCACGTCACGGGGTGGCCGAGGGCGTCGGCGATGATCTGGGTCCACGTCCGCGAGCGGCCCAGCGCGCCGCCGGAGGCGACCACGGTGTGATCGGCGGACGCGAACGGGACCAGGAGGCCGTAGACCACCGACAGCCGCAGCGCCACAGCCTCGAGGGCCGCGCGCGTGATCTCGACCGCGGTTGTGTCGATGCGGAGCCCTCTGATCGCTCCGTGCCGCCCGTCGCGCCACCCGGGCGATCGCTCGCCAGCCAGATGGGGCAGCACCGTGAGGCCGTGCGCGTCGGGCGCCAGCGTCGCGAGCGCGGCTTCGACCTCGTCGTCGTCGCCGAGACGCAATACCCGCCGGCACCAGGCGAAAACGTTGCCGCCCTCCGACGTCGCGCCCCCGATGACGGACCGGTTGCGGTCCACGCGGTAGCGCCAGAGACCGCGGGGCGGCGTGGGACTGTCGCGAATGACGACTCTGAGCGCCGCGGACGTACCCACGTTGAGGGCTACGCGCGCGGGATCGACGCAGTCGGAGCCGATGTTGCTTGCCGCACCGTCGCCGATTGCGGGAAACCAGCTCGCGGTTCTGAGCGCCGGCCATCGACCTGCCCATGGTGCGCGCAGTCCATGGCGCGCTTCGGTGCGAGCGGCGATCGGGAAGAGATGGCGATCCTCGAGCTCGGCGGCCGCCAGCGCCTCGGGATCCCAGCGAACCCTGGTCTGATCCAGGAGCCCGGTACCGGAGGCCATCGACACGCTCGTCGTGGCGTCACCGAACAGCGAGAGCTCGAGGAACTCGCCGAACGAACCCCATCGTGAGACGCGCTGGACCTCGGCGGGGCGCTCGCGCGCGAGCCAGCGCAGCTTGGCCGGCCAGTACGAGGAGTGTAGATGGCAGCCGGTGCGCGCGTGTAACGCCTCGTCGTCCAGCGCGGCGCGGAGGAGCTGGGCTTCGCCCTCGCTCCGGGTGTCGGCCCACATGTAGACGGGTGTGATCGGATGTCCGCCGGCGTCGAAGCCCAGGAGTCCATGCCAGAATGTCGCGACGCCGACCGCCCGGGTCTCCTCGGGAGGCCGATTGGGGTGAATTGCGTCGAGGCACGCGACGACCCCGTCCAGCAGACGTGTCGCATCGTACTCGACGCCGCCATCCGCCGTGACGGTCGGCGCGTGGGCCACCTGGTGCGAGCGCCCCGCGATCGCCCGGCCGGCTCCGTCGTAGAACCCGGCGCGGACAGACGACGTACCGACGTCGAGCGCAATGACCATTGAGCTAAGATAGCCCCCATGGCGGAGAGCTGGGAAGTTCTGACACTGAGAGGGCTGGCGGCCACCGACGAGCGCGCCGAGCAGTTCGACGGCACGCTGGTGATTCACCGCGTTGGTAGTCGCGAGCCGGTGGAGTCGGTGTCCGTCTCGATCAAGCGCTCGGTCCTCGCCGAGTTGCACGAAAACCTCGGGCGCCTCCTCGCCCGATCCACAGGGATCACACGGAGACCCTCATGACTTTGATTCGCGTCCTCAGCCCGGTCGGCATCGCCGGCGGCGACACGGCGAGCGTGCCGCCGCTGCCCCCGTCGCTGGCCGGCCTGACCGTCGGCTTTCTCGACAACAGGAAGGCGAACTTCGATCGGCTCGCCGACGAGATCGGCGCGCTGCTCTCCGCCGAGCGCGGCGTCAAGTCGATCATTCGCCGCCGCAAGGCGAACGCGGCGACGCCGGCCGCGCCGGAGATCGTCGCCGGACTCGCCAAGGACTGCGACGTCGTCTTCGCGGGCTCGGCCGACTGAGGGTCGTGCACGTCGTGGAGTCTCCACGACGCCATCGAGCTGGCGAAGGCGGGCACGCCCGCCGGGGTCATCACCACCAC
>Ga0075423_10003822_pt1 | contig 13897 bp, 7 predicted proteins | sample SoiMethybrSBSTD2_FD_80114 | JGI IMG/M metagenome (GOLD analysis project Ga0075423, IMG submission 80114) | Bulk soil microbial communities from a Populus tree surrounding site in Tennessee, USA - Soil MetaG P. TD hybrid SBSTD2 | ecosystem: Environmental > Terrestrial > Soil > Tree plantation...
GCGTCAGCATGGCCAGCACGAGCCCGCTGAACACCACCAGGACCTGCTTGTGGGTGATCACACCCACTACGTGGGCAAGATGAGTGCTACCTAACGCCTGCCCACAAGCCACAACGCACTTCGATTGGCGGCGAATGCGTCGGCAGCGTCCTTCGCGGACCACCTTCCGCCCCTGCAGAGGCTCAGCGTCGCCTTTATCAGGTCTTGTGGCAGGCCGGACCCGCGGAGGAATGCCTCCGTACCGGGATACTGCCAGTTGTTCCTGAAGCCTCCCGACCACTGCTGAACCATCGTCTGCACCTTGTCGAGTCGACTGGCTGCGGCCGCGCTGTCGCGCACCATTACCGCGCTCAGATACGCGAAGAGCGCCGAATTGAACAGCCGAGTGGTATCGTTCCGTGCAGCAGCGCTGCGTCCCGTGTCGGCTGCGGAGCGGAGGTAGGACTGCGCCAGGCTATCCGCTTCCTGATAACGTCGCGCCGAGAACACGACCTCGATGAAGTCCGCTTCGATCCGCGCATGGTCGTCGGGTGCGGTGTCGCGCATCTCCTTGTATTGATCGAGCGCCCGCAGCTCCCGCATCACTTCGTAACTCTGTATGAACGCGGACGTGTCCGTCGTTGCAACGGTCTCGTGCAGGAGCGCAGCAAGAGTCTTTCGCGGCCAGACCTGGCGTGGCTTGTCTCTCACTATCTGCTCGAGCGCGTGAACGGCGCCGTGCACATCGCGATTGTCCTCGTAGTGCGAGACGAGATCGGTGTAGACGTACTCCAGGGCCGGGGTCGAGTCGACCTGTGCGAGCACCGAGTCGCGCCAGTCACACGCGCCGTCGTCGTTGCGATCACACGGCCGTGCCTCGGACGCACGAGCAATCGAGTCTCGAGCGACTCGAGCGGAAATCGAGTCCAGGAGAGCGATCTGCCTATTGATCTCCGGCGTCTTGTTGCGTAACTGACCCAGCGTCAGGAGAACTCGCTTGCGACCTTCGCTGGAATCCGGCGGGATGGCCAATGTCGAAGCCGTGCCGGCCGTGCTTTCCAGCTTCGCCCTGAGGCTGTCGCCGAACCACCGGCCGACCGCCTCGCCAGTGTACCGCGAATGCCGCGTCAGCAGACTGTCCAGTGTGGCGAGGGAACGCTGGTATGGCAGTCTGCCGATCGCCGCGATGGCACGGGACCTAACGTGAACGTTCGCGCGCGAATCCGGCGCCGACGCGACGAACCTCACCACGCCATCGATGGCCGCGTCCGCGACCTGCGTATCGCGTGTGACGAACAGCTTATCCAACACGTCGATCGAGGTCCGCGCTCGATCGGGATAGCCAGACGCGATACTGTCGCTGAACCGAGCGGTCGACTCGAGCAGCGTTGTGCGCAATGCGCCGGGATCCACGCCCGACACGGAATCCATCGACGCGAGTGCCTGAACCAGCGCCGCCTCCAACGCAAGGTCGGACCCGTCCGACGTCCGCTTCAGGAGATCGAACAGGGCGTTCGCTGATTCCCCGGGATAGACCGCGGCGAGAAACTCGACGATCTTTGGCTTGCGCCCACGGTCTTCGGTGAACACGCGCGGTTGGCGCAACGCGACGATCTGCGACCATGCCGGGTTCTTGTGCACTCGCCAACCGTCGAACAAGAGGATCGCGATGGTCGGCAGGGTCGCCAAGACAGCAAGGCGAACGCTCCACGGCCAGACAGCCAATGGGTACGTCCATTCCGCGAGCGCAACCCGCTGTCGCTGCAACCGGGTCATCTCGGGCCGCAGCGTCTTGAGCAGCTCCATGGACCTCGCGTTAGGCCTGCTCCACAGAATTCGCGCGATCGTCCTGCGAAGCGCCGCATCGGCGGAGCTCCACAGTGTGTGGAGCGCGCCCACGGTTTCCTCGCGCTTGGTTGCACGCAACGCGCGGAACGCGATACGCCTCGGTCCCACGCTCTTGTCCTGCAGCCACCGGATGAGGTCTGCCAAGGGCACGCGATGCCCGAAGCGCTTGAGGACATGACGGGCCCAGCCCGGCGACACCTCGCCACCCCCGTCCAGCGCATCGCGAACGAGTGCGGCGGCAGTCGGATTCGTGAAGAGGTGGTCACACACGAGCGCTCGGTGGTCACGAAGCATCGTCGCGCGACGCAGCACGAGGGCGCCGATGAACACCTCGAGGACGTCGTAGAAGTACGTGGCGACGAACAACGCCACGCCAAGCGTCAGGTAGACCCACGACAACCACTGCCACCCATCGCTCGCGTAGAGAATCCGCCAGAGCACCAGCCCGAACAAGATCGATACCGCTTCGATTCCCATGAGCAGCGCGGCGCGCCGACGCCGTCCGATCGCGTAATGGGCCAACCCGTGAATGACGGGCAGAATCGTGAACGCGTTCACGAGGAACAGCACGCCCATGACCAGCGCCCAACCCGATCCGACTCGAGTCCTCCCGGCGAGCCGTCGCATGAGCACGGCGGTCGGCACCATGAGTAGCGTCGTGATGACCAGATACAGGATGAGCGGCACGGGCATCTCGTGGAGCGCATAGGCCACGGTCGATCCGGCAAATAGCGCCAAGAGCGCCAAGGTACCGAGACCGATACGCGCCACCCACCGCCACGGGCGGCGGCCAGCGTTCATTGCGGCTATGATCCGCCGATTGAGATCGACGTTCTTGATAGACGCTAGGCCGTGCGCGGCAGCGTCACGGTCCTCGGTGTCCGGGTCGCGAAGCGCCACATCCAGGAGCGCGTCGACCGCTTCGGGCGTCTCGAGCTTCGACAGCACGCCAACCGCAGCCCGGCGTGTCGGAAGCTGCGCTCGCGGATTGTCGAGCTCTCGCTTGAGGATCGCGACGACGTCGGCGTCGGCGCAGATTCGAAGCGCCTCGATCGCGGCGACGCGATGCGGGCTGGTCTCCGATTCGACCTCGCGGAGAATGGTCTCCTTGACGTGGTCCTTCTTTCCTCGAAGCGAGTCGGCGGCCGCGACGCGCACGCCGGCGTCGAAATCGGCGAGCGCCACACTCGTGAGGCGATGGACGGCCTCGGGATCGTCGAACGCGGCGAGCAGCGCCGCTGCGCGGCGCCTCACACCGGCATCGTCGTTCAGCGTGGCGCGCAGCAATACGTCGATACGGTCTTCCCGATCCACGACACGCCGAAGCCAATACGACGCGGAGTCGTCAGGTTGCTCGCTGCTCTGCAGGAGAGCGCACTGTAACAGGAAGCGCACCTGCCCGTCGGTGGTGCTGAGGTTGCGGCGTTGGGCATGCACTTCTCCGAATCGCTGCGTCGAGAAAATGGCGCCACTCCGTTGCCACTCGCGCCATCCTTCTTCCAGCGCGAATTGCGCTCGGCGCACCTCTGGGGCGCTCGCCTTCAGGTCCTCGTCGAGAAGGCCGAGGGCCTGTGCGGGAACGACGCGCAACGTTCCGCCAGGTTGCCTTCGCAACAGTCGACGAGACGTGGTCAGCGCCCCGATGACTCGTTCCACGTCCGCCGGCTCGACACCCAGTCTCGGCGCAAGCGTCTCGACAACGGGCAGCAAACCCTGTTCGTTCGCGGCCGCAGCCTGCTCGAGTATCGCGCGACCGATCTCGCCGTCACCCTTTCGTTCGGCGTCCATGGCGGCGATCTGACGCTCGATGTGCGCCCGCAGGATACCCTTTGCCTTCCCTGCCGCCTCGTAGTCGCGCAGCGTAACGGCGATGGTATGCGCGTCGCGCGTGTGCCGCACCGCCCAGTCATGAACGACCCTGACGAGCGGGAGAGTGTCCGACCAGCTCTGTACGCTGAGCATGACACAGTCATCCGCGATCGCGCTGATGACGTCGGGCGCGTACTGCACCGTCTGGTCGTGCGAAAGGCTTCCCAAACCCCGCAGCGCTTCAGGCACGGTGATCGATCGCAGTCTGCGAACGATGCTGGCGGCGTTGGCGTCGTATGACGCGAGCGCATACACACCGGTCAGCTGCCGGTCTTCGGTCACGAGCACGACTCGCTGCCTCGGCGATCCTGCGCTCAGACCCAGAAACAGTGCGTCCAGCTCCGCCCGCTGCCTCTCGTGAGGCAGGTCCAGCAACCGCTCGAAGTGGTCGAGAACGAGGATGCTGTCGCCACGGAGGGCGCCCTGGAGGTTCGACACGCCGGCGCGGTTTGCCCACTCGTTAGGCAGACGCTGGGTGCACTCGCCGTACAGGACATCGACCTTGGTGGAGTCGCGGAGCCCGGGAATGACCCATTGCGTGAGCAGGAGTGTCTTTCCGGAATCAGGGGGCCCATGCAACACCACGAACTTGGACCGTGCGGCGAGAATGAGGCTCACGACATCCGCCGCTTCCTGCTGGCGGTCGATCAGGTACTCGTCGGGAGGGACGAGCGTCCCTACCGATGCGTGGTCAACCAGTGCCTGCGAAGAGTCGCTCATGGTCAGGCGCCTCCTCCACCGGTGGAGCGCGTGTCTGGAGGGACGATGTCTTCGTAGTGCGTCTTGATGTATTCCGCGATGCGTTCCTTGCTTTCCTGAAGCGGCACCTTGAGCATCGCCCGCAGCCACGCCGAGCTGGGATAGGTGCGGTCCTCGACGAAGCTCGCGAACTCGCGCACGTTGATCGCGTCGTGCAGCACATCGAGGTTCGCCTGGTCAAACATCAGCTTGTAGGTCGAAAAGCTGACGCGCTGCGTTCGGGCGAGGAGGTGACAGATCGCGTGAACGTGAGCGAGCGTGAACCGACGTTCCGGCAATGCCAGGTTTCGCGGATCAACGAAAGACTGCGCAAGGTCCTGAATGATTCTCGTATCGAACTCGAAGCCTGCGTTGTCCGCCAACGACTGCATGATTCTGATCACATCGTCCTGGCTGAACGCGCGACACACCAGAACGGCGTTCGGGACGTCGAGGCGACTGCACTCCTCGGCAAGGCTCGCCCCCAGACTCCCGTCGTCAGTGACGACCAGAACGATCGTCAGGTTCTCCGCCGCCTCGGACGTGAGCAGCGGAGCGAGCGACTCGCCGAGCTTCTGCATTCCTTCCGTCGTGCGCTCCAGGCAATTCGCGACGCGCTCGAACTGGTCGAGAAAGAGCACCGTGCGACGCTCGGGGTGCGCGGCCGTAAGCGCCGCCAGGGCGTCGGGAAGCTCGAGACTCGCTGGCACTTCACCTCGCGCCGCGAGATCCGCCGGCACGCTTCTCCGGATGTCCTGTTGAGAGCGCAGATAGAGACCGCGATGCAGCTCGGGTTTCAGGCGGGCAAGCAGGCCTGCCCGTACGAGAGACGTCTTTCCCGCACGACCAGGACCCGCGATGACGATGACTCGCGGCGCATGCGCGCGGTCGATGTACCTGAAGAAGGTGCCGATCTCGAAGTCCCTTCCAGTGAAGCTGGCTGCGTCGCCTACGTCATAACTCTCGAGGAACTTGAATGGATTCGGCGGGAGCTTCGGCTTCGGCCCGGGCGGTTCGACGACCATCAGCTCGCGATGCAGGGCGACGAAAAATTCGTCGAAGGGCGTCACGATCTCGCGGTCCTCGGAGTAGCGATCCTTGAGCAACGCTGCGAGAGGTCGCGGAACGCCACCGGGATTGACACACACGACCAATCCGCCACGGTCGGCGAACGCCTGTACCACGCAGTTGTCGTTGAACGAGTAGCCGCAGACGACGATGTCGCGAGCCGTGGTGTGCTTCAGCATCGCCGCAATCGAGTCGGGATACCGGAGCATTTCTCTGGAGTCGAACAGGAAGTAGCCCGTGGACTGCAAGCTCCCGTGGAGCTTCACGAGCTTGACGTGTGATTCCTTCGACTCCACGAGCTTCTCCATCTCCTCGTCCCTGGTCTCGTTTCGAAGCACTCGCTTGACGCCCTTCACGCTCGCATCGTCGAGTGCCGTCTCGATCAGGTCGTCGAAGTTGAACGTGAGGATGACATCGAAGTACTCAGCCTTGATCAGCTCGGCGAGCTTCCTGTAGCCAATCGAAGGCTCGCGCTTCTTGAGATACGGTTCGAGAAAGCCGGCTCGAATGTGATCGGGTGATCGCGTCCAGAGCCGGTCGAATCGCTGCTCGACGCCAGCGCCGTTCATCGCCGAATCGTCGTACTTGGAGACGAGTTCCTTCATGATCGTCGACGCGCTGGGCACGCCCGAGGAAATCGAAGCACCTGCGCCAAGCATCAACACGAAGCTCGGCTGCCCTTGCTCCTTCTTCATGCGCATCAGGCTTGCGAGACTCTTGACGCGGTCGATCATCGCAATTCCCTCGCATATCGGCGCGGAGAACGGCCGGGTGGGCAAAGCGGGGGCGTAGCCCGGCACCGTCATGGTGCGGGACGTTCACGATACGTGATGTCGCGTGAGGCGTGCGCCGTCGCCGACGCCGTACGCCCATGTTAGACGTACGCGCGTTCTCGTTTTCGCCCTAACGCCGGTTGAGCCGACAAGGATCGACGAGTGCTTCGGGGGATCACCTGACCCCCCTATGGACTCCGTCCCGCTACGCTCGAAGTGCCGTCACCGGGTCCACGCGCGACGCTCGGCGCGCCGGCATGTAGCAGGCGAGCACCCCAACGGCGACGAGCAACGCTGCGGCCCCCGTGTACGTCACCGGATCGGTCGGCGCAACCTGATAGAGCAGTGTCGCTACGAGGCGGCTCATCGCGATCGCGAGCGCCAAACCGATGACCAAACCTGCGATCACGAGGACCATTCCCTGTCGCGTGACGAGCGCGAGCACGCTGCTTGGCCGCGCACCGATCGCGATTCGGATGCCCATCTCGAACGTCCGCTGAGCCACCGAGAACGCCAGCACGCCGTAGATGCCGACGGCGGCCAGGACCAACGCGAGGACGGCGAGCGATGAGAACAGCACCATGCTTAATCGATTCGCCGCCGATGCGCGATCGGCGAGGTCGTCATATGTCCATGCGTCGTAGACGGGCAACGTCGCGTCCGTCGCCGCCACGCTGCGCCGAACGCCTTGCATGACCTCGGCGACGTCACCGTCGGTACGCAGCACGAACGCGAGCGAGTTCGCGTGCCACGCCCAGCTGTCGGGCGGCGCCTGCTCTATAGGCATGTACAGGTCCGCCAACGGCTGTCGGGTGAGGAACTGCCTCACGTCACCGACCACGCCCACGACCTCTCTCCACGGCCGATTCGCTCCGTCGTCGCAGCACGCGACCAGCTTGCCCAGAGCGCGCTCGTTAGGCCACAAGACACGCGCCAGTGTTTCGCTGATCACGACGACGCGCGGGGCGTTGGAGTCGTCCGACGCGGTAAACGTGCGCCCGTAGCGGAGCGGCATCCGCATGGTTTCGAAATAGCCTGGCACGACCGTGTGATACTGCCCCTCGGGTTGGTTTCCCGGCGCGTAGGTCTGTCCGTACACACTGACGTCCACACCAACTGAACCACCGGCGAGCGGTGGCGTGCTCTGCGCGGATGCGGACACGACATGCGGCAAGCGGCGCAGCCGGTCGACGAAATCAAGATACGTGCGTTGCAGGCGCGCCTCGTCCGGATAGCGCGCCGAGGCGAGCGACACCCGTGCCGTGATGAGATGCGCCGTATCGAAGCCGGGATCGATCGCATTGAGTCGCTTCGCGCTCCGAACAAACAGTCCGGCGCCCGCGACCAACACCAGGGCGACCGCCACCTCGGCCACCACGAGCGTACTTCGCAGCGGATCTCTGCCCGTTTGCGCCGAGTCGCTTCGACCACCCATACGAAGCGTGGCTTGAACGGAGCGAAGTCCGCGCAGTGCGGGCAAGAGGCCGAGTCCCACGGCGATCACGAGCGACAGGATCGCGAGGAAGACGATCGTCATTGGCCCTTCGCCCGCGTGCTGAAGCCCTGGCACACCCTGCGGCGCGAACCGCAACAGGATGCTGAGCGTGAGCTTCGAGACGAAAAACGCCAACACCGATCCTGCAACCGCGAGCACCAGGCTTTCCATGACGAAGTGCCTAACGATATGGCCGCGGGTCGCGCCCAGCGCCGCGCGGATCGCCGTCTCCTTGCGACGCACCGTGGCCCGCGCAAGCAACAGATTGGCGACGTTGAGGCACGAGAGCAGCAGCACGAACGCAACCGCACCGAATAACACCGTGAGATTGCGCTCGTGATCGGCCACCAGGTCCGAGCGAAAGTCGTAAACGCGCGCGGACCGATCGACCATGTCGTCGGGTTGCAGCTGTGCGATCTCGCGCGAGACGCGCTCCATGTCGCGTTGCGCTTCGGCGAGCGTGACGCCCGGCCGTCGCTTGGCATAAACGGCGAGCCAGTGGTCGCTGAACGTGGCCTTGTGCCTGGCCGTGAGCGCCAGCGGAATCCAGAGCAGCTCACCGTAAGACGCGACTGGGAAATCCGGTGGAGCAATCCCGATAACCGTGTAGGGCTCACCGTTGAGCGGAACGGTCTGCCCGAGGATTCGCGGGTTGGCTGCGTAGCGCTGTTCGAAGAGCGCGTAACTCAGGACGACGACACGGTCGCGCCCGGGTTGCTCCTCCTCGGGAAGGAAGTAGCGACCAAGGGCGGGCGCGAGGTACCGCGCACGAAAGAAGCCGTGCGTCGCAAACGCAGCGCGAACGCGTTCGGGTGTGCCGTCCGTGAGGTTGAACGTCGTCGGGTTGTACGCACCGATCGCCTCGAACGCCCGAGCGCGCCTGGCCCATTCGGTGTACTGCCCCGGCCCGACGCTCGTCTCGCCGCCGCGAAATGTCTCCGTCACGCGCGTGATGCGGTCCGAGTCTGCATACGGCAACGGGCGCAGCATCACCGCGTAGAGCGCGCTGAAGATCGCCGTCGTTGCGCCAAGGCCGAGCGCGAGCGTGAGCACCGCAACGCCGGCGAGCACGGGGTAGCGAAGCAGCTGCCGGGCCGCGACGCGCAGCTCCGTCCACGCGCCGGCCAGCCATTCCCGACGCCGCTCGATCGTTAGGCGCTCGCCGTCGATCTCGCGGCACGTGCGCGCGAGCGCATCGACGTTGCCAAGACGCCGCCAGGCTTCCGCACGTGCCGCCTTGGGATCCATCCCGCGCGCGACCAGCTCGTCCACACGAAGCTCGATGTGGAATGCCAGCTCGTCGTCGACATCCGAGCGCACATCTGGACCCCAGAAGCGTCGATACCGCCGCCATAGTGGATCGCGCATGGTCAGCTTGGCTGTTTGCTCGTGTCGAGCACGCGGCCGACGGAGCGGACGACGTTGAGCCAGCTCTGCGACGCCGCCTTGAGCTGGCGGCGCCCCTCGGCCGTTATCGCGTAGTACTTGCCGCGACGGTTGTTCTCGGTCTGCCGCCACTCCGCTTCGATCCAGCCGCGTTTTTCCATGCGGTGGAGCGCCGGATATAGCGAGCCTTCCTCGATGGTGAGCGAATCGCCGCTCGCCTGCTCGATCCATCGCCCGATGCCGAACCCGTGCATGGGGGCCCAGGTGAGCGTCTTGAGGATGAGCGTTTCGAGGGTGCCTTGGGGGAGCTCGAGTCGGTCGGCCACGTGCCCTTACCCTTTTTCGACTAGGGTAGTTTAATAACGCTCACCTAGTTCGACAAGGGGAGCTGATGCAACCGCGTCGGCTCGATCGCCGCGGGCTCCTCGCCGTCGCGTGAGATCATCGGCCGATACCGCAACGCCTCGGCCACGTGCGTCCACGCCACCGCCGCCGAGTCGTCCAGATCCGCAATCGTTCGCGCGACCTTGAGCACGCGGTGATACGCACGCGCCGACAGTCCGCATCGATCGGCCGCGGAGGCGAGCAGATCACGCGCGTCCTCATCGATCGACGTGCGCGTGTCGAGCCAGCGTCCGGCCGCATGCGCGTTGCAGCGCACGCGCGGCACGCCGCGGTATCGGGCGCGCTGTCGCGCCCTCGCGCACTCGACGCGCGCACGCACCGCCGCCGACGACTCCCCGCCTTCTCGCCGTCCCAGGTCGCGCACCGGGACCGCGGACAGTCGCACCTGCATGTCGATGCGGTCGGCGAGGGGACCAGAGAGGCGCGATTGGTGATGCGCGATCTCCGACGCCGCGCAATTGCACCCGCCGCGCGGATCGCCGGCGCGCCCGCAGGGACATGGATTCATCGCGCCGACAAGGGTGAATTGCGCCGGAAACGACACCGCGCTCGCGGCCCGCGCAATCACGATGCGACCATCCTCGAGCGGTTGTCTCAACGCGTCGAGGACATGCCGCGGAATTTCCTGAAGCTCGTCCAGAAAGAGCACGCCATGGTGTGCGAGGCTCACCTCGCCAGGTCGCGGATTGCTTCCTCCGCCGATCAGGCCAGCCGCGGACAGCGTGTGGTGCGGGGCCCGAAACGGACGCGCCACGGACATCGCGGCGTTAGGCGCGAGCAGGCCGGCTACGAAGTGAATCGCCACGACCTCGAGTGCCTCCTCCTCGGTGAGCTCGGGGAGGATCGTCGGCAACCGGCGCGCGAGCATGGTCTTCCCTGCTCCGGGCGGCCCGATCATCAGGAGCGCATGCGCTCCAGCCGCGGCGATCTCCAGCGCGCGCTTCGCGACGTCCTGGCCAACGACGTCGGCGAGGTCGACGGTCTCGTGGACCGACGCCTTCGCCGGGTCGTTCACACCCTTCCCCGGCGCATCGAGGCGACCCGCCTGCAGCTGTTCGACGATCGCCGCCAGAGTTAACGGTGCCGACAGTTGTAGTCGGGAGACGAGCGACGCCTCCAGGACGTTAGGCGGCGGTAGCACGAGCGTGACACCGTTCGACGCCACGCGAGGCCGGTCCCGCGAATCCGCCAGCCGCCGCGCGACGGACAACGTGCCGCGCACCGGGCGCAGCGTGCCGTCGAGCCCGAGCTCGCCGATCGCGACGATGGACGTGAGTGTCTCGGGGTCGAGCTGGCCGGTGGCCGCGAGAAAGCCCAACGCAATAGGAAGATCGAAGGCGGTGCCTTCCTTTTTTTGATCAGCCGGCGCGAGGTTGATCGTGACTCGCTTGTGCGGCACGGCGAACCCGGAGTTCGCGAGCGCCGCGCTAACCCGCTCGCGACTCTCCTTCACGGCGCCAGCGGGGAGACCCACGATCGTCCATATGGGTAGCCCCTTCGCCACGTGAACTTCGACGAGCACATCGTACGCGTCGATGCCGAGGACGGCTGCGGATCGAACGGCGGCAAGCATGGCACGCACAGTAGTCGGCCACGCGTGCCGCCGCGTCATCCAACCATCGCGACTCGGACCGTCCTACTGCCTATGGAATCGGCACGACCGACACGGTGAACGGCAGCACCGGCGTGAGGCTCGGCCCTCGCTTGTCGAACTGCGAATTCACCACGAGCATGCGGCCTCTTGCGGTGACCAGCGACGTGGGAAACATGAATGACGGATCGGTCGTTTGTCCCACGACGTTGCCGCGCGCCTGGTTAGGCTGCGCATGGATCTCGCTGATCAGCTCCTGCTGATTCTGCAGGACGTACAGCGAATTGCCGTGCATCCAGAGTCCGTCGCCGGCTGGAAACAGCGCGCCTGCGACGTCCAACTGCACGATCTGTTTCGTCGCGATCTCGATGCGATAGATCTTCCCGGTGTTCGTCTGCACCGTGAACAGATACCGGTTGTTCGACGACACCACGATGCCGTTCAGGTTGAACCCCGGACCGTAGACGATCGGCGTTCCCGCCAGCTCGAGCCATCGTTCGATCGTGTACCCGCCGCTACCGTTCGGCACTGCGCGGTAGATCACGGGACTCATCGAGTCGGTGATGTACGCGACGCCGTTGTCGTCGACCGCAATGTCGTTGATGAACGTCGGTGATGAGCCGCCCGACAGCCGCGCGATCAACGCTCCGGTGAACTGGTTGTACACCCAGATGAAGCCGGTTCCACCACCCGCCACGAACAGGTGGCCGTTTCCGTCTACCTCGAGCCCAATGGCCGTCGTCCGGCCATCGCCGCCCGGCGCGAGGAACTGGCTGAGTGTCTCGTCGCTCGCGCTGCCGTGAAAGATGGTCCCGTTCGTCGTACTGCTCACGAACACGAGCTGTGTGCCCTCGGCATAGGCGATGCCTTCCGGGAACACACTCGAGCCCGGAAGCACATAACGAGTCGGAAGCGGGCCGCCATTCACGGCCGCGCTCGTCGTCACGGCGAGTGGTGATTCCGGCGCGGTCGTTGGCTTGTCACACGCGGCGAACGCCGCCGCCGAGGCAAGAGCGCCCGTCATACGAACGAAGCGCCGATCGTTCACGAGATTGAATCGCATGCAATCCTCCTAACGCGACCACGGTCCTCGACCACAACGGGTCGACTCGGCGCCACTGTGACGCCGAGGGCGCTGCGTCCGCACGTTATGCGCCACGCACGGCCTCCGTCGCGGATCAGGAGGTCAACGAATGTGAAGGATGTGAATGATCGCGATGCCGAGCGCGACCAGCACGAGAAGTGACAGTGAGACGGCACTGATCACTCTCGATCCCGCTTTCGCCACCGATCGGACATCGGCGCTGAGCCCGAGCGCGGCCATCGCGACAATCGTGAGATTCGTGGAAGCGAATCGCGTCGGCGCAACCCAGCTCGCGGGGATGACGCCCGATGTCCGCATGGTGGCGAGCGCGAGGAAGCCGACGATGAACCACGGGACGAGCGCCGTGATCGATGGCACACGACCGAAGCGGTGATGCTCGCGAAGCGAGAAGAACAGCACGACCGGACCAAGCATCAGCACGCGCACGAGCTTCACGAGCGTGGCCACCTGACCGGACAACGCACTCACGGGAAACGCAGCCGCGAGCACCTGAGGCACCGCGTACACGGTCAAACCCGCGAGCACGCCGTACTGGTAATTCGTCAGGTGGAGCGGCGTGATCAGGAGCGGCAGCCCGAGGACGACAATCACGCCAAGAATGGCCGTGAACGCGATCGACGACGCAACGTCCTCGGGGTCCGCACCAATGACGGGTGCCACCGCTGCGATCGCGGAATTGCCACAGATCGCGTTGCCGCACGCAACGAGAATCGCAAGGCGCGGCGCGAGCCCAAGCACGCGAGCGATCACCACACCGACACCGAGCCCCACGGCGACGATCGCCACGATCGCGACGCCTAACGCCGGGCCGGCGCGCACGAGCAACGGGAGGTCGACCGAGATGCCGAGGATCGCGACGGACAGCTCGAGGACTTCCTTGCCAGCGAACCGAATCCCCGGCGCGAACGCACCACTCGGTCGCCAGAATGCGCGCACGATCATCCCGAGGAGAAGCGCCACGACGAGCGCCTCGATCATCGGGTGGCCGAGTGACCGCGTCTCGATTGCCGCGATGGCGATCGACGCCACCGCGACAAGCGCCGCGACCAGAGCTCCGGGGACTATGCGGCGCAACGTGCGCGCCGAGCGCGACCGACCTCCAACGCAGCCGGCGCTCGTCGCAACCGAACGAGCGTCACCTCGGGAAATGCGCCGAGGCGGAACGGGATTCCCCAGTACCCGGTGCCGGGACTCACGTACAGCAGCGAATCCTGGTTGCGGTAGGCACCCATCGCGTGCTCGAGAAACGGGGACGCGAGACTCCACCCGAACGACGGCAACGCCAATTGGCCCCAATGCGTGTGGCCGCTGAGCGTGAGTGCAACTCCCCGTTTTGCCAGCGCCGGCCAGAGCGCCGGGTTGTGCGCGAGCGCCACGACCGTGGCCCCGTTAGGCGCGCCGGCCAACGTACGATCCACATCGGGCGCGACCCGACTCTGGCCCCGTCTCCCGCCGGCAGGATCACCCGTACCGGCCAACACGAGCGCCGCGTCGCCTCGGCGAATGATGTGGGCCTCATTGAGCAGGAGCCGCGCGGGCACCTCCGTGCGGAGTCGACGCTCGACCATGTCCCACCCCGCATAGACGTCGTGATTTCCCGGAATCATGAAGACGCCGAGCGGCGCATCGAGCGCGCCCAA
>Ga0075423_10003823_pt1 | contig 13897 bp, 12 predicted proteins | sample SoiMethybrSBSTD2_FD_80114 | JGI IMG/M metagenome (GOLD analysis project Ga0075423, IMG submission 80114) | Bulk soil microbial communities from a Populus tree surrounding site in Tennessee, USA - Soil MetaG P. TD hybrid SBSTD2 | ecosystem: Environmental > Terrestrial > Soil > Tree plantation...
CAGGAAGACGCCGGACCGGTGTGGCCGAAACCGGGAACGGGGAGCCGCGATCTCGGTCTAGGAAACGGCGAGCTCGCCCGGCGCGAGCAGCCGCAGGCACTCCTCGAGGTTCGTGCGCGAGGCGGAGGAGAGCTGGAAGAAGCGGCAACCGAGCCCTTCGTCCGGCTGCACGCCGATGCGCACGACGATCGCTTCACCGACCACCAGACGGTTCTGAGACTCGACCGGCGTCTCGAACGAGATTTCCAGGCGCGCTCCGATTGGCTGCTCCGACGGAGTCCGCACGAAGAAGCCGCCCCGCGAGAGGTCCCGGATCGTCCCCTGGTGCTGGACGCCGTCTCTCCAGAACGTGATCGACCAGCCGGCCGCCGCGCGGGCGGCGTCCCGCGCGAACACGTTCAGGTGGCGGCGCAGCATCTCGAAGAACTCCTCCTCGGCGAAGTCGCCCTTGAGGAAGCCGTCGGCCCCGGTGCGCAGCGCTTCCCCCCGTTCCTTCTCTCCGCCGCCGACGAGCACGATGGGACGGTGAGCGAACTGCTTGTCCGCCTTCAATACCCGGCAGACGTCGATGCCGCTCATCCCCTCCATTCCGGCGTCGAGCAGGACGAGGTCCGGTTTCTCGCGCCGGGCGATCGTGAGCGCCTCAGCGCCCGTCCGGGCGGTCAGGACCTTGCAGTTGGTCCGCTGCAGAACGGCGCGCTCCGCGTCGCGGAAGAGATTCCCCTTATCCACCAGGAGTACGGAACGCATCGCCTTGGCTGATTATACGGACGGCGTCGAGCCCCGGCAGGGCTAACCGGCCGCCGGATCGAGGTCGCGGATCGCGGGTCCATTGATGACGCGGCCGTACGGATCGAATCGGGACCCGTGGCAGGGACAGTCCCACGTCTTCTCGAGCGAGTTCCACGAGACGCTAGACCACCCTGGGTCTCATGACGATTTCGCCGTGCAGCACGTTCGGCGGCGACGTCAACACGTACATCAATGCCCGCACGGCGTCGTCCACCGTCAGCCGCCGTTCCGGCTCGACGCTCGGGCGGAAACGATCGAAGAACTCGGTGTCGATCGATCCGGCGCAGATCGCGGTCGCCCGGACGTTCGCCGGCTTCAGCTCCTGGGCGAGTGCCCGCGTGAATCCGACGAGACCGGACTTCGCCGCTCCGTACACGGTCGCTTCGGCGAATCCTTCGAGCCCCGAAAACGAGGAGATGTTCACGATGTCGGAGGGCGCGCTCTTTAACAGCGCGCCCAGGGCCGCCTGGCAGAGAAAGATCGCCGCGTGAAGATCGGTCTCGAGCATCTCGAGGATCTCCGTCCGCTTGAGCTCGATCAGCGGTGCCCGGTAGCCGACCCCTGCGTTGTTGATCAGGATGTCGAGCCGCTTGAATCGCGCCAGCAGAACGTCGACGAGATCGTAAAGCGCGGGTGTGACCCGGACGTCCGCGACGTGATACGCCCCCTCGCCTCCGGCTGAGGCGATTTCCTCGACCACCCCGCGGAGAAGTTCCTCACGCCGCGCGACCAGGAACACTTTGACTCCGGCGCGGGCCAGCGCGAGAGCGAAGCCGCGCCCGAGCCCCGAAGAGCCGCCCGTTATGAGCGCGACCTTACCTTTGAGCGTCTGATCGGTCATGGAGAGTCCGGCGCGGACAGCCAAAAACGAGCCGGCCGGTCGCTATTATCCACGCCGCATGGACACCGTCAGCCATGGAATCGCGGGATCGGTTCTTTCCCGAAGCCTGACTGACCGCATGACCGCCCGCGCGGCGCTCGTCCTCGGCCTCGCCGGCGCCATGCTGCCCGATATGGACATGTTCTTCCTGAATACCCGGATGGCATATCTCCGGGGTCATCGGGGATGGTCGCATACGCTGCTCCTCCTTCCCGTTTTCGCGGTCGCGCTCGGCGTCCTCGCGCAGCTCCTCTACCGGTACGCCCGTCATGCCCGGCTCTCCACGCTGTCTCTCTTCGCCGCGGTGGGAATCGCGTCGCACCTCTTCTTCGACTGGATCACGTCGTTCGGGATCATGTTCCTGATCCCGTTTTCGCGCCGTCGCTTCGCGCTCGACTGGGTCTTCATCCTCGACCCTTACTTCACCGGAATCGCCTCCGTCTCTCTTCTCGGCGCGACGATCTTCCGGCCGAAGGGACGATTGCTCTCGTCGCTCGGAGCGCTCGTTCTCTTCGCCTATGTCGCGTTCTGCGCGATTCAGCACGCGCGGGCGCTCGCCGTCTGGAAGCGAATGGACGCCCCCCCCGACTCGGCGAAAGTCGCCGTGCTGCCGCAGTTTCTTTCCCCTTTCCGGTGGCTCGGCCTCTCCGACCGCGGCAACGAGCTGCACGCGTCGTTCTTCGACATCGGCCCCTTCGCGACCGGAAGTCCCTCGCCCCGGCCGCCCAGGCGGTTCACCGACATCCTCCGGAGCCTGCGGGATTTCTATCCGCCTCCGGACCGCGCCCGGATCCAGCGCTTCTCCAAGCCGCCGCCCTCCCCGGCGCTGTCGCGGGCGGAGACGCTTCCCGACGTCCGCACGTATCTCGACTTCGCGCGGTTTCCGCTCGCGACGGTTCGCCCCGCGCCGGACGGGACGACGTCGGTCTTCTTCCAGGACCTGCGGTTTCTACCGTGGTTTACGGGCCCGTGGCAGCGGGAACGGGGGATGAGGTTCCGGCGCGAGCCGTTCGTCTACCGCATACGCCTAGATCGCGCCGGAAGGGCCCTCGAGGGGAGTTTCGTCGGGAGCCCGGTCGACTGAGAGCGGGAGGTCGACGGCCGGCGGGGGACCGTAGGAGTACTCGGGAGACGGAACCCGGGTGAGCGCTTCGGATATCCCCGCGTAGTACCCGACCTTCAGGAGCGACCGGAGAAAAACGAAGATCTGCTGGGTCAGGATCAGGGGCACCAGGGCGAAACGGGCTTCTCCTCCCGCGGACGGATCGAGCACGATCCAGAGCGCGTAGAGCGCGGCGCCGGAGAGGACGTAGAGAAGCAGGACGCCGAGAAGCCGCGCGGGGCGGGAGAACGCGGCGGCGACGCCGGCGAAGAGCCGTGACACGGCGGGCAGGTCCGGCCGCGCGACCCAGATGGCGCGGACCGAATCCGCCACGAGCTTGACCGCGGCGGCGACGAGGAGAAACGCGGTGAGCCGCGCGGCCGTGAGTGCCATCGCCTGGCCTTCGGTGTCCAGATCGTTCAGCCGATCGCGCCATGCCTCCCCGGTCTGGAGATAGATCCACCGATAGGCGGCGAGCACCGCGGCCATCGCCCCGAGCGTGAAGGCGAGAAACGCGGGGAAGCGCCTCATGCCTTCCCGTCCGAACACGACGAGGGAAGCCTGCGGCTCGCGGAGAGCTCCGAAGACGCCGCCGAGGGCGAACGCGTGCAGCACGATTCCCAGGAAAGCGAGAGAGATTGCGGTGGCTCCGATCCCCTGGAGCTCGGCGAGGCCGCTCGACTTCACGCCCTCGACGCCGACCGCATGCTCGATCTCGCCGGGAAGCTTTCCGAGCAGATCGGGATGCGTGCGGCGGACCGTCTCCCACCAGCCGTAGTCGGGGTCCGCGACCATGCGCGAGCCGGTCGAAGATGCGTCGAGCAGCGAGTGAAGGGCGTTCGAAACCGGGAGCACGAGCACGGTCGCGAGCAGGAGCTGCATCAGCCACAGCCACGCCGCGAGGTAAGGCTTCGACAGCGACTGCTTGAGGCCGCGCCCGAAGCATCCCGCGGCGGAGACGCGGCTCCTCACCATGCGAGCGTCAGAAAGTCGATCAGGTTCTGCATCCAGAACACGGCCCGCGCCGTCCACCGGGACGCCGCCCGGGGGTCCGCCGTGACGAGCCGGCCGTTGTTCGTCCGGTCGAGGTCGAGAAGGATCTTCTCGCCCGGGTCGACGACCGCCTCGGCGAGCTTCGGCCCGTTCGCGACGCGGAACTTCTTCCACCGGCCTTCGCCGTCCCAGCTCGAGCGGTAGGTCTTGCCCCCCTCGAACCTCAAGAGCACCTCGACCGGCATCGCGACGTCGCCCCGCCGGGTGACCGTCACGAGAGTGTCCCAGCCCCGCGGCGCGGCGAGCTCTCGCGGAACCTTTTCCTCCAGGCGGCCGTCCGACTCGAACATCCCCTTGGGGGGATTGGCCCGCTCGGACGTCGCCTCTTCGACGGCATAGTCGACCGCGCCCGACGAGAAAAACGTTCGATCGAAGAACCACCGCCAGTCGTGCCCCGTCGCGTCGTTGACGGCGGCGATCCAGTCGACGGTCGTCGGGTGCTTGAAACGCCACCGGTCGGCATAGAGCCGCAGCGCCCGGTTCATCGTCGGGGTGCCGATCAGGCGCTCGAGAGTCGACATTACGAGCGCGGTCTTCGAGTACACGTGGGCGCCGTAGCTCGTTCGGTTCCGGAACTTCCACGCGGGGGAGGCGAGCGCGTCGACGGTCGTGGCCGCGAAGTATCGGCGGTTCGTGTCGACCGGCGTCCGCATCGGAACGTGAACCTCCACCCGCCATCCGAACACCTCGAGAAACGGGTGTTCGATACCGTAGGCGGCGCCGACGACCCGCGCCTCCATGTACTGGTTGAAGCCCTCGTCCAGCCACGGCTCCTCGAACTCGTTCGAGGCCAGAAGTCCGTAGAAATACTGGTGGCCGAACTCGTGGATCGTCACGGTCTCCGGGCTGCGGACGCTTTCGGGGGCGATGCGGTGCGTTCCGCCCGTGATGAACGTCGGATATTCCATTCCGCCCGCGCCGTACGCGCCCCACGGCGGGTCGACGATCGTCAGCGTCGAGTACGGATACGGCCCGAGAACGCGGCCATAGCCCGACATGGCCTCCTTCACCGACTTCAGATACCTCGCGGCCTGGCGGCTGTGCTCGGGCTGCAGGAAGAGATGAATCTGCGTGTCCGCGACTCCGGGCTCGCGGAACACGTCTTCGATCACGAGATAGCCCGGGTCGGCCGTCCAGGCGAAGTCGTGGACGCTCTCCTGGCGGAAGCGATAGAGGATCCGGTCGCCGGGCAGGGCGCGCTCCTCGACGCGGACGCCGGTCGCGCCGACTTTCCCCCGATATCGCGCGGGGACGTCGATCGACACGTCGTAGTCGCCGAAGTCGGCGAAGTACTCGCTCTGCGCGTGGAACTGGTGACAGTTCCAGCCCTTCTCCTGAAGAACCCCGATCTTCGGGAACCACTGCGCAACGAGGAAGAAGTCACCCTTCCATCCGGTCCGGGACGAAACGCGCGGCAGGCGAGATCGGAAGTCGATCGAGATCGAGATCGTCTCCCCGGGCCCGACCGGGCGGGGGAGCTGGATCTCCGCGACCGTCCGGTCGTACGGGTTGCCGTCGTCGGGCGAGATGTAGGTGAGCGCGGCAAGGAGGTCGCTTCCGTCGGCGAGCGTCATGCGGGTCAACTCGATCGAGCCCCAGGACTCCGGGAGCCGGTTTCCGCGATGCTCGCCGCCCGACTCCCGCCAGAACGTCGAGAAAGTGTTTCGGAACGCGTTCAGGTAGAGGTGAAACTGGAGGGTCGAAGCGGACCGCGTCGTCGTGTTGGTCCACGTCAGGAGCTCGGTTCCCTCGACCGCCTTCTTCTCCGCGTCGAGACGGCAGGAGATCTGGTACGACGCGATCGGTTTGGTGAACGGAACGGCCGCGGCGGAGGAGCTCGTCGCGATCGCGAGGAGCGCGGGCAGCGCGTTTCCGGCGAGAGCGAGAAGGGAACTTCCGCCCTTTGCCCGCGGCATCCGCGAGACTGTAGCATGGGCGACCGATGAGAAAAGCGGCGCTGGAAGCGGGTTCGGTCGCGGCGACGCGCGCGGATTCCGACATCGTGCAGCGCGCGGAACGGCTCCGCGAAGAGATCTTCCGGCACGAGCGGTTGTACTACGTAGACGGCCGTCCCGAGATCACCGACGCGGAGTTCGATCGACTGATGTCCGAGTTGGGAGCGCTCGAGAGCGCCCATCCGGAGCTCGCGACCCCCGACTCGCCGACACGTCGCGTCGGCGGCGAGCCGGCGGAGGGCTTCGCGACGGTCGAGCACTCGATCCCGATGTTGTCGCTCGAGAACGCTTACTCCTGGGAGGAGGCCGAGGCGTGGCGCGCGCGCCTCGTTCGCGCGCTCGGGACGGAGCCGCCCGGGTACGTCGCGGAACTGAAGATCGACGGCCTATCGATCGCCGTGCGGTACGAAGGCGGCATGCTCGCGCGCGCCGCGACGCGCGGCGACGGATTCCGCGGCGAGGACGTGACCGACAACGTCCGGACGATCCGGTCCGTCCCTCTCCGAATTCCGGAACCGGCGCCTCTCGAGGCGCGAGGCGAGGTGTTCTATCCGCGCTCGAGCTTCCGGCGCCTGAACGCGGAGCGCGAGGCCGCAGGGGACGCGATCTTCGCCAACCCGCGCAACGCCGCGGCCGGAACGATTCGCCTCCTCGACTCGCGGATCACCGCGCGGCGCGGGCTCGCGGCCTGTTTCTACTCGATCGTCCAGGGCCCGGAGGCGCCGAAGACGCAGTCGGGGACGCTCGATCGGCTGCGGTCGCTCGGCCTTCCGACTCATTCCCATGCGCGGCGCTGCGCGACCTTCGACGAGGTGCGCGAGTTCGTCGAGGAGTGGCGGACGAAGCGGGCGGGACTCGACTTCGAGACCGACGGCGTCGTCGTGAAGGTCGACGACCGCCGTCTCCAGGAGGAGCTCGGCTCGACCGCGAAGTCGCCGAGGTGGGCGCTCGCATACAAGTATCCGCCGGAGGAAGCGATCACGGTCGTCCGCGACATCTCGGTCCACGTCGGGCGGACCGGGGTCCTGACGCCCGTCGCGCACTTCGACCCGGTCGTGCTGGCCGGAACGACGGTGAAGCGCGCGACCCTCCACAACTACGAGGACCTCGCGCGAAAAGACGTCCGGGTCGGAGACACCGTCGTGGTCGACAAAGGGGGCGAGATCATCCCGCGGGTCATCCGGGTGATCCCCGAGAAGCGGCCGCCCGGAAGCGTCCCGTTCGCGATGCCGGATCGCTGCCCGATCTGCGGCGACCCCATCGTGCGCGAGCCGGGCGAGGTGGCGGCGCGATGCGTCAACCCCGGCTGTCCGGCCGTCGTGCGGGAAGCGTTGCGGCACTTCTGCTCGCGGCGCGCCATGAAGATCGAGGGCCTCGGCGAGAAGCTCGTCGATCAGCTCGTCTCCGAAGGGCTCCTCTCCGACGTCGCGTCGATCTATGACCTCAAGGCGCAAGACCTGGCGGAGCTCGAGCGGTGGGGAGAAAAATCCGCGGCGAATCTCCTGGCGGAGATCGCTCGCAGCCGCGAGAACGACCTGTCCCGCCTCCTGTTCGCGCTCGGGATCCGGCACGTCGGAGAGAAAGCCGCGGCCACGCTCGCGCGACGCTTCGGATCGCTCGACGCGCTCATGTCCGCGAGCGAGGAGGAGCTCCAGGCCGTCGAGGAGGTCGGACCGAATACCGCCGCGGCGATCGTCGCGTGGTTTTCGCACCCGCGGCACGTGGATCTGGTCGAGAAGCTCCGCGGGCACGGAGTCAACTTCCTCTCCCGCCAGAGCCGACCCTCGACCGACGGGCCGCTCGCGGGACGTACCGTCGTGATCACGGGGGCGCTTGCCGGGATCACGCGGGACGACGCGGCGCGGCGGCTCGAAGCCGCAGGGGCGAAGATCTCGGGGTCGGTCTCGAAAAAGACGGATTTTCTGCTCGCCGGAGAGGCGGCCGGGTCCAAGCTGGAAAAGGCGCAGTCGCTCGGCGTCCGCATCGTCGGCTGGGAAGAGATGCTCGCGATTCTGGAAGGGGGAGAGTAGCCGTGGAGTTGCCTGTGCGTGTCGTCGTTTTCTGTCCCGTCATGGACCTGAAGAACAAGCCGGCGCGGCTCCTCACGATCTCGCCGAACGGCTACTACGAAGTCCGCATCGACGTCGGAGAGCGCAACCACACGGCGCTCCTTCCGATCTCCGCGACCGGGCTCGTCTTCCAGGATCCCAATACCCTGGGGGAGCCGGGACCGGAGATCGAGCGGTGACCGCGGAGCGAGGGGCCTAGCTCAACTCCTTCCGCGCGACCGACTCGATATCGTCGGCGATCTGGCGGACCTCTCTTTCGTCCGTCCCTTCGACCAGGATTCGGAGGAGCGGCTCGGTCCCGGAATAGCGGACGAAGACGCGCCCGCGGCCATCGAGCGCGGCCTGCGCCTGCCCGATCGCCCGCGCGAGCGCCGGCGAGCTCTCGATCGGATCGCGCTGAGAGACGCGCACGTTCTTCAACACCTGCGGGCTCTTCTCGAGAGTCGCGAGACCCGAGAGCTTCGTCCCCGTGGCCGCCACGACGCCGCCGACGACGAGCGCCGTCTGGATCCCGTCGCCCGCCGGGGACAGCGGAGCAAAGAGGATGTGACCGGACGTTTCGCCGCCGAGCGCCGAGCCGGTCTCCGCCATCAGCCGGGCGACGTTCCGGTCGCCGACGGCCGCGCGGTGAAACGCGATTCCCTCGCGGGCGAGCGCGACCTCGAGGCCGAAGTTCGACATCACCGTTCCGACGACGCCGCCGTCCGGCAGCCGGCCTTCCGACTTCCACCGGCGGGCGACGATCCAGAGCACGTCGTCGCCGTCGAGAAGCCGGCCGGTCTCGTCGGCGAAGATGGCGCGATCCGCGTCGCCGTCGAGGGCGACGCCCATCGCCGCGCCGGACCGGCGCGTCTCTCCCGCCATCCGTTCGGGATGGAGCGCGCCGCACCCCTCGTTGATGTTGCGTCCGTCCGGCCGGTCGCAGATCGCGTTGACGCGAGCCCCGCCGCGGGCGAGCGCTTCCGGGCCGAGCTTCCACGCGGCGCCGTTGCCCGCGTCGAGCAGGACGGAAAGGCCGGAAAGCCGGTGCGGAAGTCGCTCCACGAGCCGCGAAAGGTAGAGCTCCGGGAGATTCGGGTCGGCGGGCGGCAGCAAATCCCTCTTGGGACCGGGGACTGGGGACCGGGGACCCTCCGTACGATCCAGCAACTCCCGTTCGAGCGCCTCCTCCATCTCGTCCGCCCACTTGCGCCCGTCGGGCGCGAAGACTTTCACGCCGTTGTCCTCGTACGGATTGTGCGAAGCGGAAACCGAGACTCCGGCGCCGGCGCCGAGTGCGAGAACGAGCTCGGCGACCGCCGGCGTCGGCACCACGCCCGCGTACGCCACGCCGCAGTCCGCCTCCGTCAGTCCCGCGGCGAGGTCGCCCACCATCGCCGGCGTCGACTCGCGGGTGTCGCCGCCCAGGACCGCGATGCGGCCGCCCTCTCTCCGGATGCTCGCCCCGACTTCGCGCCCGACGATTCGCAGGGAATCCGGATCGAGCGGAAAATCTCCGGCCTTTCCTCGAAGGCCGTCGGTTCCGAAAAGCTTCACCGGCCGGCCGGCCGGCCACCGGGGGTCGGAGTCAGCGCGGCGACGGGCCCGATCCGCACGGTCACGTGCACGACCTGGCCTTCCCGCACCCGAACGCCCGGGACGTTCGGCAGCGCGGTCGTCGTCGCCGAAAACGTCGCGGACCGGCCGGCGAGGGAAACCGGCTCCGTGGATATACCGGTCATCTTCTCGAGGGACGTCGCCGGCCCGACGACCCGCGCGATTCGGGGATCGACGGCGACGTCGACGACCTGAGTACCCGTAGCGGGATCTCCCGTGAGCGCGGGAACGATCGGCAGGAGCCGCTCGCCGATGCGGTCGAGAACGACCCGGACCTCTCCCGGTGCGATCGCGAGGACCTCGACCTCCGGCGGAACATTGATGTCCTCCGGCGCGAAGCGGTGTACCCGCTCTCCGGGCCCGCCGTTGATGAGATCGATGACCGCCTCGAGCCTCTCGGGCTGGAGCTGCCGCAGCGCCGTGAACGGCCCGCGCACGCGCACCTCGACGCCCCCGGGAAGCGGCGAGGCGACCATCGTCTGAGGCGGGACGTTCACGAGCGAGAGAGGGATGCGATAGCTCCTTTCGGAGATCCGCTCCCGACGCTGTCCCGACAGAGCGAACCACACCAGGAGGGCGATCGCGAGCGCGAGGATCTTCAATCCCAGGTTCCGGAAGAGGAAGTTACGGCGCGGCATCGGTGTTTCTCTACGCCTGCGTCGCGAACTCGCGGTAGAGAAGGTCGCGCAGCGACTTTCCGTCGAGATCCTCGATCAGCTGTCCGTCCCGCGCGAGCGAGATCGTGCCGCGCTCCTCGGAGACCACGATCGCGAGCGCGTCCGTTTCCTCCGTGACGCCGAGCGCGGCCCGGTGGCGCGTGCCGAAGCGCTTGGAGAGCCCCTCCTTCAGCGAAAGCGGCAGGAAGCACGCCGCCGCCGCGATCCGTTCCCGCGAAACGATCACCGCGCCGTCGTGGAGCGGTGTCCCCGGAGCGAAGAGCGTCACGAGGAGGTCGTACGAGATCGCGGCGTCCAGGGGGACGCCATTCTCGATGTACGTCTTCAATCCCTCCCTTCGCTCGAGAACGATCAGAGCGCCGACGCGCCGCGTCGAAAGGGACGTCGCAGCGAGGACGAGGTCGGAGACGGTCTCTTCGGCGCGATATCCCGAGACCAGCGCGAAGAAGGGCGTTCGTCCGAACGCGGCGAGGGCGCGGCGCAACTCGGAGGCGAAGAGCACGATGATCGCGAACGGCAGGTAGAAGATGAGGGCGGTGAGGACGGTGCGCAACGCGACCAGGCGAAGGAGGATCGAAATCCAGTAAACGACGAGGATCGCGATGAGGCCGAAGACCATCTGGACCGCGCGGGTCCCGCGGATCAGGCGGAGCAGGAAGTAGACGACGAACGCGACGATCAGAATGTCGACGGCGTCGCGCCACGTGAACGATACGTTCGCGGGCGAGCCGAAACGCGCCGAGAGGGCTTCGATCACCGGGTGAGCGCCTCGGCGGGCTGGCGGGCCGCAGGAGTTTCGACCGCGTCGAGCATCTTCAGGAACCGGACCGACTCGACGACGTCGTGCACTCGGACGATCGCCGCCCCGCCCGCTCTCGCGGCGGCGATAGCGGCGAGCGAGCCGGGCAGCCGCTCGGCGTCGGAGGAATCCTCGGGGACGCCCGAGAAACGGCGGACGAAGCCCTTCCGCGACGCCCCGACGGCCACCGGAAAACCGAGCGAGGCGAACGCGCGCAGGTGGCGGAGCAGGATCAGATTTCCCTCCGGACTCTTCCCGAACCCGAGACCGGGGTCGACGACGATTCGATCCGTCGCGATTCCGGCATCGAGCGCCTTCGACGCGGCGGCCGCGAGCTCCGCGGCGATTTCCGCGACCGGGTGGGCGTAGGACGTGTCGGCCTGCATCGTGCGCGGGTCGATCCCTTTCATGTGCATGAGCACGAGCCCGGCGTCCGCCCGGCCGACCTCGGCGGTCATTTCCGGATCGTAGCGGAGCGCCGACACGTCGTTGACGAGGTCCGCCCCGGCGGCGACCGCTTCGCGTGCGACCGCTGCCTTTCGCGTGTCGATCGAGAGCGGGCGGTCGCTGGAGCGCCGAATCCCCTCGATGACCGGGAGGACGCGCGAGATCTCCTCTTCGACCGGAATCGCCTCCGCCTCTCCGTAGTTCGCGGGCCGGGTGGACTCGCCGCCCACGTCGACGATCGCGGCGCCCGCCTCGAACATCTCGAGCGCCCGCGCGACCGCACGGCCGGAATCGAGGTAGCGGCCGCCGTCGGAGAACGAATCGGGCGTGACGTTGACGACGCCCATCACGACCGGCGCGCGGGTGAGGTCGAGCTTCCGGCCTCGCGCGAGCGACAGGGAAGTCCGGGGCCGCTCCGCGCGCGCGAAGGCCTGGAGGGCGCGCTCCCGCAGGCTCGCGGGGAATGCGGTCAGCGTCGCGGCGCGCCGCGCGCGCGAAACGACGACCGGCGGCGACGCGGAGCGGTCGAATCGAACGACGTCCACCGGGAAATCGGCCTGGGCGAACGTGGCCAGGCGAACCCCGTCCCAGGAAGCGATCTCCCGGAGCAGGGCGGACGTCGAAGCGGGGAAGACGAGGTCGGCGCAAATCGCCACGGCGGCGAGTTTAGCCCGGAGCCTCGTCGGCCGACGGGCCGTAGATGGGCGGCAAAGGAACGTCGTTCAGCCGCAGGTACACGGAGAGCTGGCCGCGGTGATGGACGAGGTGGTTCATGAACACGCGGCGCAGGATGCTCGCCTTCGACATCCGGAAGTAGGTCGTGCCGCCGCGGGTCACCGTGAAGCGCTCGCGGAGGTCTTCGTCGGTCTTTCGCGCGATCGCCTCGCGGCTCGCCGCGACGCTCTCGTCGAAACGCGCGAGGAGCTGACCGACCGACTGGAAGTCCGTGGAAGGGCGCGTTCCGACCTCGAACGAGCTCTCTTCGAGGCGAATGCCCCAGCTCGCGAGCTCCGCGACGTGGCCGGCGAGCTTCTTCATCGTCATCGACTTGGGGTGGGGACTCCAGTCGAGCCGGTCGGACGGGACACGCTCGAGGAGACGTCGGGTCGTCTCCATCTCGCCGTCGAACTCCTTGAGGAAGACTTCGGCGATGGTCATCAGTACCTGTTCACCGCCCTCACCCCGCCCCTCTCCCGTTGGGAGAGAGGAGTCCTCTACGCCGGCTCGGGCACCAGCGGCCCGACGCCGTCGGCGACCTCGGGCGCTCCCGGCGGTGTCACGATCGGCGGCTTCGGCGGTCCGGACTTGCGCAGCTTCGAGATGTCGATTCCGGTCTCCTCCGCGATGATCTGGAGTACTTCCTCGCCATCCAGGACTTCCTTCTCGAGGAGGGTCCGCGCGAGCCGGTGCATCACCTTCTGGTTCTCGGTGATGATCTTTTCCGCCCGGCTGTAAGCCTCCGTCACGATCCGCTTGACCTCGGCGTCGATCTGGTTCGCGGTCGTCTCGGAATAGTCCTGGGTGCGGCCGAAGTCGCGGCCGAGGAAGATCTCGCCCTCGGGCTTCCCGAACGTGAGCGGGCCGAGGTCGCTCATGCCCCACTCGCAGACCATCTTCCGCGCGAGGTCGGTCGCCTTCTCGATGTCGTTTCCGGCGCCGGTCGTCATGTGGCCGAGGAACTTCTCCTCCGCGATCCGGCCGCCCATCATCACGGTGATCGTCGCGTCGAGATACTCCTTCGTGTGCGAGTACTTGTCCTCGATCGGGAGCTGCATCGTCACGCCGAGGGCCCGACCCCGCGGAATGATCGTGACCTTGTGGATCGGGTCCGCGTCCGCCTGCATCGCCGCGACGAGCGCGTGGCCGCCCTCGTGGTACGCGGTGTTCTTCTTTTCTTCCTCCGTCATGATCATCGACTTGCGCTCCGGACCCATCATCACCTTGTCCTTCGCGTACTCGAAGTCGATCATCTCGACCTTCTTCTTGTTGAAGCGCGCGGCGTTCAGGGCCGCTTCGTTTACCAGATTGGCGAGGTCGGCGCCGGAGAACCCCGGGGTGCCGCGGGCGATGATCGAGAGGTCCACGTTCTCGGAGAGGGGACTCTGCCGCGTGTGGACCTTGAGGATCTGCTCCCGGCCGCGCAGGTCGGGGCGGTCCACGACGACCCGCCGGTCGAACCGGCCGGGGCGGAGGAGCGCCGGGTCGAGGACGTCCGGACGGTTGGTCGCCGCGACGAGGATGACTCCTTCGTTCGTGTCGAAGCCGTCCATCTCGACCAGCAGCGCGTTCAACGTCTGTTCGCGCTCGTCGTGCCCGCCGCCGAGTCCGGCGCCGCGGTGACGCCCGACGGCGTCGATCTCGTCGATGAAGATGATGCAGGGAGCGTTCTTCTTCCCCTGCTCGAACAGGTCGCGCACGCGGGAGGCGCCGACGCCGACGAACATCTCGACGAAATCCGATCCGGAGATCGTGAAGAACGGGACATTCGCCTCGCCCGCCACCGAGCGGGCCAGGAGGGTCTTGCCGG
>Ga0075423_10003824_pt1 | contig 13894 bp, 14 predicted proteins | sample SoiMethybrSBSTD2_FD_80114 | JGI IMG/M metagenome (GOLD analysis project Ga0075423, IMG submission 80114) | Bulk soil microbial communities from a Populus tree surrounding site in Tennessee, USA - Soil MetaG P. TD hybrid SBSTD2 | ecosystem: Environmental > Terrestrial > Soil > Tree plantation...
GCGGTTCCGTTCATCGGACCGTGGCTCGCGTACCTGATCTTCGGCGGCGAGTTCCCGAGCGTCGAGCTGATCGGCCGGTTCTACGTGTTCCACATCATGCTGCTTCCCGCCCTGATGATCGGCGGGATCACGATCCACCTCCTGATCCTGTGGTTCCAGAAGCACACGCAGTTCCCGGGCGGCAGCGGCGCGGAGGAGGCCTTGGAGGAGAACGTCGTCGGACGACACTTCTGGCCGGGCCAGGTCTTCCGCTCGCTGGGCCTGTTCTTCCTGACCGCCGCGATCCTCGCGGTCCTCGGCGGCCTCGTCCAGATCAACCCGGTCTGGGTCTACGGCCCGTACATCCCGTCCGCGGTCAGCTCGCCCGCCCAGCCCGACTGGTACCTCGGCTGGCTGGAGGGCCTGCTCCGGATGGGCCCGAACCTGGAGCCGACGATCTTGGGCATCACGATCCCGAGCCTCTTCGGGCCGGCCATCGTCATTCCGACGATCGTCTTCGGCGGATTCGCCCTGTGGCCGTTCATCGAGGCGCGGGTGACCGGCGACCATCGCGACCACCAGCTCCTCCAGTGGCCGTGGCAGGCGCCCGTGCGGCTCGGGATCGGCGCCGGGGTCCTGACGTTCTTCGTCGTGCTGACGCTCGCCGGCGGCAACGACGTCCTGGCGGTGTACCTGCGGGTCGGCGTCGAGCAGCTCACCCTCGCCTTCCGGATCCTGGTCGTGGTCCTGCCGATCGTCGTGGGTCTCGTCGCGTGGCGGCTCGGCGTGGAACGGCGGCGTCGGGAGGACGAGGGGTGATCCGTCTCGTGCGATCGGCGGCCGCCCTCGCTCTCATCGCCGGCGTCGTGGCGGGCTGCCTGCCGGCACCGGCCACCGAGGAGGCCCGCGCCACCTCGACGCTCTGGACGCAATTCGTCATCGCGGCGGCGGTCGTCGGGGCGATCGTCTGGGGGCTGATCACGGTCGCCATCCTCCGGTTCCGGCGGCGCCCGAGGGATGTCGGCACGGTGCCGCCGCAGATCGCCGATTCGCGCCGGCTGGAGATCGCCTGGACGATCCTGCCGATCGTGACCGTGCTCGGCCTGTTCGGGCTGACGCTCGTTGCGCTGGGCAAGGTGGACGCCCGGGCGGCGTCGCCGAGCGTCACCGTCGACGTGATCGCGTACCGCTGGCAATGGCGATTCGACTACGCCGGCACGGGGATCAGCGTGTCGGGGACGCCGGACCAGCCGGCGGAGCTCGTCCTGCCGGCCGGCGAGCCGGTCCACATCGTGCTCACGTCGGCCGACGTCGCGCACTCGTTCTTCGTGCCCCAGTTCCTATTCAAGCGGGACGCGATCCCCGGCATCCGGAACGAGTTCGACTTCACGATCACCGAACCCGGAACCTACGCGGGCCAGTGCGCCGAGTTCTGCGGCGTGTTCCACGACCGGATGCTGCTCGTCGTCCGGGCCCTGTCACGGGCGGACTTCGACACATGGCTCGCGGGCCACGGGAGCGCCTCTCCGGCGGCGAGCGGCGTCCCGTGAGCACCGCCACTGCGCCAGTCCGCCACTTCGAGCTGGCCGGCATCACCGGATGGCTGACGACGACCGACCACAAGCGGATCGGGATCCTCTACATCACGTCGGCGTTCGCGTTCTTCCTGGTTGGCGGCCTCCTGGCCGAGGCGATGCGGGTCGAGCTGGTCGCGCCGGGACTTCAGTTCGTCGGGGAGCAGGGCTTCGACCAGCTCTTCACGATGCACGGCACGATCATGCTGTTGCTGTTCGGGACGCCGATGGCGATCGGACTCGCGAACTACGTCGTCCCGCTCCAGATCGGCACCGACGACATGTCGTTCCCGCGGCTCAACGCGCTGACGTTCTGGATGTTCCTCGTCGGCTCGCTGATCGTCCTGTCGAGCTTTCTCGTCCAGGGCGGCCCGGCGGCGATCGGCTGGACCGGCTATACGCCGCTCAGCGACGTCACCTACGAGCCGGCCGTGGGCGTCGACCTGTGGATCGTCGGCCTGATCCTGACCGGCCTCTCGGCGGTCCTGGGGGCCGTCAACTTCGTCGCGACGATCTACGGGCGGCGGGCTCCCGGCATGACCCTCTTCCGGATGCCGATTTTCACCTGGAACATCCTCGTGACGGGCCTGCTGATCCTCTTCGCCTTCCCGCCGCTGACGGCCGCCCTGGCGATGCTGTTCATCGACCGCCACCTCGGTGGAACGTTCTTCCTGCCGGCGCTCGGCGGGTCGGCCGTCCTGTGGCAGCACATCTTCTGGTTCTTCGGCCACCCGGAGGTCTACATCCTGATCCTGCCGTTCTTCGGCGTGATCACGGAGATCGTGTCGGTCTTCAGCCGGAAGCCGATCTTCGGGTACGCGGCGTTCGTCCTGGCGACGATCGCGATCGCCAGCCTGTCGATGTCGGTCTGGGCGCACCACATGTTCACGACGGGTGTGGTCAGCAATCCGTTCTTCTCGATCGCGTCGTTCGCCATCGCGGTCCCGACCGGGATCAAGTTCTTCAACTGGATCGCGACGATGTGGCGCGGCCACCTGACGTTCGAGACGCCGATGCTCTGGGCGATCGGTTTCCTCTACCTGTTCCTCCTCGGCGGGATCACCGGGATCATCGTCGCCTCGCCGCCGCTCGACTACCACGTCCAGGACACGTACTTCGTCGTGGCCCACTTCCACAACACGCTGATCGGCGGTTCGGTCTTCGCGATCTTCGCCGGGCTCTACTATTGGTTCCCGAAGATGACGGGGCGACGCCTGTCGGAGCGCCTCGGTCGGATCCACTTCGCGCTCTGGGTCCTGGGCTTCACACTGACGTTCCTGCCGCAGTACGAGCTGGGCCTGCTGGGGATGCCGCGACGGATCGCGGATTACGGTGCGGCGACGGGCTGGACGGACCTCAACGCCCTCTCGACGGTCGGGGCGGCGGTGCTGGGGCTCGGCGTCCTGCCGTTCCTGGTCGCCGTCGCGGCGGCCCTTCGCCGGCCGCCCGACCAGGGCCCGGATCCCTGGGGTGGCGCGACCCTCGAGTGGTGGACCGACTCGCCGCCGCCTCCCGGCAACTTCCGAAACCTGCCGCCGATCCGCTCCGTCAGGCCCGTCTTCGACGCGCGGCTGGATGCCGGCCGCGAGGCGCCGTCATGAGATCCCTCGGGCCGGAGGTGACGCTATTTGCCGGTATGGCGACGTTCGGAATCGTCGTTGGCTCGGTCTATTGGTTCCTGACCTACGAGACCGGAGGGACCATCCTGCTGTCGGCGTTCGGGATCGCTTCGGGACTCGCTGGCATCGCGGTCTTCGTCGGCGGGCGGTTCGCTGGGCGACGGTCTCGGGCTGGGCACGCCGCCGTCGGGACGCCGGCCGGTGAGCCGGTGCCGCGCCCGGGCTGGGCACCGCTGGGGATCGCCGTGGGCCTGGGCGGCGTCGCGCTGGGAGCCGCGTTCGGGCCGTGGCTCGCGATCGCCGGTGCGCTCGTGGCCGTCAGGAGCGCGAAGAGCTGGCTCGACGCCGCGGTTGCGGAGACCGACGAGGCCCGGGGCCCGACCGGCGCGGCGGGCCGGGACGAGGAGCCTGCCCGAGACGCGTAACCCTACGGGGCGGCCGACGCCTCCGCCCTCGGGCCCTTGCAGTGCCCGGGTGGCCAGCACCCGCCGTTCGCCGCGAACTTGGCCTTCATCCGGTCGGCCTTCTCCTGGCTCCAGCCCGGATGGGTCTTGCCGACGACCTTCCAGCCGCCCGCCCACGGGGGCTTGCCGGCGGCGCGAATGGCGGTGCCATCGACGGAGATGACGTCGACCTCGTCTCCCGACTGCTCGCCGACGACCGTCACGGTCTTGCCGACGTACGCCTTGAGCGGGTTCTTGTCACCCCAGAACCACTTCGGCCCGGCCTCGAGCTTCAGGGTCTTGCCGTTCGCGGTCAGCGTGTAGTCGACCGAGCCGTCGGTGCTCCTCGTCGCGCTCACGGAACCCTTGAGGGTGACCTGGACCTCCGGCTCGTGGCTGGCCTTGGGACCCTTGCCGCTGCCATTGCCGTTGCCGGGTCCGCCGGACGGGCTGGGAGACGCCGCGAGCACGGGAATCGCCAGCACGACGGCCACCATGACGAGGAGGGCGAGGGCAATCGGGCCACGGGCGGGGCGCGGCACCCGGCTCATGCGGGCAATCTACTCCTCGCCACCTTGCGTGCCACCTCTCAGGCCGCAACGTTTCGGTGCGCCCGCGCACCGAGGCGGCCGAGCGCCGACGATCGCCGCCGATCTGGTGCACCCCAGGTGCGAACCCACCGCAATCGCGTCCAAATGGGGCCGAACGCGCACGATTGGTGCGGCCACCGTTCCAGGATTGACCGAATTTGGCGTCCGCGAGTCGTCACGCTCGCCGATCGCGGTCGGGTGGAACGCCCGGTGCACCAAGCCCGGTGCGTCGTTTGTCGGGCGCGGTTCGGCGGAGCGTCCATCGCGACGCGGGGCGGCGAGCCGCGATCGTGATGCTTGCCGATCACGCTCGGATCGCTCTGCCCACTCCACCCACCTGAGGGATCAACCACCCATGGCTCATCGCGCTCTTCCCGCGGCCGTCGGCGGCCTCGGAGTCTTCCTCGCTGTCGGCGCCGGTCTCGCGGTCGTCGCCGGTGCTCCCGTCCCGGCCGCGGTCTTCGGCGCCGCGGCCGTCCTCCACCTGATCGTCGCCGCGGGACTCGCCCGCGGGTCCGTCACCGCGGCCGCCCTCGGCGGGCTCCTCGGCCTCCTGGAGCTCGCGCTCGTCGGGTTCGGCGTCTGGTTCATCGCCGGCATCGAGCTCGGTCTCGGCCGGGTCGACTTCGGTGCCCAGTGGTTCGCGCCGCTGAACGGGTACGCGACGGTCGTCGTGGCCGCCATCATCGGCGCCGTCGACATCGCGCTCGTGCGCCGGGCGATCCTCGCCATCCGCGGAACCGCGGCCGTCGCCGTCGCGATCTAGGCCTTCCCGGCCCCTTCACGGCCGGACCGGCGGGCACTCGCCGGGCCGGCCATCACGCTCCGCCGCGGTTGCCCGGAGCCGTGACGCCGGACTACACTCGCGGCGGCCCGAATCCCACGTTTCGCCGGTCGGCGCGCGTGGCTCCGCGGGTCGCGGAATCAGCATCGAGGACCCGTTCCTCCGTGGATACCGGACCGAGTACCCGCGGCGCCCTGAGCGCCGCGAGCCGAATCACGGTCCGCCCCGTCCGCTAGCGGTCCCCGCCCGGCGCACCCGGCGCGGCTCCCTCGGCCGGGACGAACCGTCCGCCGAGGTGGCACATGCTGTTCCTGAGCCAGGCCATCGGCAAGCCCGTTCGCGATCAGAACGGCGAGCCGATCGGAAAGGTCGACGACCTGATCGTCGCCGTCGGTGAGCGCTACCCACCCGTCACGGGCCTGGTCATCAAGACCGACCAGCGACGGATCTTCCTGCCCTGGGCGTCGGTCGAGTCGGTCGATGCGACCGGGGCGCGACTCCGCTCCACCAAGCTGGACATGGCGAAGTTCGTCCAGCGTCCCAACGAGATTCTTCTCCGGCTGGACCTGATGGACAAGCAGATCGTCGACATCGACGGTCGGCGAGTCGTGCGTGTCAACGACCTGAGCCTGGACGTCATCGAGGGCTCGCTGCGGCTCGTCGCCGTGGACGTCGGCGCCGGCGGTCTCCTGCGCCGCCTCGGCTTCGAGGGCCCGTTCCGGACGATCGCCCGCAACTTCCGGCTGCCCGTCCGCGACCGCTACATCGACTGGGAGGACGTCGATCCGGTCGAGAGCTCGATCGCGTCGGTCAAGCTCCGGGTGCCCCACGCCGGCCTGGCCGAGCTCCACCCATCGGACCTGGCCTCGATCATCGATCAGATGACGCCCAAGGATCGCGCCGGCGTCCTCGCCTCCCTGGACCTCGAGGCGGTCGCGGACGCGATGGAGGAGATGGAGCCGGACACCCAGGTCGAGGTCCTCGAGGACCTCCACCCGGAGCGCGCCGCCGACATCCTCGAGGAGATGAGCCCCGACGACGCCGCCGACCTAGTCGCTGACCTCTCCGACACCGCTCGACAGGAAATCCTCGCCCTGATGGAGAAGGAGGAGGCGGCCGAGGTCCAGGAGCTGCTCGGCTATCCCGAGGACTCCGCCGGCGGGATCATGACGACCGAGGTCGTTGCCGTGCCCGCCACGCTGACGGCCGCCCAGACGATCGATCGGCTGCGCGAGCTGGAGCCCGACGCCGAGACGATCTACTACGTCTACATCGTCGACGCCGAAGAGCGGCTGGTCGGCGTGCTCTCCCTCCGCGACCTCATCGTCGCGAAGCCGGACGTCCCGATCTCCGAGGTGATGATCAAGGAGCCCGTCGCCGTCGGCGTCCTCGACGATCAGGACGAGGTCGCCCAGGTCGTCGCCCGCTACAACCTGCTTGCCGTGCCCGTGGTCGATGACGACGGCCATCTGGAAGGCATCGTGACCGTTGACGACGCGATGGACGCGATCCTGCCGACGGCCTGGAAGAAGCGGCTGCCAAAGCTCTTCGCCCGGGGCGGTGGGTGAGCGACCGCGCGGCCCCCGTGGAGGCGACGGCAACCCCGACCGTTCGCCAGCGGTTCGGACGCCGGGCCCGCTTCGCGGCGGTCCTCGGCGTGTTGGGACCGGGGATCGTCAGCGGCTTCGCCGACAACGACGCGGGCGGGATCACGACGTACTCGCTGGCCGGCGCGCGGTTCGGCTATGAGCTGCTGTGGGTGATCCTCGTCACCCAGGTCGCCCTCTTCGTCACCCAGGAGATCGGCGCGCGGATCGGGCTCGCCACGGGTCAGGGGCTCACCGGGCTGATCCGTGAGCGGTTCGGCGTGCGCTGGGCCGCATTCGCCGCGCTCACGATGATCTCCGCGAACCTGGGGTCGACCGTCTCGGAGTTCGCCGGGATCAGCGCCGCCCTCTCGCTGTTCGGCGTCCCCGTCCCCGTCAGCGCCGCGCTGGCGGCGGTCGCGGTCATCACTCTGATCTCGCGCGGCAGCTTCAGCCGCGTCCAGTACTTCTTCGTGTTCGTCGGGATCCTGGTGTCGGCGGCCTACATCGTGTCGGCGGTCCTGGCCCGGCCCGACTGGTCACAGGCAGCGAGCGCGCTCATCCCCCACGGCCCCTTCAACGGCGCCTACATGCTGGCCGTCGTCGGCACCGTCGGGACGACGATCACGCCGTGGGGCCAGGGCTTCATCCAGGCATATGTCGTGGACAAACGGCTCCGCTCAGAGGACCTCGCCGCCGAGCGCGTCGACGTCCTGATCGGGGTGCTGATCACGAACGTCGTCGCCGCGTTCATCGTCGTCGCCTGCGCGGCGACCCTGTGGACGAGCGGCCAGCGGGACATCCCGGACGCGGCGGCGGCCGCCCGCGCCCTCGGGCCGCTGGCCGGCGACGTCGCGTCGGTCCTGTTCGCCGTCGGCCTCCTCGCCGCGTCGTTGCTGGGCCTGGGCGTCGTCCCGCTGGCGAGCGCGTACACGGCCTGCGAAGCCTTCGGGTGGGAGCAGGGCGTGGACTGGCGATGGCGGGAAGCGCCGGCGTTCTACGGCTTGCTGGCGTTCTTCATCCTCTTCGCCGCGTCATTCCTCCTGATCCCCGGCTTGCCCCTGATCCAGGTGATGTTCAGCGCCCAGGTCATCAACGGCCTCCTCCTGCCGATCATCCTGGTCTTCGTGATGCTCCTCGCCGGAGACCGCCGGATCATGGGCGAGCTCGCCAGCGGCAAGATCAACCTCACCCTGGGCTGGCTCGTGACCGGGCTGCTCATCGTGCTGTCGATCGTGCTGGTGGTGACGGCATTCACGGGCTGACGGCACGGGCGGCGATACCATGCGTGCCGTGAAGGCGCCTCGGCAGGACGTGGACATCCTGGACCCGGCGCTCCGCTCGCAGGCGACGACGCGGTTGCTCATCGAGATCGCCGCAGCCGCGTCCGGCGAGCGTGACCTCGACCAGATCCTCCACGAGGCCCTCGACCGGTTGCGCGGCGTCGTCCGCCTGACCGGCGGCTCGATCGCCCTCGTCGACGGCGACGACCTCGTGATCCGGGCGGCCGTCGGGCCGTTCGCTGCCGAGGCGGTCGGCCATCGCCTGAGCCGTCGACCCGGTCGGAGCTGGGGCGTCATCGAGACGCTCCGGCCGTACCGGACCGGCGACTTGTTCCGGGACGGCGACAAGGTCACTGGAGCTGCCGCCTCGACCGCCGTCCGCTCCTGGCTCGCCGTCCCGATCGTCCGCAACGGGGTCGGCATCGGGCTGGTGGAGGTCGACTCCCTCGAGGTCGACGCGTTCAGCGAGGACGACGAGGCGCTGCTCGGTGCCGTCGTCGGCGTCCTGGCCGGTGCCGTCGAGGTCGCGGCCCATCACGACGACGAGCTCCGGGCGGCCGAGCTGCGCGACGCGTTCATCGGGGTCATCAGCCACGAGCTGCGGACGCCCGTGACGACGATCTATGGGCTGGCCCGCGTCCTCCGGCGGCGGGGCGACGCGCTCGACGCCGAGATCCGCGAGCAGGCGATCGTCGACATCGAGGAGGAGGCCCACCGCCTGACGCGACTGATCGAGGACCTCCTCGTGCTGTCGCGCGCCGAGGGTGGGCGCGTCCGGATCGAGGAGGAGCCGATCAACCTGGGCCGTCTGGTCCGGCGGATCGCCGAGACGGAGCGCGACCGCCACCCGAACCGGCACTACACGATCCGTTCCGACGGGGAGCTGCCCCTGGCGGCCGGCGAGACGACGTACGTCGAACAGGTCGTGCGGAACCTGCTCTCGAACGCCGACAAGTACAGCCCCGCCGGGACGAGCATCGAGATCGAGCTGGACGACACCGCCGACGAGATCATCGCGCGGGTGCTGGACCGCGGGATCGGCGTCGACGCCGAGACCGCGGCGCGTGCCTTCGAGCTGTTCTACCGGACGGGCGACGCGAGCCGGGTCGCGAGCGGCGCAGGCATCGGGCTGTTCGTCTGCCGGCAGCTGATCGAGGCGATGGGCGGACGGACCTGGATGGCGCCGCGCGAAGGCGGCGGGACGGAGGTCGGGTTCAGCCTGCCGATCGCGGCGATGGACGAGGTGGACGACTAGGGTTCGTCGCGGGCCGCCCCGTCGGCGCGTTTGGTGCCCCAGCGGTGCGAGTCGACCGCGATTCGGCCCGGTTCGGCCCGATTCGGTCGGTCCTGGACCCCGGGCGGAACCAACCCTGCCGATTGAGGCCCATTCGCGGCCGATGCCGGTCCGTTGGAACCTGGACGGCACCAACCTGGCGCCGGGGACGTCACCTCATCGTCATCGCCCCGAGCGGGTTCGTGCGTACGATTTCCCCATGCAGTTCCTCTTCCGCTCTCCCTCCATGCCCACCGCCGACAAGGCCCTCCCGGGTCGCCCCGACCCGATCATGCAGCCCAAGAACCACACCATCCTCGGGACTCCGATCGGCGGCCCCTATCCCGACGGATTCCAGATCGCGGAGTTCGCGCTGGGCTGTTTCTGGGGCGAGGAGAAGACGTTCTGGGAGCAGCCCGGGGTCTGGACGACCGCGGTCGGCTACCAGGGCGGGTTCACGCCCAACCCGACCTACCGGGAGTCGGTCACGGGCAACACCGGTCACGCCGAGACGGTTCGGGTCGTCTTCGACCCCTCGAAGACGAGCTACGAGCAGCTCCTGAAGGTCTTCTGGGAGAACCACGACCCGACGCAGGGGATGCGCCAGGGCAACGACATGGGCACCGAGTATCGGTCGGCGATCTTCGTCCACGACGACGAGCAGCGACGCCTGGCCGAGGCCAGCAGGGACATGTTCCAGGAGCAGCTCTCGGCCACGGGCTACGGCCAGATCACGACCGAGATCGTCGGTCCGCCGGCGCCACCGTTCTACTTCGCCGAGGACTACCACCAGCAGTACCTCGACAAGAACCCGGGCGGCTACTGCCCGAACCACTCAACCGGCGTGAAGCTGCCGGACGACTTCGTCGTGACACCGCTGCAGTACGTGGATTAACGGCCCGGCCGACCCCCGTGGAGACGATGAGAAGGCCCGCCTGCAGGCGGGCCTTCTCGTTACGACTGGATCACGCGACGGATGGTCAGTTGCCCACCGCCTGGAGATAGTTCGCGATCCCGTAGTTGGCCACGTTCCGTCCGAGCCGCTGGCCCTCCACGTCCGCACTGCGGTAGTGGAGGCCGGCCCAGATGCGTGCCTCGATGAGCTCGGTGAGTGGCTGGGTGAACGTATCGAACGTTCGCACAGCGGGCCCTCCGGGACTCACGAAGAAGCTGGTGATCTGGAACGACCCACCCGCGGGGTCGTCGTCGAAGAACAACCGCAACACGGTGGTGTGTGCGGCGTCGAGGCAGTTGTGTCCCGAGGTCCACTCGGGATACGGCGCCGTGATGAGCGCCGTCCAGGTCGGGTCGGTCGTGGTGCCGGGGTTCCCATCGTCCAGCGTCGTCGTGATCGCGTTCCACGGCCGCCAGAAGTCGAAGTGGTACTTGTCGTTCCAGCAGTTGATCGACGCATCCGCGGCGCTCATGTTCTCCAGCGCGAGGAGTCTCGCGGCGTCCTGGGCGTCGAGGTGGTTCCGTGCGATGAGCTGCCGGGCGACCTCGTTCCAGCTCAGACCCGGTGCGCTCTGCCACCACCTGGCGATGTATGTCTGCTCGTCAGTCCGGGTCGAGCCGGTGGCTCGGCCGAGGCTCTTGACCTCGTTGAACTGAGCCGCCCACTCCGCGCTGGAAAGCAGAGGCGGTGCCACGCTGCGGAACTGTGACGGGCTCTGGATCAGGAACGGCTTCACGGCGCCGACCCAAGGGGTCGGATCGAGGGCCGGCAATCCCGTCGTCGGATTGATCAGCGGCTGCCAGCGTCCGACCCCGGAGCTCCCATCCCACTGCGAGGGCCCGAACCGTCCGTCGCCCACCCTCGAGTCGAGCATTGCCTTCGCCGCCGCGTGCCCGATGACGATGCCCTGCCGCTTGAAGGGGTTGTTCTTGATCGCACCGAGCGAGGCTGCGTACTCGGTGGAGAGCGTGCTCAGGAGTCCTGCTCGACCGGGAAATGGCGCCCTCTCCGGGGCACTCGAGACCAGGTTCGTGAGGACGTCGTAGGCAGCCGTCGCGACAGCAGCGTCGACCGACGCCCGCGCACCAGTGCGCTTGTCGAGCAGATATGGCCGGTTCTGAAGTGGCCCGATCGCGTTGACCGCGTCGTACACGGCGCCCTGCACGATGCCCATGTTGATCTGGTGTGCAGGTGCCGCACCGCCGTTCGGCGGCGGGAACGCGGCCAGCGTGGAAGCCGCGAGCTGGTTCCAGTGAGTCACCTCACTGGCATCGGTCGCGACCGGCGGTGCAGCCGACACGCTGAAGACACCCAGTGAGCCCAGGAGCGCACCGACCGCAACCGGGATGAAGACGGCGGATCGTCTACGGGACATCATTCTCCCTCCTCGTATCCCCGGATCGGGATCGTGCGTCATCCCCGTCTCTCCACCGTCTCGACATCAACGTTGGTCCGGCCAGCCTGCGAGTGTCAGTCCAGGAGGAAGCCTTCGTAGGTATTGATGTTGCCGAGGGGCGCGTTGGGAACGGTCGACCCGCGGCCGCTGCCACGAAGGGATTCATAGGCACCCGTTCCGCCGAGGACCGCCCACGTGAACGACTCGATCCCTGTGTCGAAGTTGGCCTGGATCTGGAGCTTCACCGTGAATGTGCCGGTCCCGTTGCAGGTGAACTCCTTGACGACTTGGAGCTGGACGATGCCGCGATCGCTCTGAAAACCGGCAAAACGGAGCCCTGTGTCGACGAATGTCCCATTGGCACAGATGAGGCCGCTGTCCACGGCGGTTCCGGTCGCGGCGAAGTCACCGTAGTTGGGCCCGACCGGATTGAATGTCACGTGGGAAACAATCGTCACGCTCTGCGGGGTCGCCGCTCCGACCGGTCCAGCGACCGCCATCAGCGCGACGATGGCGGCAACCATCCCGACGACCGCATGGGTCCGACGACTCGTGATCGGCATGGTCGACTCCTCCCTCGTGGCGCGGCTCTGGTCTGCATCGTCGCAAGCGCCGATCGGCACTTCGGAGTCACGCTACGCCTCGGGTGTTAGGCGTCCGTCTTGGAGTCCAGGGCTCGCTCCGAGGCAGGGCCCCGAGTGGACGAACTGGAGCGTCACGATGAATGACCTGGCATGGATCACGGGGGGCGACGTCGTCGTTCGGATCGCCGAGCTGGACGTCGAGCCGGAGCAGCTCGACGCATTCATCGTTGCGGTCAGGGAGGAGATGGAGGAGGCGGTCCGGGTCGAGCCCGGCGTCCTCGCCATCTACGCGGTCGCCGAGAAGGACAGACCCGCGCGGCTGCGGTTCTTCGAGATCTACGCCAGCGACGAGGCGTATTGGGCGCACCGGGAGTCGCCCCACTTCAAGGCGTACGTCGCGACCACCGCGCCGATGATCCGCTCCCGCCGGCTGATCGAGACGGTCCCGGTCCAGCTGAGCGCGAAGATGAAGTGACTGCCGGCCACCGCACCGGCGCAGCCGATGCTCCCATCGTGCCGCGTTCCGAACGTGCATTCACCCTGGGGGTCATCGGCCTCAGGCGTTGACCCCTTTCCTCTAGCCGGGGTTGACGGACGACTGCAGGGTGACGACCTCGACCGGGTCCGCCCGGCCGCGGACCGCGACGGTTCGGTGCTGAAACGACGGGGAGTCCAGGCCCGCCGCCTGCGCCGCGTCGATCGACACGAGCAGCTCGCCCGCCACGGCCTCGCCGGCAAGACGAGCCGTCGTGTTCACCACGTCGCCGAGCGCCGTGAAGTCGCTAACCGCGCCCGCCGCCCCCGTCGAGCCGACGAACGCCGGCCCCGTGTGCACCGCAGCGCCGACGGGGATCGGCCCGCTCTCGCTTGCATCGGCGTTCCCAGCGGCGTCCAGCAGGGCGCGAGCAGCCCGGATGGCCGCAGCAGTGTGGTTGGGTCCGCTGACTCCGGCGAAGAAGAGGCCGATCGCCTCGTCGCCGACGAACTTGTCCACGATCCCGTCGTTGTCGAGGATCGCGCTCGAGGCGAGCCGGTAGAAGCGGTCCAGGAACCGGCGGAACTCGGTCGGGCTCGATCGTTCGCCGATCCCCGTCGAGCCGCGGATGTCGGCGAACACGAGACTCACCGGGATCTCGGCGCCGAGGACTCCAAGCTTGTTGAGGTCCCTGATGCAGTTGCCGCAGATCGATGGATTGCCCGGGAACCGGGCGAACCCGACATGCCGCAGCACGGCGCCACCCGGACCCTCGAACGGCGCGGCGCAGAGCTTGCAGTTGGGCCCGTGTGGGACGTGCCGCATCACACGGCGGAAGCGGGCGAGACCCGGGTCCTCGCCCGAGAGGAAGCCCCGCATGGCTTCTTCGGGCGTCGATGGGCGTGGCATCGCGCGACGATGCTACTCCCGGCTCAGCTGCTCTCCGGCTCGAACGAGGGCTCGTCGCCCTGGAACTCGGGGGCCGGCTGGTCGCTGGGGCGGAAGCGCACGTAAGCGCCAACCGCCGCCACGACCACGACGGAGGCCATCACGAACGCGACGACCTTTCGGGTCCGCGTCCGCTGACGGGCGACGATCCAGGTCGCGAGGCCGAGGCTCGCGACCGGCACCAACAACAGGAATCCCACCCCGAAGACGCCGGCGATCCGAACGATCCACAGGACGTACTCGTCGGCCTGGCTCACCAGTCAGCGCGTCGCGAGACGAGAGGCTCGACCACTACGGCACGAACGTGCCCGGGCACCCACGGTCGATCGCGGCGAGCGTCGCTGCCTGGACACCGGGATCGTTGTCCATGTCGTTGTGCCGGATGCCCTGGACCTGGACGAAGCA